>Ga0208566_1001899_pt1 | contig 11604 bp, 10 predicted proteins | sample PL_2010_150m_FD_184159 | JGI IMG/M metagenome (GOLD analysis project Ga0208566, IMG submission 184159) | Freshwater microbial communities from Powell Lake, British Columbia, Canada to study Microbial Dark Matter (Phase II) - PL_2010_150m... | ecosystem: Environmental > Aquatic > Freshwater >...
CGCCCGCAAGATACCTTCGGAGGTTTTCACAAAAGACATCGGCGGCGCGTGATTCGTAATCCGGGATGTCTCCGGAAATGTGGGGGCTGAAGATCACGTTGGGCATTGCGTAGAACGGGTTTTCCGGGGGCAGGGGCTCCCGGGTGAACACATCGAGCCCGGCGCCGGCGTCTTTCACAAACATCAGCATCAGCTCCAGAACCACCTCCCCCATTGCGGCGCCGTGGAGACCGCTGGCGTTTGCGACCCGGATCCGATTGCTGACCGCTTTGATCTTCTCCACAAGCGGTTCGTCGGTGGGACTGGTTAAAACGACATTGATGATTTCCTGAGACATATCGTGTTTCTCTCTGTTTTTCAATCGTTTCGTCTGAAGTGAAACGGTGTCAATCCACGTTTCTTTGCGGCAAGGGCAAAGGGGATCGATTCGCTTTCATACATGATCCATACGTTCCGTTCAAGTCGATCCTATCTTTGATGCTCATCGTGTCGCGGAAACCCGTTGACATGGCGGGCCGTTCTTCGTATCTTTCCCCCGCATGAAATGGCCATCCGTAGGGGCACGGCATGCCGTGCCCCTACTGCATCTGCACGGGGCGCTTGAACAACGGGGAAGATCTTCGAAAAAAAGAGAGAACTTCATGAACAAAGGAATTGGGTATGCCGTCGGCGCCTATGCAATCTGGGGATTATTTCCCGTTTACTGGAAATGGCTTCATCGGGTTCCGGCATTGCAACTGCTCAACCACCGCATTGTCTGGTCATTTCTGACGCTCTTGATCATTACTCTGTTCTTGCGCCGGCGGAAAACGTTCCACACGGTCGCACTGACTCCGCGTCTCCTCGGCGCCGGCCTCGTGGCAGCCGTGCTGATCAGCATCAATTGGCTTACGTATGTTTGGGCGGTCAATGCCGGTTTTATCATCGAAACCAGCCTGGGATATTTCATCAACCCCCTGCTGAGTGTTCTGATGGGCGTCCTTTTTTTTCGAGAACGTCTGCGCGCATGGCAATGGGTTCCCCTTGGGCTGGCGGCGGCGGGCGTCCTTTACTTGACATTTGCCTACGGCTCCCCGCCGTGGATTGCCTTGACCCTGGCATTCTCCTTTGCGATTTACGGGGTCGTCAAAAAAACCACTGCGCTCGGCTCTTTTTACGGCCTGACCCTGGAGACGGGCATCCTGCTTCTGCCGGCGGCGCTCTATCTGCTTTATGCCGAGATAGCCGGTCAGGGTGCGTTTCTTCATACCGGAACGCCGATGGATATTCTCCTCGTCGGTTCAGGATTGGTGACCACCATTCCGCTGTTGATGTTTGCTTCGGCGGCACGGCGCATTCCGCTTTCGCTGTTGGGCATTCTGCACTACATCGCCCCGACGCTGCAATTTTTGCTGGGTGTGCTCGTTTACCGGGAACCGTTCACCCATGTGCAGCTCATTGGTTATGGTCTTGTCTGGACTGCATTGATTCTTTTCGGAATGGAAAGTTGGATTGCCTATCGCACGCAATCCACAGCGACAGCGGCGGATTAGAACACAAAATCCGCAGGTCCCTTGTGATTTGAACTTCACCAGGCAATCCCTTGACCTTTCAAATAGTCTTGCGCCGTTTTATGGATGGAAATAGCAAGAAGAGTCAACGTACCCAAGCCACCGAGATGGAGCGACGTGTAACAAATGCCAAAATGGTCGGAGAAAAGCAAGTTGGGAATTCCGGACTGTCAGTAGCAGCTTGCCCTGTGTCAAACCAGTTGACATCGAGCCGATTTTATTCTAAATTTAAGAAAAAGGTGGTCAATCTCCAGACCTGAAGAGAAAGGGCGGTGGGTTGGCCGGCCGGGTTCGAAGCAGGAGCCGATCAGCATATTGGCGGAGATGCAGCGGGGTGAATGGTGTGACGGGGATGCCTCGCATGCAGCCTTTCCAGGGGGGTGCAGGGATGTACGTCAAGTTCTGGGGGACGCGCGGATCGCTGCCCACATCGGCGACAACGCGACAGATCCGAGAGAAGATTTTCCGGGCGATCCGGGAATCCCGGTCGCGTAATCTTACGACCGATGAGGAGATCGGGGCTTTTATCGATAATGAGCTTCCGTTCGCCGTCCGGGGGAGCTACGGGGGAAACACCTCCTGTGTCGAAATCTGCGGCGGTGAGGAATTCATCCTCTGCGACGCGGGAACCGGCATCCGGGATTTCGGACACGCCTTTATGCGTTCCGGAAAGGGCGGATCACCGGCCGTCTTCCATCTCTTTCTATCGCATCCCCACTGGGACCATATCCAGGGTTTCCCGTTCTTCGTCCCGGCCTTTCTCCCCGGCCATCAGATCCATATCTATGGCGGCCACGCGGTTATGGAAGAGGCTTTCGTAAACCAGCAGGCTGCACCCTCTTTTCCGCTTCCCTTTAAAGCCCTTAAGGCGGATATTCGGTTCCACACCCTCGATCCGGAACAGCCGCACGAGCTCGCCGGTTTCACCGTGCGGATGTTCCTCCAGAATCATCCGGGGGGCTCCTACGGTTACAGCTTCATCCGTGAGGGGAGGAAGGTCGTTTATTCAACCGACATGGAGCACGGAGAGGAGGCGGGAAATGAAGACTACCCATTTCTTGACTTTTTCCGGGATGCCGATCTTCTGATCTTCGACGCCCAGTACTCCCTGGCGGAGGCGAATGGTCCAAAAGAGACCTGGGGCCACTCCAGCAACCTCCTCGGGGTTGAACTTGCCGTCCGCGCAGGGGTAAAACGCCTCTGCCTCTTTCACAGCGAACCGACCCTGGATGATGATGCCCTGGATCGTTTTCTTGATGAAACCCGCGACTACCTGCGGATCCATTCCGCTGAGTCCCCGCTCGTGATCGATCTGGCGTATGACGGCTTGGAGATTGCGCTTTGAAAGAGAGAAATCTGCTTCTGTTCGATTTTGACGGCGTTCTGGCGGATTCGCTGGATCTCTATGCGGAAGCGGTGGCCCGTTGTCTTTTGCAAATCGGGACGCCGATCGTGAAGAACAGGGAGGATTATCTCGCGCTTTTCGAGGGCAATTTCTATGAATCGATGGCGGCGAAGGGCGTCGACCTCGTCGCCTTTGCCGCGGCAGCGAAAGAGATCCTCCCCGGGATCAATTATGACGCGATGAAACCCTTCGAGGGGCTGATCCCGGTGCTGGAAGCCCTGCAGAAGAACCACCTTCTCGCGGTCATCTCCTCCAATGGCTTCCGGACGATCAGCAAGATGCTCGAACGCTTCGGTTTCGATCGCTTTTTCCAGGGGATACTCGGCTCCGACTTTCTTTTCAGCAAGAAGGATAAGATCGCGCACGCCCTCTCGAAATACGGGATCGATCGCACGCGAACCTTCTACATCGGTGACACGACAGGAGACATCCTGGAGGCCCGCGAGGCCGGCGTCCGGACGGTGGCCGTTACCTGGGGCTGGCACAGCCGGGAGAAGCTCGTTGCCGTCCACCCGGATTTTCTCGTCGACAAGCCGCAGGATCTGCTTAAGATTTAAAAGGGGAAAAGGGGGGACAGCTCCCGATTTTTCTGTGAAAAATCGGGAGCTGTCCCCCCTTTTAGATCCCATTCAAAGGTCGTAGAGGGTTTCGTCCACACGGGGTTTCGGTTTCCGGCTGCCCCTTTTCCCCTTCCCTTCGCTGAGAAAAGGTTCCTCCCCTTCGAGCAGGTCGCCCATCTCCTCCTCAATCCGGTCGGGGTCCTCACCCCTCTCCAGGCGATGGAGTGCCTCTTCCATGCCGGATCCGAGGGAGATGCCCGTCGCGTCGGTCAGTTTCCGCATCAATTGCGCGGCCTGACGCGGGTCGTCCTCGTTCATCTTCTCCGCCTCCCCGGCAAGCATGGCCATGGCCTTCTCCATTTTCGCCTCGTCGATCGGCGGCATCTCGTCGCCCGCCGGTTCCTCTTTTCCGTGGGAGACCTTGGCGAAGATCGACATTTGCCGTTTCAGCGGGCGCCGGCACACCGGGCAGGCGGGGATCCGCGCCGTGTTCACGCCTCGGGAGAAAAAACTGAAAACGGTATTGCAGGGTTGGCAGTAGAATTCATAGATGGGCATGGTGTCTCCTGTTCCTCCTTACCGACTCGGACAAGCCGGAACCGAACCGCTTTGGCAAAAACAGTCCATTGTCATGTTGGATCAAGGGATTGCATGATGATCATTCGAGCGAGGGTATCCTAATCCTTTTTTTTACAAACATCAAGCGAACCGGCCACAAAACATGGGGCGCTCAAGCCCTTTCAAGCGCCGTCCGTATCTCCTCTTTCGCCCGGGCGCCACTCTCGAGCGATAGACTCGCCTCCAGGGCCCGCCTCGCCTCGGCGCCGCCTAACTGTCCGAGCGCCCAAGCCGCGTGGGCCCGCACCAGTTCCTCCGGGTCCTCCATGGCTCGCACCAAATGCGGCACCATCTCCGGGTCGCCACTGTTGCCGAGCGCTACCGCGGCGTTTCGCTGGAAGTACTTTCGCTCCTGCATGTAGGTGTGCAGGAGCGGTACAACGGCCTTCGTCTCGAACCCCCTGTCCATCCTCAGGAGGCCCGTCAGGTTGAAGTATTTCGCCGTCTCCTCCAGGAAGGCGCTCACCGGCAGATCCGCCTTGAGCTTCGCCCAGTTGCGCGGGCAGGCCTCCTGGCACAGGTCGCAGCCGTGGATCCAGCTTGCCATCTTCGGCCGCAGATCCGGATCGATGTACGGCGAGGTGTTCCGGAAGCCATGGACGTTGGCGACGTGGTTGAAGGTGAGGCACCGGCGCGGGTTCAGACGAAAGTCAGCGACGATCGCCCCTGTTGGGCAGGCCTCGATGCAGAGCCGGCAATCGGGCGGGCAGTGCGTCCCCTTCATGGGCGTGTCGTAATCCAGCTCGGCATCCACGATGAAAGTGTGGATGATCACGAACGTGCCGATACCCGGGGCGCAGACAAAGGTGTTGAGGCCGATCTCGCCGACCCCGGCACGGACGGCGGCAAGGCGATCCGGGACCCCGGAGGAGATCAAGAACCAGCGTCCGACCTGCATCCCTTTCGCTTCCAGGAGCTGCCACATTAGCTGCACCCGCGCGCCCCCGAGGCGCGTTGGCGGCTCGATGTAGGAGCGTGATTGGTACAGGCGCCCGACCTTGCCCACCAAGTTCTCCGGGAAGCGCTCCCGGAAGTAGTCGTACACGGCGACGATGATGGACCGTGCGTCCGGCAGACGGTCATGCGGATTAACCGTGCGCTCGAGGCGAAGGCCTGAGTTGACCGCCCAGTCGTAGTCCTCTGAGCGTTCCTCCAGCGCCTGGGCGTACAGGGGGAACGGCTCCGCCGTCGTGATCCCCACGCGGCTGTAGCCGAGATCGAGGGCGTAGCGCTTGATCTCCTCTGTCAGCGACATCAGACACCTCAATAAAAAGGTTAGAGTTTAGTTTCTAGAGTGATGAAATAATCATGGTCATTGCGAGGCGTCCGCCGGAGGAGGACGACGCGGCAATCTATTCTTGTAAACGCCGAGATTGCTTCGCTTCATTCGCAATGATGGTGTTTATCAGGTCTTACGGTCTTCGACCTTGAGTTCCATGATAATGCGGCCCCACCCGCCGCATCTCACGCCCACATCGAAACAGCCTGTTTGTTTGAAGCGCATCTCGTTCGGATCGACGCCAGCCATGAGGAGCTCACCTGCGCCGAAAATGAGACCCGATGCGGCATTCAGGGCATAGATGCAGATCCGGTCGGGAGAGAGTTTGGTGAGGAGGTTGCCCACCCCGTCAAAACAGAGCTTATCCCCCTTTTTATGCTGGCTGTTGCAGCCTTGGGAGTCCACAACTTCGAATACGATCGTTTTGTTCGCGAAGAGGGGGGCCTTCGAAAGAACATCAACATTCCTCGGGTTTTCCATGAAAACCTTCATCTCCTCATCGGTATAATCAAAATGCTTCTGGATAAGATTTCTGCTCGCGTCATCGATTTTCATTATCGTCCTCCTTCTCATTCTCCACTCATTAGGTAACTGAAAAATGTCATGCCGAACTCGATCCGGCATCCTGTTCTTTCTTGCCATTCCCGTGAAGGCGGGAATCCACCCCATTCATTACCGGCCAAGAAGCTGAAATCTTCCTGAATCAATCAAACCTTTCATGGATTCCACGAAAATCCCCGGGGCGGCGTAGGCCGGGTGGTTCCGAATCAGCATGGCCGCCCGCGAGATTTGGTCCAGTTCCTTCAAGAGATCCTCGGACCGGCTGTCGTTCCGCAGGGGGTGGGTGACAAAAAGCAGGTTTTTCGGATCAATCTGCCCTTTCTTCACATGAAGAGCCGCCAGTGTCTTGCAGTGGCAGGGGTTCTTCGGATTGACGAGGCCGCATTTCTCGACGAGGAAACCCATGAGCTGTTTTTTCCCGCGGGAAAGCCGCTGACGGTAAGCCATCGGTGTCAGGCCAAGGATTCCGGCGCCTTCCTGACTTTTGACGCCGAAGATCTCTCCCAGGATAACAGCCAGGCGGACCTCCCGCTTCAGGCAGAGCAGCAGGTAATGGACGCAGGCGAGCTTTGTCTCTTCCGCGATGAGGTTCTGTTCGGCCTCGCTGAAGGCATCCCCTGTATGGTCCGGCACCCCTTCCTCAATCTCATGCACGCACCTGTCGAAAGTCAGTTGCCAGCGCTCGGCCCTGCACTTGCGCGTGGTCAGCAAATGGTTGGAGGCGATGCTGTAGACCCAGGTTTCGAAACGGCTTTCCCCTTTAAAGGTTCCGAGGTGGGTGATGACCTTCACCAGGATCTCCTGGGTGGCGTCTTCCGCATCGGCGGGAATGAAGAGCATCCTGAGCGCCAGCCCGTAAATCTTGTCCTGAATCCTGCGGATGATCTCTTCGAGCACGTCCTTGTTGCCCCGTTTGGCCCGCTCGACCAGATCCTCAATCGTCGTTTCGACGGCTATTGATCTCGTTGGCATCTGTCCCACCTTTTTCTTGTTAGACAATTTTGGATACCGATGTGTGACGGAAAAAATGAAAGCCGGGCTTTTTTCATTCCTGACTCGATCGGGAATCCAGTTCTTCCCCAGAGCCCGCACCGTTGTTGTCCGGCGCCCGCTGCTGACGGCAGTGGGTCTCTGCGGTGAAGCCGATTGCCAGGGCCGACAGGATCGAGATGGCGATGATCAGCACAAAACCCGACCGGTAGGCGGCCAAGGCGTAGATCCGGGCGCCGCCGGTGATGGTCCCCTGCCAGGATAGATCCAGAAGCCAGCCGATGGCCGGCTGGAGGATCATGGCCCCAAGGATTGACCCCATATTGTACACCCCGCTGACCGTGCCGGAGAACCGGGACGGGACGGATTCCTTCACGAAAGCGAAGCCAAGGGTCACGGAACCGCTCGCCAGGCCGACAAGGATGACCATGGAGACGAGCAGCCAGACAGGGAGACCCGGGAAAAAGAGGATCGGAATCCAGCAGAGCAAAGCCGCGACCGAACCGGCGAACATGACGGGCTTGCGCAGGCGGATCCGGTCGGACAGAATGCCCAGAAGGATGGCGCCTGTCGCGTAGCAGATAAGAAGTGTCGAGGTGATGGCGGAGCTTGCCGCAACGGGCATCCCGTAATGGGTCGTGAAGAACGGGACGCCCCATAGCCCGGTGAAGGTGAGGACCGGTCCCGTCAAGCCGCAGCCGACGAGGGAGAGAAGCCAGGTGTTCCGGTAGCGGAACACCGTCGCCAGATCGTTGCGGAGCGTCGCCGGCGAAAAAACCGCCTCCGGCTCCGGAGGGGCGAAGCTCCGGTATCCCCGGTCGGCCGGATCATCGCGGATGATCAGCCAGATCGCCGCCCCGATGATGAGGAGAACGGCGGCCGCAACGAACATCACGGGCCGCCAGCCGAAGCGGGCAACCAGAAAATGCAGAGGAACGCCGGCGGATACGGCGCCGCCGACGCCGCAGAAGAGTGTGAGCCCACCCACCGTGGCGTAGAAGCGGGGTTCGAACCAGCGTGTCGAAAGACGGAGGATGGCGACATAGGCGACCCCGACCGCCCCGCCGATGAGGAGTCGCCCGATATTGGCCGGAACGATCGACGTGGCGGAGGCAAAAAGAAGGGTCCCGATGGTGGCTACGAGAGCTCCGGCGGCCAGGAGCTTCCGGGGTCCCCAGTAGTCGGCAATAATCCCCGTCGGGACCTGCATCAGGAAATAGCTGTAGAAGTAAAAGGCGGTGAAGTTGCCGAGCCCCGCTGCGCCGATATGGAAATCGGCCATCAATGCATCGGTCATCACGGCGGGGGCGACCCGATGGTAGAAACCGGTAAAGTAGAAGGCCGCGCCGAGGCCCCAGACGAGCCAGGCGAGCGCAGCCGGCGGATGGTTTTTCTGATCCATGAATTTCTCCTGGTGAGCGCTTAACAAATCGGGGGGAGGAGTTCAAGCGTTTTAAATGGGGTCAGGTCTTGGGATTTGAATTGAGAAGCAGCTTATGCTATAAGAAAACCATGGCCAGGCCGTTACACATAGAATACAGCGGCGCCGTTTATCACGTTACCGCCCGTGGCAATGAGCAGAGCCGTATTTTCCATTCCGATAATGACCACAATCTGTTCCTGACGACTCTTCAAAAAGTGACGGAGCGCTTTCACTGGCTTTGCCATGTTTACCATTTGTACAGGTGAACTTTTATCCTCCCGGGTTCATGCGGCTCGATCAAGCTCTTTCCTTACGGCCACCCCCAGTTTCTCTTTGATATAGGGCTTTCTCACGTAGGCGCCCGCACCGAGGCCTTCGGCGGTTTTCACCCGATCCGACTCCGAAAAGCCGCTCACAATAATCGCCTTTTGTTTGGGATGGATCTCAAGGACCTTCTTGTAGGTGTCCAGCCCATCCATGCCGGGGTCCATGATCATGTCCAAGACCATCAAGTCAACGTGGTGCTCCTTCATGTATGCCACCGCCTCTTCACCACTGGAGACGCTCGATACATTGTAATTCAGTGTCCGAAGCATACGTGCCGCCAGATCGCGCTGCTCTTTTACATCATCCACCACCAGAATGGAGTCACGTTTCCCGATGTATTCGGAAATGGCTACAGCAACTGCTTCAGCGGTGATCGCTTCCCTTGCCACGGGAAAATAAATGGTAAAGGTGCTTCCTTTTCCCTTTTCACTCTGAATGTTTATGTAGCCGTGATGATCCTTCACTGTCCCCCAAACCACCGCTAATCCCAAGCCCGTGCCGCTTCGTCCCATGATCTTCTTCGTATAAAACGGCTCGAAAATACGCTTTCGATCATTCGCTGATATACCTTCACCCGTGTCGGATACGGAAAGGACAACATAATCTCCCTCCCGGATCTTGTCATAGCCCTGAATCGGCTTGTCCAGATACTGATTGCTTGTCTTGATGGTCACGCCGCCGCCTTTCGCCATGGCCTCACTCGCATTGGAAACCAGATTGTATAGCGACTTGACGAGATGTACGGAAGAACCGGAGACGTTCGGCAGATCCGGTTCAAGATCGGTCTTGATCTTTACAAAGGGGTGGTGAACGGATAAATTAGCAAACTCCGGCGACTTTTGACAATCGGCAATGATCTTGTTCAGGTTAAGAATGCTTCTGCCGGAAACGCCCCTTCTGGCAAGGGTCAGAAGATCATCCACAATTGCGGCAGCCTTCATGCCTGCGTTCATAATGTTCACAAGACCGGGCCTGAGGGGGCTTGACTCATCTATTTCATCAAGGGTCATTTCTGCATATCCTACGACAATGCCCAGAACATTGTTGAGATCGTGGGCGACGCCGCCTGCCAAAGTACCCAGGGCCTCCATCTTCTCCGACCGTTGCAGACGCTCCTCCAGACTTTGCTTCTCCTCCTCCGCCTGCTTGCGCTCGGTGATGTCACGATTATAGACAACGGCGCCAATGAATCTATGATCGTTGTCATAGATGGCTTTTTCTTTTCTCCATACGGGAACCAGCTCTCCCGTGGCCGTAACAAGTTCTACTTCTCCTTCCCAATAACCGTTCTCATTGAGGGATGACGGATTATTCAACCCTGAAGCCCGGCTTTTTTCCGAAAAATAATTAGAAGAGAGGCTTCCTGTCAGTTGCTTTTGGCTATAGCCCAGAAGTTTCTTCTGTGAATCATTGCTATCAATAATATTCCCCCCGGTGTCGACCACCTCGACGCCGTCCGGCGCCGCCTCGAACAGAAGCCTGTAGTTATCGATTCTTTCCAGGTTCGTATTGATCTCTCTGATCTTTCTGTATAACTCAAAGCTCTCTATTGTATTGGCACTGTTGAAGAGGATAAGGGAAACAAGAGACAAAGATACATTCTGAATACCGTGCGCATCGTTGTTCAGTAAGCCGATAAACATGCCGCGGATCCGCGTTGCTGTGGCCATACTATGGAGGACCAGATATTTCTGATGGTCTTGGGTGGGTACGATGACGGGCCTCTTTTCTGTTAAAGCCCAGGCAAATATGCCACTATCAATCGAATTATCAACTTCTCTCTGAATATATGATCTATGGTTTTCGGAATCGATATGCCGCAAGGTAAAGTCGTTACTTTCTTCATCCACCAAAAAGAAAGCGACTGTTTCAAAGGGAATCAAGCCCTGAACCTTTATTCTTGTTTCTTCAAGAATAGTGGTGACATCGTGAAGCTTGTTGATGCTGCTCTGAAAATCGCCAAGGGATGCCGCTACTTCGAGGGAGTCAATGACGAATCGTTCGACACCTTCGAGATGTTTGATACGTTCCTCAAGATAAGAGACGGTATTGTTATTTATTGGCTTTTTCATCGGTATAGATCAGTTCAAATACATCTTCAAATTGCCCTTCGGCCTGCTCCATCGTTACGGATAAAATATTCGGTGTTATACCAAGCTGCATCCATGCTTCCTGATTCAACGGTGGTATGAGCCTCTCTCCACTTGAACCGATACCCATCACATTGGCCATAATATCGGCCAAATGCACGATGGATGATTCTACACGACTTTTTGATCTTTGTGGTTCGTGGTGATGGCGAATACAGTCCTCAAGAGACAGGGAGATTTGCCATTTATTGATGAGATCGCCACCGATCGTTGCATGGTCAAAATTGAACAGGTCACGCTCGGCAATGTAGAGGAGATTGTGCTTGTTTCTTGCATCTGTGGCGGCATAGAGGGATTCTATGGGCAGGTAATTATACAAAACCAGGCGCCCGATATCATGGAGCAGTCCGGCAACAAACATCCGTTCCGTATTCTGGATATTCTTATAGCCGGCTATAAGCCTGGCGCATATCCCGCAAAGGATGCTGTGCTTCCAGAACATTTTCATGTTGATGAGTTCAGAAGGTATGTTTTTAAAGACACAAGTGATATTGACCCCGATAGCGAGAGTGCTCAGTTGTTTCGTCCCGATAATGTTTACGGCGCGGGACAGGGTGTCGATTTTTGATGGATAACCATAAAAGGCGCTGTTGACGAGCTTTAACAGCCGTGCCGACAGATTTGTGTCTGTTCTGATAACTTTTTCGATATCATAGGCGGAGCTGGAAGGTTTCGAGATGGCATCGAGAATCTGTTTATAGATGTCCGGCAGCGTTGAGAGTTTGGTGTCATCTCTGACGT
>Ga0208566_1001900_pt1 | contig 11603 bp, 12 predicted proteins | sample PL_2010_150m_FD_184159 | JGI IMG/M metagenome (GOLD analysis project Ga0208566, IMG submission 184159) | Freshwater microbial communities from Powell Lake, British Columbia, Canada to study Microbial Dark Matter (Phase II) - PL_2010_150m... | ecosystem: Environmental > Aquatic > Freshwater >...
CACGGTCTACCTGAAGAACATCAACGACCTCGGAGCATTGGATTCGGTTTATCTACGCTATTTCAAGAACGCGTTGCCGGCGCGCTCAGTGGTGGAGGTGACGCGCCTGCCCCGTGGCGCCCTGATCGAGATTTCGGCGATCGCCGGGCGGTGAGGGAGGCGCCGGCGGTTGGATTCATTGCAACACTACTACGCCCTTGCCGCAGCGCAACAAAAAGGGAGCCTTCCGGCTCTTTTTTTTCGGTTGTTGCTTTTCTACGACACATAAAAAAATACTTCAAGAAATGTATTGACATGAAATTTTCACGCGCATAGATTACATTCGGCTACAAATAAAAGTTACACAGATTAACTTTCCACAACAATCGCAGGAGGATCCGCAAATGACGTTGCCCAAGTATCCATCCGCCGTTTTGATCGCATCCGTTTCACTCTTGATGTCCTCCTCGGCATCGGCGGCAATCGATGGCAAGGAGTTTTACATGACCCGCTGCGCCGCCTGCCATGGCAGCGCGGGACAGGGAACGAAGCACCTGGTCCCTGCGCTGGGACCGGCGCTGAAGGGCAATCCCTTTATCACCAACGGTGGCGTGGCCGCCATCAAGGCCGTGATCCGCAAGGGCCGCGCGGGACAGAAGCGCCTTTACGATGACACCTACCCGAACATGCCTTCCTTCGGCCCCGAAGTGGTGCCTGACGCGGAAGCAGTGATCACGTACCTCAAGGGGGACATGCAGAAATGACGTCCCGTCGGTATACCTTGGCCATGAACGTCGGTTTGAAGAACATCATAAAGAGGAGAAGCTAAATGCGCTCATTTGCGAATAAGACTTGGGTTGTACTCTCGGCCTTGCTCGGCGGCATGCTGTTCATGTCGTTCGATAGCCAGGCAATGCCGAGCTTTGCACGCCAGACCGGGATGAACTGTAACTCCTGCCATATCGGCACGGACAATGTTCCCAACTTCACCCGGACCGGGCGCATCTTCGCGATGCGCGGCTACACCCGGCCGACCGTGCGCGAGAAACTGCGTCACGACGGCGACACCATCGAAGACCAACCCCAGTACGGTGGCGACTACCTCGCGCTGAACTGGAATGACTTCTTTGCGGCGCGGCTCGTTTCAGAACTGGCCCAGGGTGGCAAGTCGAATACCAATCCCAGCATCAAGAATGACACGACCACTCGGCCGCTCGCCCGCATGGCCTTTTTCTATACCGGCCCGATCACCGACTGGTTGGGGCTGTGGACGGAAATCGGCTACCTGGGCAACAACTCGCTCAATTCGGTTTCCACCAATCCCGGCACCTCCACGGGTCCGACCGGCCTGAACCTCTACGCCTACGACGAATTCCGCCTGTCCACCGGCTATGACATCTCGCCCGGCACCTTCGTCGGCATGTCCTACGGCAACGAATTGCCGAACGTGGTCACCCAGTGGGTGTTCCCGGCGGGTCTGCCCGACATGTGGGGCAACGGCCAGGGTGGTACCGGGCGCTTCAAGGAAATCGGCGCGGTCAGCTTCCATGGTCTGTTCGATGACCGCTACTGGGCGCAAATCGGCTTCGTGACGGGCGACGCCAACAACAGTTGGTCGAACGGCTGGAACGTCTACACGGCTTGGGCCTACAACATGTTCCGCACCACCCGGAATGACCTCTGGTTCGCCCTGGAAACCTATGCCGGCAACGACAGCAGTTCGCAGATGTCCCAGTTCAAGTCGAGCTACATCTGCCCGACCACCTGCCCGGCCGGCGTGACCGATTCGACGCTGTCCATCACCAACCAGAAGGGTGGCACCAACGGCATCATCGTCGGCGCCCCAGTTGAAATCATCAAGGACTTCAAGTCCTACAAACTGCGTGTAGAGAACGCCGTTGCCGACCGCGGCGACCATAGCTGGATCGCCTCCGCCGTGCTGCACGGGATGACCGAGAACTATGTCTCGGGTGCCAAGTCCGAGCGTCAGATCTTCGGCGTCTATGGACGGTATTTCTACAAGCGCACCTACGGCTTCTACACCACCTGGTGGAAGGACATGTCGTATGACTACACGACACCGGGCGGTGTGAAGAGAGGCACCTACAACAAGCCGCAGTGGAGCCTCAACGGCCTGTGGAACCCGGCCATGAACTTCAGCGTCCACCTGACCTACTCGCCGACGCAGAACCGCGTATTCAACGACACCGCGGCCGCCAGAGCAGGGTACTTGAACAATGGCAATTCCTGGAGCCTGGGTGCCGAATACGGCTTCTAAAACGCTTTCTCAGTATCGCCAGGAACCGGATGCCTGAATTCCTGTTCTGACTGCCCCCCGGCAAGGCAACGCCTTTCCGGGGGGTGTTTTTTTGTCCGCAGCGCTGTCGGAAGGCGGCCGCGTCGTCACCAAGGGCCGGCGCATTGTAGTGTTCCCGCCAGCGGTGCCGCTATTGATAATGGAGCCAACGAAATGAAAGCATTCCTGCTTGCCTGTGTTCCCGTCGTCCTCGCCGTTGCGGCCCCCGCCGCCAATGCCGCCGACCCGAAAATCGTTGCCTACTTTGAGGAAACCTGCGGAGCCTGCCATGGCGACAAGGGGCAGGGCACCCCGGGCCTCGCCCCGGCGTTCAAGGGCAACAAATTCATCACCGCCGGCAGCGCTGCGGAGATCGCCGAAACCATCACCAATGGCCGCGAAGGCGCCAGCAAGCGCTATAAGGACCTGCCCTCGCCGATGCCGAAGGCATCGATGAGCGACACGCGCCTGCAGGGCGTCATCGCCTACCTGAAGGGCGAACTGCAGCAGTAATGTACGCTGCCGGCAAGCACCGCCCCTGATTCTTGCGCCGAACCGGGCCAATCGCTGCCAGGCGTCGACGAATGGGCGGGTTCGTCGACCTGGTGTGTCAGCTTTACCGACGGCGTGTTCCCACCAGCGAGTTGGCTCGGTCGGCGAGCATATTCATGTCAAGGTGACTATGAATAGTCAGGAAACGTTGCTATAAAGAGAACCATGATTTTCTCTTGCGGCAGTGATCATCCGAGTGACGAGGCCAGCGCCATGAAGAATACTTCCCCCCCTGATTCGTTTCGTGGTTTGCTGATTCCCTGGCAAGCGGGCCGTTTCCTGAAAAGATGCGGCGCGCTGATCCTGCTTCTGCTGTTGCTCATGACACAAGCTGCCATGGCCGTGACGGCGGGCGGTTTCTACACGCTCGCCATCAAGTCCGACGGCACGCTGTGGGCGTGGGGAAAGAATTCGGAGGGCCAGCTTGGTGACGGAAGCAACGACGCCACGTCGGTGCCCAAGCTAGTCGCGTCGGGCTTTAGCGCAGTTGCGGCAGGTGATAAGCACACTTTGGCGCTCAAACCGGACCGTACCCTTTGGGCATGGGGCCTGAATGGCAACGGACAATTGGGCGACGGTACTCAAATCTCCCGCTCCAGTCCGGTGTCGGTCGGCAGCGGCTTTTCGTCGATGTCTGCGGGCGAGCAGCACACGGTGGCTCTCAAGAGCGATGGAAGCTTGTGGGCCTGGGGATACAACGTCAACGGACAGGTCGGTGACGGGACGGCAAGCCAGCGTTTGTCACCGGTAAAAATTGGGACGGACTTTGTCTCGGTGGCGGCGGGCTATCAACATACTCTCGCGATCAAGAACGACGGCAGTCTGTGGGCCTGGGGAAACAACGGTAGCGGGCAACTCGGCGACGGCACCACGACCAATCGCAGCAGCCCCGTCATGATCGGGACGGGCTTTACGGCCGTGGCCGCGGGGCAAACGCATACGGTCGCCCTCAAAGCCGACGGGAGCCTGTGGGCGTGGGGATCCAACGCGCTTGGGCAGCTCGGTCTCGGTAACGGTACGACGGCGAGCCAGAATACCCCAATACAAGTCGCTACTGGTTTCAGCTATGTCACTACAGGCGTCGCGCATACCGTCGCGCTCAAGACCGATGGCACTTTGTGGGCGTGGGGATATAACGGATTTGGACAACTTGGCGATGGCAGCCTGATCAATCAGTCAAGTCCGGTACAAATAGACACCGGCGTAACGTCGTTTGCGGCGGGGTACGCGCACACCGTGGCTTTCAAGTCCGAAGGAACTCTGTGGGCCTGGGGGCACAATGAAATTGGCCAACTCGGCGATGGCAGCGCGTTTGGATCCGGTAACAAGCAAGTCAAGCCGGTGCAGATTACCCTGACCGCCGGATTCGCCGACAACCAAGCCCCGACCGCTCCCACGGGGCTGGCTGCGAGCGCGGCCAGTTCCAGCCAGATCAATCTTGCCTGGGCTGCCTCGACCGACAACCTAGGTGTCGCGTCTTACCGGGTCTATCGCGACGGGGTGTTGATCGCGGTGCTCGGAAATGTGATCGAGGCAAGCATTGCCGGACTTAAGGAATTAACGGCATATAGCTTTTCGTTGGCAGCTTGTGATGAAGCGAACAACTGTTCGTCGCGGACCTCCGCCGTTACGGCGACGACCAGCAAGCCCTCGGCCCCTTTGTCGGCCATCGCACTTTCTTGTCCGACGTCGATCAATTCCAAAACATCAGGAACATGTTCAACAATCGCGACTTATCAGGATGGAGCCACCAAGTCGGTCAGTTCGACGCTTTCGTCAAGCAATACAGCAGCGCTTAACGCGGCCGCTGCCAGTTTGACCGCAGGCAGCGTGACAACCGATACGGTGGTCACCATCACCGCGGCCTACACCGAAAATAGCATTACCAAGACCGCTACCGCCTCAGTCACCGTCAAGGCGCCGGCCGTCACCCCGAGTGGCACGGTCACTCCGGTGACGAAACCGGACGATGTGGTATCCAACCCAGGCGCTAACGTGAGCGTCGATTCGTCCGGTGCCTTGGTGGTAACCAAGACCACCACTCCGATCGTCCTCAGTTCGGCCGCACCGGAAAACGCCCTGGTCAAGCTGCAGACGCTCGATCCGGTGAGTTTCACTTCCGGCACCACGACCTTGCAATATACCGACCAGGTCGGCGCCGCCCAACTGGTCATCAGAACGGTCAACAACCAGCCGCAACTCGAGGTCGCCAAGGGCACCGTCGAGATCAGCGCGCCCGCGTCTGGAATCACCATCTCGGTGGTGTCGTCGAACCAGAAATCGGTCGGATCCATTGTTACCCAGACGACCGCCGACAAAGTGGTGGTGGACAAGACCGACACGACCTCCGCAGTCTTCGTCGATGCCGGCAAAGTCAATTATCAGGGTCCCGGACAAACCACCGCAGTTCCCGTCTATCAGGGCGAAAACACCCAATTGGATACCAGCGGCACGCTGAATCAATTGGCCCTGGGTTCCCTCGGGGGCAAGAAGCAGGTACCGGGCGACCCATTGCCCCTGACCACAACCCCCAAGGACACCGCGACCAAGGTTCCCAATCTGGAGGGGAATTTGCCGCGCTTCAACAATACCATTACCTTGCAGGATATCGTGCGTGAGATGATCAAGGACTTGGTGAAAGACACCACCGGACTCGGCAAACTGAGCTATGACAAATCCACCGGCGTGATTACCTATGCGGTTGGAACCACCACCTACCGGCTGATTGCCCTCGGCGATGTACTGGTCCAGCTCAACCAGTTCGCCGCGACCACTGCGGCGGCGACCGCCGGCGGAGCCTACACCCTGGCCAGCCGCGGCATCCAGATGAGCCTGTCCGGCGCATTGGGCTATTTCAGCGACCTGCAGACGCTGGTCAAGGCGGCCGATGCCAATGGCACCTTGAACCTGAAACCCACCGGGGCGATCGAACTCCGGGTGGGCGCGGGGCACTACGTGGTGATGCCGGGGTCCGGCGCCAGCCTGCCCAACAACCCGACGCTGCTACCCGGTTTTGAGGCCGATCCCAGCGGTTATGCGGTCTTCCGTGATCACCTGGGAACCCTGCAGACTCTGTACCCGGCCTTCCTGGATGTGGACACCCTGAGTTCCACATTCAAGTCGGCTGCGCCAACCATCGTCATGACCAACAAGCCCGATGGTACCGTGACGGCAGTCCTGGCCGGACAGAATTACACCATTCGCCCCGAGTACGTGGTGGTCGACCAACCGGTGGGTCACGCGGCGGAGGCCTACTGGCTGGACAGCGGCATGTTCTATTTGCGCAATGGCAACCTGTCGGCTCAGGCATTCAGGGTTCGGTGATTGGACATCTGAGTCTTACCCTGCCGGATTTGAGTCACGGTTGGAATCGCACTCGCGAAATCGGATTCGTCATCTTGTTACGCTGGCGAGGCACAGAATTCACCTGGCCATCAGATCAAAACCGATTGGCACCGCAGTGAAACGGCCAGAAGGTACAAGCCAAAGCCTTACCACACATCGGCGCCAGAATTTACCGGCGATTCATCTCAGCTATAACGCGAGACCATGTCGACGACCGGCTTGGCGTTCGCCTGTGTAACACCGTTGTCCAATAGCTGTGTTTCTATCATGCAGCCGACCATGACTTGATGTACCTTGTCAAGAGCGCGCCGAGATGCAGAGATTTGCTGCGCGATCGCATCGCAGGTGGCTTCCTCCTCTATCAGGCGCTGAATGCCACGAAGTTGTCCTTCGATACGCTTCAAGCGAAGGATTAGCGTTTTCTTGTGTTCCTCATGGCGTAGATGTTTCATCGTCGATCACTCCTCAGTCAAGCTCACGGGACTACCTGCCAGGAAGCCATCTTCATGGCCACCATCAATTTCAGCATTTTGTGATCAACGGCAGCACGCTTTCTGCTGCTGGATCGGCGGACACTTGACCGAGCCGAACGAACAGAACACGCAGCAGTCGCCTGATTTGGGCCGCAACAAGGTTTTACAGCTTTCGCACTCGTAGAAATATTGGCATGCGTCAGTGGGCATGGTTTCCTGTTTGGCGAAGCCACAGTGCGGACAAATCAGCACAGACTCAAGAATAGTGGTATTCATCACAGCGAACCTTTCCCTTGGCGTGGCAACATCAGTTTATCGTCCGGGCCAGAGCGACCCGGAATTCGCGGACCAGAGTTTCGAATTCAGGCTGTGGTGCAAGCATGCCAAACAAAGTCAGCATGGTTTTGCGGCCGATATCGTCCCGGAAGCTCCGATCACGGCGGACGATCTCCAGCAAGTGAGTGAGGGCCTCACGGTAATCCTGCTTTAGCGCCAGGGCATTGGCAAGTTGCAGCCGGGTTTCGAGGTCATTCAAATTCTCGGAGAGTTTGGCCTCCAGATCGCGATAATCCAACCCGGCGCTTGCCGACGCCAATTGTAGTTGGGCCTGCAAGGCATCGATTCGAGGCCGATCCTTGCAAGGGTCTTTTACCCCTGCAAGAACGTTTCCGGCAATGTCGTAATGTCCAGTCTTCAGTTCAAGTTCCGCCAGATCTAGACGCGCGGATTCGCTGACCGAGTCAATTTCAAGGGCGCGTTGCAGCAGTTGGCGTGCCGCCACGGTTTCACCCCGGGACCGGGCCGCCTGCGCTTCCAGCCGCAACGGTTCTGCTGGAGAAGGTATCAAGCCATCGATGAATTCGCGCACACCGGACTCAGGCAGCGCCCCCGTGAATTCATTCGCCATCTTGCCACCGACGAAAGCCTTGACGTTGGGAATTCCGCGAACTCCGTATCGCGCGGCCAGTTCCGGATTCTCGTCGGAATTTACTTTGGCGAGAATGAAGCGCCCGCCGTATTCGATGGCGAGCTTCTCCAAAACGGGCTTAAGCACCTTGCAGGGCTCACACCAAGGCGCCCAGAAATCAACGATGACCGGCACGCGGTGCGAAGCTTCCAGCACTTGCTGCTGAAAACCTTCAGTACTTACGTCATAGCTGTAATCGGACATCGGTACAGATTCCATTCGTAACAAATCCATTATTGCGTGCCTATCCTCTTAGTCCCCAACTTGTTCGGCCGCCAAATCGAGACGACAGCTTGACAATATACTATACCCCCTATAGTATATATGCAAGAGGATTGAGAACCAATCCAGCCGATTAACCGACTAAGGAGATTTCAGCATGTCGTGGACAATTACCGTAGAGAACATCAAATGCGGAGGCTGTGCCAATTCGATCACAAAAGCCCTCATGGCCATCGCAGGGGTGTCCTACGCGAATGTGAATATCGAAAACGGTGACATTCACATCGAGGGTGACGAAACCATGCGCCCCACGGTGACAAAGCGGCTGCTCGAACTGGGTTACCCGGAGAGCGGCGCTGTGTCCGGCCTGAGATCGGCGACAACCAAAGCGAAGTCTTTCGTCAGTTGCGCCATTGGCCGCATGACATAGGCAAGGGTGGAAAGTCACCAAACGTCGTTTCGATCCATTCCCCATTCCAGCGAGCGCGTCATGTCTGAAATCGTCACGGTCAGCTTAAAGCAGGATCAGGACTTCCGCTTTGCCATTCATTTCGGCGAGGCCATGTCCGTTCTTATTGGCGATGAACCGCCGCCTCTGGGCCAGGGTGCGGGTCCCTCTCCGTCCCAACTTCTTGCGGCGGCGGTTGGAAACTGCCTTTCCGACAGCTTGTTGTTCGCGCTGCGCAAATTCAAACAGAAACCTGAGCCGATTCAGACGGCTGTTACAGCAACTATTGGACGGAATACGGAGAATCGTCTTAGAGTCCAGAACATCAACGTCAAGCTGAACCTCGGGGCACCCCGCACTCAGCTTGAACATCTGGATCGTGCGCTTGGTCAGTTCGAAGAGTTCTGCACCGTGTCGCAAAGCGTGCGCCAAGGCATACCTATCGCGGTTGAGGTCTACGATAGCCTGGGTGAGCGCCTGAAATAGCCTAGACAGCCGAGGCGAGGCATTGGATAACTATGCAACTGCTACTATCGTTACTCGAACAATACGGGCTCGTTTTCGTTTTTCTCCATGTGCTGTCGGAACAAGCCGGTTTGCCTCTGCCTGCCTATCCCACACTCATCGTTGCGGCTGCCCTGGCTTCCCGGGCGGACTACACAGTTTCTCAACTGGTTGCGGCTGCGGTCATGGCCGCGGTAATCGCGGATTCAGCCTGGTACCTTGCAGGGTCGCGGCTTGGCCGGTCCGTATTGCGAACGCTATGCCGGATATCGCTGTCGCCCGACTCTTGCGTGCGGCAGACGGAGTCGATATACCTACGCTTCGGAGCGCCATCGCTGCTGTTTGCCAAATTCGTACCGGGGTTTGCCGCAGTGGCAACAGCTCTTGCCGGTTCGATGAGAACCCCCGCAGGCGTATTCCTGCTTTTCGACGCACTGGGCGCGTTGCTTTGGGCCGGGGTCGCGGCAGCATTGGGTGTCGTGTTTCAGAATGCCGTCAATGATGTGCTTGAAGTTCTGGAGAGATTCGGCAGATGGGGCTTGATCGCCATCGCTGCGGCTTTCGCCTTGTTCATACTGCTGAAATGGTGGCAGCGAAGCCGCTTCTATCGGGAGTTGCGGATGGCGCGAGTGACAGTGGCCGAATTGCGCTCGCTCATCGACAAGGGCATGGCCCCAGTAATCCTGGATGTACGTGAACCACTGATCCAGATCCATGAAGGGAAGATCCCAAGCGCCATCGCTGTCGATGGTCGGAGTTTGGAGAATAGGCTTCCTGAACTCGCCGCCAGTGGCGAGGTGGTCGTATACTGTGCTTGCCCGAATGAGGCTTCGGCGGCGACTATCGCCAAGCAGATCATTCGTCAGGGTTATTCCCGCGTGCGCCCGCTGGAGGGTGGATTCGATGCCTGGGTCGCAGCCGGATATGCCATCGAGCGACACGGTTAGCCGCCCCAATCGATAGCCAGGCTGAAAGATTTCGCGTGAGCACGTTGACTAGCGCCCCAACACCGATTCGCAACGTCCCATGGGGCTGGCTGGTTCTTGGCCTGATCGGATGGACCAGCGCCTACGCTTTGCTGATCCCTTTTGCCGATGCTTTGACTGCCGCGCTCGGACTGACACGTCAGACGCATCTTGGCGACGCGGTGCATTTCTTTTTCTACGACACGCCCAAAGTTCTATTGCTGCTCGCAGGCATCGTGTTCGTGATGGGTGTCATTCATACGTTTGTAGCTCCTGAACGCACCCGTGCGCTGCTTTCGGGCCGGCGCCTCGGCGTTGGTAACGTGATGGCAGCAAGCCTGGGCATCGTCACGCCGTTTTGTTCCTGTTCTGCGGTACCGCTCTTCATTGGCTTTCTATCCGCGGGGGTTCCTCTTGGCGTCACTTTCTCCTTCCTGATTTCAGCCCCGATGGTCAACGAAATCGCGCTGGCCCTGCTGTTCGGATTGTTTGGCTGGAAGGTGGCGGCGCTCTATCTCGGCCTCGGGCTTTCGGTCGCGATCGTCGCCGGTGTGGTGATAGGCAAGTTGAATATGGAGCGGCACCTTGAGGACTGGGTGCGCGCCATGCAGGCCACGCAATCCGCCGAGTACCAAGCCCCACAGCCGAGTTGGGCCGAAAGGCTGGTCTCCGGTATGTCTCATGTCAAGGAAATTGTCGGCAAGGTCTGGCCTTACATCCTTGCCGGTATCGCAGTCGGTGCCGCTATTCACGGCTATGTGCCCGAGGATTTCATGGCCTCGATCATGGGTAAGGACGCACCATGGTGGTCGATACCCGCCGCTGTGGCCATTGGCGTCCCGATGTATAGCAATGCCGCCGGCATCATCCCTATCGTCGAAGCGCTGATTGGTAAGGGTGCCGCGTTGGGCACCGTACTGGCGTTCATGATGAGTGTGATTGCGCTTTCGTTGCCGGAGATGATTATTCTGCGCAAGGTTCTGAAACTGCGACTCATCGCTACCTTTGCCGGAGTTGTCGCCGCCGGCATCCTGCTGGTGGGTTATGTATTCAATGCGGTACTCTAACTGAGGAGATGACTTTGGACATCAAGGTGCTCGGTACCGGTTGCGCCAACTGTCGCGCCACCATCTCGCTGATCGAGCAAGCTGCGCGAGCCAAAGGTGTTTCGATCAATCTTTCCAAGGTGGAAGATATAAAGGACATCACCAGTTATGGCGTATTGAGCACTCCCGGCGTGGTCATAGACGGCAAGGTTGTGCACGCAGGAGGAATCCCGAGCAAAGAGAAAGTCGCCGGCTGGTTGGCATAATTGTCGACAACCATGAGACGACCGGCTTATGGGTGTCGCCGAATCTCCTACTGGGTCGTTCAAGCAGTTGTGAGCTAGAGCAGCTCACCGCGCGAGCCGGTCGCCATGTTCGATACCCCCGCGTTAAAGCTGGTCAGAAATCCCGCCTAAAATACTGCCGCAAGGATACCGATTCATGCCCATCTTCAGGCATTTCCATTAATCATACCTTTGTTTTTTTGGGGAAAACTGGCGGAGACGCAGACCGCCATATGGCAATCCGACAGAATCCCGTAGCGTCCATAAAGTAGCATATATAACAGCAATATACATGATCTAAGCGTCCAAGATAATCCTATACAATCCCGTCAAATCCGACTATACTTTGATAGTCAATTTGATAGTGGAGCAGATAGCGTGGCACGCAAACAGCAACGACTTTCAGCACTGCAAGTCACCAAGCTCACCAAGCCGGGGTTGTATGGCGACGGTGGCGGCTTGACGCTTCAAATCACCACCACGGGCGCGAAGTCCTGGCTACTTCGCTACATGGTGGCCGGC
>Ga0208566_1001901_pt1 | contig 11601 bp, 7 predicted proteins | sample PL_2010_150m_FD_184159 | JGI IMG/M metagenome (GOLD analysis project Ga0208566, IMG submission 184159) | Freshwater microbial communities from Powell Lake, British Columbia, Canada to study Microbial Dark Matter (Phase II) - PL_2010_150m... | ecosystem: Environmental > Aquatic > Freshwater > Lake...
GTCCCTCCACCGAGATCGAGGTTAACCGGCAAAATACCCATCGCATTCGGGGGAATGTCCAATTTGGCCACCCGCGGCAGCGCGACGGTTCCTTCATACGTCTGCACCTCGAAACGCATGTCCGGACGCGCGGGCAGATCAAGCGCTCCCCCGTAGTTGTTAAAAAATACAAAACCCGAGTTCCCGTCCATCCGGGCGACAGAACGTAAGCGGCTGTCATCGCACTTCACCACGGGATCAACGGGGTGGACGACCGCGGTTCGCGCGAGTTCGTCACCGTGGGAGACCAGGAAGTGGTTGAACGGCCGCAGGTGGAAAAGCGACGGTCGCCAGTCGCCAAACTCCCCGATCGGCGCCTGGAAATCGTAGTTGATCTGGGGATATTTTGTCTCGTCCTTGACCGTCCATCCGTATGTCGGATCAACCGGATTGCTGCCGCCGTGGAACATGTAGTATCCCGCATAAATCGTCGGCATCGATCCAAACCGCGTCAGGGCCGCGCAGGATGAAACCTCCGGCGGCAAGACTCCCTTGCCCAGCATGAGCGGTGACATCGAGAGGCCGGTCCCGATCTCCGAGAGCCCGACCGGGGACTTGCCCCAAAACGGCTTCAAGGTGTGATCCTTGTTGTCGAAAAGTGTCAGCCAGTTTTTGTCCTTGTTCTTGAAGTAGTAGTAGCCGCCCATGTAGCCGAGTTCGGTCGGCATCATCTCATCTGCTGGCACGGGCTTGGTGTCGTTGAGCCCCCATCCGGTGCAGCTGAAAAACGGGGCGTTCAGCCCGCCAGCCACAGCCAGCTTTTTCAGGTTGCGGTAATGCTCCGTGAAGGCATCTCCCTTCAGTCCTGAGAAACCACCCTTGTTGACGTACTGCGGAAAAACTCTGGCCCAATCGACCCCGGAGACGCCGAGTTCGTTCTCCACCTGCAGGCCGATGACCGGACCTCCCTGCCCCCACATCAGCCCTTTCATCTGCTCTCCGATCTTCGCGTAATAGCGCGCGACCAGTTCGAGGTAGAGCGGGTGGTTGCTGCGCTCGGTCAGCGGCATCCCGTAGAGCCATGGCGGCAGCCCGCCGGTGAGCATCTCCGCGTTGCAGAAAGGACCGACGCGAAGCCACGCATACATCCCGTGCTTCGCGCACAATTCGACAAACCGGCGGATGTCGTTATTTCCCTCAAAGTTGAACTCTCCGGGACGCGGTTCGATCTGGTTCCAGAACACATAGATCGAGATTCCGTTCAGCCCGGCGGCTTTCATTTCCAGGATGGCTTCCTCCCAGTATTTTTCCGGATAGCGCTGGGGATGAATTTCGCCTAGAACCAGTGAAAGGGGCTTACCATCGAGTTCCAGATACCAATTGTTCGCACTCAGTATGCGCCCGTCGGGCGAGCGGCCGCCCCAGTTCTTAAGAGTGGTATACTCCGGTTTGAGCCCCGCGCCGCGCGCGTCGAATTTGATGACGTCCCCCGCCTTCGCGGATAGACCGCCTGCAAACAGCACGACCGAGACGATGAATCCTGATACCAAACGCACAGCATGATATGGAAAATATGACGGCGGTTGATTCTCGGCGCTTCGCGCCTGCGGGTGAGCCGTGGTGATCGGCGAAACCGCCCTGCCCTGCATCGGTAGGGATGGCTCGCCGAGCCGTCCGTCGAATCCACTTGTTTCGATGTGGAAATCGTATGTGACGAGATGTTTTTTCATGACGGGGAAAAACGACGGCGGATTCGGTGCCCCCTCCTTACCGGTGGGGGACGATGCGCATTACACTTTCCAGAGGTCTTCGCCATATTCCCAGCCCTTGCGGGCAGGTTCCTTTATATAGGGATCGAGTTCCGGACGGTTGGGCGAACGTAGGTTTTTTGAATCCCATTCAATGCGTCCGCCGAACCTCTGCGCGAGCGCGCCGAGGCAGGCGATCTCGGTGAGGCGCGAGGAATAGTCGAAGTTCGAACCAGGCTCGGGGCCTTCGCCCTTGATGGCACGGATCCACTCGGCCATCGGCCCGCCTTCCACGCGGGGATATTTCTGAGGGGGAAGGCCCGCTTCCTTGAAGGCCTGCATCTCCTCCTTGCTGGCAAGGCGAGGATTGCTGGACACGTTGTCGAGATAGACCGTGTTTTTCGAGCCCCTGAAAAACGAGCCGCGGTCCGGCACCTCGCCCCACGACCACTTTTCGGGTGTGGCCGGTTTTAGTCCTCCGTCATACCAGCGCAGGCTGCACGGCGGCATGTCCCCGCGCGCGGCGAAGTCCCATCGGATGATCGAGGCATCCGGGCACATACCCGGATTCGGTCCCACGATCTTTTCCGCCTCGACGACCAGGGGATCATAGAGATCAAGCGTCCAGACCGGACCGTCACAAAGGTGGCAGAAAAAATCGCCGATCGCGCCCGTCCCGAATTGGTCGTATCCCCGCCAGCTCCCCGGCGCATAGACGCTGTTGTAGCCTGGATCAGCCACCGGGCCGAGCCAGAGATTCCAGTCGAGGCTGGGCGGGACCGGCATTGCCGCCGGCGGATAGGAGTCCGACTTTTTCCAAACTCCCCCGCCCCATTTCGGAACCATCACATAGGAATCCACCTCGCTCACAGTGCCCAGAACACCGGCATCGACCCATTCTCTCATTTCGCGAATGCCTTTCATCGAATGCCCCTGGTTGCCCATGTTCGTCACCACCTTGTATTTCTGCTTCGCCTTGCGGAGCGTGCGGGCCTGCCAGATATTGTGAGTAAGCGGCTTCTGGGTCAGCACATGCTTGCCCCGCTGCATGGCATCCATCGTCGCAGCAAAATGCGTGTGGTCCGGAATGGTGATGACCACCGCATCGATCTCCTTCCCCATCTTGTCGAGCATGACCCGGAAATCCCGGAACCGCGCGGCCGTGGCGATCTGCGGATTCACATCGGCGAATTTGCCGAACTGGGATTCATCCACATCGCAAATCGCGACGAGGTTTTCTCCCTTGGCCCCCATGATCGCCCCTTTCACAATTCCGCCTCCGCCGACGCCGATCAGGGCCAGGTTGAGCTTGCTATTGGCACTCACTCCGGCCTGTGCGATCGAGAATCGCGGGAGCATGAATGCGCCCGCACCGAGAAGGGTGGAGCGTTTGAGGAAATTCCGACGGGAGAGGTTGTTCATCGCTTTAGGGGTCTAAATAAACTAGTCTTCAAGCAGGATTGGTCAACCGTGCGGGGAGAACTTCCCATCTAACCTTCCCGCTGGCGGGAACGGGATCATTCTCCGCCCACTTGAGCGGGTTGTTTGGCCTCCACCTCATCGGTCTCCTTGAACACCTGGCGGAGCCGCGCAAGCTCGATTTTCAAATCGTCAACCGCCTTGGCGTAGGCGGGGTCGGCATAGACGCTGTGGAGTTGCTGGGGGTCTTTCTCGTTGTCGAACAACTCCCATTCGTCTGTCTCGTAGAAATGAGCGAGCGTGTAGCGTTCGGTCCGCACGCCATAGTGTTTGGCGACGCCTTCGCCCGGGCCGTAGTAGCGATAATAAACGCTCTTGCGCCAGTCGGAGGGTTTTTCACCGCGCAGGATCGGCACGAGCGACTTTCCGTGCAGTCCGTCGGGCGCCTTGGCCCCGGCGATCTCCGCAAACGTCTCCGCGTAATCGATATTCTGCACCATCGGAGTGAACACCGAGCCGGGTTTCACCACTCCCGGCCAGCGCACGATGAGCGGCATGTGGATCGACTCCTCGTAAATCCACCGCTTGTCGAACCACCCGTGCTCGCCGTTGAAAAATCCCTGGTCAGACGAATAGATCACGACGGTATCGCCGTCGATCCCCTCGGCCTTGAGGTAGTCGAGATACTTGCCCACGTTGTCGTCCACACCTTTCACGCAACGCAGGTAGTCCTTCATGTATTCCTGATACTTCCAGCGGGTCAGATCGTCGCCCTGAAGGTTGGCTTTGCGGAATGCCTCATTGCGCGGCTCGAAGACTTTCGACCACTCCGCGCGCTGCTCCTCCGTCATCGGCTTGAACTCGCCCTCCCATTTGCCGGGAGGAAACACTTTCAAATCGCCCCGCATGTTTATGTCCCGGCCGATCTCCAGCTTCTGGTCGTGCGCGGGCGAGGCGCGCCCGGCATAATCATCGAACAATGTGGGCGGCTCGGGGATTTTCACATCTTGCAGCCAGCTGTAATATTTCGGCGGCGGCATCCACGAGCCCCATGTCGGCGATTACGTCGGTGACGTAGCCCATGTGGTTTTCCAGCTTGCCGTCCGCGCCGATGAAATTCGGATTCCAATACCGCCCCTGTCCCTCCAGCAGGCGGGCGAAGTCCGTGCCGGGCGGCGTCGCGCCGAGATGCCACTTGCCGAAGACTGCGGTCTGATACCCCGCCGATCCGACTGCTTCAGGGAACATCCAGACCCCGGGAGTGATCGCCTGGCCCAGCATCCGCACCCCATTGGCGTGGGCATGCAGGCCTGTGAGAACCGCCGCCCGGCTCGGCGAGCAAAGCGAGTTGCCGCAAAAGCTGTTCAGAAACAACCCGCCTTCCGCAGCCAGCCGGTCGATGTTCGGCGTGACGTTGTGCTCGCGGCAGAACTCCGACAGGCGGGCCCCATACGCGCCGATCGTCTGGAGCGAATGGTCGTCCGAAAACAGGAAAAGGATGTTCGGCTTGGACTGTTCCGCGGCAGGAGCCATGGCGCCCGACAGTTGCAGAAAGCAGAGGATGGATGGAAGAATGAATCGGGAACTGATCATTGCGCAGGATTTCCTGACTCCATCTCAACCGTCAGCGGCCTGTCCGCCGGATGGGATGGAACAGAAAATTCCGCGATGTCGCCTGATTTCGGACCAGGCGCGGTCCCGGGCTTCTGGAACGGAAAGACGCGCGAGTCGGAAGGCTTCAGCACGGTGACCCCGTCCGATTTTCCCGGCTGGACATCCTTGCCGTTCACGCGGAACTGCGTCGCTTTTTGCCCGGCAGGAACGTGCAGGCGCAGCGTCCAGTTCCGATTGAAGTCCTTCTTCAGAAAGTCCCCGCTGGCAGGCTCGATCTTCAGTGTGGTTTTTCCGGCTTCCGTTTTCATGGAAACCTTGGTCCTGCTGAATTTGGTTTTCTGGTAATCGTTCGAGAGTCCGTCGTCCTCATAGACCTCGCGTTCGCTTGAGCCGGAATCCGCCGGAACGAATGCATCCACAACGAGGTCGTCCCACACGGGAACGCCGGTGTTCATCCGGAGCGGTGTCGTGAAAACAATGCCTCCTTCGCGCACATACATCGGGGTGTGCTCGAGGTCGGACGTAACGGCGATTGTCTTCGGTCCCTCAAGGGTTTCTCCGCTCCAGGCATCCTGCCAGCGACCGGGCGGAATCCAGAGCGACCGGGTCTGGTGGGCTTTGTCGTCAATCTTGCGGGCCATCCCGAAGAACAGGTTGCACTCGCCGCCGGTCTTCTGGAAAAACTCCACCTTGATCGGATAGGTCTTGCCCGCTTCAAGTTTGATCCGTCCCGTGCTGATGCCGAGACCATGCCGGGTTTTCAAGATCTCGGTGCGGGTGATCAGTTCGGTGTCGCCGACCCAAAGCTTGGCACCATCGCGCGAGAGCAGGCCGAACTCATACTCGGCCGTCTCCGCCACCGGGCCAAAAGTTCCTGTCCAGCGCACCGACACGTTGTCCTTCTGAATTCCGGCCGGGCGGTCGGAATAGGAATACGAAACGGTCTTTTCCGTGCGTGCCAGCTTCGGTGTTCCTTCGAATTTCTCGTTATTGAAATACTCCGCTTTCAGACCGGTCTTGCCATCAGGAGTTTTGAGCAGGGCTTCGGGAAGAGGATCCTGCCCGCTGAAACACTGGGGCGCGATCAGCAGGTCCTCGCCAAAAAGATATTGGAGTCCGTCGGCAGCTTCGGGAGATTTCGGCCATTCGAGGTCGCAGCGCCGGAGGAGCGGGGTTCCGGTGTCATAAGAATGACGGGCCGCCGTGTAAATCATCGGCAGCAGGCGGTAGCGAAGCTGAAGATATTCGCGGGCGATTTTCTCAGCTTCCTCGCCATAGGTCCAAGGGGTGCGCACCACGTCCGGGACGCTGTGCGGGCGAACCACCGGCGAGAATGCCCCGAATTGGAAGCTGCGGACAAACTGCTCCGGTGGTTCCTCGAGAATGTGGCCGCCAAGATCTTCATTGATGTAGGGCATCATGCGATCGATTCCGCCTGTGACCCCGTTTTCGATGCCTGACCTCAAGATATGCCAGAAAGCCAGAGTGTCGCCTGTCCACCAAATCGGATAGCGATGGGCCGCAGGATGGCTCGGCGTGAGGCTCACGCCGTTCAAAATGCCTTCCACATTCGACATGATCAGCGGCCGGCGCTCGGGGTGCTTTTTGAGAGTGATGTCGTGATAGACGACCATACCCCAGAACGCGAGATTCAGCCCTTCGGGTGGCTTCAGGTGCTTATTCCAGTTTTTGTCATACCACCAGACGTCGGCGCCGATATCGAGCAGGCTGTTGAGCCCTTTCTCCCGATAGGCAATTTCGGCGGCATCAAAGACTCCGGGAGCTTGCGCCTCCGGATGGTCATTGAACATCGTCCGCACGTTTTTTTCGTGAGCCTTGGCGATATATCCGGCCATGTCAGGAAACAGCTTTTCATTTGGCGTATAGCCGTGTGATTTCCCCGTGCGCCAATCGGTGTCGCACACCATGAGGTCGATCGGAAATCCCTTCGCCCGGAACTCGTCCACCAGATCCAACAACTGCTGGTCGGTGTAAGGATAATACCGGCTGAACCACAGGCCGAACGTGTAAAGCGGCACCAGCGGAACCGGGCCGGTCAATTTCAGAAACTCCTTCCGGAATGCGGCGTAATCATCCTGCGGAGGAACAAACAGATACAGATCCTGAGCCTGGTTTTGGTCGTCCCATCCGGAGGTTTCCTTGTTCTTCGTGCACGAGTCGGGCGCAACGGTGAAACCCCATGGCGGAGGCACCAAGCGGGGGACATCCGGCAGCACCCAGGCTTTCGGCATGGCGCTTGGCGTCGGCAGAAAACCAAATTTCAGATCCTCATTCGAAACCGTATGCAATTCCTCTCCCGAAACGCTGCGAAGGATGACTCCATCAAGGTTCTTGGCATCTTGTGGAATTTCCACCTGATAGGCGGATGTCGTCAGCAGCACCTTGCCGTCCTTTTTTTCGGTCTTCAGCGGGATGCCCTCCCAGTCCCGGTTCACCACCGTGAGCGTCTTGCGATCCTCGAATCCCTGCGGTCCTTTTTGCTCGATCCGCACCAGAGTCGGCGACAGCGCCTGAACCCGCACATCGCCCACGATCGCCTCGGTGGCCGCATGAATGGGATCGGTGGCGGAGAAGACGCCAAGGAAGGCCCACAAAAATAGCGGGCGGCAGGAGGGCTTGTGATTCATGGCTTGGGAAGTCCGACGATTTTATCAGATGGCAGGGCAGTCAAAATGGATGAAATGGTTAATGGGATGAGTTTTTTGATCCGCCTTCCGCGTCGCCTTCTGTTCCCTTCCACCATGAGGCGGCATCGTAGTCCGGATTTTTTTCGGGAAATTTTGCGCCGGTGGTTTTCCACCAGGCCTGAAGGTCGGCGAGGAGTTCCGCTGTCTTCGCTGGTTGCGACGCGGCGAGGTCCTTCTTTTCGCCGGGATCATCGCGCAGGTTGTAAAGTTCGGTGCGGGGACCAACGACGAGTTTGCCGTAGGGTTTGTCGTCCGGCGTGAATCCGGCGGTGTCGAGGTAGTCTCCGAACCAGTGGATGAGCTTCCAATCGCCCTTCCGGATGACGGAGCAGGGGGTGCGGCCGTAGTTGGTGGTGTAAGTTGGCATATGCCAGTAGAGTGCCTGGCGTTCAAATGGGCCCTTCTGCAGGAGGAGAGGGAGCAGGCTTTGCCCGTCGAAGATGTGTCCCTCGGGAGGTTTTGCTCCGGCGATGGCGGCGAATGTCGGATACAAATCCACGAAATGCACCGGCACGTCATTTGTCGTGCCGGGCTTCACCTTCCCGGGCCACCGGACGATGAATGGCACCCGGATGCCTCCCTCGTAGGGCGAGCCCTTGCCCTCGCGCAACGGGGAGTTGTCGAAAACGCGGGACAACCCGCCATTGTCTCCAGCGAAGACGACCACCGTGTTGTCGGCGAGATGCAGCTTGTCGAGCAAATCCAATAAACGGCCGGCCTGGGCATCCATGTGCTCCAGCATGGCAAGGTAGTCAGCCGTGGGGCGGTCGGTGAATTTTCCGCCGGGTGTCGGGCTGCGCTTGTAGCCGAGCGCCTCGTATTTCTTGATGAGTTCTTCCGGCGCGGCAAGGGGAGCGTGAGGAATGAAGTGGGCCACATAGGCAAACCAGGGCCTGTCTTTGTTCTGCTCGATGAAGCCGATGATGTCATCCGTAATGGCCTTTGCCGCCTTGTCTTCCTTATTCTCTTTCTGACCTCCAGCCGGGCCCCCGAAATCAAACCCGTAGCGGTCGAGATATTTTCCACCGTCCCGCTTCAGAAGAGCGCCAACCGTGCTGTTGTCCGCTATGTGCCACTTCCCGCTGATCCCTGTGGCGTAACCAGCGCTCCGGAGAGTGGAAGCAAGGGTGGCAGTTTGCGGGGTCAGGCCCTTGCATTCTTCCGGCGGACGCAAAAATGCCTTGGGGGGCTCTTTTTCGTTCAGCACTTTGAAAAGTCCCGTACGGGCGCCGTATTGACCGGAGAAAAAGGCGGCTCGGCTCGGGGAGCACTGCGAATCGGCATACGCCTGGGTGAAGCGCATTCCTTCGGAGGCGAGGCGGTCGAGGTTGGGAGTGGTGACAAACTTGTTGCCGCAGCAACTCAATCCGTTCCAGCCCAGATCATCCGCGAGGATGAAGAGGATGTTCGGCTTGGGATTATCGGCAGCAACGCAGGCTGCGTGAATAAAGAGGGCTGCGCAGATGGGGATGAATTTCATGGGATGTTTCTGGTTGGCCGCTTGCTTCGATGGAACGCCCGCCGTTCGATGCGTTCCACTCCGCAAGGCGTTTGTGTTTATTTTTTCTCGATCAGGGCGGCGGCGGAGTCCGCAAGCGGGGTAACCCAGATGTTCCGGTAGTGAACCGGGTGGGAGTGGTCCTGAAGCTCGATCGGCCCCTCCTTGGGAACCGGCATCGGCTTCTGGGTGCTTGTAGCGGTGAGCGTGCTGTCGGGAAGGTCCTCGTTGTATTGGACGAGGACACCGTTCAGGCGGACGGTGATGCGCGGGAATTCGGACACCGTGCCGTCCGGGTTGAAGCGTGCCGCGCGGAACAGGATGTCATAGGTCTGCCACTCACCGGGAGGCAGGCAGGCATTCACCTTGGGCGGGGCCGTGTGGTAGAGGGCGCCGCATTCGTTCCACATTCCCTCGAGACCGAAACTGTCGAGGACCTGCACCTCGTAGAGCGCTTGAAGGAAGACACCGCTGTTGCCGCGACCCTGACCGCTCATTTCAGGCTCGTAGGGAAGCTGGAATTCCAGGTGCAGCCTGACGTCCCCGAATTGATCCTTCGTGCGGATGCTGCCACCCACGTCGGCATTCTTGGCGCGGGGGGCAACTTCAAGAATCGAATGATCGAGGATTGGCCAATTGGCGGGCCCTCCGGTTTTGCTCTGCCATGCATCGAGATCCTTTCCGTCGAAAAGCACCTTCGCGCCTTCGGGCGGTTTGACTCCCATCGTGGGAGAAACATAATCCGACTTCTTCAGCGAAAACTTCAACGGGTTCTTTCCATCCGCAAAGGCCTCGCCCGTGAACGATCCCGGCGCGATCTCCCCTTTCCAGCCCGCCTGGTTGAAGACAATTTTCCCATCCGTCGCCGTCGCGTCGAATTCCTGGAAAATGTGCGCGCGTTTGAAGAAGTGAGGGAACAGCCGGACGTGATACTTGTCGCCGCCCAGCGCGACGACTTCGGCGCAGAGGTCCGGATGCGTCTGCATGTAGCCGTTTTCCTTCACCGGGTCGATGAACTTTCCCTCCCACCGGCCCATGATTGGCGGAATCGGATCGGTGGCCGAGGCGTGAAGAAAGCCAACGCCTGTCAGGATGGCGGCGGCGAGAAGGATGCGGATGTTTTTCATGATGCTTGAATGCTGCGAATTTACTGGGTTGTTAAGCCTTCCAAAGATCTTCCCCGTATTCCCAGCCCTTGCGGACCGGTTCCTTGACGAAGGCGTTCAATTCCGGACGGTTGGTGATCTTCATGTTAGCGGCGTCCCACTCGACGCGGCCGCCGCAGCGCTGGGCGATCGCCCCCAGCAGCGCCACCTCGGTGAGGCGGGCGGCATAGGCAAAATCGGATCCTGGCTCGGGGCCCTCGCCCTTGATAGCGCGGATGATCTCCTGCACCGGTCCGTCCTTGACCCGCGGGTATTTTTCCGGAGGCAGGGTCCCGCTGGCTTTCAGATCGATGGTCTTCTGGCGACTCGTCATCCGCGGGTTGTTGGACCGCTCGTCCAGATAAAACATCCCCTTGGTTCCCTCCCAGTATGAACCCGAGTATGGCGGCTTAGACTGACCGTCCGGATTGTCCTTGCTGCCCCATGACCAATCCGAGGGATCAGCCGGGCGGTTTTTCCCGTCATACCACCAGAAAGAACAGGGAACCTTCTCGCCGCGGGCCGGGAAATCCATCCGGACGATGCTGCCATCCGGACACATTCCGGGATTGGGACCATCGATTTTGACGGCCTCGACAACGGTCGGTTCATAAAGGTCGAGGATCCAGACCGGGCCGTCGCTGATATGGCAGAACCAGTCACCGATCATTCCCCCGCCGAACTGCCAGAACCCCCGCCACGTCTTCGGCGTGTAAACCGGATTGTAAGGTGTCATGGGCGCTGGTCCAACCCAGCGATCCCAGTCCAGCCCCTCGGGAATCGGCTCCTGAAGCGGAGGAAAGTTGGTGGGCTTCGTGAACCACGCCTTTTCGCCTGTTCCCCAGGGCGGTCCTGGAAACCATGCGTCTATGCGCCCGACCTGGCCCAAGAGCCCGGCTTCATACCATTCGCGCATCGTGCGGATGCCGTCGAAGGTATGGCCCTGGTTCCCCATGACGGTCTTCACGTTGTATTTTTTTGCCGCCCTGGCCAGCGTGCGGGCTTCCCAGATGTTGTGGGTGAGAGGCTTCTGTGTGAAGACGTGCTTGCCGCGCTGCATCGCCTCCATCGTCACGGCAAAATGCGTGTGGTCAGGCGTCGACACGACGACCAGATCGATGTCATTCCCCATCTTGTCGAACATCTCCCGGTAGTCGGAAAACGCCGGCGTCGAGGCGAGGTGGGGAAACTTCTGCTTTGCCGCGGCGATCGCCCTGGCGTCCACGTCGCAGAGGACAACCGGCGGGATCGGATCGCTCAGGACACCCTTCGACATCCACCCGCAGCCGACCAGCGCGATGTTCACCCGGCTCGATGCCGGAATGCCCGACTGTGCGATGCTGAAGCGGGGAAGGAAAAATGTTCCCGCTCCCAGCAGGGCGGATTGTTTGAAAAAATGGCGGCGGGAGATTTTATTCACGTTTCAAACGGGCTGTGATTCAGGATTTCCAGAGGTCCTCGCCGTAGGCCCACTCTTTCGGCATCGGTTC
>Ga0208566_1001903_pt1 | contig 11593 bp, 9 predicted proteins | sample PL_2010_150m_FD_184159 | JGI IMG/M metagenome (GOLD analysis project Ga0208566, IMG submission 184159) | Freshwater microbial communities from Powell Lake, British Columbia, Canada to study Microbial Dark Matter (Phase II) - PL_2010_150m... | ecosystem: Environmental > Aquatic > Freshwater > Lake...
AAGTTCTGGAACACCATGCCGACGCGTGCCCTCAGCTTCGGCAGATTGGTCTTCGGGTCGCCCACTGAAATGCCCTCCAGCAGAATCTCACCCTTCTGGAAGGGCTCCAGGCCATTGACGCACTTGATCAGTGTCGATTTGCCGGAGCCAGAGGGGCCGCAGACGACGATCACTTCGCCTTTTTGTACTTCGGTCGTGCAGTCTGTCAGAACCTGGAAGGCACCGTAGTGCTTGCTGACGTTCTTGATGGAAATCATGCTGTCTTCCTTTTCTGGAACCGCTTGACCAGCAGCGAAGTGGAGTAGCAAATCACGAAATAGACCAAGCCGGCGAACAGCAACAGTTCGACCAGACGTCCGTCCCTGTCGCCGACCTTGTAGGCGGCGCCGAAGAAGTCCGCCAGGGCACTGACATACACCAGCGACGTGTCCTGAAACAGGATGATGGCCTGGGTGAGCAACAGCGGCACCATATTGCGGAAGGCCTGCGGCAGAATCACCAGCCGCATGGCCTGACCGTAGGTCATGCCGAGCGCGTGGGCGGCGGCGGCCTGTCCTTTCGGTACGCTCTGGATGCCGGCGCGGATAATCTCGGAATAGTAAGCAGACTCGAACAGGGCGAAACCTATCATCGCCGAGGTGAGCCGCATGTCGGTAACCGGGCTCAATCCGAACAGGGATTGCAGCACCTGGGGAATCAGCAGGAAGAACCATAACAAGACCATCACCAGCGGGATCGAGCGGAAAAGATTTACGTAGCCGGCGGCAAACCAGGACAGCAGCTTGCTGCGGGAGAGGCGCATCATGGCCAGCAGCGTGCCCCAGATGATGCCGACGACGATCGCATTGAGGGTGATCTCGAGCGAGACTTTCATCCCTTGCCAGAGAAACGGCAGGGCGCCGGGAATCGAGGACCAGTCGAAATCGTACATGGCGCCTCTCCCTACTTGCCGCCGATGTAGCCGGGCACGCGGGTGCGCTCCTCGACCTGGCGTGACAACAGCATGACAATCACGTTGATGAGCAGATACAGCAGCGTCACCGCGATGAAGGATTCGTAGGACTGCGCGGTGTAGTCCACCAGTTGCCTTCCCTGTGCCGCCAGCTCCAGCAGGCCGATGGTGGAACAGACTGCCGAATTCTTGAAGATGTTGAGAAATTCCGAGGTGAGCGGCGGCACGATCAGCCTGAAGGCCATCGGCACCAGCACGTGGCGATAGGTTTGCGGCAGGGTGAAGCCCATCGCCAGGCCGGCATTCTTCTGGCCGGGCGGCAGCGAGCCGATGCCGGCGCGCACCTGTTCGGCAATCCGCGCGCTGGTGAAAAAGCCAAGACAGATCATGGCGGAAAAGAACTGCTGGAAGGTCGGATCCGTCTGCTTGAAGGCATTGCCCATGGCGTGCGGCAGAAGCTCGGGGAGGACGAAATACCAGATGAACAACTGCACCAGCAAAGGAATGTTGCGGAACAATTCGACGTAGGCGGTGGCGATCCCGGATAGCCAGCGGTTGGGTACGGTGCGCAGCACTCCCACGATCGAACCAAGGATCAGGGCCATGACCCAGGCCGTCAGCGACAGGGTGACGGTCATTTTCAGGCCGGACAACATCCAGCCCAGATAAGTCGTATCGCCGGAGGGGGCCGGCGACAGAAAAATCGCCCAGTTCCAGTGATAGCTCATGGATTTCTTTGGGGGCCTAAGTCAAAAAAACGGAAGGTGCGAACACCTTCCGTCATTTATCGGCTACCCAGACTGGCTAGTACCCCAGAATCAAGTACGGGCACTAGTACCCCAGAATCAAGTACGGGCACTAGTCGTATGCCTTGTCGTTGGGGTTCTTGAACAAGGCTTTCATGTCATCACTCAGCACGAAGTTCAGGTTCAGGCCCTTGGGCGGAACGGGTGACATGAACCACTTGCTGTATAGCTTCTCGATCTCGCCGGAAGCCATGGTCTTGGCGATGGTCGCGTCCACCAGCTTCTTGAAGCCCGGATCATCCTTGCGCAGCATGCAGCCGTAAGCTTCACGGGATTGCGGCGTGCCGACCACGATCCAGTCGCTGGCTTTCTTGGCTTTGGCCATCTCACCGTAGAGCAGGGCGTCATCCATCATGAAGGCGACCGCGCGGCCGGTTTCCAGGGTCAGGAAGGATTCGCCGTGGTCCTTGGCGCTGATGATGTTCATGTTCAGCTTCTTGTCCTCGTTGAGCTTGCGTAGCAGGCGCTCGGAGGTGGTGCCGGCGGTGGTCACCACGTTTTTGCCGGCGAGGTCGGGGAAGTCCTTGATGCCGGAATCATGCTTGGTCATCAGACGCGTGCCGATGATGAACATGGTGTTCGAGAAGGCCACCTGCTTCTGGCGTTCGGTGTTGTTGGTGGTGGAACCGCACTCGATGTCCACTGTCCCGTTCTGCACCAGCGGAATCCGGTTCTGCGAAGTCACCGGGATCAGCTTGGTATCCAGTTTGGCGAGCTTCAGTTCGGCCTTGACCGCGTCGGCTATCTTCAGCAGCAATTCGTGCGAATAGCCGATCACTTGCTGCTTGTCGTCATAGTAGGAGAAGGGGATGGACGACTCCCGATGCCCGAGGGAGATCGTGCCGGTGTCCTTGATTTTTTTCAATGTGGCGCTCTCCTGGGCCGACGCCGGTGTGGCAACGATGCCGGCAAAGGCCGCTGCGGCGATGATCAGTTGCAGTTTGTTCATGAATGAAACCTCCTTAGAAAAATGCATTGTAGTCCAGTCTCTTATGCCGGGGTATTGAATATCGGCAGGACCTTGCATGACCGTTTTCCAAGCCTCGGGGGGTGGGCAGGATGGCGCTATTCTTACATGACATGGGGCGTTGTCAACACTCCCTGGCGGATTTGGCCGGTTTATCTGCATGGCCATTACGCAAAGGGCTATTGGTCTGTGTCCGGCTAAGGGGAAGCCACCACCGGAGACGCGGATAATTCGTCTTCTTCCTGCTGCTGCAAGGCCCACATCTGTGCATACGCGCCATTGCCCTCCAGCAGGCTGCGATGGTTGCCGCGCTCGACAATGCGGCCCTGGTCCAGCACCAGGATCTCGTCGGCGTTCATCACCGTCGACAGCCGGTGGGCGATCACCAAGGTCGTCCGGCCGACGGCGGCCTGGTCGAGCTGAGCCTGAATCGCCTGCTCCGTCTTTGAGTCCAGCGCCGAAGTGGCTTCGTCGAATATCATGATCGCCGGATTCTTCAGGAGTGCCCTGGCAATCGCGACCCGTTGTTTCTCGCCACCGGAAAGCTTGAGCCCGCGCTCCCCGACCCGGGTCTGGTAGCCATCCGGGAGCCGGGCGATGAACTCATGCAGCTGGGCGGCGCGGGAGGCGGCGATCACCTCCGCTTCGGAGGCCCCGGGTCGGCCGTACTGGATGTTGTAGTGGATGGTATCGTTGAACAGCACCGTGTCCTGCGGCACGATGCCGATCGCAGCCCGCAGTGAGCTCTGCGTCAGATGGCGGATGTCGCTTCCGTTGATGCGGATGCCGCCGTTGGCCACATCGGTCGCCACGTCATAAAACCGATACAGCAGGCGCGCCAGGGTGCTCTTGCCCGAGCCGCTGTGGCCGACCACGGCGACGGTCTTGCCGGCAGGAATCACAAAGTCGACATCGAATAGAATCTGGCGTTTCGGCTCGTAACTGAAACTGACACGCTCAAAAGCCACGGCGCAGGAACCTGGCGGCAATGCCCGTGCATCAGGAGCGTCCTGCACTTCGCGGTTCTGATGCATCAGAGTGAACATGCGTTCGATGTCGGTCAGCGACTGACGGATCTCGCGATACAGGACGCCGAGAAAGTTGAGCGGAATATACAACTGGATCAGGAACGCATTCACCAGCACGATATCGCCCACCGTCATGCTGCCTGCCGTCACGCCGGCCGTGGCGCGCCACATCATCAGCGCGACGCCGATGGAGATCACCAGCGCCTGGCTCAGGTTTAGCAGGGACAGCGACATCTGGTTCTTCACCTGCGCCGCTTCCCACTTGGCCATTTGCCCGTCGTAGCGTTTGGCTTCATAGCCCTCGTTGTTGAAGTACTTGACGGTTTCATAGTTGAGCAGGCTGTCGATGGCGCGTGAGTTGGCGGCCGAATCGAGCTCGTTGGCTTCACGCCGCAGATGCGTGCGCCAATTGGTGATGACGATCGTCAGGGTGACATAGACGATCAGTGTGGCGATGGTGATCAGGGCAAAGGTGATTTCGTATTTGACGAACAGGATTCCCAGTACCAGCGAAATTTCCACCAGCGTCGGCAGGATCGAATACAGCGTGTAACTGATCAGCGAACCGATGGCGCGCGTGCCGCGCTCGATGTCGCGCGTCAAGCCGCCGGTCTGGCGCTCCAGGTGGAAACGCAGCGACAGCGCATGCAGGTGTTCGAACACTTGCAGGGAGATCGTCCGCACCGCGCGCTGGGTGACGCGCGCAAAGAGCAGTTCGCGCAGCTCCGTGAATAGCGACGTCGAAAAGCGCAGCACGCCGTAGGCTCCGACCAATCCCAGCGGCACCAGCAGCATGGCCTTGTCCGTCGGCATGCCGAGCGCATCAATGATGTCCTTGAAGATCAGCGGAACCGCGACGTTGGTCAGCTTGGCGCAGATCAGGCACGCCAGGGCGATGACCACACGGCCCTTCCAGGCCAGCAGGTAGGGTAATAGGGACTTGATGGTTTGCCAGGCCTTGGGTTCGGCAAGAAGGGGGCCGGGCAGGGCGGCGGAAGGGGGGCTGCGACGCATGCGGCAATTCTAACAGGGCCGACAGGCGCTCTCAGGTACCGCCGTTGGTCGGAATTAGTGTTGTTTGATTGCCTGATGGAGGTCGTTCAGGAGATGTTGGATGCGCTTACGCTGTTCCTCGCCCGGCACCGATTTCGCCTGTGCGAGAGCGTCAAGATATTCCTCCAGCTTGCGCGCCACGTCGCTGAGCAAGGCCAAGCCGAAGGTCTTGCCGGATCCCGTCAAACTATGCACCATGCGGTGCAAGCCTTCAAAGCTCGCCTCATCCCACTCGTTACGCGGCAACTGGCCCCATGCCTGTTCGATCTGCGTGAGCCTGTCCGGTAATTGCGCGACATAGGCATCGCTCAGTACTCTTAGCTTGGCCTGGAAGTCTGCCGGATCAGCCATGGCAACGCTCCCAGATAGCCTGTACCTGGCTTGACAAGGTCATCGGGTCGAAGGGTTTGGGAATGACGTCGACCGCACCGATCTCCTTATAGCCCGCGACCTCACCCGGTTGAACCTTGGCGGTCATAAAGACTACCGGCGTGGCGGCAAATTGAGGCAGCGCACGCAGCATTTTGAGGGTGCTCGGCCCGTCCATACCCGGCATCATCACATCCAGCAAAATCAGCTGGGGCTGAAACCCGGGTGCCCGTTGCAAGGCCTCGTTCCCGGAACTGCAAATTTCCACCGTAAAACCACCCAGGGCTTCCAGCGCGATTCGCGCCACCGTTTGGATATCCGACTCATCCTCCACATACAAGATGCGCGTCAGCGTGTCTGCCATATTAGTCAACACCAATCAATCGTCTTATGGTTGCCAGCAACTGCGTATTGTCGGTGCGCGACTTCACCAGCGCCGCATCCACGTCCTTTGCGTCCTCCAAACCAATTTCATACACCGAGAACACCAGCACTGGAATGGGCGGCGACGCCCCTTTCAACAGCGGCAGCAATTCCTTGCCCGAACCGTCCGGCAAGTTCAAGTTGAGAATCACCAGGTCATAGCGGCACTCGGCGAGCATTTTTCTGGCTTCAGCCAGGTTTGTGGCTTGAACCATATCCGCCACGCCGCTCGCAACCTGATGCGTCACGTGAAAAATATCCGGATCATCCTCAACATGCAACACTTTGGCGCGCGCCCGTCCCGACCTCCCCACAACTCCGTTGATCACAGCGAGCAACCGGTCCTGATCGACCGGTTTGTCGATCCATTCGATGACGCCAAACTCCTCCCCCGTCAGCTCTGGCCTACCCGCAGCCGCCGTGGCCGAAACCACCAGAATCGGCAGTTTGGCGGTGGCCTCGTGCCCATGCACCTCACGGATCAGCGAGATCCCGCTCTGCCCCGGCAATGCGAGATCCAGAGTCATCGTTGCATAGCCTCCCTGAGCCAGCAACAGCTTTGCCTGATTCGCATCGTAGGCGATGTCCACCGCATAGCCGGCCTGCTCCAGCATCATCCGCAAAGCGGCAGCGGTATCGCGGTTATCTTCACACACCAGCACTCGGTGTGCGTGGCCATCCACAACGTGACCGGCTTCCGGTGGTGTTCTTTCCAGCCATTCAGGAAATTCAACAAAAAACACAGTCTGCACATTGGGCTGCGAGTCGAAGCGGATGGTTCCCCCCATATGTTCGACGATCGCCTTGGTAATGGACAGACCCAGGCCAGTCCCGCCGGCCTTGCGGGTATCGGAGGAATCGGCCTGGGCAAATTGCTGGAACATACGATCCTTGAATTCATCCGGAATGCCGGAGCCATGGTCTTTCACCGCCACCCGGAGGCGTTGACCGATCCGCTCAACCGCAACCAATACCTTGCCGCCTGCGGGAGAATATTTGGCTGCATTCGATAACAGATTGGCAAATACCTGCATCATCCGGTTGGCATCCACGCTGACCATCGCCTCGGGCAGGTCACTCTCCAACTTATATTGGACCTTGTACTGCTCGGCATAGGCTTGATTGCTGTCCAGCGCCTGTTTCAACAGCGGCATGAGCTTGACCGGACTGACATTGAACTCCATCTTGCCCGCCTCGATCTTCTCCATATCCAGAAGATCGTTGACCAGCAGAATCAAGCGTTCGCTGTTCTTGTGCGCAATATCGATCAGCGGCCTGACTGTCGCCGGCAGTTCCCCCACCACACCTCCGGCAACCAACGCCAGCGCGCCGCGAATCGAGGTCAGAGGCGTGCGCAGCTCATGGCTGACGGTGGAAATGAATTCGGTTTTCATGCGTTCGATCTTCTTGCGCTCGGTAATGTCTCTGGCAATTCCAAGAAAGGCGTTAATCTCGCCGTTGCCGTCACGCAAGGCGGTCACAGTCAGCGACACCGGGAAACGACTGCCATCCTTGCGGATGTATGACCATTCATGGGTATCACCGCCCGCATATTGCCGGGCGCGGACGGTGAACACCTCGATACCCGGCTCGACCGGCATGCCTTCCGCAGCCAGTTCCTGCGCGCGGCGCAACACTTCGTCGGGGTCGATAAACACCGCCAGAGCCAATTTACCGGTGACTTCTTCGGCACGATAACCAAGATATCGCTCCGCCGCGCGATTGAATAGTTGAATGACACCTTGAGTATCGGTGGAAATAATCAAATGATCCGCACCTTCCAGGATGGCGCGGAAACGCATTTCGCTCTGGCGGAGTTGTTCCTCGTTGGCGCGGATATCAATGGTCATTTGTTGCGCTATCTTCTCCGCCCGGTCGCGCCGTGAAATCAGGAACGACACCAGCATGAACAGCAGCACACTGATGCCCCCACCCAGTACCGGGATGACGGCGTTCAACGGAGATTGAAAGCCCGCCTCGAATTCCGGGTGGCTATTCAATCGCACCGTCCACGCGTGCCCATAAGCCCTTATCGTGCGCACGCCGCTCAACACGGGTGACGAAGTGCGTTTCCCGTCGGCCATCTTCTCCGCGGATACGAACATGCGTGCTTCGTCGCTTTCACCTTCACCGTCGAAAATGACAAAATCCAACTTGAGAATATGCCGGCTCAGGATGTTGGTCATCAGGTCATCGACGCGATAAGGACTGTAGACAAAGCCCGCCAAGGCTTTCCAGCGTTCTTCCGGCGTGGTCAATGGCTGATGCTTGCGATAGACCGGGAGATACATCAGGAAACCGGCCTGTTCTCGGCCGTGCGTCTCCTGCAACAGCTTCACCTTGCCGGAGATGGCTGTCATGCCGCTCTCGGCAGCGGTACGCATGGCTTTGGCGCGAGTGGGCTCCGACATCATGTCGTAGCCGAAGGCCTCCAGATTGCGCCCCGCAAACGGTTCCAGGTAAATGGTAGAGGTGTAGATGGATCGTGCGCCGACCGGTCGGACCGTATAGTCCGGAAATCCTTCCGCGCGTAACGCGGCGATATGGGCAGGCAGATCGGCGGGCTGGATGATCTGGACGAAGCCGACGCCCTGAATTCCGGGATAGTTTTCCTTGAGGCGCAAGCGCTCGATGTAGATGCGCCATTCCAAACGATTTACCGATTCACTGGCATCGAACAAACCCGCGCCACCCAGCAGAATTTGCTCATGCTGGCGCAAGCGTTCCTCGATGGAATCGGTTACATCGCGAACATGAAGTTCAAATTCCTGCCTGGCGCTGTTGTTGGCCTGTGTGTATAAGCTATGCCAGGCGACCAATGTCACCGAAAGGCAGAACAGAAAAACCATCCAGGCCGGACGATTGCGACGGTCGATCAGGTACTTCCAATTGTTCAAGGTGCGCCCGATCATCTCCTGGCCTGTTCGAGTAAGCCGACCAAACGACTACTTAGTTCTCTTCCAGCGAAGCAGTGGCATGTATGACCTCTTCCAGTGCAGTCAATCCGCGCAATGCCTTCTTGAAACCGTCGTAACGCAGATTGTGGAATCCCTGCCGCATGGCGATCGCCAGAACCTCATCGTAGCTGCGTTCGTGCAGGATCGCTTCGCGTAGCTGCGGAGTCACTTTGAGGAATTCATGGATAGCGATCCGTCCGGTGTACCCTGTTCCACCGCAATGTTCGCAGCCCGTCGCTCGGTAAAAGGCCGGCAGTTCAGCGCCATCGCGCCAATAGAAATACTGCCGCAACTCATCGGGCTCGGGATGATGCTCGGCTTTGCAGTATTCGCACAGTCTTCTCACCAGGCGTTGCCCCAGTACGCCGATGATTGACGGTGCCACAATGTAACGTTCCACGCCCATTTCCATCAATCGCGTGGTCGCTTGAATCGCATCGTTGGTGTGCAGGGTGGTCAACACCAGATGGCCGGTCAATGCCGCCTGGGTGGCGATGCGCGCGGTTTCCGTATCGCGGATTTCGCCTACCAGGATGGCATCCGGGTCCTGGCGCAATACCGAACGCAGCACTTCCTTGAAGCCGCGTCCGACCTTGTCGTTGGCCATGACCTGATTCAGGGTCGGCACATCGTATTCGACTGGATCTTCGATGGTAATGATGTTGATGTCGCGCGTATTGATGAAATTCAGCGCGGCATACAAGGTGGTGCTCTTGCCTGATCCAGTCGGGCCGGTCACGAACAGGATACCCTGTAGATTCTTCAGGGCCGACTTGAACGGGCGCAACACCGCTGGAGAGAAATCCAGCTTGTCAAGATTCAGGATGGCGCTGGCATACAGCGAACCCAGGATGCGCATCACCACCTTTTCGCCGTACATGACCGGCAAGGATGAGACGCGCAAGTCCAGAGTCTTCATCGGCAGGACAAAACTGAGTCTGCCATCCTGTGGCTTGCGCCGCTCGGTAATGTCCATGGCGGAGGATATCTTGTAGCGCGAGGCGAGCGGCAATCCCATCTCTGCCGGAAGGAACAGCCGGTCCACCAGTCCACCGTCGATCCGGAAGCGGACCACCACCTCGTTTTTCTTCGGTTCGATGTGAATGTCCGATGCGCGCTCCTTCAAGGCCAGGAGGATGATCGAATCGCCGAGCTCGACCATCGGTCTGGACTCCAGCAATTTAACCAAAGCCGCCTCGCTCAGCCCGCCACCATGGAATATTGTCAAGTCGAAACCAGCCACCAAATCATCGACATTCTGCACGGATTGATAGTTCACCTTGATTGCCGAATCGATCTCGTCCTTGAAGCAGAAAACCGGACTAATCGGCTTCATCAACAGGTTTTCCAGCGCCGTGACGATCTCCGGGTCATTGGGCGTTACCATCCCCACGGTCACCACATTGCCCAACTGGTAGATCGGGATCGCCTGGTAACGTTGCGCAATGACGCCGGTCAGCATGGAAACTATCTCATCCTGGAACAGCGTCTTGCTCAGGTTGACGTAGGTTCGATTCATCCGACCCGCCAACAAGTCCCCCGCGGTATCACGGTCCAGATAGCCGTCCTGAATCACCAACTGGGCAAATTGCACCGCATCGTTTTCTGCCGCCCTGGTTATGCCATTCAGGGGCACGCGGGGAATTTGCGCCTTTTCCTGAAAATCCGCGATCAGCGATTCCGTCAGTTCCACCGCTAGAACCTCTTTCTTCGCGCAGTGAGGAGCTTGCGAATATCGTCCTGGGTCACACGCGCCTTATGGGTTGATTCCATGAATTGCTTTTCTTGTGCTGCCTGCTGCGCCAGAAGCTCAAGATCGAAGCGATGATCGGCGTCAACGGTGCCCCGGTCATTCCCGGCAGCAGTCTCGGCCAAGTTTGCCCCGCATCTGCCGCAGTAGACATCACCCGCCTTGGCGACGAACCCGCAACGACAACTGACATGCGCCAATGCGCCCCCGCATGTCCCGCAGAAGGCGTAACCCGCCGGGTTGATGTGATTGCAGTTCACGATTTCGCAACTGTCCTGGCGGCCTTGATTTCCGCCATATATTCACCCCAGGTTGCACTGATGGCTTTGTTCAACTCTTCGGCGGTGGTGTTCTTCAGGATGTAGTTCCATGCGCCGCTGTCGATGCACTCCTTCACCACATCAAGCGCATTGAGCGAAGTCAGCATCACGACCAGGGTCCGGGGGTTGATCGCCATAATTCTTTTCAGGACGGAGATTCCATCCAGCTTGGGCATGTTGATGTCGAGGATGACCATGTCTGGCCGAAGCTGTTGATACAAATTTAGCGCCTGTTCGCCGTCCGAGGCTTCGGCGACCACTTCCGCACCAAGAGAGGTCACAATCAGAGCGATCAGGCTGCGGATATGTGCCTCATCTTCCGCGATCAATATCCTCGCCTTGCGTTTCTTCTCCATTCTTGTTCGTCACCATTTGCGGTTGGGTATCACGGCGCCTGACCATTCCGGACACCGAAAAATCGATTGTCCCGTTCGCCATGCGCAACATCGGCAATCATCTGTGACACTCTTTGTGTTCTTGGACTCTCGTAGTATAGGCTGTCAATTGGCGATTGTTTGAGCGCTACCGTACATAGCGGGCATGGTGGCGCGACCTTGTTTCAACGGAAACGCTACCGGTCGGCGGCCGCATGTCTGGGAGTTCAGGAATCGCCCAAATGACGGAAACCAAAGGAAATTCATCCATCGCGTGCAAACTGGATTTTTGAGACGGGTAGAATGGACGCGCTTAACCCCATTGGGTACGATCATTCCAGGCAGTTCACCATGAAATCTCCAACTTCATCGCCACTCTCGCGGCGTTTGCTGATTGCATTCGCCATCATTCTGCTACTTGCCGCCGGTGGGTGGTGGACCACCCGGCCGAAGCCGATTCCCGTTGTCTTCAAGGAAGTCGGATTGGGCAAGGTGGAATCCACCATCGCCAATACCCGCGCCGGCACGGTCGAGGCATGTCAGCGCACCAAGCTGTCGACGACGCTGGGCGGGCGCATCGAAGTCCTGGCGGTG
>Ga0208566_1001905_pt1 | contig 11588 bp, 10 predicted proteins | sample PL_2010_150m_FD_184159 | JGI IMG/M metagenome (GOLD analysis project Ga0208566, IMG submission 184159) | Freshwater microbial communities from Powell Lake, British Columbia, Canada to study Microbial Dark Matter (Phase II) - PL_2010_150m... | ecosystem: Environmental > Aquatic > Freshwater >...
CTTCCCGACCTGGGTTACGCTGACGCTCGCCGGGCTGGCGATGGGCATGATGGTCTTCATCATGGCCAGCGGCCTGACGCTGATTTTCGGACTGATGGACGTGCTCAATTTCGGGCATGGCGCCTTCGTTTCTGTCGGCGCGTTTACTGCCACTCTGGTGCTCCTGCCGATGAAGGACTGGGTTCAGGCCGATTCGGTGCTGCTGAATCTCGCCGCGCTGACCCTCGCCGTTGCCTTGGCGATGGTGGTGACCGGCGCGCTCGGCTGGGCATTCGAGCGCATTATCATCCGGCCGGTCTACGGTCTGCACCTGAAGCAGATATTGATCACGATGGGTGGCATGATCGTCGCCGAACAGATGATCAATGTCATCTGGGGTGCGGAACAGATTCCGCTTCCGCTGCCGGAGACCTTTCGCGGTGCCTTCGTCTTCGGCGACTCGGCGGTGGAGAAATATCGCCTGATCGCGGTCGGCATCGGTCTGGCGGTCTTTCTCGCAATGTTCCTGGTGCTCAACCGCACCAGAATCGGCTTGTTGATTCGCGCCGGGGTGGAGAACAGCGAGATGGTGGAGGCACTCGGCTATCGCGTCCGGCGTCTGTTCGTCGGCGTCTTTGTCGCCGGGTCAGCCCTGGCGGGCCTGGGCGGCGTGTTGTGGGGCCTGTACAAGGAAACGCTGACCGCGGCCATCGGCGGCGAGATCACCGTGCTGGTATTCATCGTCATCATCATTGGCGGGCTCGGCTCGGTCGGCGGCTGTTTCATCGGCGCCCTGCTGGTGGCCCTGGTCGCCAATTATGCAGGGTTTCTCGCGCCGAAAGTGGCGCTGGTTTCCGACATCCTGCTGATGGTCGTGGTGTTGCTGTGGCGCCCGCAGGGCCTGTATCCGGTTGCAAAACGCTGATGCTCAACCAACTGCTCTCCGGCGATCTTCCGCGCAGCCGAGTTCTTGCGGCGCTGTTGCTGGCGATCGTCCTGGGTTTAGCCTTTGCGCCCTTCATCGTCTCCGGTGCCCGGCCGTTAAACGTCGCCGCGACCATTTGTGTATTCATCGTGCTGGTCGCCTCCTACGACCTGCTGCTGGGCTACACCGGAATCGTTTCCTTCGCGCATACGATGTTCTACGGCATCGGGGCGTACGGCGTCGGCCTGGCTCTCAACGGCATCGCGCCAACCTGGTGGGCGGTACTGGTCGGGTTGACGTGTGCCCTGACCCTGTCGCTCCTGCTGGCGCTGGTGATCGGCCTGTTCTCCCTCCGGGTAAAGGCGATTTTCTTCGCAATGATTACCCTGGCCGTGGCGTCGGCGTTTGCCGTGCTTGCGTCGCAGCTGTCCGACTTCACCGGGGGCGAGGATGGGCGCAGTTTCAAGGTTCCCGAGATCCTCCAGCCGGGATACCGACTGATCGATACCGAGATTTTCGGACGGGTCATCGACGGCAAGCTGATCACCTACTACCTGGTGTTCTTCTCAGCGCTGGCACTGTTCCTCGGAATGCTGCGGGTCGTCAATTCGCCGTTCGGGCGCGTATTGCAGGCGATCCGTGAGAACGATTTTCGTGCCGAGGCACTGGGCTATCGAACCATCGTCTATCGTATGCTCGGCAACTGCCTGGCGGCTCTGGTGGCGACGCTCGCGGGCGCATTGATGGCCTTGTGGCTGCGCTACGTCGGGCCGAAAACCTTCCTGTCTTTCGAGGTGATGACCGACATTCTGCTGATTGTGGTGATCGGCGGCATGGGCACCCTTTATGGCGCGGTGGTCGGGGCTACCTTGTTCATCCTGGCGCAGAACTATCTGCAGGGGCTGATGGGCCAGGCATCGGCGGCCTTGGGCGGCGTGCCCTTCCTCGCCAACCTGTTCCATCCGGATCGCTGGCTGCTGTGGCTCGGCGTGCTGTTCGTATTGTCGGTTTACTTCTTTCCGATCGGCATCGTCGGCAAACTGCGTTCCAGGGTGCGGCCCAGTCGATGAAGCTGGTGCGCGTCGAGCGCTCCGACAGGGTTGCGCGCCTGGTTCTGTGCCGCGCCAGAATGCAAAACGCACTGGTGCCCGAACTGCTGGACGAGATGCTTGCGGCACTGGCGGCAATCGCCGTCGATCCGGGTTGCGCGGTGCTGATCCTAGCCGCCGAGGGGCAGGCGTTCTCGATTGGCGGCGACATGCGCCGCTTCCGGCGCGAGGCCGCCGGAGACGTGAAGGCATATTCCGCCGAACTGGTCGGCAGGCTGAATGCCACCATCCTGGCTCTGATCGATTTGCCGCAACCGGTGATCGCCGAAGTCAGCGGTATTGTCACCGGCGGTTCGCTCGGCCTCGTGCTGGCATGCGACCTCGTCTATCTGGCGCCGCAGGTGGCATTCAAGGCCCACTATGCCAGCGTGGGGTTCGCGCCCGACGGCGGCTGGACGGCGCTGCTTCCACGCCTCGCCGGGGTGCATCGGAGCGCCGCCGCGATTCTGCTGAACCGTACGTTGGGTGCCGAGGAGGCCGTGGCCTGGGGACTTGCAAACGAGGTGGTGGCGGCGGCCGGATTGCAGGAAAAGGTCTCGAGCGTGGCCCGCCGCGTCGCCGCGTCGCCGACTGGCACCATGCGTGCCGCGAAACGACTGGTGTGGGGCGATCGAACGCAACTCGCCGCCGCCTTGGAGGCGGAGCGCCAGCATTTCATCGCGCTGATCGATCAGCCGCAGACGCTTGCGGGCATCGAGGCTTTCCTCACAACGTTCAGCGACTACCCGGATTCCACGGATTAGGAGGGCGCCATGTTGATACCCGACTGGCTGGCCAAGCAGGCCCGGCAATTCCCCGACAATACTGCGCTGGTCGATCTGTTTTCCGGCCGTCGCGTCAGCTATGCCGAACTCAACGATGGCGCCAGCCGCTGCGCCGAATTCCTCCGCGACCAATGGGGAATTCAGGCGGGCGAGCGCGTCGCCGTGCTCGCCCACAACTCCGCGGAGTACGTGGAGCTCCTCTATGGCTGCGGCAAGATCGGGGCGATCATGGTCTGCCTCAACTGGCGCCTGTCGGTCGATGAGCTGCGCGGCATCGTCGACGATGCCCAGCCGTCGGCGATGGTCTTCGGCCCGGAATTCGAACCGGCCGGCATGGCACTTGCGGACGGGTCTGGAATTGCCCGTCGCATGGTCATCGCGGCGCAGCGCCCCGGGGTCGCCGGCTATGCGGCGAGCCTGGCGAGCACGTCCGGTGCCGAAGTGGTCATGCCCTGGCGGAACCAGACGGACATCTGGTACCTGCTCTATACGTCCGGCACGACCGGGAAGCCCAAGGGGGTGATCCAGACCTGGGGCATGGCCTTCATCAATGCGGTCAATGGCATGCTCGCCGTGGGACTTCGGCGCGATGACAGCCTGCTTTCCGTCCTGCCCTTCTTTCATACCGGCGGCCTGAACCTCTACATGAATCCTATGGTCATGTGCGCCGGCACCACTGTGATCATGCGCCAGTTCGACCTGGACAAGACCATGGAACTGCTGCAAGGCGGCATCACCGTGATGTTCGGCGTGCCGGCCATCTACCTGTTCCTGTCGCAGCATCCGCAGTTCGAAGCAGCGGATTTTTCCCGGGTGCGGAGCTGGGCTTGCGGCGGCGCCCCGATTCCGAGGAGCCTGCTCGAGAAATATCTGGCCAAGGGCATCACCATCTGTTTCGGCTTCGGCATGACCGAGACCGGGCCAACGGTGTTTCTGACCGATGAAGACACTGCCCGCAGGAAAGTGGGTACCGTCGGCAAATCCGTCATGTATGTGGAGACGCGCGTCGTCGACTGCCAGAGCCGCAGGACGCTTGGTGCCGGCCAGCGCGGCGAACTGCTGCTGCGCGGCCCGGGCCTCACCACCGGCTACTGGAACAATCCGGAGGCGACCGAAAAGTCGTTCGAAGACGGCTGGCTGTGTTCCGGCGACATCGCCTACTTCGACGACGACGGGGACTACTACATCGTCGATCGCTCAAAGGACATGTACATCTCCGGTGGCGAGAACGTCTACCCGGCGGAGGTCGAAAACGTGCTGTTCCAGTTGGAGGGAATCGGCGAGGCGGCGGTGATCGGGGTTCATGACGACAGATGGGGCGAAGTCGGCAAGGCCATCATTGCCCTTAAGCCGGGCGCGCAAGTGAATGAGGCGGAAATTGTCGCCTACTGCAAGCAGAAGCTGGCCGGCTTCAAGGTTCCCCGACACGTCGTCTTTGTTCCGGCGCTGCCGCGCAATGCGGCCGGAAAGGTGGAAAAACCGCGGTTGCGGAAAGATTTCGGAAATGTACGATGAATGCCGAATACCGACGCGTCCTGTTGCAGTCGGACTTCGACAGGTTCGCGAAGCTCTCTTGCGACGACAATCCGATCCACTGCGACCCGGCGTTCGCAGCGAAGTCGCACTTCGGGGCGACCGTTGCCCACGGCATGTTGCTCTATGGCTGCATCTGCAAAGGGTTGACGGAACTGATTCCCGGGCCCGGCGCGTTGCAGATCGGGCAGAGCCTGAAGTTTCCGAATCCCACCTTCGCTGGCGACCTGATTACCATCGGGCTGTCGGTTGAAGCCGATCACGACGGCGTCCTGGACATTGCCACGGTCGTCAGCAAGGCGGGCCCGGATGGCGCGATCATCGCGACCGCAACCGGAACGGCCCGGGTCGTTCCGGCCGAGATCGCCGTGCCGGCGATTCCGCAATTCCGGCTGGAGGTGGAGACCGGCGACCCGATCCTGCACGGGTTGACGCCGGAAATGACGGCGAGCGCCACGCGGGTGTTCTCAACCGGTGACCTCGATGAGTACGGCGATCTGGTTGGTGACTGCAACCCGCTCTTTTGTGACGATGCGGCGGCGCGTCGGCGTGGATTCGCAGGCCGCATCGTGCCCGGGCCGCTCCTCGCCGGTATGTTCTCCTGCCTGCTTGGCACGCGGCTGCCCGGGCGCGGCACCGGTTGGATGAGGCAGGGGTTGCGCTTTCCGCAGCCGGCCTATCCTGGCGAAGTACTTGCCGCGAGTGTCGCCGTCACCCGTCTGCGCGCCGACAAGGAATTGGTCAATCTCAGTACCCTCATCACCGGCGAGGATGGCAGGGTCGTCTGCGACGGGGAAGCGCTGGTGCTTGTAAGGAATCTCGAAAACAAGTCGGAGAAGAAGGAATGAACGAGGACGTCGGGATTCTCGGCTACGGCATCTACCTGCCCGATCGCCGCATGACCGCCGCGGATATCGCCGCGGCCAGCGGCGGACGCTGGAGCGAGGCGGCGGTGCGCGAGAAACTCGGCATCGCCAGCAAAAGCGTGCCGGGCCCGGGCGATGGCACCCAGGAAATGGGCGTCAGGGCGGCGCTCGACGCCATCGCCAGGACAGGCATCAATCCGCTGGAAATCGACCTGATCCTGTGCATGGGAGAGGAGTGGAAGGAGTATCCGCTGACCACCTCCGCGATCTACATCCAGGAGCGCATTGGTGCCCATCGCGCCTGGGGAATCGACATCCAGCAGCGCTGCAACACCACGGTCGCGGCCATCAAGATCGCCAAGGACATAATGACCGCCGACCCGGACGTCGCCACGACGTTGATCGTAGGCGGCTACCGCAACGGCGACCTGATTGATTACACCGATCCGGATGTTTCCTTCATGTACGACCTTGCCGCCGGCGCGGGCGCGTTGTTGTTGCGCCGAGGCCTCGGCCGCAACCTGGTGCTCGGCTCGCACATCATCACCGATGGTTCGCTGGCGCGCGACACGGGGGTTTGGTACGGCGGCATCGAACATCCCATCGAGGGCCTGCCGGACGCCGAACTGGTTCAGTTGCGCGCAAACGGCAACCGCAGCCTGCGGGTGTTCGACGCGGAGCACATGAAGGCGCGCCTCAACGACGTGTCGATGTCGAACTGGCTCGCCTGCATCGACAAGGCACTTGCCAAGAGCGGCGCCGGTCGCGTCGACATCGGCTACCTCAATACCTTGCATTTCAAGCGTTCAATGCACGCCGGCCTGCTTGAGACACTGGGTCTGCGTGAAGCGCAGTCGGTTTACCTCGAGGACTACGGTCACCTGGGCCAAGTCGACCTGATGATCTCCCTTCACGAGGGCCTGATCCAGGGACGCCTGAAGGATGGCCACCTGATGGTGGCGATCGCCGCCGGAATCGGCTATGTCTGGGGCGCCGTGGTGTTCCGCTGGGGATAGTAGATAGTAACCAGCACTCGCGAGCGCGGGCACGGGCAGTTGTCAGTGGATTGGCGCTACCCGCCAAACGCACCGAGCCCACTGGTCGATGCAGCGACGGGCGGTTCGGCACCAGTTCGTGTCGGCCATTCGATGGGCTACAACCCACGATGTAATCATGGGTATCGCATCTTTGACATCGCAAATGTATGCGCGTAGCTTTAGGCGCGCTCGGCCCTTCGAGCCGACCAAATTGAGGAGAAGAAATGTCAACCATAACCGTGCACGGTGAAAAGGTCATTTCACGTCCAATCCGAGTGGTGCAATCCCAATTTGTCGATATGGCGCGGCACGCATCTGCCGGCGTGCATGCCGACCTCAACGTGAGTAACGTGCGACCCAAGGAAGGCGGGTGCCTTGTGACGGGACGCCGCCGCGTCTTGGGCATGCTCCAGGAGGACGAAATCGAAGTGCTGCGCGACTCCAATGGGAACTCGACACTTCGCAGCCTCTCGGGAACCAATGCCGGACTGCTGATCACCCAGCGCTTCGAAGCCCTGGGCCTGGAGAAGACCCGTGTGCATACTACTGTCGAATACCCGGTGCGGGGCCTCCTTAGAATGCTTTCCCCGCTGTTGCGCATCGGTTTGCAGCGCGACCTCGCGACCGCGCTTGAAGAGGATCGCATCGACCTCGAAGAACGCGGTTACACGGAAAGCTAAGTCTGGACAGTGGCTCTCGACTTGGTATCGTCAAATGGCGGCTGCGGGTCGGGGCGGGCGTCCCAGTCTTCGCAAGCTAACTCCCGGCCGCCCGGTGGAGGAATGCCGGGCTACCGCTTCTTCGTTCGCGGCGATTTCCGGCGGATCGCAGGCAAATCGGTCTTCGAGAAATACCAATCGACATATTCGTAACCGGCCTTGGCGCGTGCGTCGGCATCCGCAATGGTTGCCGGCGGGGGCACCACGACCTTGTCGCCGGGCTGCCATCCTTCGGGCGTGGCGACCGAGTGCAGATCTGCCGTTTGCATCGCCGCGAGGATGCGCAGAAACTCGTCGACTGAACGGCCGTTGCTCATCGGATAGTAAACCATAGCCCGCACCTTCGATTCCGGATCGATGAAGAAAACGGCCCGAACCGTCGACGTATCGCTGGCGCCGGACTGGACCATGCCGTAATCGTGCGCGACGCGCATCGACAGGTCCTCGATGATCGGAAAGGGAACGTCCACGCCGAAGTTTTCGCGGATATTCCGAATCCACGCAAGGTGGGCGAAGTTGCTGTCCACCGACAGGCCCAGAAGCTCGCAACCCAGTGCCTTGAATCGGTCGTAGGCGCGCGCGAAGGCAATGATCTCCGAGGTGCATACGGGTGTGAAATCGGCGGGGTGGGAGAACAGGATCAGCCAATTGCCTTTGTAGTCCTGGAGCTTGCGTGCTCCCTGGGTCGTTTTCACCGAAAAATCCGGTGCCGGCTCGTTGAGCCGCGGCAAACTCGTCTTCCAAATGTTTTCCATGGTTCTCTCCTCTCAATCCTCAAAACGCCCACGAATTTCCTCTGGGACCGGGCCGGCCTTCATGCTTTCAGGGTCGGCCGGATCACGCAGCGCCCAGACGCGCAACTCATGACCTTCGACGACCACTTGCCCGGCATTGACGACGCGGTGTTGCACCAGGAACAGCTTGTTGCGCCATTCCGCAATATGACTCTCGATCGTTATTTCGTCACCAAATCGCGACGGACCAAGGAATTTGGCGGCTGCATCGACAATCGGGAAGCCCGCCAGGCGATATTGCGCCCACAAGTCCGGCCACGCCATGCCGCGCTCGCGAAACAGCCGCTCGGTCGCCCGGTCGAACCAGTCAAAGTAGCGCGGGTAGAAGACGTAACGGGCGGGATCGCAATCGGCGAAATCGACCACGAAAGTGTGCGGTGACGGCTTCATCCGGGCCTTCGACGCTGCGGGTTTGGCGGTTGGCGCTTCGCGCTCATGGTCGCGATCAATTGTGCCGCAATTTCCCGCGGCGTCTTCTTGCCGGGTTTGTACCACACGTGGGTCCAATTCAGCGACCCGAGCAATGCCAGGCGGAACAACGATCGATCCGTCCCGTCCGGAAGATCGAGGTCGGCGATCAGGTTGCGAAACACCAGCTCGATGCGCTCGCGGTCCTCTCTCAGCCGGCGCTGCAGCCTATCCTCATAAATGGCAAACAGGCCGGTGGCGGTCACCTGGGCAATCGGGTTTCCTGCAGCTACGTACTGAAGGTGCTCGGCACACGCCAGTTCGAGGCGCTCCCAAGGACTGGTGCTGCGCTCGACGGCCTCTTGAATGTTGCGCATTAGGCGTTGAAACCCTTCGTGGTGAATCGCGGCGAACAGGTCTTCCTTCGCCGGATAGTAGTGATAGACGGATCCTGGCAACATTCCCACCCGGTCGGCGATGTCGCGCATCGAAGTGCCGCTGTAGCCGTGCTCGACGAAAAGCTGGGCGGCGGCCAAGACGATCTGATCGCGCCGGTCGCCGGTCGCTGTCCTACCATCACTTTCCAGTCCGAGCCGGGTCTTGCGTGCGATCTTGCGGCTGGCTTCTCCCCGCCTGAGGATTTCCTGCTGCTGGGTCGTCAGTTCGGTTGCAGAGCCGTCTGGTGCCCGCGAGACTGTCTTCAATCTCTTGTAGGTGGTTTCAATATCGTGTTTCTTCCAGATGTACCTGACGCCCGAGGCCGACACCGGGTAACCCCGCTTGGTGAGTTCCGCCGAGGCCTTTGCCTGCCCCAACTGGGGAAAAGCGCGGGCGAAGCTGACCGCGGCCTGCTCGACCGTGGCGGCCCGCCGATTCGACTTGGCACTGGCTTGGTGCTTCATGCTCCTCCCGTAACTGCTCGGCCTTCCGCATGCCTACGCGACGCCGCCCGGTCGCCATCGACAAGCATACCGCATGCGGCCCGTGATCAGCGGACATAAAAACTAATCATACAATCATTTGACTAGTTAGTCTCAAGCTGCTACTGTAGGGCCAAGTTGGGGGTGATGTCAAACCAATAATCCTCCACCTCGCCGTAGAAGAAACAGCGAAGCGAACCGGGGACCGACCTCGGGAATCCAGCACGTCAATCTATTGGAGGAAACCATGAAACTTGTCACCACACTCGCCGGGCTCGCGCTCGGCCTGGCAGTCGCCGCCGCGCAGGCCGAAATTGTTGTCGGCGTCACGATCTCGACCACGGGCCCGGCCGCATCGCTGGGCATTCCGGAAAAGAACACTCTGGCGATGATGCCAACCTCGGTTGGCAGCGAAAAGGTTCGCTACGTCGTGCTGGACGACGGCTCCGACCCATCGGCGGCCGTCAAGAACGGCCGAAAATTGACCGCCGAGGACAAGGTGGATCTGCTCATCGGTTCATCGACCGTTCCAACCTCGATGGCATTGATCGAAGTCGCCATGGAAACCCGCACGCCCATGCTTGCGTTGGCGCCGCTCGCGCCACCACCCGACAAACGCGCCTGGGCTTTCGCGCCGCCACAAACCAATTTTCTGATGGCCTCGGCAGTCATTGATCACATGGCTTCGACCGGCATCAAGTCAATGGGCTTCATCGGCTACAACGATGCCTTTGGCGAGGGATTCTGGCGCGAAATCGAGCCGCTGGCCCAAAAGGCCGGCATCAAGATGCTTGCCAGCGAGCGCTACAACCGCACCGATACCAGCGTGACTGGCCAGGTGTTGAAACTGGTGTCCGCCAATCCTGAGGCAATCCTGATCGTCGGCTCAGGCACGCCGGCTGCATTGCCGCAGATCACGCTCGTGGAGCGAGGATACAAGGGCCGCATCTACCAGTCACATGGTGCGGCCAACCGTGACTTCCTTCGAGTTGGCGGCAAGAATGTCGAAGGCGCGCTGATCCCCGTTGGACCAATCCTCGTGGCCGAGCAACTGGCCGACAATCACCCTTCCAAGAAGGTCGCGCTCGACTATGTGAAGGCTTATGAGTCGGTGCACGGCGTTGATAGCCGCTCCACCTTCGGCGGTCACACCTGGGATGCAGGCCTGTTGTTTCAGCGTGCCGCCCAGGACGCCCTGAAGAAGGCCAAGCCGGGTACCCCGGAATTTCGCCAGGCGCTTCGCGACGGCCTCGAGAATGTGAAGAACCTCGCCGCCACGCACGGCGTCTTCAACATGAGCGCGACCGACCACACCGGCCTGGATGTCAATTCACGGGTGATGGTGCGCGTCGAGGGTGGCAACTGGAAGTTGATCAAGTAACGGAACTATTTGGGGAGCCCGCCATGTCCAAGCCACCCTTCAACAGTCTCAACTTCGCGCCACCCTTGCTGGATATTCAGCCATTGGGCGGTGGCGGCATGATCCTCAGATCGCCGCAGAAGCTGGGGCCGTACTCCCGCTGCGTCGGCGAGTACCTGCTGCATTGGGGCACTACCACGCCCGACAGCCTGTTTCTGGCCGAGCGTGAAGCCGGCGGTGCGTGGCAACGGCTGAACTATGGCGCGGCCCTGGGGTCGGTGCGCAACGTGGCCCAGGCCTTGCTGGACCGAAAGCTGTCGGTCGAGCGACCACTCGTCATCCTTTCCGACAACGGCATCGCCCATGCCTTGATGTCGCTTGCTGCCATGCACGCGGGTATTCCCGTGGCGCCGATTTCCTCTGCCTATTCGCTGGTCTCCAAGGACTTCGTCAAGCTCAAGCACATTCTGGCACTGCTTCAACCGGGTGCAATTTTCGTCCAGGATGGCACGAAGTTCGCCCCGGCGCTGAAGGCCGCAGGTCTGGCCGGCGTCGAAGTCATCGCCGCGTCGAATCATCCCGGCGACCTGCCGATGACCGACTTCGCCACAATTCTGGCGACACGCGCCGGCGCGGATGTGGACCGGGCATTCGCTGCGGTCACGCCCGACACGATTGCCAAGATTCTGTTCACCTCCGGCTCGACCGACCTTCCGAAAGGTGTCATCAACACCCAGCGGATGATGTGCTCCAACCAGCAGACAATCTCGCAAGTCTGGCCCTTCATTTCCGAAAGGCCTCCTGTGATCGTTGACTGGCTGCCCTGGAACCATACTTTCGGGGGCAATCACAACTTCAACATGATGCTGCGCCACGGCGGCAGCATCTACATCGACGAGGGCAAGCCGGCCCCCGGACTGATCGAAAAGACGGTTGCCAACCTGCGGGAAGTATCCCCCACGCTTTACTTCAACGTTCCCCGCGGCTACGACATGCTGCTTCCGTATCTGGAGAAGGACGAGGAGTTGAGCGCGAACTTCCTCCACAAGCTGGATCTTATTTTCTATGCCGCCGCGGCGCTCCCGCAGAACCTCTGGGAGCGACTGGAACAGTTGGCAATAAGAGTTCGCGGCAGGCGGGTGCGCATGGTCTCCTCGTGGGGATCCACCGAGAC
>Ga0208566_1001906_pt1 | contig 11587 bp, 9 predicted proteins | sample PL_2010_150m_FD_184159 | JGI IMG/M metagenome (GOLD analysis project Ga0208566, IMG submission 184159) | Freshwater microbial communities from Powell Lake, British Columbia, Canada to study Microbial Dark Matter (Phase II) - PL_2010_150m... | ecosystem: Environmental > Aquatic > Freshwater > Lake...
GCCCTTGGCATCGTTGACCATGTAGTAAATGCGGTCATGCTCGTCGGATTCCAGCATGTCGAGCGCGGCGCGTGGCAGATCGACGCGCACCCGGCCTTCGACGATGTGGATCTGCCGGCTGATGTCAAGCGCCGAGTCGAACAACGAGTAATCGTAGGCTAGCGTTGCGAAATTGAACGCATAGTAATAGGAAATTACCGAACTGATCAGCGTGACGAGCACGATCGGCGCCAGCAGCGAGATCAGCAACTGTCGCCGCAGCGTCGCTTTTTCGGGCTTTTGCGCGACCGCGCGTTCGCCGATGATAGTGCTCACGAGTCTTTCTCGAGCACGTAGCCGAGACCGCGGATAGTGCGGATTGCGACACCGGCGGGTTCAAGCTTCTTGCGCAGCCGGTGAACGTAAACCTCGATCGCGTTGCTGCCGACCTCGTCTTCCCAGCCGTAGAGTTGTTCCGCGAGCTGTTCCTTGTTGACGACGCGCCCGCTGCGCAGCATCAGCACTTCCAGCACACCATACTCGCGCGCCGAGAGCTCGAGCGGAACGTTGTCGAGCGTGGCGCGCCGGCCGCTGGTATCAAGGGCGAGCGGACCGTGCGTGAGCAGCGAACTGCCGCCCGATTGACCGCGGCGTATCAATGCGCGCACGCGTGCCTCCAACTCGGGAAGTTCGAATGGCTTGGTCAGATAATCGTCGGCGCCGAGGTCGAGCCCTTTCACCCGGTCGGCAAGCGCGTCGCGCGCAGTCAGCACCAGTACCGGCACGGTTGCGCCGCGCCGCCGCAAGCGTCTGATGACCTCGAAACCGTCGAGCTTCGGGAGCCCCAGGTCGAGGATCACCAGATCGTAGTTCTGTGCCGCCAGCACGTGATCGGCCTGTTCGCCGTCGTGGACGCAATCGACCGCGTAGTCGGCGTGGTGCAACGAGCGCGTGAGCCCGTCCGCCAGCGTGGGGTCGTCTTCGACGATCAGAATACGCATCTAAGTCAGTGACTTGTAAACGTTTACTAGGCTATAGTGTAACGCAGTGGCAATTTGCGCGAGGCATGGTAAATTTTCCATGCCCGAAATGATTTACCGGCGTGTAAGCATGGTGTAAGGGAGGATTGGTAATGTTCCACAGTCAGGTTGCGGCAACACGGGATGTCGCAGCACTTATTCCGGGGTGTCACGACGTGATGTTGTCAGGTTTGCGCACGTTTGCTCTTTGTTTCCTCCTCGGGGGCCTGAACGCCGCGGCTGCTGAAGTTGCACCAGCGGCGGGCTTGGCCTCTTTTAACTCCGACCTGGCGCAGTTAACCCTGCGCCAGGCGGAGATTTTTTTTGCCAGCCGCAATCGTGAGTTGCAGCTGACGCAGCGCGCGTTAACCAAACACTAACGCTTCGATAACCCCTGAACGTCCATTATGTATCGACATAAAGTATTCATTGCGTTGATTGTGCTCTCGATGTTTGTGACCGGATGCGGGAAAGGCAGCCCGCCGGACGCGACATCGAAATCCGTCTCCGCGCCGGATGTTTCCGCCAAGCCGGTTCAGGTACCGGCCGCACAGAAGCAGTTCCTCACGATCGAGGCGGTCAGCGCTTCCCAGACCGCGGATGTGCTCGCGCTGCCGGGCCGCGTGACGTTCCGTCAGCAGGCGCAGTCCGCAGTCGGCGCCACGGCGGCAGGGCGCGTAGTTGCTGTGCTGGTTCAGGCCGGGCAGGTAGTCAAGGCCGGTGCGCCGCTGTTGACCATCGAAAGCGCCGATGCGGCGGCTGCGCGCGCGACGCTCGATCAGGCAACGACCAGGCTGGCCGCCACCGAGAGCGTCTTCAGGCGCCAGGTCGAGATGGTCGAAAAAGGTGTCGGCCTGGAGTTTGAACGACAGGAAGCCGAAGCGCGTCTGAAAGAAGCGCGCACCGAGCATGAACGGGCCCGGCAGGCCGTGACGTTGATCGGAGCTGGTCAGGGCATTCGCGTTACGGTGAGAGCGCCATCGAATGGCGTCGTCATGTCGATACGCGTGGCGGCCGGCGCCACGGTTGCGCCGGGCGGCGAAGCACTGCTGGAACTGGGCGATCCATCGCACCTGCAGGTGGTCGCGCAGGTACCGGAAAGCGATTTGGGCCGCATTGCCGTCGGCCAGGATGCGGAGGTGGAACTGCCGGCGCTTGCCGCGCGCATCGCGGCACGGGTCGAGAATTTCAACCCACGCGTTGACCCGGAGTCGCGCCGCACCCAAGTGTATCTTGCGCTAGCCAAGCGCATCGATGGCTTGCGGGCCGGCATGCTGGCCCAGGTCGCCTTGCGGGTGGGCGCTGAGAAAGGCATTTCGGTCCCGGTTTCGGCGGTGCTGATCAAGGACGGCAAACGCCGGGTGGTCTACGTGGAGCGGTCTGACGGCGCTTTCGAAGCCCGGGACGTGCAGACGGGCCACAACCGCGACGGTCGGGTGGTGATTTTGCAGGGGCTCACGGCTGGCGACAAGGTGGTGGTACGCGGTGCCTTGCTGCTCGATACCCAGGCAGAACAGTTGCTCTGATCATGCTGCGCCTGTTAATCGAAACCTGCGTTCACCGCCGCGTGGCGGCGCTGTTTGCCGCCCTGGTCGTGGCGGCCTTCGGGCTGCATGCCTACCTCGACACGCCCATCGAGGCCTACCCGGACGTCACCAACACCCAAGTCACGGTCATCACCCAGTTCCCGGGCAATGCGCCGGAGGAGATTGAGCGCCGCATCACGGTGCCGCTGGAGCGGGAGTTGAACGGTACCCCCGGGGTGACCTTGATGCGCAGCGAGAGCCTGTTCGGCCTGTCGTTGATTACCCTGACCTTTTCGGACGACACGGCCAGCTTTCCTGCTCGAACCGTGGCCTTGCAGCGGGTCGCCGCGGCCGAGCTGCCTCCGGGAGTGACGCCCGAGCTTGCGCCCGAGGCCACTCCATTGGGCGAGGTGTACCAGTTCCGGCTCGCGAGCGACCGTCACGATCTCTACCAGCTGCGCTCCGAGATGCAATGGAACGTCGTGCGCGTGCTACGCCAAGTGCCGGGCGTAGCCGATATCGTGCCTTTCGGGGGCTACCTCAAGGAACTGCATGTCAGGGTCGACGCCGCGCGCCTGTTCGCCCTCGGTTTGAAGCTGGCCGATGTCGAGCAGGCGCTCGCGAAATCCAATCTGAACATCGGCGGCGGTTTCCTGCCGAACGGCGATCAGGAATTCACGGTGCGCGGCATCGGCTACCTCGAATCGCCCGAGGACATCAAGCGCATCATGCTCAAGAGCAAAGATGGAACCGCGGTGACGGTGGGGGATGTTTCCAGCGTGGTGCAGTCCTACACGCCGCGGCGCGGCACGGTGGGCGTCGGTCTCGAAAAGGAAGGCATCGAGAGCTTCGTGTGGATGCGGCGCGGCCAGAACCCCTCAGTGGTGCTGGATGGCATCCATAACAAGATGCGCGAGTTGAACGAGACCATCCTGCCCAAAGGCATGAGCGTGGAAATCTTCTATGATCGCAGCGACCTCGTCGGCCTGACCCTGTCAACGGTCCATAAGAATCTTCTAAGTGGTTTTGTCCTGGTGGTTGGCGTGGTATGGCTGTTCCTGCGCAGCGTTGCGGGCTCGGTAGCGGTAGCCGTGGTCATACCGCTGTCGCTGCTAGTGGCTTTCCTCGGCCTTTACGCACTGGGACTCCCGGCCAACCTGATCTCGATGGGCGCGATCGATTTCGGCATCCTGGTCGATGGCGCCGTGGTGTTGGTGGAAAATGTCATCCATGCTTTGCGCCACGATCCGCCCGCCGACCGGCGCGGCGTGCTGCGGCTGGTGGTGCTTTCGGCGGTGGACGTGGGGCGTCCCACGCTTTACGCCATGCTGATCATAATCGCCGCGCTGGTGCCGGTATTTACGCTGCAATCGGTCGAGGGACGCATTTTCCGGCCTTTGGCGCTCACCTACTCCTTTGCCTTGATCGGTGCGCTGGTGTTCGCGCTCACGGTGGTACCGGCGGTGTGCGCGGCGTTGTTTCGGCCGCGGGACGCCCGGCTTCAGGATCCGGCCTGGATCGAGCGGTTGCGCGCGGGCTATCGGCGGTCTTTGTCATGGGTGCTCGACCGCCGGGCGACCGTCTTCGCCGCGGCATTTGCCCTGCTCGTACTCGGAGCTCTGACCCTTACCCGTCTCGGCACCGAGTTCCTGCCGGAACTGGACGAAGGCGACATTCAGCTGTTTGTCGAGATGCCGCCGAGCATCTCACTGGAAAAGGGGCAGGACATCCTGCTCGAAGTCCGCCGCCGGGTACTGGCGTTTCCCGAGGTCAGGAAAACCTTGAGCGAGCAGGGCCGCCCCGAGGACGGCACCGACAACGAGGGTGTCAACATGAGCGAGACCTTCATCCGCCTGAAGCCGGTGCGCGAATGGCGCCCAGGCTGGGACAAAAAACGCCTGATCCATGAGATGCGCGTGTCACTGTCCGAAATCCCGGGCGTGCGCTATAACTTCTCGCAACCGATGAGGGACAACATCGAGGAGGCGGTCAGCGGCGTACGCGGCAAGGTGGTGCTGAAGGTGTTCGGCCCAGATCTCGCACGCATGCGGACCACGCTGGAGCAGGCCAAGGAGGCGCTGAAGAGCGTGCCGGGCATCGTGGATCTCGACCTCTACCGGGACGCCTCGACGCCGCAGTTGCAGGTGCGTTTCAACCGCCAGGCGCTTGCGCGCGCCGGCATCGCGATGGAAGACGCGCAGCGCACCCTCGAAACCGCTTTGGCGGGACGTGTAGTGACTACCATGTGGGAGGGAGAGCGCCCGGTACCGCTACGGTTGATATTGCCGCTGGAGATTCGCGACGACCCCGAAAAGATCGGCGCCATTACGGTCGCCGCCGAGTCCGGCGCCCGCATCCCGCTGCACGATCTCGCCACCTTGCAGGTCACCAGCGGCTTGGCGTCGATCAACCGGGAAGGCAACAGTCGTTACCTCGCTTTGAAATTCAATATCGACGGCCGGGACATGGGGTCGGTGGTCAACGATGCCATCGCTACCGTAAGCCGCAGCGTGCAACCGCCCGAAGGCCATTACTTCGTCTGGGGCGGCGAGTTCGAGAACCAGCGACGGGCGGTCGCCCGGCTCAAGCTCGTGGTTCCCTTGGCCGTGCTGATGGTGCTCGGCCTGTTGTATGCGGCGATGAATTCGGGACGCAGCTCTCTCTCGATCCTGCTGACCGTCCCGTTCGCTCTTACCGGCGGCGTCTTTGCCCTGCTGGCGGCCGGTGTGCCGCTGTCGGTAAGCGCAGCGGTGGGATTCATCGCGCTGTTGGGCCAGGTTTCGCTGATGGGTGTGCTGGTGCTGAGCGCAGCGGAAGTACGGCGGCGCAACGGTGAGGCGCTGAGGCCCGCACTGATTCAAGGCGCGAGCGAGCGGCTGCGTCCGGTGCTCATGGCCTCGCTGCTCGCCCTCGTCGGGCTGTTGCCGATGGCGCTGTCCACCGGCGTCGGCAGCGAAACGCAGCGTCCCTTCGCTCTCGTGGTCGTGGGCGGCATGCTCACCACGCTCATCGTGGCCCTCTTCGTTCTGCCCGTGCTCTACAGCCTGATCACGCCGCAGCAGCTGATCACCCCGGAAGAGGCAGACGCATGACAACTATGGATCGCCGGTTTTCAGCAACCGTGCTTGCGATTTTATTCCTGGGGCTTGCGCCGGCCCGTGCCCAGGAGAACGTCTCCGTGCCGGACGTCGTGGATCTGCCGGCAGTGTTGCGGCTTGTCCGCGATGTGAGTCCGCGGCTGTCCGTCGAACGCCAGGCCGTCGCCGGAGCCGAGGCGAATCGCATCACGGCAGGCGCCTATCCGAATCCGACCTTGAGCTACGGGCGCTACCGGCCGAGCGGGGGGCAGGCAACGCTATTCGATGGCAGCCGCCAGGAGCAAACCACCGTCGAGGTGCCGCTGCTCATAGCCGGCCAGCGGTCGGCGCGCATGGAGAAGGCGGAGCGCGAGATCGATGCAGCGCAGGCGCGCGTCGCCTCCGGCGCCAGCTCTCTCGCAGCCGAAGCGGGTAGCGCGTTCGTGGCCCTGCTGGCGGCGCAGGAGAAGGCCGCGTTGTTTTCCACCGCGAACGAAGAACTGGCCCGGCTACGCGATATCGTTGCCGGCCGGGAAGCCAGTGGCATGGCGAGCCGCTATGATCTGACCCGTCTCGAGATCGAGCTCGGTGGCTTGCGTACGAAGCTCGATGAAGCGAAAGCCGATATTTCAGATCGGGCCGGTAATCTGGCGGCGTTGCTGGGTTTGCAAAACTGGCGACCGCGGGCATCCGGCGATCTTCGTCCCCTGGTGCTCGGCGCAGACACGCTCAATAACCCTCGCGATCGCGCTGGCGCGAGCCCCGCGACCATCGCGGCACTGCGCGAAGAAACGGCGGCTCAAAGCAGTGTCGAAGTGGCGCGCCGGGAGCGCTGGCCGGTCCCCTCCGTGAGCGCCGGCCGCGCCTGGACCAGTGAGCCTTTCGGCGCGGCGAATTTCCTCGGCTTGAGCGTCGAGATTCCGATTCTCGACACCCGACGCGGTCCGCTGGCGAAGGCCGAGGCTGACGCCATGTCTGCGGCGCTCCGCCGGGAGCTTGCCGTAGCGGAGGTTGCCACGAATCTCGAACGCTACGCCAACATGATCGCCGCCCGCGAAGCCGCACTGCAACGCTTCCAAAAAGAGGCTTCGGCGCGTCTGCCACTGCTCAAACAAATGGCGGAGGATGCTTATCGGCTGGGGCGCAGTTCTATTTTTGAATTGCTGGATTCAACGCGCTCCCGCTATGACTTGCACCAGACGCGCATCGATCTCGTGGCGGCTCTATTCGAGGCGCAGTTGCGTTTTCTGGCGACCAGCGGCGAGCTGGAACGCAGCGTCGGGCTCACCGCCGAACCCGGGCCCTCCCGGCGCTAAGCGCCGCGGCGCCGGTTCGAGTGGCGCGCGTCCGGCGGCCGGAATTTTTTCAAGCGTCGACTCGGCTTGTTGCCGGCGTCGCGCTCGCGCGACATAGCGCGCGTCAAGCTCGAAGAACGCGTGCTGTGGACGGTGAAGGCGGTATCCGACGCGCTGTGAGTCCGTGGCATACAATGCGTCATGTTAACGATTGAGCATCACGCGTCGCCGCCCCGTGATTTTCTCGCGAATGAAGCCGAGGGCTATGCTTTCTACAAGGCATTCCAGGACTCGGCCATAGCGAATTTCGAGCTGGGTTATCTGGTGGTAAAACGCGGCCAGACAAGGGTGGCTGTCGTTCCCTATTTTGTCACCAACTATTACCTCAACACCACGCTGGAAAACGGCTGGCTCAAGCGCCTCCTGGGATGGCTGTGGTTCAGGGTCGCATGCGTTGGGCATCCGTGCGCGGATTTCGGCATGATCGATGGGGAAATCTCGGAAGAGATATTGCAGGCCGTCAATATCGAGTTGTTCAAGCTCGCACCTATCGTTGCGTACAAGGATTTTGGAGGGGGACTTCCGCTCAGGGGATTTTCAAAAGAGCCCAATCTTCCGGTAGCCGCGCTCGAGATCAAGGGCGACTTTTATTCCGGGTTGTCCAGGTCAACGCGGCGGGACTTCCGCCGCAGATTACGCAAGGCGCGCGCGGTCAGGATCGAGGAATGGGACACCTACCCGAAGCAGTTTGCCGAGCGGATATACGAGCTGTACCTCGAGACGCTCGATCATGCGGAGATGACTTTTGAGAAGCTGACTCCGCGGTTTTTCAAGAATGCGGCTTCGCTCGGGAAATATGTCCTGTACTGGGAAAACGCAACGCTGATCGGCTTCTCGCTGCTGATATGCAGGGGTAAATCCATGCTTGCCAAGTATATGGGCATGGATTACTCGAGGTCGCGCAAATACGGGCTTTACCACGCGATGATGCTCAACCACATCGAAATCTGCGTGCGGGACGGGTATACGCGTTACCAGACGGGCGCCAGCTCCTACAGTTTCAAGAAGCGCATCGGCAGCGCCCTGATTCCGACCTACATCTATTTCAGGCACCGCGATCCGGTAATGAACTGGATATTCTCGATTCTGATGAAAACGGTTTCGTACGGCTAGCAATCCGGTTCAGCGCTCGCGCCGGCCCATTTGATGATTTTGCCGCGCGGGTCTTGAATGCAGGAGAGCCGTCCCGCAAAGTAATGGTACGATCCGTCTGCCATGCGCAGGCGGAATCCGGATGAATGTTCTTCGCCCGTCTCGACGATCCGGCTCCATTCCGTCTTCACGCGCTCGACATCATCGGGATGTATTGCCTTCAACCAGCCACTTCCTTCCAGAGATCCCGGCGCCAGGCCGGTGAGTTCGTAAAACCGGTCGTTGACGTATTCGAAGTTTCCGTCGAGGCGGCGCATGTACCAGATCTGCGGCAAGCCGGAGGCGAGGGTATGAAATTTTTCCTCGCTTTTCCGCGCCGCTGCCTCCGCGCGCAATCGCCGGCTTTCGCTGCGTTCCAGCATCTCGAGATGCGATTGCGCGACTTCCTGCAGCAACTGCGCCTCATATCTGGATCGTTGCAGCGACTCGATCAGAATTATTCCAACCAGCGCAATCGTAAGATATAAGCCGATAGTCACTAGGTCAAATCCTTCCGGGATGTCGAATGAGTTGAAAGGCGGAACAAAAAAATATCCACCAATCACGAGCCCGCCTGCAACCACCAGCAGAGCGGGCCCCAGGCCGGCATAGAATTCGATCAGCAAGGCGGCAATCGTGAAGAACAAAAACGCAAAACGACCCTGGAGAAGGGGATGCAGCGCGAAGCGCACGGTAAACGCGATCACGACCGCGACAATCGCGAACGCATAGGGACTCGCGCCACCGGGGGCCCAGCGTTTCGTGTTCCTGATGGTCATGGTGATGTCGATGTGTATCGGTGCCGCCCTTGGGGCGATTCAGCTGTGTGGTCGTGATGCCAGCGGCTCTGGCGGGAGCCTTTGCTTACGTTAACCCAAAAATCACCGGAAAAACGCACAATATTGATTAAAATCAATCAAAATTGATTGTGACATATGTCACATTTCATTAGAATTAGCACGGCTTGGATTCATCAAGCCGGGAGCGGCTACCAGGCTCCCTGACGCGCCCGCGGAATCCGGTTTCTTTTCCGGCCTCGTCAGTAACTACATATTAAGTAAAGATAACCGGTTGTCTGCCGTTAATCCTAAGGCAGGTTTAAGGACACCGCGAGCTAGCGCGAAGTGAGGAATATGCAGGATATTAGCCTGGTTGCTGGCGAGGACGCAGTGCTGCTGCTGCACGGACTCGCGGGAAGTCCCCTGGAAATGCGCTACGTCGCGAAGATGTTGCACCGGTGGGGCTTCAGCGTCGCCGTTCCGCACATCCCGGGCTACGGTCATGGCGGCAAAGCGACCGACTGGCGCTATTGGCAAGACCACGTATCCGAGGTATTTGAAAACCTGCAGCGCGAGTACCGCACGGTTTCGGTGAGCGGTCTGTGTATCGGCGCGGTACTCGCGCTCAGTCTCGCCGTCGAGAAAAGCCGCGATATCGCCGCCTTGTCGTTGCTGTCGACCACGCTTGCGTACGACGGCTGGTCGATACCGTGGTATCGGTTCCTGCTTCCCCTTGGCTATTACACTTCACTTCGCCACACGTACTCTTATCCGGAGCGCGAGCCGTATGGGCTCAAGAACGAACTGCTCAGGAAGCGGATTGCGCGCGCGATGCAGCAGGAATCGCTTACCGAAGTTGGCGCGAGCAGCATTCCGATGAATCACATCTATCAGGCGACGCGGCTGATCCGTCACGTCAAGCGCAACCTGGGCAGCGTTGAGGCGCCGGCGCTGCTCGTGCACGCGGTTGACGATGACACCGCCAGCGCGAAAAGCGCTGACTTTGTCGTTGACCACATTGGCTCCAGGGACGTGCGAAAGATCCTTCTCAACGATTCCTACCACATCGTGACCATGGATAATGAACGAGATGTGGTAGCCCGCGAGACGCGCGACTTCTTCAGGGAGCAGGTCGGCGACGAACGTGCTCGCAAAGTCCCCGCACTGGTCGTCGGCCGACGCGCTGGCGCCGCGACCGGCTGATCGTATGGCCGGCTCATAACCTCGATATCTTATTAAATGCTTTCCCTAACCGCTGATTTTTGTTATCTTATTGCCGCTGGCGCCCAAGGCGCGGGTGACATTGATACCAAGGCGGGAGGGTCGTGGAATTGAAACGCAAAGCGTGGCGGATGGCCGTGTGTGCGTCGAGTGTGATGGCGATGCTCGTTCTGGCGCCGGTGCATGCCGCTGATGGCAAGAAGCGAGTCCATGTCAAATACGCTTCCAAGTCGGGCGCCAAGACCCCGGTCCGCAAACACGCGCCGGTCGGCCGCGACCATGCCGGGCTCGCGAGTGTGGGTAATCTCAACCTCAAATCAGCCGCCGCGCTGGTCGTCGACCTCGACGACGGACACACGATTTTCGGCAAGAACACCCAAAACATCGCGCCGATCGCATCGATCACCAAGCTGATGACCGCAATGGTGGTTCTCGATGCCAGCCTGCCGCTCGAGGAAACCCTGCATATCGATTCCGCCGACCTCGACTCTGTAAAGCATACGAACTCGCGGCTTGGAGTCGGCACCGGACTTCCCCGGCGCGACATGTTGCGTCTGGCGCTGATGTCGTCGGAGAACCGGGCCGCCGCGTCGCTCGGTCGCTCGTATCCCGGTGGCAGCGAGGCATTCATTGCGGCAATGAACCGCAAAGCCGTCGAACTCGGCATGTGGAACACGCGGTTTGTCGACCCGACCGGGTTGTCGAGCGAAAACGTGTCGACCGCGGATGACCTGGTGAAAATGGTGAAGGGCGCCTATCAATATCCGTTGATACGTGAATTCACCACCACGTCCGCGCACGAGGTCGGGACCACGGCTGGTCGCAACCTCCAGTACCGCAATTCTAACGGTCTGGTCAGGAATTCGGCGTGGGAAATCGGTTTATCCAAGACCGGCTACATCAGCGAAGCCGGACGCTGCCTGGTGATGCAGGCCACGATTGCGGCGCGGCCGGTGATCATTGTGCTGCTGGACTCGTGGGGCAAACAGACCCGCATCGGCGACGCCAACCGCATCAAGAAGTGGATGGAGAGCCTTAGCGGGCGCAAGTCCCTGGGCTGACGCCTGGTGAAGGGTGATTGCGAGTCACCTTCACAAGTTACCCCCCCCGGCGCGGGATTCGGCCTGCCGCCTCATTCCGACGACGGCAACCATGGGCAACTCGTCCGCGCGCATCACTTTCCACGACCTGCTGCCGGCGCAGCAGAGCATGCTCGCGGAAATCATCGCCGGGCTGTCGCAGCCGCAGAAGCGGATCCCGCCGAAATACTTTTACGATCCGCGCGGTTGCGAGCTGTTCGATGAGATCTGCGGCCTTCCCGAGTATTACCCGACGCGCACCGAGCTTGCGATCATGCGCCTGTATGCCCGCGCTATGGCCGACCGGCTGGGTCCGGCGTGCGCGTTGATCGAGATCGGCTGCGGTAACAGCGAGAAAACGCGCCTGCTGCTGGAGGCGTTGCGGCCGCAGATGTTCGTGCCGGTCGACATCGCGCGCGAG
>Ga0208566_1001907_pt1 | contig 11586 bp, 5 predicted proteins | sample PL_2010_150m_FD_184159 | JGI IMG/M metagenome (GOLD analysis project Ga0208566, IMG submission 184159) | Freshwater microbial communities from Powell Lake, British Columbia, Canada to study Microbial Dark Matter (Phase II) - PL_2010_150m... | ecosystem: Environmental > Aquatic > Freshwater > Lake...
GTTTCCGGATCAGAGATCAATTCAGAAAAACCCAAAACACTATTCAGCGGCGTCCGAATCTCATGTGACATATTTGCCAGGAAAGCTGATTTTAAACGATCGGACTCCTGTGCTTTTTCCAGGGCAGCTTTTATCTCTTCCTCGGCTTTTCTCATATCCGTAATATCCCTGCCAAAACTTACTGTACCAATAATTGCACCGGCTTTCAGGATTGGGGCGGTATTGACAGAAAGAAGAAAAATGCGGTTATTACTGCCCAGCACATGTACTTCATATTGCAAGGATTCTCCTTTTAGCACACGTTGGAAGATATCAAAGATGGAAGGCAATTCATTCTCAACGATTAAAGGGGTAAAAGATTCGCCGATAATACTGCTGATCTTATGACCTGTGACCTCTTCGCAACGCTCATTCACAAAGGTCAACCTGCCTTCGGTATCCAAAATCCAGATCATATCATTGGATTGTTCGATCATGGTGCGATACTTTTCTTCCGACATCTGGAGTTTTTCCTCCAACTCTTTTCGCCCCGTGATATCCCGCTGTATTGCCAGAAAACCAATGATGTTTCCTTCTTGACTCAGAATAGGGTTCGCAGTATTTTCTATGATCAGCATCCGGCCATCTTTGGTTCTATTGGTTAGCTCCCCTCTGACAACTCTTTTCTCCAAAAGGGTATCCCAAAACTGTTTGTAACCCTCCTGACCAAGCATTCCCGATTTCAGGATCCGGGGTGTTTGGCCTAACGTCTCCTCTTTGGTATATCCATATAATGTTGAAAAGGCCGGATTTATATATTTTATTGTTCCTTCGATATCGGTCATGAAAATGATCTCATCAGAACGTTCCGCTCCCAACTGAAATTTTAAAACCTCTTCTTCTGCTTCTTTCAGTTCGGTGATATCCCTGCCAAAACTCACCGTACCAATAATCTCACCGGCTTTCCGTAACGGCGTAGTATTGACGGAAAGCAGTTTAATATGGTCATCTTTTATCTTGATAAGTACATCGAAATGCCGTGATTCCCCATTTAATACGCTGAGGAATATCTCCATCATGGATGGCAATTCGTTCTCCACGATCAATGGAGCAAATGATTTACCTTCCCAATCCTTAAACTTAAAACCTGTAATCTCTTCGCACCGGCGGTTAGCATAAGTAAAATACCCATTGCGATCGAGCGCCCATATCATATCATTGGATTGTTCGACCAGGGTACGGTATTTCTCTTCGGATTGTTCAAGGTCTTCCTTAATTTTCCTGAGTTGTGTAATATTTCTGGCAACGTGCACCACCCGGTCTATTTCTCCACGTACGTTTTTTAACGGAGAAGAGGATATCAGATAATACTCATTATTACCGGACTTATCATGATGAATATGTTCAAGAGATACCGGTTTTCCAGTTTTTACGGTTAAATCCAACGGGCATATCTGTTCGGATATAGGGCAGTGAGTGGATCTATTGTGCGTAGCTTCATAACATGTCTTCCTGCCGATATCCTCTTCCCCCAATTTATATGCATCCAGGAAGGCCTTGTTTGCATCCAAAATGGTGTAGTCGTTGACGTCGATGACTGCAAGAGGATCGGTAATGCTTTGAAAAATACTTTCAATGTATTCTTTTGATTCGACCAATTGTAGCTCTTTCTGCTTTTGCTCGCTGATATCTTTTGCATTCAGTATGGCGCCTGTGATCGATCCGTCTTTACCCTTCAAAGGTGCAGCAAAGACTTCCAGATCAATGACTGGTCCCATCAGGGAATGGTATTTGAAAACCTCGCCGGATATAGGTTTCCCTTTAAGTAAACTCTTCAGGAATGGAACAGCTCCGGATTCTTTAATAGGTTCCAAATCGCATATCTTTTTCCCAATAACCGGGGATACAATTCCTTCAGGAACACCCATAAGTTTCCTCATGGCAGGATTCTCATAAAGAACAACGCCCCTGCCATCAAGATATAAGATTCCTAAAGGAGACGACTCGATCAGTCCGCGATTGAAGGACTCAGATGCCTCCAGCGCGTTTTCGACCCGCCTGCGAATTGTTACATCGCGGAAAACCAGGACAACACCTCTTGTTTTACCCTTGTCATCTTTGATGGGAGCAGCGCTATCTTCAATAGAAATTTCTTTACCGTCCTTTGTAATGAGCAAGGTATGATTCCCAAGGCCGATGATAAGTCCTTCCTTCAGTACTCTGTTTATCGGATTCCTGACCCGTTTTCCGGTTTGTTCATTTTTAATGAAGAACACTTCGTCTATCTTTTTGCCTGAGGCATCTGCATTTTTCCACCCGGTAAGCGTCTCGGCCACTGAGTTTATAAATTTCACAATTCCTTTGTGGTCTGTGGCAATCAAGGCATCGCCCACGCTCCCCAGTGTAACGGATAACCAGTTCTCGCTTTCTTTTAATTTCCTTTCCATCTGGTTCTTGTACAGTGCCATTTCAACGGTGATATACAGCGTCCGGGTTTCAAATGGTTTAAGTATATATCCAAATGGTTCGGTGATTTTAGCCCGTTTCAGGGTATCCTCGTCGGAATAGGCCGTAAGATAAATAACCGGAATATTGAGTTGGTCGTGGATATATTTCGCTGCTGTCACCCCGTCCATCTCTCCTTTGAGCACGATGTCCATCAGTACCAGGTCAGGTTGTGTCTCCCTGGCTTTGTCAATGGCTTCCTTGCCGGAAGAGGCTACAGCCGGCACCAGATATCCCAGGTTTTTCAGCCTGTTTTGAATATCCTGCTGGACAATTTTTTTATCCTCAACAACCAGTATTTTAGCTTTTGACATTCCTGTACCTCCTATTTAATGGTTTTATCCGCAAACCTGATTTTAATTTGCGTTCCCCCTATCTTCCTGATTTCAATTGTGCCTTCAAGTTCTTCAATCAACATGTTGACTAACTGTAAACCCAGTGTATCGGTCTTTGTAAAATCCAGCTCTTCCGGAAAGCCGATCCCGTTATCACTGACAATCAATGTAAATATATTCCCGGCATCTGAATGGAGATGAATGCTGATCTCACCCTTTTTCCCATTAGGAAAAGCGTGGTTCAGGGAATTGGAGACGAGTTCGTTGATGATCAGGCTGCAACTGATCGTGGCGTCAATGCTGAGCGATACATTCCTGATAAATAACTTGAGCGTGATAATATCCGGATTGACTCCGTATGCGGTGAACAAATAGGACGTAAGGTTTCTGATGTACTTTGAAAAATCAATTCTTGTAAGCGATGCGGATTTATATAATTCTTCGTGAATGAGCGCCATGGATTTAATCCGGTTCTGACTCTCATTGAAAAGTCTCAATGCCGTTTTGTTCTTAATGAATTCCGATTGAAGGCTGAGCAGGCTTGAGATGATCTGGAGGTTATTTTTTACACGATGATGAATTTCCCGCAACAGTACTTCTTTCTCCTTAAGGGAAGCTTTTAGTTGCTCTTCAGCAGATTTGCGATCGGTAATATCCTGCCCCTGGGCAATGGTTGCGATCGATGTTTTCCGGTCTATGCCTAATACTGACGCCGAATTCCAAAGAACTACCCGAACAGAACCATTAACATGAAGAATATTGATCTCAACGGTTTGCCACCGTTCGCCTTCTTGTGCCTTTTTTATAAGTTTCATCGAACGTGCTACCAGTTCGGGAGGGAAAAGAATTTCAAGCGATTTCCCGATAACATTTTTTACGTTTCTTCCGGTCAATAATTCAAAAGCCGGATTGAAACGGGTAATTTTAAATTGCGGATCCCAAACAATAACCGGTGCATTGGCATAGTGAAATAAGTTCTCCAGGTATTCGTTTGTTTCGCGCAATGCTTCTCTCGTTCGCTTTCTCTCGGTTATGTCTAAGACCATTCCACTAATAAGTTCACCCGAGATTGAGGCACTCATCAGGATACTTATTGTTTCTCCATTCTTTGTAAAAGCATCAAATTCAAAGTTTGCTACCTTTCCTGTCTTCTTTAGATTCTCAATGAAAACCTTCCTATCCGTTGGATTCTTGTATCTTAACACGGCGCCATCCGAAATCAAATCCTCGGATGAATCAAATTTGAATATCCTCATAGCAGTTTCATTAACATATAGGATATCCCCATTTATGTTGGTTAGAAACACACCGACGAGTGCGTTTTCCACAAGATCTCTGAACCTTTTCTCGGATTGTTGTAATGATAGCTCAGCCTTTTTACGGTCAGTAATATCCTGCCCCTGGGCAATGGTTGCGATCGATGTTTTCCGGTCTATGCCTAATACTGTGGCCGAATTCCAAAGAACTGTACGGATAGAACCGTCTACACGCTGAATAAGGATTTCGACGGTTTCCCAGTGTTCGCCCTCCTGCGCCTGTCGGATCAGTTGCATTGAATGTTTTACATTTTCAGGTGGAAAGAGAATTTCAAGCGATTTCCCGATGACATCCTTTGCGTTTCTTCCGGTCAGGGCTTCAAAAGCCGGATTAAAACGGGTAATTCTGAACTGAGTATCCCAAACAATAACGGGAGCATTGGCATATTTGAATAGGTTTTCCAGATATTCGTTTGTCTCCCGCAAGGCCTCTTCCACTCGCTTGCGATCGGTGATATCCTGAATAGTTCCGATAATGGTTGCAGGATTCCCCTGTGAATCCAGTTCAAATTCTGCGATAATACGAACCCATTTATCCGCCCGGGTATCGTGTGATATGATCCGGTATTCCTTATCTGTAGATTGATGTTGTGCCGATGAATTTTCGACAAAATAATTCCGTATTTCTTTCCTGAACTCAGGATGTATGAGTTTCAACCAACCATCAATATCCCGTGCGTATTTCTTATCAATACCAAATATCTCATCCAGAACTTCTGAACTTGTCCAGGTACCCCTTTTAAGGTCAAAGATAAATAATCCAAGTCGTGCGACTTCCTGTGATACCTTCAGAATAAATTCATTCTGCTGTATAGTTTTTTCCATCCTGCATGATTATAAGTAGCGATCAGCTATTCCCCATTTTAAAACCATTGGTTGTCAAATTTAAAAAAATAATTGATTTTGATTCACTTCGCTAACCATAATACCATTGCTTGTCATTAATGACAATTGGAAGAAGCTCCTTTTCCATATTACCATCCTTTCTGCAACCGAAAAGTACGATACCAATTTGAATTTAATCACCTTCGACCGAAATTTAATTCCGCACATCTGACCGGTCCCGGATTTTTGTCAAACCTTCAGCGGAGCAGTGGGAAATTCGATCGTAAAGGTTGTCCCAACCTCTTTGTTGCTGGCAATCCAAATCCGGGCACCGATCGCATCGAGCATCTTCTTGGTTATCGACAGTCCCAACCCTATTCCTTCAAATTGGCGTGTTAAGCCGGTATCTTCCTGTGAGAAGGATTCGAATAGCTTTTTCCGGTATTTTTCTTTGATTCCAATACCGGTATCCTGAACATCCAAATTAATCCAGCCTGGCTGATCCTGGTAAAGCTTGAGTGCAACATGCCCGTGATAGGTATATTTCACGGCATTATCCACGAGGTTCGAGATGCTGTGAACAACGCAGTACTCATCGGTTTCCAGCACTGCAAGTCCAACTGTATTCTCATAGGTCAGCTCCAGATTCTTATGTTTTGCATTCAGGCTGTATTCTTCGACCAGATTCCGGATGATCAGGTCCAGATCCAATGGGATCGGATGCCTGACATACAAGCCCGACTGAAGACGGGATAAAAGTAACATAAGGTCTATGGTCCGCAACAAACGCTGGCTGGAATTTTCAATAATCGGGAAGTATTGCTCGGATGCTCCCGGAAGCCAATGTTCAACTTCTTCTTTCAAAAGCTCTGAGAACCCGATAATGGCATTGAGAGGTGTCCGGATCTCATGGGATAGGTTGGCAATGAAATAATCCTTGAGCTTACTGGCCTGTTCTGCTGTTTCTTTGGCGGCTACCAGGTCCTCATGAACTTTTTTTAATTCTGTGATATCCCGGCTAACCCCGACCAGACCAACGACCTGGCCGGCCTTATTCCGGATAGGAATTTTACTGGTCAGGGTCCATCCGATGTTACCCGATGCATCAATGGATGGCTCTTCATGGTTTAGCAGTGGCTTTCCAGTCATCATTAAATCCTGTTCATCCCTGAAATACTGTTCGGCTAATTCCGGTTGGTAGAGGTCTGAATCAGTCTTTCCCACAATATCCTTTGGAGAACTGAGGCCCGCGTGGATGGCTATACTCTTATTGGCGACAATAAACCGGCTGGACCGGTCCTTAAAAAAGATGCGGTCGGGAAGGTTATCAATCAAAATCCTGAGTCGTACCCTTTCATAGAGAAGTAGTTCCCGGGTTTCTTTCTGTTCCTTTTCAATTCGTTCATTGTTCCGGTATATAATCTTGGTCAGCCGGATAATGATCAGGGTTGTAATGATGCTAAAAACCAATGCAAGCAGTGCTGACAGGATAACATGGTCCATAATGCCTGCATTGACGAATTTACTCTGGACCAATCCCTGGATAAGGATGGCTGACACCACCAGCGGCAAAATCACGCGCATGAGCCTCCCACGCGTAGTAAAGCGGTTGAAAAGTTTCGTGATGAAACTCTCTTCATTGGCCATCGCAACCAGTCCCATACCCAGTGCCATAAAACTAAACGTGGTCGTTGCAGCCATAGGTATCACGTGACCTTTGTATAAAAACGGGCTGCCGAACAGATACCCCAAAAGCGCAACGGCTCCAACGTTTCCCACAATGAATCCGGTTATATTGACTATCCGGAGCTTTTTCCTGCCTGGCTTCCTGGAATGGCTGAAATGATATCCCACTCCGCTTAAAAAGAAAAGAGCACTGGTTATCGGAGACATCCGGTGCATGGGAAATTGATTCAGTGTGTTATTGATGGGAAAGAAAAAGTTCTCAAGCGTCAGATCTATTTGAATGAAATACTGAACGAATTTAAGGACCACATAAATCGATATTATACCGGTCAGCCAGATTAAAACCATTCTGATTTTGCCCTCCGGTCTACCCGTTCTTTCAATGATTAGCAAGGCCCCATAAATCAAAAAGATCAGACCGGTATCCGGAGCCATGGGGATATATTCCTTTCGGATCCTGGCCAGAACGAGAAAGAAGTCGATGAAACTCAACATGCCTGTCAATCCAAGTAAAACCAGGATTACTCCTGCAGCTTGCATGGCATGGTAATGGGTAGGTTTGGTGGCTTTTTTACCAGGATTGTTCATCATACAAGACTTCTATTTGCGATTTCCCGGATCTTTTTCTGGCAATCTGGATCTGATTAGCCAGTTCAATTAGAAAAATTTCTTCTTTCATCATAGTAAGCTATTAATATTCAAGCTATTGAAGATCGGTTTAAGAAAAACATTTCTCCCATTATGCGCATTAATAGGTTAGCTTATGAAATTGTTACCGGTCATCTTTGTCAATTGTTGTAACTTGTTTATTTTGAGGAGAATAAAAAGCTTATTGGACTAACTGCTATATCTGGAGAGTTTTTGTAACTTTGCTCTCGTGAGAATATCTGGTAAACATAAGTATACTGAACTTGAAATGCTTCGGTTGGTCCGGTCCAAAGAAGAATGGGTGGCAGGTTATCTTTTTAACCAGTTGGACAAGTATTTGAAAAACTTCCTCAGAGGAAGGACCCCCGATTATCTGAACTATTCCAATCTGATTGCATCCCAAACGGTTACCATCATTATTGAAAAAGAAACGGAGCCGCCATTAACCTGCAAACTGCTCACTTTCGCCATTTCCATTGCAAAAAGGCAGTGGAGCCTGGTTGAGCATAAAAAGCGCGAAGTTTTGATGCCTGACGGGTTCTTCGATGATGCTGAGTCAGCTGAAGATGTATACGGTGAAGTGGAAAATTCAGATCGCAGACTTTTTGTTAACCGCTGTCTTCAGCGAATAACCGAGAAGTGTAAGCGTTTGCTGAGTTTTTTCTGTAACGATATTAAGCCTGAAGAAGCCTTTCAGGAGATGGGGTATTCCTCTAAGAAAGTATATCAGGTTAAAAAATCGGAATGTATGGATCGTCTGAAACAAGTAATAGAACAATCACCGGAATATAATGAGTTGTTTGGTCTGAATCAGGAGGAGACCAATTATGAAAGAAATTGAGGAAGATAAACTAATTCAGGACCTGATCCTGACTATCCGGAAAAAGCAGAAAATCAGGGAGACCCTTGCTTTTACGCGGAAAGCCCATGAAGAATACCTGGCCAGTCAAAGAAGAGCCCGGATTCGTTTATGGACAATTTCCCTTGCCAGTGCTGCAGCGGTTTTTCTTCTGGGGTTGATCGTGTTGCCTTCCTTCTTTGCTCTTGACGGAACCTCTGCTTACAATATATTATATAGGAAGTTCGAACCGGAAATAGCTATCCGGAACTCCGGCCCTAAAGATCAAATGACAGGAGTTATCTCATTATACACGGAAGGACAATACAATCAAGCCATGGTATTGGCCGATTCTCTTCTCTATTCACAGCCTGATAACAACAAACTGCTTTTCTTTAAAGGATTAACCGAGATGGAGTTGAATCACCACGATCAGGCTGTCCGGTTGTTTACCCAGGTAATTCCTCAAGGCGGGCCGATTGAAGCCTATTCAAGATGGTACCTGGCGTTAATCTTTCTCCAACAGGAGAATTTTGCAGCCTGTAAGGAACAATTGGCTGCCCTTAAGAAGATTGACGATCATCCATACAAAAAGCAGGTTGCTGAGCTTTATCGTCAATTGCGTTTTCGCCGGAACCAATAAATGCAAACGCCCAAAATAAGTACAATCAGAATGGGTATTAGCATTTGCGGGAACCAGGACCTTCCGGAGATATTGCTGTAACAGATCATTCCCGCCCAATAATAGGGATGATCTGACCCCGGTTTTGCTGATCTCAGGTATTCTTTCTTTGCCCGGGTAATCGCATCGGCCGGGCATAATTTCCCCAGAAACTTATAATACGATTGTGCTATTTGCATAGAGGAGTGATCAGGTGCATTCCAAACCTGTTGGATTATAGTTGAACACCCGGCAATGGAAAAGGCAAGACCTAATGACATTAGCCCTTCGCCGTGATTAACCGGGCCGTTCCCGGATTCGCATGCATTTATAAAGACTTGGGATCCTGATAATTGGTAATTCAGGATTTCCTTAAAGGTAAGTCCCGGAACACCGGTCTTCTGGCAGTAGATTCCCGACATTAGGGGATCTTGGTTATTGACCGACAGATGACTTGAAATGTGAATGATAACAGAGGTATCATTAAATAAGGTATTTGATTGCTGCTGATCCAGATACCAGATGGAGGGATGTCGGTACATTTCAGCAATTCGGGTCACTTCCTTTGCCACATCAGGAATATTGACAGCATCTTTACAGGTAATGATCGAAATAGCATCTCTTTTAAGTCCATGTTTGTGTTTAGGACCGATCAGCATTGAAGTGGAAAGATACCGGATTTGAAAACGATTCATCAGGAAAGGTAACCCCTTATAAGTGTCCGGCACTGCCTTTGTGGTTGTCAGTGCCTCAAAAGGAAATCCAAGAAGAATTCCATCCGGATGGATTGCCAGGTTACCTCTTTCTGATCCGTTCAAAGCCGGCCTCAACAGTTTTTCGTATAGGTAAGAACTCAGATTCGAGAATGCTGAAACCTCTTTGGATCCATACACACCTTGGGGAGGAATAGCAAGGATTTCCTTGAAACGATTGATCTGGGCTATGAGTAAGCTATCCTTGGGTATCCGGATATAAGACCGACCTTTTAGAGTAACCCCAAAAACAATAATCAGAGAATCCAGGTCATAATATCCAAGATACTGCTCCTTATTAAAGTTTTTTTCCGTTATCCGTCGGCTAACCGGATCCGCTGCAATACCCTTCCTGATTTCATCATACTTTATTCTGATCTGTTTTTCAGTTTCTTCATATAACCTGATAACCCTGCCGATTGAGTCAAGCGGAACATGTACAACGAAATCCAAAGAATCTCCCAGCAACTCATCCAGATTCTTTCGGTAAGCTTGCAGCTTCTCCGTTAATTCGAAAGGAATTCCCACCCTTGCGTAAATAAGATCCTTCTCAACCAACCAATTCAACGATAATGATTTGGATTGAAGAGACCACTCAAAGGCCTGGTCAAGATAACGGTTATCCTTCGATAGATCAAAGAGTTTCAAAGCACAGGCAATTCCCTTATTAAAGGCACTTCGCCCTTTTTCGGCGATAATAAACCTGGTTGATTCCGCTGTAATGGCATGTGAGAGGTATAACAGGCGGTTAATAGCTGCCGTATACTTTTCGAACGCTGCTAATAAGGTCGATGACCTCTCAGAATAAAACTCGCCCTGTTTTATCAAGCATTCAATCAGTACCGTTTCGTATTGGGGGAGGACTTCGGCTTCCCCAATAACACTATTTATCGATCTTGACGAAAAGATTTGGGTTGCTTCATTATAGCAGATTCCGGCAGAATCTCTGATTCCCATTTTGTGATAACATTCTCCTAAATGGAAATAGCAGAGACCTGTTTGGTAATGATTCTGCCCGTTAACAGCGATGCTCTTGGCCAGAGCACGCTTAAGATAAGGGATGGCTTTCGCAGTGTTATTTAACATCATCTGAAATCGGCCCATGTTACGCTCTAATAAATAGGTATCAGACCTTTTTTGCAATTGTGTCAGGTAATAAAATAAGATTTTGCCGGCAGCTGTATCTTTCTCAAGAATAGCTAATTCGGCCAGGTTCATTTTGGCGGAAATTCTAAGAGACTCGTCAAAAATGATTGACCTTGGATCGAGAAGTTGCTGGAAAATGTTTGCAGCTTTAGCATATTCCTTAGCTACCAATGCCAAGCCGCCTAAGTTATTTATTGAGGAGCCATTAAGATCTTTGTCATGAAATTTATCTCCATAAGCTTGAGCTAGATTGAAACACTTCTCGGATAGGTAATAGTTCCCCATCCTAAGGTAAACTGAGCCTTTGTAATTTAACAGATGCCCCTGATACTTTGAATCAGATCCGGGTGTTAAAGAATCTAATGCATCATTACATTTCTTTAAAACTTTTAGTGTTTCTCCCTTATCTATTAGATTCTTAGCCGATTCTACTGCCCGAAACAAGAAGTATTCCCTTTCCGAATTTTCATAGGATAAATCGATGTGAGCGCTCTGGCTTAAAAGGGCATTGAGCCCATTTAAAACTACCAGACAAATCACCATTATCCCAACTTTGATTTTACTAACCCACGCATCCATGAGCAAATCATCATTTTCACCAACTACCGGTAACAAATCGGTTCCTGGAAATATTAATGCTTTAGAATTCTATTGTTAACTAAAACTTTAAAGTAATGGAAAAGTACGAAGAAATCGGGGGAAAAAAGTTCAAAGTGTTGAACTTAACTGAAATGTCGCATGTTCGGGGTGGTGATGGTGGTGAAACCATTATCATTCCAACACCACCACCACCACCTCCACCACCTTTACCCGGTGGTGGTGGCTGATAATACTGAAAATGTGAAACCCAACCGAATGCTTGTTTCGTTCTGTGGAAACAGACGAACAATGAGGG
>Ga0208566_1001909_pt1 | contig 11583 bp, 18 predicted proteins | sample PL_2010_150m_FD_184159 | JGI IMG/M metagenome (GOLD analysis project Ga0208566, IMG submission 184159) | Freshwater microbial communities from Powell Lake, British Columbia, Canada to study Microbial Dark Matter (Phase II) - PL_2010_150m... | ecosystem: Environmental > Aquatic > Freshwater >...
CCAAAAACGGGGCCCGTTTGGAGCAGTGCGCAACTCCTGCCCTACAATTTGCGCAGCGCAACTCTTGCACGCTGCGCAACCGGTCACGATCGACCGGAATCACCGGTCACGATCGCCGGAATACGCAGTTGCGAGAGTCAAACACCTTGATCCGTGTTATTTCAGCCCGGGACATGCACCGAAAGGAGCGAACCATTTATGACAAAGCAAGCTAAATCGATTCCGAAGTTCACCAGCGAAGCGCAAGAACGCGCGTTCTGGGAGACGCATGACTCGGCCGAGTACCTCGACTGGGGTCAGGCCAAAAAAGTGCTGTTACCAAATTTGAAGCCCAGCACCCAAACGATTTCGCTGCGGTTGCCGCAACACCTGCTCGATGGCATCAAAAACGCCGCCAATGCGCGTGACGTGCCCTACCAGTCGCTGATCAAGGTCTGGCTACAAGAGAAGCTGCATGGTTAAAGGGGACGGAACCCTTTTACGACACCGCTGAATGCGTTTTGAGCCAGTCTTTCGGTTACCCTTTTCCGCAATTGTCTTCCATGGCATGGATGCCGGGTCGCTGCGCTGAAATGCCTGAGCGCGCAGCAACCTGTGCAGAAATGGTGGTCAGATCCCAATTAGTTCTTGACAACGACAGGGTTGTGGCCATAATTGGTGTTACCTTTTGATCCTTGGTACCACCATGCAAACATCTGCGGCACAACATTCGCACCCGGTCGGATCGGTCACCATCAAGCTTGATGCTGCCGACCGGGTTCGCATCTCGGCCCTGGCAGCTGCCAGAAAGCGCACGCCGCACTATTTGATGAAAGAGGCAATTCTTGAATACGTGAAGAAAGAAGAGGCGCGACAAAACTTCATCACCGCGGCCCAGTCTTCCTTTGAGCATTACAAGCAAACCGGCCTTCATATCACGCTCGATGAGTTCAGTAGCTGGGTGGATCAAGTCCAACACAACCCTACTGAGCCTGTGCCTGCATGCCACACATAAGGCTTTCGGCGCGCGCGCAATCTGATTTGTCGCGTCTGTACACATTTCTTGCCAGCAAAGATATCAATGCCGCCAAGCGTGCGATGCTGGCAATACGTGAGTCGTTCACGCCGCTCACCTTTGCCCCGCTGATTGGCCGCCCGGTGGAGGAAAGTGATGACTTGCGTGAATTGGTGATCGACTTTGGTGCCAGCGGCTATCTCGCTCTTTATCGATTCGAGTCAGCGCTTGATACAGTCACTATTCTGGCGATCAAGCACCAGCGTGAAGATGATTACAAGGCGGGCGGGGAAGACTTAAACGTGCTCGCGACGGCCAAGACCCTCAGCAACGAATGCCAGCACCAGCGTGTTCAGAGACACACCTTCTGACTTGGCGCGCATGGCAAGTTGGGCATGAATCGTTTTAGGGACGCGGGCAACAAATTTGCCTGAAGCCATGCCGCCGCTGTTGGGTGCGGGTACGGGGAACCCTTTGTCTTGCAAGGCGGTAATGGTTGCCTGGAGGGCATCAGCACCATTGCGGATGGCTTCTTCAACCGATTCACCATCGGAGACACATTCGGAAAAATCCGGGTAAGAGATCAAATATCCGCCACCTTCAGTGGCGGACAAGGGACGAATCTCAAAAGGGTAGTCGGCTTGGTTTCGCATAAATTAATCTCCCTTTATCAAGGCCAGGAACATCTTCAAATACACAGGTTTGATCGGCCGGTGCGCCGGTACTGGTAAGGTTTTACCGTCTGCACGGATGAACACACAATGGCTTGTACCATCCTGTCGCCAATCTATGCCATGTTGCCGAGCGACTGTTTGCAACTGTTCAATGCGCCAATTCAGTGGGTTGTTACGCATGGCAGCGAGCAACTTGATGGCAGTGTTCATTGTGAAATAGTATTACCAGTAACATCATTTGTCAAGAGCTAATCTGAGAGTGGCTCTGACCTACCGCGCACATCTCCGTTGACTCCAATTTAAAGGGGACGGAACCCTTTTATACTTAGCGCGAGACTTGGCTTCCTGCGTAAAATTCCGCCATGCGACTCACATTCGATCAAATTCAAGCCATCAAGGAGACGGCCCATTCGGTGCTCGGCGACGGCGCGCGGGTTATCCTTTTTGGTTCGCGCGCTGACGATGCAAAGAGAGGGGGCGACATTGACCTTCTATTTGAGACCGATCACCCGGTTGCCAACCGTGCCACCACCGTCGGTGCACTCTATGTCTCACTGATACGCAAACTTGGCGACCGCAAAATCGACATCATCTTGAAAGATGTGCTTACCCCGCCAGCCCCGGTACTGGAAATTGCACAACAAACTGGCATCCAGTTATGAGCCTCCGATACCTGCCCGAACATGCACACGCTGCACTGCTCGCGCTCGATTTGGCGCGCAAAGAGGCCGGGCATCTGCACTACAGTCAAAGCACCCTGTTTGCGCTGCCAATTGATCTTGCTTGGGTTCAAGCCCTGGGAAATCGCCCCGACCTTGCGGAAAAGGTTGAAGCCTTTGTCAGCCGCTTTGGCAGACTGCAAGACCAATTGGGCGACAAGCTATTGCCGCGCTTTGCCGCTTTGGTGGGTGAAAACAGCAAGACAGTGCTCGACGCGCTGGCCGTGGCCGAAAAAACAGACTTGCTCGTCAGCGCCGACGCCTTTATTGCCGCCCGCAAACTGCGCAACGCTCTTGTACACGAATACATGCACGACGCGCAAACCTTCCTCGAAAGCCTGTTCGAAGCGCAGCAAGCATGCCAGATGTTTTTTGCCGTCATTCAAAAAGCCGAGGCTGAAATTGTTCGCCTGGGTGTAAAGCGGCCCATGGCATAAAAGGGGACGGAACCCTTTTTCCCCACTGCGTGTTCTAAAGGACTGCGCCGCTTCAATGAACGAAGACCAACCGCGCATTGCTGCGGCCTTGGACTTTTGTTTCAATACCGAGCCAGATGGCATCTGACGGGCGACGGGTTTTGCACAAGAAGCCCAACCGTTGACTCCGACCAATTCCGACTGACAGTAGCAGCAGCAACCCGCATACCGGGGAAACAAGGCTGCTCCTGTGACAGTTTCACGCATCGCGACCGAGAACGACCGTTTGGCCATCTTCAGGCTGGCGGCACAGATGCACCTGGAAACGGACTTCAGGTTCAATGACTTCGAGCCCGCCGTTGCGATTGCCGGGCTGGGTGACTGGCTGGGCAGCGACCCGAACTCGGTGATGTTTGTCGCCGAAGCAGACGGTGAAGTTGTAGGCATGCTCGGCGCTACTTTGCGCAGTACCTGGTTTGGCCGGGACAAACTGGCCAGCGAAGAACTCTTCTATGTTGCTGTTGCTCACCGCGGCAGCGGTGCTGCCCACCAGTTGCTGCAAAGCTTTTGTGATTGGGCTGCAGAAGTGGGAGCCCAGCACCTGAGAGCCGGTGTAGCCACCGGCAGCAGCCCCGCTGCAGAAAAGCTCTATCAACGCTTTGGCATGTTTTACGTGGGTGGCAATTTCAGCAAGCATATGGTTGGGGACAGAGCTGAAGATCTGTCCCCGGGTGGGACGGTGTTGTCATGAGCCTGTGTGGCAGCAAGACCGAAACCAGCGGCATGAACGCCGCTGCACTGGCCAATTCCCAAGTGGCCAAGGATGCTTTGGATTGGTACAGGGAAGCCTATGCCGACCAAGCACCGCTGCGCCAGCAGGCGGCCGACAAGGCATTGGCAGTCTCTGACGCTCAACTGGCGTCGATGAAGCAAAACGACGCCATCTCCAACGACTACTGGAATTACCAGAAAGACACCTTCCGCCCATTGGAAGGCAAGATCATTGCCGACGCCCAGAGCTTTGACAGCCCTGAGCGCCAAAACCAAAACGCGGCCAAAGCCACTGCCGATGTGCAGCAGGCCTTTGACAATAGCCAGGGGCAAATGCAAAGGTCTCTGGAATTCAGGGCAATAACAGCGCCGGCAGCATTTACTGCGCATTTCAGCGATCGTGGACGCCTGTTTCAGGCTGATCGTGGACGGCGTTTAGCGCCATCTTGGACGCGCAGGGGATGCGCGCAAGCGAGGGGTTAAATGTATCGCAAGTTGATTTCGACGATGCAGACTTATCCACGGCGGAGGGCGGCGCTTGCGACGAACCGACCGCCGCAGTGGGTAAGTCGTGTTGGCACTGATGCGTTCGTGTTCATTGGTCTTGTCTCTTGTCGCGTAGCGAGGTTCCCTTGAGATCGATCTTGTGACTGCTGTGCACGATCCGGTCCAGAATCGCATCGGCCAGGGTCGGATCATCCAGATAGGTATGCCAGGCTTTGACCGGCAGTTGGCTCGTAATCAAGGTTGACCTGGTGCCGACCCGATCATCAAGGACTTCGAGCAAATCGCTTCTCTCAGACGCGCCCATCGGCGAGATTGCAAAATCATCAATCACCAGCAGATCCAGCTTGGCCAGTTGAGCCAGGCGCCGCGCAAAGCTGCCATCGCCATGCGCCACATGGAGTTCATCGAAGAGTCGCCCAGCGCGGGTGTAAAGCACCGAGAAGCCCGACCTCGCAGCCTGATGCGCAAACGCACATGCCAACCAAGTCTTGCCGCAGCCGGTGGCGCCTGTAATCAGTAAATTCTGCGTATTGCGAATCCAGTCACCGCGGGCCAGTGCGGTGACCAAAGACTGATCGAGTGCGCGGCTCGCTCGCCACTTAATATCTTCGACACAGGCGGCGCTGACCTTGAGCTTGGCCGCCTTGAGCAAACGTTGCACTCGCCGGTCATCGCGCCAGGCGACCTCGGATTGCACCAACAGGGAGAAGCGCTCATCAAACCCCAGTGCCGAGGCGGCGGTACTGGTGGATTGTTCCTCGATGGCGCGCACCATGCCGTCCAGGCGCAGATCGCGTAATTGGGAAAGGGTGTGCTCATTCATAAAGATCGTGTTTCCTTCAGGGCTGCTTGAATTGGGAGGCGTGAATCGTTGTTGGGTGGGTTCAGTGGAAATAGTCAGGCCCACGGATGTTCTCGTGCACAGGCAATGCACCTGGCGTGGTGGTCGGCAGGCTTTGCTGGCGGTCCAGCCCGCTCTTGAGAATGTTGGTCACGCTCTTGAGATTGGGCGAACGGATCGCCAGTGCGCGGGTGCAGGCTGCCTCCAGCCGGGGTGACGTGTACTCACGCGCCAGACGCTGCATCCCCAGGCAAGCTCGGTAACCCTGCTCGGGGTGCGGGCGATGTTCGATCTGCCAGGTCACCACGGCTGCCGTGCTCACGCCGATACGCAGTCCCCAGTCGATTAGTTTCTGCGGCGTCCACTCCAGATGCGCCCGGTGAGACGCGGGCATATGGTCTGGCGTGGTGGTGTGCCGACCGCGCTGGTGGCTCAAAGGGTGGCAAGCCACGCGCTGGTTGGAGGAGAAGCACTCCACCAGGGTGGCCGTGACCCGCAACTCGACGCTGGTGCGAACCAAGGCGTGCGGCACGCTGTAGTAATGACCCTCGAATTCGACGTGGTAGTCGATGTTGACCTTGGCAGACTTCCAGCGGAATATCTCGAAGCGTGTGGCCGGCAGTGGCTGCAAGGCCGGCAGGTCAAGCTGCTCGAAGGCGCTGCGCCTGTTACCGGGCAGCTTCTTGAAGGCGCGCTGGTTCAGGTCGACCAGCAGCAGGGCTATGGCACGATTGAGTTCAGCCAGGCTGAAGAATTTGCGGTTGCGCAGCCGGGCCAGAATCCAGCGCTCGACCACGAGAACTGCATTCTCAACTTTGGGCTTATCCCGGGGATGAGCGGGCCGTGCCGCCAGCAGGGCGCAGCCATAGTGGGTGGCGAATTCGTCGTACAGGCGGTTGGGCTGGGGGTCGTAGCTGTGCGGATTCTTGATCAGGGAGCGGGTCTGATCCGGCACGATCAGGCGTGGCACACCGCCGAAGAACTCCAGGGCTTGAATCTGGGCGCCGATCCAGTCGGCCGTAGTCTGGCGCGCAGTGGCGCAGGCGTAGGTGTAGTTCGACGCGCCAAAGGCGGCAACGAAGATTTGCGCCCTGGTGATCTCGCCGCTGAAGGCGTCAACAATCGGTACAGTCTGGCCGGCGTAGTCGATGAACAGTTTCTCGCCGGCGATGTGGGTTTGGCGCATGGAGCGTTTGAGGCCCATGGCCCACTCCCGGTATTTGACGCAAAAGCTGGTGTACTTGTAGGCCAGTGCGTTGTCCTTGGCGTACTCCTCCCACAGCAGTTGCAGGGTCACACCGGCGCGTTTGAGTTCCTGGTGAACGACAGCGAAGTCGGGGGCCAGTTGGTGACTGCTGCGCGGCAGTGCTGGACGGTACAGTCGGGCTTCAAGTTCTTCATCAGTGAGGGTTTGGGCAACCGTCCAGTCAACATTGGCGGCGCGGGCCAGTGAGGCGTACTTGGCTGCCGCGCTCTTGGATATCTTGAGGGAGCGACCTACCTCGTGCAAGCTCAGTCTCGCGCACAAGTGCAAGCGCAATGTCTCTCGGATTTGACGCATGGTGATTCTGTTCGTTGGCATTGGCGGCACCCATACAAAGCGCTGAGCCTATGCCTGGTTCAAGAAATCACTTACGCGTATCTCCCCAAATCGTCCACGATGGCGCTGAAACAGCGTCCACGATCAATTTGAAATGCCGTCCACGATCACGCTGAAATCGCGTCCACGATCAGCCTGAAACGCCGTCCACGATGGGCTGAAATATGCACATTTACGGCCAAGTGGCACAACTTGAGAATCAAGACAGCGGCCTCTGGGGTGCGCTCGGCGGTGTGGCCGGTCAGTTTGCGGGCTCGGCAGCGGGATCGGCCAAGATGGCATCGTTTTTGTCAGACAAGAACGCGAAGAAGAACATCAAGCCGGTATCGGACGCAGCGGCTCTGAAGGCCGTCAAAGCAACCCCGGTTTCAAGCTGGCGCTACAAAGACGGCCAGGGTGATGGTGGCGCGCACGTGGGCCCGATGGCGCAAAACGTCAGAAAGACCATGGGTGAGTCGGCAGCACCCGGCGGCAAACAGATTGACCTGATCTCGATGAACGGGATCAGCATGGCAGCGATTGCGGCGCTGGACAAGAAGGTGGGGAGGTTGGAGAGGCGGGCGGGGAAGTAGTCAAAGCTGGTTGAGCGGCACCGCCCAAAATCCATCACCAAAAGAGAGTGGCTGCTGGCCGTCATAGAGAACGATGCCGGTGACAAATGGCTTGCCGGCAACTTCGCGCAATCTGCGAAGACCCTTGAAGTCGCTGGCCTGCACGCTGGCAGCGGCCTTGACTTCAATGCCTATCAACTCGCGTGCCGCGGACTCCAATACAAAGTCAACCTCAAGCTGGTCTTTATCGCGGTAATGCGACAGAAACCAGGGTTCTGGCGTGACGCTGAGCAGTTTGAGCAGTTCCGCATAAACCCAGGTCTCCAGCGTGGCGCCAAAGCGTGTTCTTTGCAACAGGGTCATCTCCGGTGTGAGCCGTGACAGGGTGGATTGCAAGCCCGCATCCAGAAAATGAATCTTGGGCGCCTTGATCAGGCGGCTGAGTTCGTTGCGGCTCCAGGCGGGCAGGCGGCGCACCAGAAACAGCTTTTCCAGAATGCCCAGGTATTTGTCCACGGTCTTGCCGTTCAACCCGATCTGCCCACCAATCTGGCTCAGGCTCAGCAGTTGCCCGCTGAGCTGCGCAACGATGCTGAGCAGTTGGGGAACCTGGCTGACCTGATCGATCTGGGCGATGTCTTGAATGTCGCGTTCAATCAAGGTGGTGATGTAGGCGCGTGCCCAGGCCTGGCGCCGCACAACCGTGCTGCGTTGGCGCATTTCGGGGTAGCCACCGGCCAGCACCTCTTGCGTCATATCCTGCAATGGGCTGACCTGGGAAGTGCCTATGGGCCAGTCTTGCGCAAGCGCCCTAGTCAAGAAGTCCTGCGGTTGTCGGGCTAGTTCAGAATGAGACAGGGGCAGCAGCGTGTGGATGTCGATACGGCCAGCCAGGCTGTCGGCGATCTGCGGCAGAGCCATCAAATTGGCTGATCCGGTGAGCAGGAAGCGTCCTGGCCGACGGTCGTTGTCGATGGAGAGTTTCAGGGCCAACAACAACTCGGGCGCACGTTGTACTTCGTCGATGATGGCGCGGTCCAGCCGTCTAACAAAACCCAGTGGATCGGCCCGCACAGCAGCAAGCAGGGCCGGATCGTCCAGCGAGAAATAGGCCATCTCCCCTTCGTACTGCCGCACCAGCGTGGTCTTGCCACATTGCCGTGGTCCGTTGACAAGCACGGCGGGCGTGTCGCTGAGAGACTCGCGTAACAGCGCATCAAGGTGTCGCGGATAGAAATTGGTATTCAAGATTCGTCCATTGTGGAATATATTATCGTCCAATTGGTATTGTAAATGCGTCTGATTTGAATCTCCAGTCGGCCAGGGAACTTGAGCAGCAACTTTTGGGCGCGCAGCAGGCCCTGCTTGTGGCTGATGCGGCCTGCTTCCATGCTGTCGATCAGCTCGTCAAGCGCCTCTTCTTCGGCCCAGTCTCGGGAAAATGTGCTCCATCGCGTCGGCAATGCGCTCGATGGACGACGCTGGTTGCGGTAGCGGCGAATGGCGGAGCATCATTTAACGTACCATCGGAATCTATGAAAGCAAAAGAGGTTCTAAATGATTTCAGAACAAACCATTCAACAAGCCGCACTGCTGTTAGGTGAGGCAGCCAAACCTGCGCAGGTCATTCTGTTTGGTTCCTATGCACGTGGTGACGCCAGGGAAGATTCGGATGTGGATTTTCTGGTTATTGAGTCTGAGCCTCATGACAAATTTAATGAAATGGTGCGCCTTCGGCAGGTACTGCGACCATTGAAGATACCGGTGGATGTGCTGGTGTATTCGCCAGCAGAAATTGCCATGCATCAAAGCTCATGCGCTAGCGCCGTCTATTGGGCGCTGCGGGAGGGTAAGGTGTTATATGCAGCACCCCACTGAACAGGCCGCCAGGTTGTTGGCACTTGCCAAGCGTGACAAAACATCGTTTAAGGCCTTGGCCAGCCACCCAGAAGTGGATATTTCGGCTACAGGTTTTTTTGCCCAGCAAGTTGTTGAGAAATGTCTGAAGGCCGTTGCTGCGTATCACGGCATTGTGTTTCGCAGAACGCATGATGTGGATGAGTTGGTGGATCTGCTGTTACAACATCAAGTGCCAATGCCTTTTCCACCTGACCAGTTCAGCGTTCTTAATCCGTTTGCGGTTATTTTGCGCTACGAAGAAATATCCTTTGTCAGCATGACACTGGCAACAATGATAGAGCTGGTTGAACTAGCGTACCAATGGGCGTGGGTGGAGACGTCTACGTTGAGTGAGTAAATCCTGCACGCTCCCAAGGCCAGATTTCCACGCCGTAGCGATTTTGAACTTTTTTCACTATCGCGGTTGACAAGTCATCGGTCAACTCGTCGACAAAGTACGAACTGCGCAGGGCAAAGGGCTCCCGTCGCACAGCGTCTCGCTCGTAAGTCAGCCCTTCATGCTGGTCCATCAGGCTGGCACGTTCGCGCAGTACCGCGCTTGAGTTGAACAGCGTAGAAGCCTGCTCCATTGTGTTGACAAGGTAATGCATATGCATTACCATTCCTGACAATCACCCAACACAAAGGAGATGCACCATGCCCGCCATTCTTGAAGCCGAATCCACACTCACTGAGCGTTACCAAACCACGGTGCCAGAGACTGTTCGCCGTGCACTGCGGCTTGGCAAGCGCGACAAAATCCACTTCACGATCCGCCCAGATGGCGATGTTGTGCTCACACGTGCTGTGGTGCCGACAAGCGAAGACCCGGTGATGGGACGGTTTTTGAACTTTCTGGCACATGACATTGCCAACCATCCAGAGCGGTTAGCAACCGTAGATGCGGGACTGGTCCAGCGCATCCAGTTACTGGTCGGCGACGTGCATGTGGATATCGATGCGGCGTTGTCGGCAGAAGATGAATGAGCCAGGCCTCACACGCGTCCTTGGTCGTTAACGGCTGGACTATCTTCGCGCATCCCCTATTTCTGGATCAGATTGAGTTATTGACCCAGCAGGTGGAGATCTTTCGGCAAAAGGATGCAATTGGCTACGTCAAGAAGAATGCTACCAAGCGCTTGACCGCCATCGCCAAGCTCGCTTTTGAGGTGATTCCACAGGATCCGGCGCGTGCCGAGTACCGGCAGGGAAACACGCTCGGGGAAGACCACAAGCATTGGTTTCGAGCCAAATTTTTTCAACAGTACCGGCTCTTCTTCCGTTACCACGCCCAGAGCAAGGTGATCGTTTTTGCATGGGTGAACGACGAGGACACCAAACGCGCCTATGAAAGCGGTGACGATGCCTATCGAGTATTCCGCAAAATGTTGGAGGGTGGCCAGCCTCCGGACGACTGGAACCAACTGCTGGCCGAGTCAAAGCTGCTTGAGAGGCGCCGCCCAGAATCCATCGCCAAATGAGAGCGCCTGCTGGCCGTCATAGAGCACGATGCCGGTGACAAATCAGCTTTAAAGGGGACGGAACCCTTTTACGTTTTATCTTTATCGCGGGCAAAAAAGGGTACCGTCCCCTTTTATCCCTTTTATCGATTGAGGTGCACTCAGGCGGCAAGGGGTTCAGACTCGCGGATCAGCACCTCAGCGGGAATATGCAGTCCCTCGCTCAGCCTGCGGATCATGTTGAGTGATAGTGAGCGCTTGTAGGACAAAACTTCGTACACGCGATTGAGCGAACCAATGTAAGGCACGAGGTCTTTCACTGTCATGCCGGACTGTTCCATGCGGAACTTGATCGCCTCAATGGGGTCAGGAGGATCAATTGGATAGTGCTTCGCTTCGTAAGCCTGAACGAGCGTACCGAGCACATCAAGTCGTTCGCCTTCAGGATCGTCGGCGGCCGGGTCAAGGTCTATCAGAGCGGACACTTCGCGCAACGCCGCTAGGTAATCGGCTTCGGTACGGATGGCTTTGATTTCCATGATCAGACTCCTTTGAACTGGTCGACGGTGGCTGCGTCAACTCTGTCGTATTCGGCATGAGTGCCAATGAACTTCACGTAGACATACTGCATCTTGTAAGCAATAGCCACAATCAGTCGGTAGTCGTTCCCCTTGATGTTGAAAACGACGCGGTTGTTTGCAACGATGCTGGCGTTCGCATATTGATTCTTCACATCCTGGGGGCACGTCCATTGCGCCAATTTGGCCTCAGCGAACCATGCCTTCAGCGCACCCTCAGCATCACTGCGGTTTGGTTGTTGCCAGTAGGATTCGAGATTGCGCAGAGCAACTATTTGCATACTTCAAGTATAGTCCCAAAATGGTACCAATGCAAGTTTCTGACTATCACTGACGGTAAAAGGGGACGGAACCCTTTTCAGTGCGGCACGTTCCACGGGTAAAAGGGGACGGAACCCTTTTCAGTGCGGCACGTTCCACGGGTTGATGACGTTCAAACCAGCGGCTTCAAATGGGCTGGTGTCGCGCGTTGCCACAATCAACCCATGTGTGATGGCCGTAGCGGCGATGTAGCCATCTGCGCTAGAGATAGCCTTGCCTTCGGCTCGTGCACGGGCTCGGAGTGTGGCGTAG
>Ga0208566_1001910_pt1 | contig 11577 bp, 10 predicted proteins | sample PL_2010_150m_FD_184159 | JGI IMG/M metagenome (GOLD analysis project Ga0208566, IMG submission 184159) | Freshwater microbial communities from Powell Lake, British Columbia, Canada to study Microbial Dark Matter (Phase II) - PL_2010_150m... | ecosystem: Environmental > Aquatic > Freshwater >...
GACTCTGATTTAGCAGTCCTCTCATCTGGGGGCTTGAGAAAAGGATCGCGCTACGTTGTTCGAGTAGTGGAAGCTGGTGATTCACTTGCTCGCCAAACTGGACTTGTAGATTCACATGGTCGCCCTGTACGTGGACTACCCCCTCAAGTTGTCTCTGCCGCTATCTGTGATTCTGAAGCGGCATGGCGCGGGGCATTTATTGCCCATGGCTCTTTGACTGAACCGGGTCGCTCATCATCACTTGAAATTACATGTCCCGGACCAGAGGCGGCTTTAGCTCTCGTCGGTGCTGCACGCCGAATGGGAATTGTTGCTAAGGCACGCGAAGTTCGCGGAGTTGACCGCGTTGTTATCCGCGATGGAGATGCGATCGGAGTTCTCCTTACCCGACTCGGTGCACATGAATCAGTACTTGCATGGGAGGAGCGGCGCATGCGCCGTGAGGTCCGTGCAACTGCAAACCGTTTAGCTAACTTTGATGATGCAAATCTTCGTCGCTCAGCGCGCGCTGCCGTTGCCGCATCTGCCCGAGTCGCCCGAGCAATGGAGATTTTGGGAGCAACGATTCCGGCCCACCTGAAAGAGGCGGGGGAGCTACGTATTAATCATGGCCAGGCCTCCCTTGAAGAGCTTGGCTCATTAGCTGTGCCAGCTATGACGAAGGATGCGATCGCCGGGCGAATCCGCCGATTACTTGCTATGGCCGATAAACGTGCAAGCGAACTTGGTATTCCCGACACTGAAAGCGGACTTTCCCCAGATTTGCTGAGTTAATTAGCCTTACTACCGATGAGTTGGCAGTTAGCGCACTGATAGGATTACACCCAAGACCCCAACGTTGTGGCAGTTTTAATGCACCTCCAACGACAGGGCTTTTTTAATGTCTAGCCCCTTAAGCAGCAAGGACGTATCTCATGATTAATGTCGGAATCAATGGCTTTGGCCGTATCGGACGCAACTTCTTTCGCGCCAGCCTTACAGACCCAAATATCAACATCGTCGGAATTAACGACCTTACTCCTAATGAGACCCTTGCTCACCTGTTGAAGTACGACTCAATCTTGGGACGCCTTGGTCTAGAGGTTTCTTTCACCGATGATTCAATCACTGTTGCTGGAAAGACAATCAAAGTTTTCTCAGAGCGAGATCCAGCAAACCTTCCTTGGGCATCAGTTCAAGCAGATGTAGTTGTTGAATCAACAGGAATCTTCACAAAGGCTGCCGATGCTCAAAAGCACATCAAAGCAGGTGCTAAGAAGGTAATCATCTCTGCTCCTGCAACTGATGAGGACATCACCATCGTTATGGGTGTTAACCATGAAAAATATGAGCCCGCCAACCACCATATTATTTCAAATGCATCATGCACAACAAATTGCTTAGCTCCAATGGCAAAGGTCCTTAACGACAACTGGGGAATTGTTAAGGGGTTAATGACCACAATTCACGCCTACACAAATGACCAGCCAATTCTTGACTTTCCTCATAAGGATCTACGTCGCGGACGCGCTGCTGCAATCAACATGATTCCAACATCAACTGGTGCAGCTAAGGCAATCTCACTCGTTCTTCCAGAGCTCAAAGGCAAACTCGATGGCTATGCGATGCGTGTTCCAGTTCCAACGGGATCGGCTACAGATTTAACGGTCGAACTCGCTAAAGAGGCAACGGCTGCAGAGATAAATGCCGCAATGAAGGCCGCTGCAAATGGTCCACTTAAGGGCTATCTGACCTACACCGACGATCCAATCGTTTCATCGGATATCGTGACCGATCCATCCTCATGCATCTTCGATTCAGGTCTGACTAAAGTTATCGGCAATCAAGTCAAGGTCGTTGGCTGGTATGACAACGAATGGGGCTACTCAAACCGTCTCGTCGATCTGATTAGTTATGTAGGCAAAACGCTTTAATGTCATCACTTGCAGGTTTTGATGTCGTTGGTAAGCGGGTCTTTCTTCGCTGTGATCTTAATGTTCCATTGAAAGATGGAGTTATTAAAGATGATGGACGAATCAAAGCCTCGTTGCCAACCATTCAATTACTGCAGAGCAAAGGAGCATCGTTAGTAATTGCCGCCCACTTAGGTCGGCCAAAGGGTCAACCATCGCCAGAGCTCTCACTTGCACCCGTTGCCAAACGTCTCGGTGAACTCTTAGGCCAAGAGATTATTTTTGCCGGCGATTTAGCGGCAGATTCCCTGGCCGCTCTTGCACACTCACTCAAGGGTGGTCAGATCTTACTTCTCGAAAATATTCGCTTTAACCCCGCTGAGACAAGTAAAGATGCAACTGAGCGCGCAGTATTTGCCGCACAGCTGGCTCAACTTGCCGATGCTTATGTGGGAGATGGTTTTGGTGCAGTCCATCGCAAGCACGCCTCCGTCTTTGATCTACCCAAACTGCTCCCACATTGTGCTGGTTTATTGGTTGCAGGTGAAGTAGAGGTTTTGAAAAAACTCACAGAAAATCCCGTTCGCCCTTATGGAGTTGTTTTAGGTGGCGCAAAAGTCTCTGACAAACTGGGGGTTATTGAAAATCTTTTAGGCAAGGTCGATCTTTTAGCAATTGGTGGAGGAATGGTATTTACATTTCTTGCAGCCCAGGGAAAAGAGATCGGTACATCTCTAGTTGAAAAAGAGATGATTGATGTTGTGAAAACCTTGATCACAACTGCCCACGATAAGGGAGTCACACTTGTTCTGCCAACTGATATTGTCGTCGCACCGACGTTTAGTGCAGATGCACAGCCCACGCTAGTTTCTTGCGATGCAATCCCTGCCAATCAGATGGGTCTAGATATTGGGCCAGTCTCGGCCGCCGCCTTTGCACAGCAGATCGAAAAATGCGCAACGGTATTCTGGAACGGACCAATGGGGGTCTTTGAGTTTGCTAACTTTGCTTCTGGTACTAGGGTTGTTGCAACTGCACTAACTAAGGTTTCAGGTATCTCAGTTGTTGGCGGTGGGGACTCTGCCGCGGCTGTAAGAGCACTTGGATTTGCAGACTCAGAGTTCGGTTATATTTCAACCGGTGGTGGAGCATCACTTGAGTACTTAGAGGGCAAGGAACTTCCTGGCCTAATGGCTTTAGGGTTATAAGGGGACGATGATGCGTAAACCATTAATGGCTGGCAACTGGAAGATGAATCTCAACCACCTTGAAGCGATCGCCGTTGCACAGAAACTGGTCTACTCACTCAATGATAAGGATTACGACGCAGTTGATGTCACGATTATTCCTCCCTTCACCAATATCCGTTCGATTCAAACTCTTATCGATGGAGATCGTCTGCGCTTAACATATGGTGCACAAGATCTCTCGCCCGAGGCGAGCGGAGCCTTTACTGGCGATATATCTGGCTCGATGCTGCACAAACTTGGCTGCACATTTGTAATAGTTGGACACTCTGAGCGCCGTTCGATTCATGGTGAGAGCGATGCTCTCGTGAATCGAAAGCTTAAGGCGGCTCTGGCCCATGAGATGGTCCCAATCTTCTGTGTCGGTGAAGAGTTAGCAGTGCGCGAATCCGGCGCACATGTCAGTCACGTGATTCGACAGATTCGCGGGGGAGTTGAGGGATTAACTAAACCTGAATTAAAAAAGATCGCTATAGCCTACGAACCTGTGTGGGCGATCGGAACTGGCAAAGTAGCTACCCCTGAAGATGCCCAAGAGGTCTGTGCCGCCATACGCGAAGAGATGGAAAATATCGGCTCACCTGAGATCGCAGTGGCGATGCGAATCCTTTACGGAGGCTCTGTGAAGGCATCAAATATTGCGCAGATTATGGCTATGCCCGATGTCGATGGCGCCTTAATAGGAGGGGCGAGCCTGGATCCGGAAGAGTTTGCCACAATTGTTAAGTTTTACGCGCAAGGCTAAGTAAAGCCGATAGCTATTTTGAAGGTATCCTTACCCTCTACGAAACAAGGAGTTTACGAACTGTGAAACTAGCCCTCTCAATTCTGCTCGTCATTACCAGTGTTGTGATGATTCTTCTCGTCCTTTTACATAAGGGCAAGGGCAGCGGATTATCCGATCTCTTCGGTGGTGGTATCTCAACGAACTACGGCGGCTCATCGGTTGTAGAGCGAAATCTAGATCGCATCACAATCGTAGTCGGTGGTCTCTGGTTTGCATTGGTTGTCGCACTCAGTCTTGTTCTAAAATAAAGTTTTCTTCAAATAATTTTTTAAGGAGTAATACATGGCAAGTGCAATTCGCGGAAGTCGAGTCGGCGCCGGACCAATGGGAGAGGCCGAGCGTGGAGATTCGATCGCTCGTGCCTATGTCTCATACTTCTGTGCCAATAAACACGAGGTCCGTCCTTCATTTGCCGTCGAAGAGACCGTGGTTATTCCAGCTGAGTGGGACTGCCCAAAGTGTGGCTATCCTGCAGGACGCGATCGCAATAATCCACCCAACCCTATTAAGAACGAGCCATACAAAACACACCTTGCCTATGTAAAAGAGCGTCGCACCGATGCCGAAGGCGAGCGATTACTTGATGAGGCTTTACGCAAGATGCGCGGGGATGATTAAAGAGATTTCAGAGCGGTAAGTAGTTCGTCAATACCCACGCTACGGTTGATTAGATTCAACCGTAAAAGTGGGTATTTTCTTGAGGCGAGTGCCTCTCCATCACCCAATGCTTGTGCTGCTATCAAAGTTTTAAATCCAAACACCTGACCCGGAATCGCACAATCTCTCTCAACCTCGCCTGTAATTTGTAGGAAGGCTCCATTGGGTTGCCCACCTTTATGAAACTGACCCGTAGAGTGTAAAAAGCGTGGACCCCAACCAAAGGTAACAGGGCGCTGTGTTTTCTCTGCAAGCAGTGCACGTATCTGCGTAATGTTCACATCATCTCGGCGATCAAGGTAAGCCATTACTGCGACGTAGCCATTATGTGGAATAGATTCAATAAAGAGAGAGAGTGCTGTCTTTAGATCATTGCCCTTTCCAAATATCGCAACATCGCCATCTAGGGCATCGGGGGAGAAAACTGGGAGTATGCCGGCCCACATATCTAGAAGCGAAGATGTCGCCTCTTTCGCTTCAGTGACATTAGGTTGATTAAATGGATCAATTGCCATTGCCGCACAGACTAAGGCGGTTACCCACTCCCAGATTATGAACTGCGAGGCTAGATCGGCCGAGATCACTAAATCGGCATCACCGCTATATGCAATCGAAAATAAACTTTCGCTAAAAGGGGAATCGACAACAACCGGCAAACGGCCAACTCGATTCTTGCCCGTAGATTCTGCAACTAACTGTTCGACCCAATCACTCAAACCCGGCATGCCACAGCCACTATCGCACAACGACATGTACTGGTCACAGATGTATGCAACTGCATATGCCATATCTACAACGATGCTGGGATTTGCAAGGAAGGTCGCTTTTGTTTCACTTGCATTATCGAGTAATACCGAAACATCTACCCCGATGAGGGCCGCGGGTACTAATCCAAATGCACTTAAAACACTAAAACGTCCTCCAACATTGGGATCGGCGTTAACGATGCTATAACCATTTTCGCGCGAGTACTGATCGAGTGGAGAACCTGGATCTGTGACGATAACAATGTGCTCTTGAGGGACAAGACCAGCATCGAGAAAGGCAGAAACAAAGAGTGCGTGTTGGGAAGCTGTTTCGATAGTAGAGCCCGACTTTGAGCTGACGACAACGAGCGTGGTTGCTAAATCTCCTGCCAGAGCATGTGTGATGTAGTTAGGGTCGGTCGAATCTAGAATAAATAAATCTCGCTTATAGGTTTGTGCGATTACTTCTGGGCCAAGGGATGAACCACCCATTCCACACAAGATTACTCGCAACTTATCGCGGTGTTTGGCACAGAGTGCATCTAACTGTGGCAGTAAATCCCTAGATGATTCGGGAAGATCTATCCAGTTAAGGCGCACCTTTGCTTCAGCAACAGCTGCAGCACCCCAGATTGTCGAATCTTTGAGCGCTAAACGAGAATGAAAATCCAAAAGGGCTCGATAGCGAGAATCACTGCGATCAATTTGTGAGAGTGAATGGCCAGTTAGTTGTGTCATTGTTGTTGAGCGCTCTGCACTTTTGCAAGTAGCTCTTCCCACGCTTGGGCAAACTTCTTCACCCCATCAATCTCTAACTCGCTCGTCACGGTATTTAAGGAGATATTTAACAGGGAGAGCGATTTAAAGACATCAACTGCGTCAGCGTAATTTCCGCAAATACTATTACCCCGTACCCTGCCGTGATCAATTACGGCATCTAAAGTTGCCTGCGGCATTGTGTTAACTGTATGGGGAGCGATGAGCTCTACAACATAACGCGTGTCATCGTAGGTAGGATCCTTTACACCAGTCGATGCCCACAGAGGTCGCTGCTTATTAGCACCACGCTCTACCTGAGTTAACCATCTGGGTGATGCAAATTTCTCTTCAAATAACTGATAGGCAAGATGTGCGTTGGCAATGGCCGCTTTTCCTAGAAGAGCTAAGGCGGCATCACTCGCATCCTTTTTCAGTAGCGCATCCACAGCTGAATCGATACGACTAACAAAGAATGAGGCCACTGAATGTACATGCGAAGGATTTGTTGCCGCTTCAATGCCGGCCATATAGGCATCAATTACTGCGCCATATCGTTTCACCGAAAAAATCAAAGTTACGTTCACGCTAATTCCTGCCGCCACAAGTGTGGTAATAGCAGGAAGGCCTTCAATGGTTGCTGGAACCTTGATCATGAGATTGGGACGATCAATGGTTGCCCACAGCTCTTTACCGGCAGCAATTGTGCCATTGGTATCACCTGCTAAACGTGGATCAACTTCAATGCTGACACGACCATCAATTCCTTTACTGGATGAGTAGATTCCTTTAAACAAATCACAGGCAGCTCGCACATCATCTGTCGTTAATTTTTTGACGCACTCATCAACGCTTAACTTTTTCATCGCCGCGATATCACTGGCATACTCATTGGCACCAGATATCGCTGCAGCAAAAATACTTGGATTAGTCGTGACGCCAACAACGCAATCATTGGCTATACGAGAGGGGAGTGAGTGGGCATCTGTCCCAGAGATCTTCGCACGAGAAAGATCGTCCAACCAGATGGATGTTCCATGTGCGCCCACATCACCTGCGCTCATTACAGCGCAGCCTTAATGCGTGCGACGATGCTTTCAACACTGAACCCGAACTCCTTGAAAAGCCGTTTAGCATCGGCTGAAGCTCCGTAATGCTCAAGTGAGATAGCAATGCCAGCATCACCAATGAGCTCACGCCAACCCTGAGCAATTCCTACCTCAATACTGACCTTTAATGGAATCGATGCAGGTAGGACCGACTCTTTGTAGGCAGCATCTTGCTCGGCAAACCATTCAAGACATGGGGCACTAACGACACGTACATTGACCCCTTCGCTAGAAAGAGCGCTCTGAACATCCAATGCCAGAGATACCTCAGAGCCTGTTGCGATAAGTAGCGCAACTGGATTCTGCGCATCCTTTAATACATAGGCGCCTCTGGTTGTCCCGCTAGCTGGTGTACAGATGCTGCGATCAATGACTGGCAAGTTTTGGCGAGATAACAAGAGCCCAGCAGGGCGATTGCGGATAATTATCTGCCTCCAGGCATGTACAACCTCATTAGCATCTCCTGGTCTGACAATATCTAAACCTGGAATCGCGCGTAGGGCGGCAAAGTGTTCTATCGGTTGATGCGTTGGTCCATCCTCGCCCACACCAATCGAATCATGTGTCCAGACAAATGTTGATGCGATATTCATTAAGGCTGCTAAACGAACGGCAGGACGCATGTAATCACTAAATACTGCGAAGGTTCCACCAAAAGATCGCGTAAGGCCGTGAAGGGTGATTCCGTTGAGTATCGATCCCATTGAATGTTCACGGATTCCGAAGTGAATAATGCGACCATATGGATTGGCGCCTTTGATCACGCTCGTAGCTGGTAAAAATGATCCACCACCCTCGATGCTGGTGTTATTTGAACCAGCTAAATCCGCTGAGCCTCCCCAGAGCTCAGGAAGCGTTGCGGCAATCGTCTGTAGAACCTCACCCGATGCAGCGCGAGTGGCAATATCTTTTCCAGGTGCAAAAACAGGAAGATGTGAATCCCAGTTAGCTGGCAACTCTCGCTTCTGTAGTCGTTGCAAGAGAGTAGCCGCTTGCGTATTTGCTGAGCTCCACACACTAAAAGCGGCGTTCCATTGTGCCCTACGCGTTGCTCCACGCGCCTTTACTTGACGTACATGAGCCAATACCTCATCGGGCATTGCAAAGTGTTCGTCTGGATTGAGATTTAGTAGTAGTTTCGTCTCAGCAATCTCTTGCTCGCCAAGGGCTGATCCATGTGATTTGCCAGTCCCACGAAGTGTTGGTGCTGGCCATGCAATTACTGTCTTGAGGCGGATCAATGTTGGCTTAGTACTCTCTTTCTTTGCAACTACCATCGCAGCATCGAGGGCTGCGATATCTACACTGCCATCAGCGGCGGCAGGGACATCAATGACATGCCAACCATAAGCGCGATAGCGCATAGAGACATCTTCAGTAAAGGCGTTATGAACGTCACCTTCAATTGAGATTTGATTGTCATCGTAAATAATTTTCAGGTTACCGAGCTCTTGAGTACCAGCAAGTGAGCAGGCTTCAGCACTTACGCCCTCTTGCAAGTCGCCATCAGAGCAGATCACCCAGATACTGTGATCAAAGAGGGAGCTACCAGGGGCTGCATTGGGATCGAGAAGACCTCTTTCATAGCGCGCCGCCATCGCCATACCAACAGCAGTTGCAACGCCCTGGCCAAGTGGACCTGTTGTCATTTCGACCCCGGCAGTGTGACCGAACTCAGGATGTCCTGGAGTTAACGAACCCCACGTTCTAAATGTTTTGAGATCGTGCATCTCTAATCCATAGCCACTGTAGAAAAGCTGTGTATACAAAGTTAGTGATGAGTGGCCACACGAAAGGATAAATCTGTCGCGACCGAGCCAAGTCGGATCTGATGGATCATGGACTAAGTGGTGTTGAAAAAGTAGGTATGCAACTGGAGCCAACGACATTGCAGTGCCTGGGTGGCCATTACCAACGTTTTGGACAGCATCGGCGGCCAGTGCGCGAGCATATGCAACTGCTCGATCATCGAGTTTGCTCCAACCTGCAGGTGTACTCATCTAGCAGTATCCATCTCTTGTCGTTGTACCGATAACCAAATCTTCCACGCACCAATCCAAACGAGTACAGCACCTACAAGATGGATTGCAACCAGCAGCTCAGGGACTCCCTGCAGATATTGAATAAAGCCAATACCGCCTTGCGCAATCGAGAGAACAAGAAATTTAACGAGCAGCTCTTTTGTCTCGCGACCTGTTTTATCTGCACGAAAAAACGCAACTGTGATTAATAAAAGTAGAACAACTGAAAGGCCATGCATGAGAGCAGCGGTTTGAATCCGTAAATCTATTCTTGGTGCATCAACATCGCCTGCATGCGGTCCTGCGCCAGTCAAGATAGTTCCTAGGACTACAACTATGAATGCGACAACAATATGCCAGCGGGAGAAGAGATCGCTCTGTCGGTTTGAAGTTTTCTTTATACAAGGAATATGGCGCCGTGTATAGAGTGAGAGCGAAGCTGCAATCAAAATAGTAGACAATAAATAGTGACTAGCTACTGCAAAGGGATTTAAGTTAGTTAAGACCGTTATTCCACCTAAAACTCCTTGAGCAAAGACTCCTAAAAACTGGCCCACTGCAAGTATGCGCAGATCCCGGCGCCCAGTTCTCAAAACAGCTATCAATGTAATAACTGCCGACAGAACAAGTATGAATGTTAGGAGACGGTTACCGAACTCAATCCAGGCGTGAAACTGACCCTCTGCCTGGTTTGGGACTGGGGTGTATGAGCCAGGGGTGCACTCTGGCCAGGTGGGACAGCCAAGGCCCGAACTGGTCAGGCGGACGGCTCCACCAGTGACCACAATCGCCGACTGCGAAAAAAGAAGAAATGCCGATGCCGGGGAGAGGCTCCGCCGGGCGAACTCTGCGGATCTACTCATGTCCTAACCCTATTGCCCAGCCTGGCCTCGGCGTTGGAGTAGCCAATGGTGTCGAATTACGACACAATAGTGTTGTGAAATTAGCCGACGATAGATTAGCCCCCAAGGGCGATGATCGGCGTACCCGCGATCTCCTAGCGCGATCGATTCTTGAGAACGGTCCATCGAGTGTTGCCGTTCTGGCCACGCGGTTAGCGTTAACTCCAACTGGAATCCGGCGTCACTTAGACCTTCTCGTTGCCGATGGCGTACTTCTGGCACGTCAACCACGTCCAGCCCTTGTGCGCGGTCGCGGACGTCCCTCAAAAGTATTTCTTATGTCAGACGCGGGACGTGAAAAATTTGAACACTCGTATGATGATTTAGCCGTCTCTGCCCTGAAGTTTATGTCGGCGCAGTTGGGGGAGCATCTCGTACAATCTTTTGCAGACTCTCGCGCCGACGACATCGAACGTAAAGCTGCACCGCTTCTATCTAAGAGCGCTAAAAAAACTCAGGCTTTGGCAGAGTTTTTGACTGAGGAAGGATATGCCGCAAGTATCGAAATCCGTCCAATGGGTGAAGAGCTATGTCAGCATCACTGTCCCATCGCCCACGTCGCAACAGAGTTTCCGCAGCTATGCGAGGCCGAAACAGAGGCGCTATCGCGTTTGCTCGGCACTCATGTGCAACGTCTTGCAACTATCGCTCATGGCGATGGGGTCTGTACAACATTCATTCCAACACCGCAAACACATACAACCAAAGGAAAGGTACGTGCATGACTATCGCACATCCAGAACTCGACGGCCTCGGAAACTACGAATACGGCTGGTCAGATAAGAGCGAGGTCGGCACCAATGCTCGACGCGGCATTAACGAGGATGTTGTCCGTGACATCTCAGAAAAGAAGTCCGAGCCGCAGTGGATGCTCGACCTTCGCTTAAAAGGTCTTGCACTCTTTGAGAAGAAGCCCATGCCTAATTGGGGATCAGATCTTTCAGGAATATTCTTCGACACAATTAAATACTTCGTGCGCTCTACCGAAAAGCAGGCAGCGACATGGGATGACCTTCCAGAGGAGATTAAAAATACCTACGATCGCCTTGGTATTCCAGAGGCTGAAAAACAGCGTCTGGTCTCTGGAGTTGCAGCTCAGTACGAATCCGAAGTTGTCTATCACTCAATCCGTGAGGATCTAGCGGCGCAGGGCGTTATCTTTTTAGATACCGATACTGCCCTCAAAGAGCATCCAGAGCTCTTCAAGGAGTATTTCGCAACGGTTATTCCAGTTGGAGATAATAAGTTTGCAGCCCTCAATACATCCGTGTGGTCGGGTGGTTCATTTATCTATGTACCAAAGGGTGTTCACGTAGATATTCCGCTACAGGCTTATTTCCGTATTAATACTGAGAACATGGGTCAATTCGAGCGGACATTAATTATCGCCGACGAAGATTCATATATTCACTACGTAGAAGGCTGTACCGCGCCAATCTACAAATCAGATTCCTTGCATT
>Ga0208566_1001911_pt1 | contig 11574 bp, 6 predicted proteins | sample PL_2010_150m_FD_184159 | JGI IMG/M metagenome (GOLD analysis project Ga0208566, IMG submission 184159) | Freshwater microbial communities from Powell Lake, British Columbia, Canada to study Microbial Dark Matter (Phase II) - PL_2010_150m... | ecosystem: Environmental > Aquatic > Freshwater > Lake...
GCGCTCGACCGTGCCGGACGTTTTCTCGGTTTGGCCGCGCTGACCGGGATGGTGCTGGCGGCGGTGGCGATCGCGCTGGCGGTGCGTCGCTTCGTCCGGCGCCATCTCGACAACTGCGCGGTGATGCGTTGCCTGGGCGCTACCCAAGGGCTGATGTTGCGCTTGTACCTGATCCAGTTCGTGGTACTCGGTTTGCTGGCCGGGCTGGCCGGCTGTCTGCTCGGCTACGCGGCGCAGCATTTGCTCGCGTTACGCTTGGGCAGCCTGCTCGCGGTGGAATTGCCCGCCGTGTCCTGGTTGCCCGCCGTACAGGGCATGGCAACCGGCTTGACCGTGCTGCTGGGGGTGGCATTGCCGCCGCTGTTGCAACTGAAGCAGGTGCCGGCGCTGCGCGTGTTGCGCCGCGAAATCGGCCCGCCCCGCGATTCCGGCTTGTTGGCACTGCTCTGCGGCATCGGCGCGATCGCCGCGCTGGTGCTGTGGCAGGCAGGTGAAATCAAACTGGGCAGCTATGTGCTGGCGGGGCTGGCGCTGACGCTGGTGGCGGCCTGGTCGCTGGCTTTTGCGCTGATGCGCCTGCTTGTACGCTTGCCGTTGCGGGGCGGCGGGGCGCTACGCCTCGGCTTGGCCAACCTGCTGCGGCGCGGCAACGGCAGCGTGGTCCAGGCGGCGGCTTTCGGGATCGGCATGATGGTGTTGCTGCTGTTGTCCCTGGTGCGCGGCGATCTGCTGGAAAGCTGGCAGTCCGCCTTGCCGGCCAATGCGCCCAATCGCTTCGTGATCAACATCCAGCCCGACCAGGCGGCTGGGCTGCACGATTTTTTCGCGCGGCACGGCATCGCCGATGCGCCGCTCTACCCGATGGTGCGCGCCCGCCTGACGGCGATAGACGGCAAACCGGTCGATGCGCGGAGTTTTCCCGGCGACGAGCGCGCGCAACGCCTGGTCGAGCGGGAATTCAACTTGTCGTGGGCGAGCACGCAGCCGCCGGACAACCGAATCGTCGGTGGGCAATGGTGGGGGAGGGGCGCTACCCCGCAGTTTTCGGTAGAAGAAGGCATCGCCAAAACGCTGGGCATCCACCTCGGCGATAGCCTGACCTACGAGGTCGCGGGCAGCCGTTTCGAAGCGCCGGTCAGCAGTTTGCGCAAGGTCGCCTGGGACAGCTTTCGCGTCAACTTTTTCGTGATCGCCGCGCCCGGCCTGCTGGAAAACTACCCGGCCAGCCGCATCACCAGCTTTTATCTGCCGCCCGCCCGCGAATCCCTGCTCGACGAAATGGTGCGGGCATTCCCCAATTTCACCGTGATCGACGTGGCGGCGGTGATGGGCGAGGTGCGGCGCATCATGGGCCAGCTCGCCGGGGCGCTGGGCTTCGTCTTCCTGTTTACCTGGCTCATGGGCTTCGTCGTGCTGTTTGCGGCTATTGCCGCCACTGCCGACGAACGGACGCGCGAAGCCGCGGTGATGCGCGCGCTCGGTGCCGGGCGGCGTATCATCCTGGTCGGCCAGTTTGCCGAATTCGCCGGGATCGGTTTGCTGGCGGGTATCGTTGCTGCTATGGGTGCTGCGGGTTTGAGTTGGGTGCTAAGCGGCAGAATATTCCAGCTGGATTACCGGTTCGACCCTTGGTTGCTGGCCGTCCCTGTCGCCAGTAGCTTGGCGGTCGGGGCTGTCGGTCTATTGAGCAGTCGGGGCGTATTGCGTCGTCCGCCGCTGGAAGTATTGCGCGATTAATGTATTGGGACTGGTTGCTCGATACAAAAGCAAAACGCCCCGAAAGGGGCGTTTTGACAGGTACTTGGCGGAGCGGACGGGACTCGAACCCGCGACCCCCGGCGTGACAGGCCGGTATTCTAACCGACTGAACTACCGCTCCGTGGTGCTACTGATACTACATACACTGATCAACTTCAGTGCAATAAAAAGGCTTGGGGGTTCCAAGCCTTCTTAAACTGGCGTCCCCAACCGGATTCGAACCGGTGTTATCGCCGTGAAAGGGCGGTGTCCTAGGCCTCTAGACGATGGGGACCTAAATTGGTGGAGGTAAACGGGATCGAACCGATGACCTCTTGCATGCCATGCAAGCGCTCTCCCAGCTGAGCTATACCCCCGAAAAAAGCAGCATTATCCTTGGGCGCCTTGCACTTGTCAACCACTTGTATGGCGCTGCGGCTTAATGGGGTGGATGATGGGACTCGAACCCACGACAACCGGAATCACAATCCGGGACTCTACCAGCTGAGCTACATCCACCACTATTTTGGATAAATCCAAGCCGCGCATTATGCAGTAAGCGCAGACGTTTTTCCAGTGTTTTTTTGAGAATTTGGCTAGCTGGATCATGCTATATTAATGCAGTCGGGTATTCGCCATGTGCTGCATATGAAATTTTTTGTAAAAACGCTTGTTTTGTTGTTGAGCCTGCCTGTCCATGCCGGGGAACTGGGCGATCTGTTGCTGGCGACGCTCGATCATCCGCAGAATCTGGCTGCGGGGGCGCAGAAAGAAGCTGCGCAGGCCCAGCAGGATGCCGCGACCGGGCGCTATTTCGGCAATGCCGCGCTGAGCACGGGGTGGCATCGCTATGAAGGCAACCGGGTGGTCGGCGCCTACGTGCCCGGCTCGCCCGGCCTGCCGCTGGTTTCCGAGCGTATCGCGCAAACCGGGGTGAATTACAATTTGCCGGTCGACCTGTTCGGCGTGATTGCGGCGAGCCGCGAGCGGGCGCGTCAAGACCTTGCGCTGGCCGGGTTTTCGGCGCGCCAGCAAACCCTGTTCAAACTCCATCAGGCGACTTCCGCTTACGTGACCTTGCGGGCGTTGCAGAAGCAGCGCGCCGCGCTGGCGCTTTACCGCCAGCGCGTCGAGGCGACACATAGTCGCATACTCAAGGAAGTCGAACTGGGCAAGACGGCCGGGGTGGAGGCGCGTTACGCCGAAAGCGAACTGGCGCGTTTGAACGCCGATGAGTCGGTGTTGCTGGGAAATATCGCGCAAGCCCAGGCCGATCTGCGCGAGGCCAGCGGGCGCGAGAAGCTCATGCCGGCTTCCGTCGCTATCCCGCTGCCGGCCTGGGACGAGATCGTGCCGACTGAAACCCTGCCGGCGCAAATCGCCCAGGCGCGCGAGGCGAGCGGTCGCGCGCAGGCCGACGAGGGGCGGCGCGCGTTGTGGCCTTCGGTCAGTCTGGACGCCAATTACTTTCGCAATCGCGGCGGCGGCGATGAGCGCGATACCTGGACTTTCGGCGGGGTGGTGAGCTTGCCCTTGGGGGCGAGCCAGTACAAACAGGCGGAAGCGCTGAAATTCAACGCCCAGGCGGCGGCGGAGCAGAGCCGGGCGGCATTGCGCGATGCCGAGCGCCAACTGGTTGCATTGCGTGCCGGTTACGATGCGGCCGTCGCCGATAGCCAGGCCACCGAAAAAGAAATCGCCTATCGTGAGGAAGTCGCCGCGGTGCAGCGGGAAATGCAGCGCCTCGGCAGCCAGACCCTGGAAAACCTGTTTCGCCACGAGCGCGATTTGCTCGATGCCCATTTTCGTCTCGCGCAGGCGCAGGCGCGCGCCGTGGTCGCCTGGTCGGCGGCGCAGATCGTCGGCGGCCTGCCCAGTGAGACCTATATTGCCCGGATGGATGCCCAATGAAGAAAAAGCTCGTGGTGGTTTTGGTGATTCTTGCCCTGATAGCGACGGGAGCATTGCTGGTCAAGAAAAAGCGCCAGCAGATGGCCGACGAACTGCCGCCGCAGTCCTTACCGGTGGTGGTGGAGGCGCGCAATCTGGAGGCCGGGGCGGTAACCCTGACCCAGCGGGCCGTCGCCGATATTCAGCCGTTGCGCGACACGATGCTGGCCAGCCGCTTGTCGGCGTATGTCACCGTGCTGCCGTTGTTCGAGGGCGCCCGCTTCAAGAAAGGGGCGCTGCTGGTCAAATTGGATGCCAGCCAGGCCGAGGCGGACTTGCAGCGCGCCGAAGCCAATCTGGCGCAAAGCCGTTTGCAGGAAAGCACGCTGGCGGCGGATCTGGCCGCTGCCGAGAGCAGCCTGAAGGCCGAGCAGGAGCGCACCCAGCGCGTCCAGACGCTGTACAAGATTCAGGGCGTTTCGCTGGAACAGGTGCAATCCGCCGAGGCCGCGCTGGCTGCGGTCAAGGCACGCCATGCGGCGGCCTCGGCAGGGATGCAGAATTACCAGGCGTTGTTGCAGGCGAATGGCGCAGCCCAGGCCGCCGCGCGGGAAAACCTGCGTTACGGCGTGATGACCGCCCCCTTCGACGGCGTGGTCAGCCAGCGTTTGGCGCAGCCGGGCGACCTGGTGACGCCGGGCAAGCCGCTGCTCAAGATCATCGACAGCAGCGCGGGCAACCGCTTGCTGGTGAACGTGCCGGAGCGCTTGCAGCCGGTCGCCTTGCGCATCGGCGAGCAGACCTTGCCGCTGCATCCGTGGCCGGAAGCAGGGGCGCAAGGCTTGCGCCGCTACGAGGCGCGCACCAATGCCGGCGGTTTCCTGCCGGGCGCGCGCATCGAGGCGCAGGTGGTAGTGTTCCGCGCCGAGCACGCGCTGTTCCTGCCGCGCCAGTGCCTGTTCAACGACGACGGGCATAGCGCCAGCGTGCTTACCCTGAAAGACGACAAGGTCGCGGCGCAACGCGTCACCCTCGCCGCGAGCGGAGAGGAAGGCGCAGCCACGCTGGCCGAAAATCTGGCGCAGCAGCGCATCGCCTGTGCCAGCCCGGACATTCTGGCGCGTCTGGCGGCGGGTGCGCCGTTCAAACTGGCGAACGCGGCCAGGTAAACGGCTATGTTATTCAAATTTTTCCACAGCCGGCCTCTGCTGCTGGCAATGATCCTGGTGATCACCTCGCTGCTCGGGGTGATCGGCTACCTCAAGATGCCGCGCAACATGTTCCCCGACGTGGAGCGTCCGCAAGTCACCGTGATTACCCAGCTGCCCGGCGCTTCGGCGCTGTCGGTAGCGCAGAAGTTGTCGCGCCCGCTGGAGCAGGAACTGTATGCGCTGAGTCTGGTGCGCGACGTGCAAAGCACCAACAAGAACGAAGTGTCCATCGTGCGCGCCGAGTTCGAATACGACAAGGGACTGGATGCCGCCTTGCTCGACGTCAACAACGCCTTGTCGCGGGTGCGCGCCAAGTTGCCGGCGGATGCGCCGCCGGCCAGCGTTTACGCGGCAGGCGGATTCACCCAGCCGGTAATGGTGTTGGCGGTTTCGCCCAAGCCCGGTGCGCCGCTCGATCTGGCGCAGGTGCGCCTGCTGGCGGAAAACGACCTGCGCAGCGCGCTGGTGACCCAGCCGCATATCGCCAATGTCGAGGTGTTCGGCGGCTTCGAACCGGCGGTGCGGGTCGATTTCGACCCGCTCAAACTGGCGCAATACCGCATCAGTCAGGCGCAGTTGCAGGAGCTGATCGGCAAGCTGAACCGCGACTGGCCGCTGGGTACCACCCAGGGCAACGGCAGCAGCATGACGGTCACGGTCTACGGCGAGCGCGCCGATGTCGCCAGCTTGCGCCTGCTGCCGCTGCTCAAGGGACTGACCCTGGGCGATGTGGCCGAGCTGAGCCTGTCTCATGCCGAGCGCTATTCGGCGTATCACGGCAACGGCAAGGCGGCGATTGCGTTATCTATTTTGCGTGCGCCGGGCGGTGCGGTGCAGGCCGCCATCGACGATGTCGAGACGCAATTGCCGCTGTTGCGGGCGCGCTATCCCAACCTGGAAATCGCCGTCGCCGACACTCAGGGCGAACTGATCCGCGATTCCAACAGCAACATGATGCGCGCGTTGCAGGAAGCCATTTTTTTCACCAGCCTGATCATCCTGTTTTTCCTCGGTAACTGGCGCGCGGTAGCGACCGCGTTGGTTTCGATCCCGCTGGTGTTCCTGTCCACGGTGGCGATCCTGTGGCTGCTCGGCAAGGAAATGAACATCCTGGTGATGACCGGCATCATCCTCGCGCTCGGGATGCTGGTGGACGACGCCGTGGTGGTGCTGGAAAACATCGAGCGCCATCTCGGCGAATTGCACGAAGACGTGCAGACGGCGGTGCGGCGCGGCACCGAGGAAGTGTTGTTCCCGGTGTTCGTCGGCACCTTGGCGACGGCGGTGGTGATTGCGCCGCTGATGTTCGTCGGCGATTTTTCCCAGCAGATATTCAAGCACTTGATCCTGGCGGTGGTGGTGGCGGTATTCACCTCCTATTTCATCGCGGTGACCTTCATTCCGCGCCTGTCGGCGTTCTGGTACCGCAACGGCTTGCCGCCCAAGAACCGTCTCGAACGCTGGATGGAAAGCGGCTACCAGCGCTGGGTGCACCCCGGTGCCGGGCTGTATGTCGGCGCGCTGCGCTTCGCCTTCCGCGGCGGTTTCTGGCGCCGTTTGATCCTGGTGATTCCGGCGTTCGCCTTGCTGGTGTTCAGTTTCAAGACCATCGTGCCGATGATCGGGCGCGACGCCTTGCCGCCGATGGATACCGGCATCGTGCGGGTCCATGTCAAATTCAGCGCCAACCAACCGGTCGCCGCCGCCGAAGCGTCCCTCAAGGAATTCGAGGCGCGCCTGATGCAAGATCCGCGCGTGAAGCGGGTCAGCACCACTTTCGGTTCCGAAGCCGGGGTGATCTCGCTGGGTTCCGGCCAGTTGCCGGCGGAAGCCACCTTCAACATCCATTACATCAGCCGTCTGGAACGCCAAGACAGCAGTTGGCGCATCGAGGCCGATCTGCGCCGCCAGCTGGCAGCCTTGCCCGGCGTGACCATCGCCGACGCCTACGATTCCGGCGCCACCGCGTTGTCCACCATCAAGGCGCCGGTCGACATCCGCCTTTATGCCGAAGACTGGCGCCTGCTGCCGGACGCCGCCGAACGGACCAAGGCCGCGATGTTGCAGGTGCCGGGGCTGTCTTCGGTGTCGGTGAGCTGGGACGCCGACACCCAGGAAGCCAATCTGGTGCTTAACGAGGACAAGCTGCGCGCGTTCGGCCTAGCGCCCGATGCCGTGCTCGCCCAATTGCCGCTGAAAGGCGCGCCGGTGGCTTCGATGAGCAAGCTGCCCACGGTTGGCGCGGTGCCGGTGCGCACCTATTTCGCCGAACCCTACCGTTCCAATCCGGGCAGCCTGAGCCTGCTGCCGATCCAGTTGCCCGACGGTGGCAGCGTCAGCCTCGGGGAAATCAGCCAGGTGGTCTATCAGCCCGGCGTTTCGCTGCTGACCGCCAACGGCCTGCGTTACAGTCTGGATGTGCTGGGCTACCGCAACACCGCGCCGATCAGCCGGATCAGCGAGGGCGCGCAGGCCGCGGTGCAAAAAGTGCTGCCGCCTGGCGTGACGTTTTCCGACCAGGGCGACGGCGCGGCGGGCGCCGATTCCAGCAAACGCATGTTGACCGGTCTGGGCATGGGCGTGCTGCTGCTGTTCGGCGTACTGGTGCCGTCCTACGGCAGCGTCACGCTGGCGCTGCTGTCGATCATCATCCTGCCGCTGTCGGCGATCGGTGCGGTATGGGGACTGCTGGCCTTCGACAAGGCGCTGGCGCTGCCGGCGATCCTCGGTATCATCCTGCTGTTTTCCATCATCATCAAAAATTCCATCCTGATGGTGGATTTCATCCAGGAACGCCGCCGCGAAGGGAAGACTGCCTTCGACGCCGCGGAAGGCTCGGTCAAACTGCGCTTCCGCCCGATCCTGATGACCGCCTTCGGCACCATCGCCGGCATGATCCCCATCGCCATGCAGCGCGCCGTCGGTTTGGAACGCTTGTCGCCGCTGGCCGACGCCGCCATCGGCGGGTTGCTGGTCGGCACTGTGCTTAGCCTGTTTTACCTGCCGATGTTCTATGTTTGGGTGATGGGAAAGCAACGCTGAGCGAATAGCACTTTGTGGTGTGCTTACAAATGGTGCACAATATGAATCGCAAACTTCAAGGAGCCTCGCATGGAAAATACGACCGTCAAGGAAAGCCGCCTCAACATTCGCTGCGACGTTCATGCGCGCGAGTTACTCGACAAGGCGGCCACCTACGCACATGTCAGCGTTTCAGAATTCGTCCTTTCACACGCGTTAGCCTCTGCGGAGCAAGTGGTGCAGGCGAATGAAAACATTACCCTGAAGCCGGAAGATTTTCACGCATTCCTGGCAGCACTCGATACGCCAGTAAAACCCAATCCGGCATTGAAGAAGGCGATGAAACGTCATTCCGAGCAAGTTGCCCAGTGACGCTTTACCGTATCCGCTCATTCGACAAAGCCGTTGACGCGGCTTCCTTTCGTTGCGGACAGCCACCTCTCGATGAATATATACGCCGCTATGCATCGCAAGATGTCCGGCGAAATGTAGCGCGGGTGTTTATGGCCACGCCGGAATGCGACTCCCGCCATCTGGCCGGTTTTTATACCCTGAGCGCCGGTAGCGTAAGTTGCACCGAATTGCCGGAATCGCTGGCGAAGAAGCTTCCCCGATACCCTGTGCCGGTGGCGCTAATCGGGCGGCTTGCTGTCGATGGCGACTTCCAGGGAAAGGGTTTGGGATCGATTCTTCTGGCCGATGCCTGTCACAAAGTGGCGCACGCAAGCGCAACGCTGGCGGTAGCTGGAATCGTGGTGGACGCCAAGGATGCTGCTGCCGCCGGTTTTTACCGGCATTTCGGATTTCTGGACTTGCCAGGCCAATCTGCCCGGTTGCTGCTACCGGCGGCGGCATTTCGGAAATAGCCGTCACATACCGGAAACCAGCCCATGTACGGCGCAATGCGCTTCGCTTATTGCCGTCGTATGCAAGTTGTTAGAATTAAATATCTGAAGGCTCGAATCGAGATCAGCCAATGAGCATAGAAAAGCTGCCAAGTGCCCACCCAACTTGGCTTTTCGTCCATAATGCCGGACTCGCCGATTCACCCCTACCAATACCACCCATGAGTTCAATTATCCTATCGACGCTGAACGCGCGTTATTCCCATGCCTCGCTCGGCCTGCGCTACCTGCTGGCCAACATGGGCGCGCTGGAGGCGCAAACCGAGCTGATCGAATTCATCATCAGCCACAAGCCCGTCGAAATCGTCGAAACCCTGCTGGACAAGCGGCCCGTCATCATCGGCCTGGGGGTTTACATCTGGAACGTCGAGGAAACCACCAAGGTGGTGGCGCTGCTCAAGCAGGTCGCGCCCGGAGTGATTGTGGTGTTGGGCGGGCCGGAGGTGAGTTACGAATATGCCGGGCAGCCTATCGTGGAATTGGCCGATTATCTGATTCCCGGCCCGGCGGATCTGGCTTTCGGCGAGCTGTGCCAGCGTCTGCTCGACGGCGAGCGTCCGGCGGACAAGGTGATCGTGCCGCAACCGATGGCGCTGGAGCGCATCGCGCTGCCTTACCGCCTCTACAGCGACCAGGACATCGCCCACCGCCTGATCTACATGGAAGCCTCGCGCGGTTGTCCATTCAAATGCGAATTCTGCCTGTCCTCGCTGGATAATGCGGTGCAGACCTTCGACCTCGAAGCCTTCCTGGCGGAAATGGACATCCTTTACCAGCGCGGCGTGCGCCAGTTCAAGTTCGTCGATCGCACTTTCAACTTGAACATCAAGAGCTGTCTGCGGATACTCGACTTCTTCCTGGAACGGCTGGACGACAAGCTGTTCCTGCATTTCGAACTGGTGCCGGATCACCTGCCGGAACGATTGCGCGCCGCCATCGCGCGTTTCCCCGCCGGATCGCTGCAATTCGAAATCGGCATCCAGACTTTCGACCCGGCAGTCCAGGAGCGGATCAGCCGCAAGCAGGACAATCTCAAAACCGAAGAAAACCTGCGCTGGCTGCGCGAAAACTCTCACGCGCACATCCACGCCGACTTGATCATCGGCCTGCCGGGCGAAGACCTGGACGGCTTCGCCAGCGGCTTCAACCGCCTGGTCGCGCTAGGCCCGCACGAAATCCAGGTGGGCATCCTCAAGCGCCTGCGCGGCACCCCCATTGCCCGCCACACCGAGGCTTTCGGCATCCGTTACAGTCCCGAAGCGCCCTACAACATCCTCTGCTCCGACCTGATCGACTTCAAAACCATGCAGCGCCTGAGCCGTTTCGCGCGCTATTGGGAAGTCGTCGCCAACAGCGGACGCTTTCCCGCCAGCTTGCCGTTGCTGCTCGGCCCTGACCCTTTCGCCCGTTTCCTGAATTTTAGCGACTGGCTCTACGCCACCACCCGCCAAACCCACCAAATCGCCCTCGAACGCCTGTTCGACCTGGTCTACCAGTGGCTGACCACGCAAGCCGGAATCGAAGCGGAATCTGCCCGCGCGGCGCTGGGGCACGATTACCGCGCCAGCGGCGCGAAAGGGTGTCCGAAGTGCTTGGTGGTTGACTGACACGATCAATCAGCGCGCAAAACTACTACTGACAACACGAAATGGTTTGCGTGGCATTAAGCGTGTCGTGCCGCCTTGACGCCGGAATAGACTTTCGCGAAGATGTCACGACCCAACCCCTGTGACTTCGTGAAATCCCTTGAACGCCCCGTCCAACCTGATTGCCTGCCACGATTGCGATCTGCTGCAACGGGAAACGCTATTGCCGCCCGGCGGCGTGGCCGTCTGCGGTCGTTGCGGGGCGGTGCTCTATCGCAATAACCCCGGCAATGTCGAGCGGACGCTGGCGTTGACGATAGCGGCAGCGGTGCTGTTTGCGATCTCCAATGCGTTTCCGATAGTCGGCATCGAGAGTCAGGGCAGCCACAATGCCAGTACGCTGTTCGGGGCGGTGCTCACTTTGTGGAACGATCACATGGAGCTGGTTGCCGGTCTGGTGTTTGTGACGACCATGCTGGTCCCGGCACTCGAGCTGGTAATGATGATTTTTATGCTGGCGACGCCGCGTCCGCCGCCTGCGGTGCTGCGCCTGGTGCTGGCGGCCCGGCCATGGGCGATGGTCGAGGTGTTTATGCTCGGCTTGCTGGTGTCGGTGCAAAAGCTTTCGCATCTTGCCACCATCGTTCCAGGCATTGCGCTGTGGTCGTTTGCCGGATTGATGGTGCTGTTCGCCGCGCTCACGGCGACCTTCAACGTGAACGATCTCTGGCGCACGATGCCGTTGGGGCGGGCCCATGCGCACCGTTAACACCACCGCGGCGGCCCTCGGCCTGTGTGCCTGCCATGTTTGCGGACTGGTTTCGCAAGCGCCGGCGCAGCGCGGCGAACTGGCTTGTTCGCGCTGCGGCGCGCCGTGGCATCCGCGCAAGCCGAATAGCATCGCGCGCACCTGGGCGTTGCTGATTGCTGCGTTGGTGCTGTTTTTCCCGGCCAATTTGCTGCCGGTGATGGAAACCGGCTCGCTGTATGGCGCCCAGCAGGATACCATCATGAGCGGGGTGATTTACCTGTGGCAGTCCGGTTCCTGGCCGCTGGCGGCGCTGGTGTTTTTCGCCAGCATCGTGGTGCCGCTGGCGAAACTGATTATTCTGACCCTGCTGCTCGCTTCCGTGCAATTCCGTGCGACCTGGTTGCCCTACGAGCGCACCCGGCTGTACCGGATGATCGAATTTATCGGGCGCTGGTCGATGCTGGATATTTACG
>Ga0208566_1001912_pt1 | contig 11574 bp, 10 predicted proteins | sample PL_2010_150m_FD_184159 | JGI IMG/M metagenome (GOLD analysis project Ga0208566, IMG submission 184159) | Freshwater microbial communities from Powell Lake, British Columbia, Canada to study Microbial Dark Matter (Phase II) - PL_2010_150m... | ecosystem: Environmental > Aquatic > Freshwater >...
TACCGTGCCCTTCGCCGCTCCCGCGAAGGGCGCAGCGCGCGGTGAGCCGCAGGAAACCACCGAGAAAGACCTGATCGATTCGCCATGGGTCCAACGGCTCCGCTATATTTTCCAGCTCCAGAGCGCCCGCTGGGTCTATCCATCGGCCGAACACAGCCGGTTCGTCCACTCGCTCGGCGCCATGCATGTCGCCGGTCGGTTCGCCCGCCACCTGTATCCCTTTCTCCATAAGGCCGCACCGGACACGCCCTCCGCGAACTACATCGAAGAACTGCTCCGAGTGACCGCGCTGCTCCATGACATCGGCCACGGGCCGTTCTGCCATTTCTTCGACGACAATTTCCTCGATCAGTTCCACCTGACCCACGAGAAGCTGGGCCAGATCATCATCCGTGAGCATCTCGGCCCGACCATCCGGAAGATCCGGCGGAGCCCCTCCGGGCCCTTCGCCAAAGGGGAAGCGCTGGATCCCGACCAGATCGCCCACCTGATCCTCAAGGACAAGGGCAAGGACAGCTCCAAAATGCCGCGGTGGTTGAACTTTCTCCAGCCGATCATCTCCGGCAGCTACACGGGGGATAACCTGGACTACGTCCTCCGCGACTCCTACATGTGCGGCGTCGCGGTCGGGCCCGTGGATCTCAGCCGTCTCATCCACTACACGATGATCACCGAGAAAGGCTTCACCATCCACAAGACCGGCCTGCCCGCGCTGCAGATGTTCCTGAACACGCGGATGTACCTGTACTCGAACGTGTACTACCACCGGACGACGCGGGCCATCGACATCCACTTGCGGGAGATCTTCGGCGACACGATGCGGCTCGTCTTTCCCCACAACCCACGCCAGAAGATGGATCAGTACCTACACCTCACCGACTGGTCTCTCCTTGAGGAAGTCCGAAGCTGGGGCAAGTCCCGGAATCCGAAGCAACGAGGACTCGGCGAGGAATGGGCGCGCATCCTGGGCCGGGACGTCAAGTGGAAGATGGCCTACAATACGGTCCTGCCCGAAACAGACAAAACTCGTGGGATGGATTTTCAGAGCCGTGAGTACTATGAAACGTGTATTCGCAAAGAGTTGCCGACAAAGCTGGGCGAGATGGAGTTCCGTGTCGACATGGCCTATCAAGATCCGAGACCCGATCCCAAGGACACGCGCGGCATCCCGCTTTACGTCTATGATTCGAGCACGCAAACCGTCTCCACGGAGCCGCTGGAGGAATTCCTGGATCTGCTCCCGACGCGCCTGATCCAGTTCCGGATTTACGCGCTGAACCACGACACCGACGCGGAACTCTCCCGCGCCGCCGCCACCGTGCTGAACAAGACATCGTCCAGCATCGAGACCAACGTTTAGGGAGCGTATGGCCACGTTCAAAAGCGGCGCCTTCGCCCAGCAATGCTTTTCCGCCCATCCCCTGTCGCTGAGCTTCAAAGCGCTGACGCCGCCCGACCGGGTCGTGATGGAATGCATCAACTGTCACATGCGGCACCGGTTCACCGTGCGGGCACTGATGACTCGCGTGGCTGAGGCGGGCGGCCTCGAACGGGAGGCAACAGGCGATCTGGGCGTCTGCGCCGCCGAGCATCCCGGCGAACTCCGGGTGAGTGCCATGGACGTGACGGCCGATTCCGTGAAGCTCAGATGCGGGAGCTGCCGCAGGGCCTATTCCATCGCCGTGTCGGCGTTTGAAACCTACCGGAAGGATGGGTAAGATGTGTAACGTGGAGGCACATGGTGAGCGATAAGACGATCCGCATACTTTACGGCCTCGCCCTGCTCCTTTTCATCGGGGGAGCGCTGGATGTCTCGATGTTCATCATGCAGCGGTACGACGACTTTCAGAAAGGGCTGTCCGACGAGTTGGCGTTGACCGGACTCGGCGTCTGGTGGGTCATTGCATTGGGACTCGCGGGCTTCGCATACACCAGGAGCAAGAAAGCGGCGGGCTAAGGGCAGGCAACAGTCAATCCGCACTCATCGTTCCAGCCATTCCGTCACGCCCGCGCATGGGGGTTGGCTACTTTCCCCGCCCTCAAACAGCGATCATTGATTGTTTGAGAAAGGTTGCCCGGCCCCGTTTTAATCCCCATTCTCTCCACCATCCCACTAGCAACTATGGTGCCCGCCACAGGGGCTTTCCCAGTGCTTCACCTTTCTCCCAGAATTGTAACGAAGGTGTCGACGACGCATTTACATTCGTCCCTAGTTCGTTTCCCAACGCTGCGCGAGGCACAGCATCGTAATAGAATGTCAGACTAGAAGTGCCGTCTTTGAGAGTATGCATTGAAGCACTATGATAAGTGTCTTTCGTTCCATAAAGAAAGATGCCGCTTGTCTCGTGGAAACGATTTACGCTCATGCTTAAACGAGTGTTCCCATTTAAATCCTGTAGGCGAAGGTAGGAAATGAGCATGTTATCCATCCCAAGAACGGCACGCGTCCGCCCTTGATCATCGACCAGCCTAAATTCGTTTGCTTCAACAATCCTTGGAGACTTAGGCGTCGATTGCGCAATTACAGTGTCCGTACTGAAAAGATTGGATGAAATAATCCCGCCCATAAACCCTGCAATGGCAGCCGCTGCAAGCATCAATCCATGCTCTCTTCGGATCATTCTCAGCTCCTTTCAATTGTTGTTCCTACTTTTTCTCTCGCTGCGGGTGACGCCGGTAGGGGGCCACCAGCCGCCTAGAGGCCAGTCTTCGCAGCCGAAGCCGGCGGGGGAAACCGGCGGCAGGACCCGCGAGCCACCGATATATCATGCACAGAGGGCGGGATAAATCCCGCCCCTACATCGGATACTTCTATAACCCCCTACCCCAGCACCATCGGCAGCGGGCGCAGTTCGCGGCGGAGCGGGTCGAGGATGTAGCCCAGCGCCTCCAGGGAAACCATGCCGAGCAGAGGCGTGTCGCCTTTTTCGCCGAAGATGATGGGCGAAGCCCTTTCAGAGTGATCCAATGCGAATAGGGCATTGCCGACCTTGCGGGTAATATCCGTGCCGTCGGCCAATGTGAAGGTTTCGGTTTCGCGCGACTTGATTCCCAGTTTCTTCAGGATGGTCTTGGGAACCACGCTGTACATGGCGCCTGAATCAACAAGAAATTCGACCTTCAACCGCTTCGATGGATCTGCAGGATTAATAACGGTGGCTTTGATGTACGTGAGCCCCATGAGCTTCGTCCCCTCCCGTGTTGGCGTAGGCGTAACTTTACGCTTCTGTGGGTGAGACACCGGGAGGAGGGAAAAGGTTAAAGCGGGAAGTAACATTTTTTGAGGCTCTACCTGACGATCAGGCTAGGCCAGCAGAGCGAGGGAGTCAAGCGGGTGGCGCCGAAGGGACGAGATCGTGTAGGGGCGGATAGCATCCGCCCTCAGAATCGGGCGTACGGCTGTACGCCCCTACGGAGGAGGACCCGTGATACAGGGAAACAAAAGACCGGGCAGGCGGAAGTTACTTCTGCTTCTTGCGAGGGTGGGTGTAGAAATAAATCCAGGTCGTGACAATAACGCTCAGAACAAAAACAAAGAGCATCACCTGATCAAAAAAAGTCCACCCGCTCAACATCAATTCCCCTGCCCTTCAAGCCAATACGCACCAAGAAATAAAACCACCATCGTGGCTGAACCAAGCATAACACCCATCCAATTGGTCTGTCCACTCGCCATACCGCCTACCACAGCAATGAGTCCGACTCCTTTTGCCATGTCATAGAGAAACTTGGCGGTGCTTTCTCGCTGCTGGTCGTTCATATCCTTTCTGACACCGGGATACCGGAAAGGTTAAATGGCCAGGGAAAGTATTTTAGCGGGCGCTGAGATCAGGCGTACCGAGCGGCAGCCGGGCGAGGGCGAAGGGGTTGACGCGGGAGCCGTTGAGCCAGGCGCCCCAGTGCAGATGCGGGCCCGTGGCGCGGCCCGTCTTGCCGACCGTCCCGATCACGTCGCCGCGCTTCACGCGTCCCCCCTCTTTGACCGCCGTGGAATCCAGGTGGAAGTACATGGTGAACAGCCCGAGCCCGTGATCGAGAATGACCCCCTTGCCGCTGAAGAAGTGGTCGTCCACCATTTTGACGACGCCATCGTTCGTCGCCTTCACCGGCGTCCCAAGTGACGCCGCAATGTCCTCGCCGTTGTGCTGATTGCGCGGCTGGCCGTTCAGGATGCGTTTGCTGCCGAAGGCCCCGGTGACCGTCCCCTCCACCGGCACCAGAAATCCCGATCCCCAGAGCCGGTCCGGCGTGAAGCCCGCGAGGACGGCCTTCACCTTTTCCTTCTCCAGAGTGATCCGCTTCAACGCCGCGGCATCGGGATCCACCTGGTCCTTGGGCAGCGTCATGTGCTGCTCCCGGAAATCCTCCGGCGCCACGGCGATTCGAAACACCCGTGTCCGCACACTGCCGGGATAGGTGATCTCCGCCTTCAGGTCGGCCTGGTCCGGGATGTCGGCCATGTCGATCCCCACCAGCGCGCCAAACTCACCCTCCCGTCCCGTCTTGAAAAAGGGCACGAGCCGGTCGCGGAACCGCCCCTCCACCGATGCGGCCTCGCCCTCGACATGCAGCGTGAGATAGATAACGTCTCCCTGCTTCGTCTTGAAAACTTTCTCGGCAGGTTCAGCGGCGCGGGATCCGCCCACCGCGATCAGACACCAGCATACCGCCAGGGCGATGAGAAAGAAGGCCGGTCGCAGCGATCTTGGCAGCACGTCAGCGAAACGCCCGTTGGCCCGACACTTGGGAAAGGAGCTCTTCCACACGTCGGTTGGTCGAGCTGAAGGGATCCATGCAGAGGATGGTTTCTTCCCAATACCCGTTCAATTTGAGATACGTCCAATCCACCGTGTAGGACCGGTTCTTCGCGCGGGCGAATCGGATGAAGTCGCCCCGGACCTTGGCGCGCGTCGTCTGCGGCGGATTCGTCATGGCCCGCTGCACGGCGTCCTCGGACACCATGCGTTCCGCCATCTCCTGCTTCTCCAGCAGGTAATACAGGCCTCTCGTCCGCTTCACGTCGTGATACTGGAGATCCATCATCGTGATCCGGGGATCATCCCACCCGCATCCTTTCTTCTCCATGTACTGAAGCATGAGCCGCTTTTTCATGACCCAATCCAGCTCCCGGCAGAGCTGCATGGGGTCGTCCTCGAGCCGATTGAGGATGCTCTCCCACTGGCGTACGACCGCGGCGGCGACCGGATCCTCGTCCAGGGACCAGAGATACTCCATGGCGCGCTCCAGGTAGATGCGCTGGATTTCGATGGCCGTCATCTCCCGCCCGTCTTCAAGCTTGATCTTCTTCTTGAGCGTCGTGTCGCGGGCGATCTCGCGGATGGCCTTGACGGGATCGTCCAGCTCCATGTGGGCCACGGTGGACCCGTCCTCGATCATCGAGAGGACCAGCGCCGCCGTCCCGACCTTGAGGTAGGTGGCCACCTCCGACATGTTCGAATCGCCGACAATGATGTGCAACCGCCGGTATTTCTCCGCATCGGCGTGGGGCTCGTCCCGGGTATTAATGACGCTGCGTGAGGACGTGGTGGACGACGACGTCTTCTCGTGAATGTGCTGGGCCCGCTGGGAAATGAACAACTGGGCCTTGCCGGAGACCTTGAGGACCTTGCCGGCGCCGGCGAAGATCTGCCGCGTCACGAAGAACGGAATGAGCTGCTCGGTGACCTTCCAGAAATCCACGTCCCGCCGCATCAGGAAGTTCTCGTGGCAGCCGTACGTGTTGCCCAGAGAGTCGGTGTTGTTCTTGAAGATGTAGATCGAGCCCGAGAGGCCTTCCTCCCGGAGGCGCTCCTCGGCGGCCGGCAGGCAGGCTTCCAGGAGGCGCTCCCCCGCCTTGTCATGCACGACCAGATCCTCGATGCTGTCGCACTCCGGCGTCGAATACTCGGGGTGGCATCCGGTGTCCTGATAGAAGCGCGCGCCGTTCACGAGAAACGCGTTGGAGGGCCAGCTGTTGGGGATGAGCCCTTCGAAGATGTAGCCGAGGATTTTTTCGATGGGGAGGTAGATGCGTCCGTTCGGGGAGAAGATCAGGCCGTACTCGTTTTCGAGGCCGAAGATGCGCGGTTTCATGGCGAATTCAAGAGCACTCGCGCTTCTCCGGAGGCGATCCGGCGGAAAGTGCGGCCCGGCCGGGTGCGGTCCAGGACGGCCACCTCAAGCACTTCCGCCCCCAGTTTTTGATTCGTGACGGTATCCAGCGCGTCGACGCTCAGCCGCAGGGCCTCACGCAGCGAGATGGACGTGCTCGTCCACCGGCTTTTCAGGAATGTCATCAGCGCCTCGGACTTCCCGCCGATCACCGCCACGCCCCGCTCGTCAATGATGCTCCCGTCAAAAGAGATCCGGTACAGCTCGTTGGGCTTCTCTGCCTGTCCCACCTCCACGACCAGCAGCTCCACCTCGAGCGGCTTCGGATCGGCGCTGAAGATGCTCCCGATGGTTTGCGAGTAGGCGTTGGCCAGCGACTTGGCCGCCACATCCTCCCGGCTGTACGTGTAGCCCTTCAGGTCGGCGTGCCGGATGCCGGCCTTGCGGAGCATCTCGAACTCGTTGTACTTGCCGGCGCCCGCAAATGCGATCCGGTCATACATCTCGGAGATCTTGTGCAGCGACGCGCTGGGGTTGTCCGCCACCAGCAGCACGCCGTCCGCACATTCCATCGCCACGATCGAGCGGCCTTTGGCGATCCCCTTCTTGGCATACTCGGCCTTGTCGGCCATCATCTGTTCCGGTGAGACGTAGTAGGGAAGCGCCATCGTCAGGCCCTCTCGCGCCGTTCGTCGATCAGGGTTCTGCACGCCGCCGCGATCTGGGATTCCTCCACATCGCGAAGGCCGTCCACGGCGATGAATTTCACGGTGGGATAGATGCCCCGGACCAGGTCCGGCCCGCCCGTGCCGACATCATCCTCGGCCGCGTTGTAGAGCGCCTCCAACGCGATGCGGAGCACCTGCACCTCGGTGAGACCGCGCCGGTACAACTGCTTCATCGTATCGCGCGCGTCCTTGCCGCCCGATCCCGTCGCGTAGTATTCCGTTTCCTCGTACCGCCCTCCGGTCACGTCGTACTTGAAGATCCGGCCCTCGCGCCGCTTCAGGTCGTAGCCCGCAAAGAGCGGGATCGCCACCAGCCCCTGAAACGCCATCGGGAGATTGCCCCGCACCATCTGGCCCAGCTTGTTGGCCTTGCCCTCGCACGACAGCACGTCGCCTTCCAGTTTTTCATAATGCTCCAGCTCGACCTGGAAGAGGCGGGCCAGCTCGATCGCCGGCCCCGCTGCGCCGGCAATGGCCACGGCCGAATGCGCGTCGGTCCGGAACACCTTCTCAATGCGGCGCCCGGAGACCTGGAACCCTTCGGTCGCCTGCCGGTCGCCGGCTATCAGCACGCCGTCCTGAAACCGGATCGCCAGCACGGTGGTGCCGTGGGGAAAGGCCGGCACGTTGGAAGAACTCTGCGGCCCTGAAGCAGACGCGTGCCCCCCCGCCTGGGGAGCGTCCCGCAGAAGATCCTGCCCGCGGCTCACGAGAAAATCGTAGAAGCTGGAACCGTGATCGTCTGAAAAGAGGGACACCGGGTCAGGCCTTCAACTTTTCCAGCAGGGAGTTCACCGTGTCGGACTCGTCGAGCAGGCCTTTCGTGAGCGCCTCGGTGCCGCGCAGCGGTTCCATGAGGGGCACCTTCTTGATCGCCGCGTTGCCGATGTCGAAGAGCACCGACGTCCAGCTCGCCGCGTACACTTCCTGAGGCCATTTCTTCACACAGGCTGCGCGGAAGTAGGCCCGGGTGTCCAGCGGGGCGACAGTCTCCGCCCGCAGGATCTCCTCGTCCATGACAATACGCTCCACCCGGTGGGCGCGCTCGAGCGTGAAGTACAGCCCCTTCTCGGGCCGGACGTCGTGGTACTGGAGGTCCATCATCGCCACGCGTGGATCCTCCCACCCGCAGCCCTTGCGGTCCACGTAGGATTCGATGAGGTCGCGCTTGGCTACCCAATCCAGCTCGCGGACGAGCTCGCGGGGGTCGCGCTCCAGCTTGTCGAGCGTCTCCTCCCACCGGATCAGGACTTCCTTGACGGGCAGGGTCAGCTCGTGGCACGCGTAGTAGTCCTGCGCCGCTTTGAGATAGGCGCGCTGCACGGCGACCGCCGTCATCGCCTTGCCGCCGGCGAGCCGCAGATCGGCCTTCACCTCCAGGTCGCGCGACACCGCCTTGATCGCGTGGACGGGGTCTTCCATCTCGATCGCCGGCAACGCCCAGTTGTCTTCGATCATATCCAGCACGACGGCCATCGCGCCCACCTTCAGGAAGGTCGCGCACTCCGCCATGTTGACGTCCCCCGCGATCACGTGGAGCCGCCGGTACTTGACGGGATCGGCGTGCGGCTCGTCCCGCGTGTTGATGATCGGCCGCTTCACCATCGTGTTGAGATCCATCAGCGTCTCGAAGAAGTCCGCCCGCTGCGAGATCTGATAGACGGCCGGCGACGTTTGATTTTCCGCCCCGACCTTGCCGGCCCCCGCGAAAATCAGGCGCGTCACCAGGAACGGCACGAGGGCGCGCGCGACGCGCTCGAAGGGGATGGCGCGGGCCACCAGGTAGTTCTCGTGATACCCATAGCTGTTGCCCTTGCCGTCCGTGTTGTTCTTGTAGACGAGCAGACTGCCGGGTCCCCGCACCTGCTCCACCGCCCGCACCGCGGCGGCAAGAATGCGATCCCCCGCCTTCTCGTGCAGGACGACGTCCCGCGCCGTCGTGCATTCCGGCGTCGAGTATTCCGGGTGCGCCCCATCCACATACAGGCGGCCGCCGTTGGCCAGCACCTTGTTCAGCAGACGATTGTAGTCCGGCCCCGGCCGCTCCCGCTCCCCCTCCACTTCGAAGCCGCGGATGTCGAGCAACGGATTTTCGTTCTCGTAGTCCCAGAGGACCTTGGGCGAGGGGAAATTCGGGTAGTGATTGATCAGAAAGAGCGAGTTGGACACGGGGTCCGCGGATTCGGAGTCGCGGGTGGCGATCCCGAACTCCGTTTCGGTTCCGAAAGCTCGCTTCATCATCATGCGGTGACCTCGGGCACGGCTGATGGCGTCAGAGATAGTGGCCGGTGGTCACGGTCTCGATCCGCCGTGATTCGTGGGATCCGATCGTGATCGTCCGGACGTGGACGATCTTGTCGGCCTTCTTGCCGGCAATCTTCGCCCAGTCGTCCGGGTTGGTGGTGTTCGGCAGGTCTTCATGTTCCTTGAACTCGTCGCGGATGGCGCGCAGGAGATCGTCGCCCTTCAGCCCCCGCTGGCCGGTCGCGAGCAGGCGCTTGATGGCGTACTTCTTTGCCCGCGAGACGATGCCCTCCACCAAAGCCCCGCTGGAGAAGTCCTTGAGATAGAAGGTCTCCTTGTCGCCGTTGGCGTAGGTGACTTCGAGGTACTGGTTCTCCTCGCTGAGCGCATACATGGATTCCACGGTCACCCCGATCAGCCGCTCGACGGCCTTCGCGGCATCCCCTCCGTCCCGCTCCAGCTCCTCCGAATGCCAGGGCAGATCGGGCGTGAGGTACTTGGAGAAGATGTCCCTGGCCGCGGCCTTGTCCGGTCGGTCGATCTTGATTTTGACGTCCAGACGGCCCGGCCGCAGCACGGCGGGGTCGATGAGGTCCTGCCGGTTGCTGGCCCCGATCACGATCACATTGTTCAGCCGCTCGACCCCGTCGATCTCCGAGAGAAACTGGGGCACGATCGTGGACTCGATGTCGGACGAGATGCCGCTGCCGCGGGTGCGAAAGAGGGCGTCCATCTCATCGAAGAACACGATGACCGGGTAGCCGTCATCCGCCTTCTCCTTCGCCTTCTTGAACACTTCGCGAACCTGGCGCTCGGACTCGCCCACGTACTTGTTCAGGAGTTCGGGCCCCTTGACGTGCAGGAAGAAGCTGCGAATGTCCTTGCCGGTCAGATGCCCCAGCTTCTTGGCAATGGAGTTGGCGACCGCCTTGGCGATCAACGTCTTGCCGCAGCCCGGAGGGCCGTACAGCAGGATGCCCTTCGGCGCGCGCAGCTTGTGCTCCTTGAACAGGTCGGCGTGGAGGAACGGCAGCTCCACGGCGTCCTGGATCTGCTCGATCTGGTCGCGCAGGCCGCCGATATCGCTGTAGTTGACGTCCGGGACTTCCTCCAGAACCAGTTCTTCGACCTCCGACTTCGGCAGTTTTTCCAGGAGGTAGCCGGACCGCGCGTCATAGAGGAGGTGATCGCCGACGCTGAGCTTCAGGGCGAGGAGCGGCTCGGCCAGCTCCGCCACCCGCTCTTCATCGGTGCGCAACGTGATGGTTGCCCGCCGCTCGTCCAGAACGTCCTTTAAACGGACCACCTCGCCCTGCAGGTCGAATCCGCAGGCTTCAATGACGTTCAACGCCTCGTTCAGGATCACTTCCTGGCCCTTCCGAAGCGTCTTGGGAGTGATGGACGGATGCAGGTTGACTTTCAGCTTGCGGCCGGTGACGTAGACATTGACGGTATGGTCCTTGTTCACGCTGGTGAAGATGCCGTAGGTGGACGGCGGCGCCGTGAGCTTGTCCACTTCGGCCCGCATCGCCTCGATCTGGGCTTTGGCGTCCTGCAGGGCCTCGGTGAGCCGGTCGTTCTGCCTCGTCGTCTGGTCGAGCTGGTGCCGCGCCTGATGCAGGCGGCGCACCTCCTCCTCCAGGGAGCGGATCTGCACCAGGAGTTTTTCCCGTTCTCTCTCGTGTTCGTCCTTCATGTGGCCCTCTGCCGGATGGTCCTCGGACAGGCCGGTCAGCTTTTTGACCGTGTTACGGATGGAACTCAGCCGCCCCGGAGTCTTTTTCATCTCGGCCATCGTCGCGTCGCTCCGGCAATCCCGATGGGTCGCACGCTCTCAAAGCCAACTCATTCTAACATCGCCCCCATGACGGGTCAACCGACCGGAGCGCACGGACGCAGGATATATCAGCCTTCAAGCGCATCCAGCAACTCGCGCGAGGCGCGTTCGACATTCTCGGCCGCCATCACGCTCCCGACCACCGCCACGCCGCGCGCGCCGGCCTTCACCACATCGCGAACACGATCTTTCGTGATGCCGCCGATCCCGAAGAGCGGCACCCGGCATCGCGTCCGCGCGCGCTCCAGTTCGCGTAACCCGATCGGAGGGCCGAACGCGCGCTTCGACGGTGTCTCGAAGATCGGCCCGAGCACGATGAAATCGGCGCCCTCTCTTTCCGCGCGGGCCGCTTCATCCACAGAATGCGCCGACCGGCCGATCAACCGGTCGGCCCCCACCAGCCCGCGGGCCGCAGGCGCCGGCAGGCCCGCCGCCGGCAGATGGACCCCCGCGCTCCCGGACGCCAGGCAGATGTCCACGCGGTCATTCACAAAGACCCTGGCATTGTAGGCCCCCGCCAGTTCGGCCAGGTCACGCGCCAACGCCAGCAGGGAACGCGCCGGCAGATCCTTCTCGCGAAGCTGGACGGCGCGGACCCCGGCGCGGAGCGCGGCATGGACCACATCCCGGAGAGGACGGCCGCCGGTTTGATGG
>Ga0208566_1001913_pt1 | contig 11572 bp, 10 predicted proteins | sample PL_2010_150m_FD_184159 | JGI IMG/M metagenome (GOLD analysis project Ga0208566, IMG submission 184159) | Freshwater microbial communities from Powell Lake, British Columbia, Canada to study Microbial Dark Matter (Phase II) - PL_2010_150m... | ecosystem: Environmental > Aquatic > Freshwater >...
GTGGGGTATTATTTCGAATATTTGAATTATTTTCTTAATTTGCTGTCAAATTTATTTGGGGAAATGTCATTACAAAATAAAATCTAACCTAATAATAACATGGTATATCAGCAAAGAGAAATCATCGATTTGTTTTCAAGGAGGTCAAAGGTGCTTATTTATTGGTTATACAAATCCTATCCACTTCCACAATCTCTTATTTCAAAATACAAAGAAATAATCAATTGGGAAGTACTGTCGGGAAATCAAAATATCACCTGGACAGACGATTTAATAAATCAATATGCTAACAAACTCGATTGGGCTAACGCAATTTGCAAGAATCCTTCAATGCCTTGGTCAATAGACTTTATAGTGAAAAATTTAGGTAAAACATTATCTAAAAATGAAATATCTGGCAATAGAGGAATACCTTGGAGTTATGATTTGATAAACCGTTTTAAAGAACAATGGAACTGGCATTGGTTAGTAGCGAATGAATCAATTCAATGGACTGAAAGAATGTTTGTCGATTTCAATCTTTTCAAATTCCATATCTCTCTTGTGAATGGGCCAAACCTCTGGAATATCGACTTCATTTTAAAGTACAAGGAAAGATTTAATTGGTGGGATTTAAGCCGTAACCCATATTTACCATGGTCGGAAGATTTGATAGGCCAATTAAAAACAACATGGGCAAAAGAAAAAAAGCGGAAGAACTCACCTTGGATGGGGTTGAGTGAGAATACCGGAATACCTTGGACGAAATCCTTGATTAACAAATATAACCCTATACCCATATTAAAACCGATTGGGTTTAGTTGGAAAGGATTAAGCCGAAACGAGTCACTTCCATGGGATAAAAATATTATAGAAGATTATGTAGGTAAATGGGATTGGGAATTATTAAGCATTAATAATGGTGTTGGTTTCTCGAAAGCTCAGCTTGAAAAATACAGTAACAAAATAAAATGGAAGCGGTCGTCCGATTTTGATTTAGATACTATTGCAAGTAACACATCACTTCCATGGTCAGAGGAAATTATTGATAAATTCAATGACAAATGGGATTGGAACGGAATAGCAAGGAATACAGGTATCCCGTGGTCTGAAAAGTTGATGAAAAAATATTCAGCTATGCTTTTGCCAAGTGTGTTATTTCATAATCCTTCCCTTCCCTGGACTATTGATTTTATTCTAAAATATGAAGAAAATTGCTTTGAGGTATGGGATCTAACCTGGTTAAGTGAAGATATTGGAATAAAATTATGGTCTCTGATCTTTCAACCATTATTAACTGATTCATTAGTAGATGAAATTTTGTTTATTGAATCAAAAAAAGATATTAGAGTGCATAACCGAATAGAAGCCGATGCTGAAATGCCTTGGATGCAAAAGGAAAATAACCTTACGAACACAAGCGTGAATATGGACAATTCTCAAATCAATACAACTGATGAAAATGACACCTTGACCAATTATGAGAAAAAAGATTTTGAAAGAAAAATTGAAGAGAAAGATGTTAAACAGGGTGTGGCAAACTTCTATAGTACTTTTCGTTCAAAATTCACGAAGCCCCAAAAAGAAGCGATATTATCTGGGATGATTTTATTAGCGACCACAAGTCCTACTTCATTTACTAAAAACAAACAAGATGCTTTTTACAATATTGTAAATTTATTAGACTATAAATTACCAAACCTTGAGGATTATTGTTACCTCTCCGCGAATTTGGGCAATGAAAGGATATTCTCTTTATTGAACAGTTTGGAAGAAAGTGATAAAGAATGGTTCATTGTTGTTATCCTTACAATGCTTTATACAGATGGAAAACCTTCCCCTGGAGAGCTTCATTGTGGGGAAGTTTTATGTCAAGAAATGAAGATTTCTTCTGCACAAGTTGAGGAAGCTGCTAATAAAATGGAAAAAGTAAATGCAATCAGGCGTAGGTATAATTTCTAACCACTAAAACCTTTTACCATGTATGTCATTTATAAAATCTTTAGTTATGGAACGAAAATATTGTTTCTGTGGACATTTATTGAATTTATACTTGCCATATTCAGCGATACAAAATGGAAAACTGTTGGAGTATTTTTTCTTGTTTCATTAGTATGTTTTTTTATTGTCAATTATCTCTATCAATTCTTTGAAGGTGATAAGGATCTTTTTTAAGCAGTTTGAGACACCCACCAAATGCGAGTTGCCGAATATACTCACGAAAAGAACTTTAAAAGACCTATGCCGGGAAACATTTTTCCTGTCGATTTACAATCCAGTCAAAGTGACCACCCCTCGGCTGATTTTAATAACCAGAACCAGGTTGGGGGTTCAAGCCCCCTGAGAGGCTCACAGATATTCAACCACATACAGATACAGTTGTAAGTGGTTTTTTATTTGTCGGCCAGGTTCCGGCCAGGTTTTCGTAAATTTTGGGGGTTTTTCAGTTTCTCTATCACGGGGAAATCGAATAATCTGGACAAAGTATTGGTTGTTAAATATTTCATATATTTGAATGGTATGAAAAATTGCGGACAAGAACTACATCATTCACAAAAAATAAAGAACCATGAGAAATTTGTTCAAATTATTGTTCCCAATGAATGATAACCAAACAGCAGAAGAACATTTTAATCAAGGTATGGCACTGGCAGAGCTCAAGAAATTCAAGAAAGCGATTATTGAGTTTAATAAAGCCATAAGAATTGACCCTGGATATGCTGAGGCTTATCAAAACAGTGGAAATGCAAAGGGCTTTATTCGGAATTATACGGGAGCAATAGCTGACCTTACTGAAGCGATCGGTCTAAATGGTATGGAATCCGAAGCATATTATAGTCGAGGAATCTTTCTTGGAGCAAGTGGAAAAACAAGAGCGGCAATAGATGACTTTAACATGGCAATTATCATTGACCCGGATTATGCCAATGCTTATTTGCAGCGAGGTATAGCACTAGACCTTCTTAAGGATTATGTCGGAGCTTGCGTTGACTTCTCTCAGGCAATTGATATAGATGACAAATTTATCAATGCATATTATCTGCGAGGGATAGCCGTAGGAGCACTTGGTGACCTAAGGGAAGCAATTAACGATTTTACATTGGCTATTAATCTTGATCCAAATTATGTGAACGCTTATTATCAGAGAGGGATTGCTAAATTGGGGTTGGGCGAAAAAGACAGCGGGTGCGCAGATTTATCAATAGCTGGAAAATTAGGACATCCCAAAGCATACAAGGCGATAAGAGAGTTCAGTAATTAAAAGGAATAATCATTTTTTCATAGTTATTCAAAACCCGCACGATCAGATGGTAAAAGCCGCTCAAACTGACCACCCCTCGGCCGATATGATTCAGTCACTGATTTTTAAAATTTCCTTTTCTTGTCAAGAAAGCGCAAAACATTGTTGAAATAAACCTGAACACCTATGAACTTTTTTAAAAAACTATTTGGTACGCCCAAATTAAAAGACGAAGGGAATATGAATCCGAGAATAAAAAACATTGCAGGAAAATCATATTTATTCATTAATGTTAATGATGCTGAGGCTTATAACGAAAGTGGAATAAAAAAAAGTCATAGGCACGATTATAAAGGAGCAATTGCTGACTATAAAAAAGCCATCGAAATTGATCCAATATTTTCAGAAGCGTATTACAATAGAGGAATAGCGAAAAGTTCCATTAATGATTACAATGGTGCAATCGCAGACTATACCAACGCCATCGAATATAATCCTGAAAATGCAGAAGCCTATAATAATCGAGGAATATTGAAAAAAGACATAAGCAACTTTAGCGGAGCAATCTCAGATTTTACTAGAGCAATTGAAATTAATCCGAGGTTTGCAAATGCTTATTATCACAGGGGAACTGCAAAAAGTGATATGGGTGAACACGAAGACTCAATCGCTGATTACTCTATTGCTATTGAAATTAATCCCAATGATGCTGATTATTATAATAGTAGAGGAAACGCAAAGAATGAATTAATAGACTACCTGGGAGCACTTGATGATTATTCTAATGCTATTTTGATTGACCCAAGGATGGCACAAGCTTATAACAATAGAGGTTGTGTCAAGCGAAGTCTCAAAGAATTCCGCGAATCTATTTCGGATTTTACAAAAGTAATAGATATCAATCCAAATCACGCAGGTGCTTATTGTAACAGAGGCTTAGCATATCTTCAAATAGGAGAGGAGATCAATGGTTGTTCAGATTTAAAAAAAGCAAGAAATTTAGGTTTTGCTCCAGCAAATGATTTAATACAGAGATTCTGTCAATAACTTTGCATTTGACAACCCCTCGGCCGATCGTAACGGACCAGCTTAGATGTATTTTATCAGACATATACAATGAATTGTTTAAATCGGCGCTAGGTGGTTAGGCGCTCCGGTTTTTCCATACGTGTAGTATTGGGGCTTAAAAATGGTTCCACTGTAGGATATTGGTGTTTTTCATCGTAACTTGCAGGAATCAAGCAAATAAAACAAACCATTATGCCCTGGGATTTAAAATATTCAAACTTTGGTATTGCCATAATCGACGGAAAAAACGTGAAGGTTTTTAGCGGCGCAGATAACTATTTCACCATCGGATTGGGTGAAGAAATAGCCGACGCCCTCTGGGTTGGCGATGAACTGAACGTAACGTTGAAAAACGGAGAGGTCAGACGTTACAACGACAAGTATAACTACACTACAATCTGATTTCCTCTTTGATGAAGAAATTCTGGGTTATCTTATTACTGTTTCTTTTAGCCGTTGAGTTTTCTTTTGCCCAGCAGGAAGTGACAACCGCCGACAGAAAGAAGATCATTCTCAACAATGACGGCACTTGGAAATCCGTTCCCGTTGAATCATCCGCCAATCTTCATCCAGTTTCAGTACATAACCTTGAACTCCCCAAAGCCAATCCCCAAAGCCAGATCATACACCACACGGGCTATAACTGTGAAAGTGATCTCCGGGAATTTTAATCACAAACCTGGTGTCATTCTTCCTGAATAAAAATTTGTAACTTTCAATCAAAATTGCGATATGATTGATTTTGAAGCGCTGTTCAGAATATCTTACGGGTTATACATTGTAAGTTCGGGGGATAAAAACCGGGGAAATGGATTTATCTCAAACACAGTTTTCCAGGTAACTTCCGAACCTCCCAAATTTGCAATATGCTGCAACAAGAATAATTATACAGCAGAATTTATCAAAAGAACCGGCGCTTTTTCAGCATCGGTTTTACATACAGCGGCCGCCCCGGATCTTTTTGGGCGTTTTGGTTACAAGAGTGGTAAGGATTTTGACAAACTGGAAGGTCTGAATGTTAGATATGGCGAAAGTACAGGAGTTCCAATCATATTAAATGACAGCATCGCATTTCTTGAATGCAGGCTTGTTCAAACCGTGGATGTGGGAACCCATTTTTTATTTATTGGTGAATTGTTGCATTCCGAGATTCTGGATGATTCCAAAGAACCCATTACCTATATGTATTACCGGCAGGTACGAAAAGGAGTGGCGCCCAAAAATGCCCCGACCTACGTTGATAAATCAAAACTTGAACCGAAGGGCAAAGGAGCAGCATTTAAAAAATACGAGTGTACGGCTTGTGGTTATATTTATGACGAAGCCATTGAAGGCAAGAAGTTCACCGATCTGCCCCCGGATTGGGTATGTCCCTCTTGTGGCGTGGAAAAAGAAGATTTTCTTGAGGTTAAAAACTAAATAACTCTTATAGGAAAAAGTATCGGGCATCTTTACCGATCTTTTTCCGCCCTTTATCGGGAATTCCCCGTTTTCAACAGATATTCCCTGTTTCACCCTGTTCATTAGGTATACTTTTGCTTCATCAACAAACAAAAAAGTAAACCGAAATGAAAACAACAACGATAATTTTAGCTACCCTGCTGATACTCCAAATCAATTCCCTTTTCGCAAGCAATGACGGTGTTCCCATGACTACAAACAAAGGAATGAGCTTCAACGCTGTTCTTTTTTTAGCTCCTGCAACCCCGAAGGAAGCAACCTTTGAAGAAATGGCCGCCGCTGAAACTTTCATCCTGGCACCCGTTACACCCAAAGAAGCCGCGTTCGAAGATGAAGCCAAGGATCTCAACATCACCTGCCTTGCCCCGGTTACTCCGGCAGAAGCTGATTTCAACGATGATGAGCCTGCACTGAATATAGTCACGGTTTCACTGGCTCCCATAACGCCCGCAAATGCCGATTTTACCGAATTACCATAATCTCCTCAATAACTTCCACTATCACGTTAAAGCTGCCCTGGAGGGTGGCTTTTTTTATGATTTTTTATTCAGGGAATGAACTGCATCACAAAGTTCATAGATCAGGGAAGGGTTTTTTTCGATGGCATTTCCAACAACAATGACATCGGCTCCTGCACCGGCAGCTTCTTTCGCCTGGTTCGCGGTACGAATACCTCCTCCGATGATCAGTGGGATGGTAATATTCTGCCTGACTGTTTTTATCATCGGCAGCCTGACCGGGTTTTCGGCGCCACTGCCTGCATCCATGTAGATGAGTTGAAGCCCGAGAAGTTCCCCGGCAACTGCCGTACACATGGCAATATCATCCTGTCCCGCAGGGATCGGTGTGGTGTTGCTCATGTAAGATACTGCGGTGGGATGGCCATTTTCGATCAGAATATAACCTGTCGGAAGGATCTCAAACCGGCAGGTTTTAAGAAATGGAGCAGCAACAACATGCCTCCCGATCAACATCTCGGCATTTCTTCCGGAGATCAGGGATAAAAGCAGCAGGCCATCTGCATCTTCAGCAATCATGAGCTGGTTTCCCGGGAAGAGGATCACCGGAGCAGAACAATATTCTTTCAGAACAGAGATATATTTACGGTGGTTATTTTCCATGACAAGACTACCCCCGTAAAACACGAAATCCACCCCGGCTTTCTCCGAAGATTTAGCAATCCCGCGGATTTCACTGAGAGAAAATTTATCGGGATCGATCAGGGGGGCAAATTTCTTCTTCCCGTCTGAAAACCTTTCCCGTAAAACGGAATTCCTGGACATAAGCTTGTTTTTAAAATACTGCAGATGCGATCTGCCTGATGTTTTCTGAGATCCCGATGGTAAAGTAGTGCAATACGGGAACCCCATACCGGATCAACTCCATTGATTGCTGGATCGACCATTCAATTCCGACACGGAAGGCCTCCTCATTATTCCTGCATCCGTCGATTGCCTTAACCAAGTCTTCCGGGATATCAATGTTAAACACTTGCGGAAGAATGTTAATATCGCGTAAAGTAGTGATGGGTTTTAAACCGGGAATGATCGGAACCGTGATACCGGCCTCCCTGCAGTTCTTCACAAATGTAAAGTAATTCTCGTTATCGAAAAACATTTGAGTAATGATGTATTCCGCCCCGGCATCGATCTTCTGTTTCAGAAATTTCATTTCGGATGTGATGTTGGGAGATTCAATGTGTTTTTCAGGATAACCGGCCACACCCACGCAAAAATCTGTAGGTGTAGTGTTTTCCATCTCTTCGTCAATGTATTTGCCTTTGTTCATGGCAACAATCTGCTCAACCAGCCCGGTGGCATAGGGATGTCCCTCTTTTTCCGGAGCGAATACCCGCATTCCCTTTGGGGGATCTCCGCGGAGAGCAAGGATATTGTTGATCCCAAGGAAATGAAAATCGATCAGTGCATATTCCGTATCTTCCTTTGAAAAACCTCCGCAGATGAGGTGAGGTACCACATCTACTGAAGGATATTTGTATTTGATGGCAGCCGATATCGCAACGGTTCCCGGGCGTTTCCTCACCGTTCTCTTCTCCAGCAAACCGCTTTTGTGTTTCTTGTACACCACCTCCTGCTGGTGGTAGGTGATATTGATGAAAGAAGGATTGAATGTCAGGAGCGGATCGATCGTACGGTAAATTCCACTGATGTTGTGCCCCTTGAGCGGGGGTAGCAACTCAAACGAAAACAGTGTTTTTTTTGAATTATTGATGTGGTCGATAACTTTCATGGTCAGTAGTTCAGATTTGTGTTCAATAGTTTTTCAGCCAGTTCAAGGCTGATATTTTTTCTCCTGGCATAATCGGTCACCTGGTCTTTCCCGATCTTTCCCAGTGCAAAATAATGCGATTCGGGGTGTGCAAAGTAAAACCCGCTTACCGATGCGGCAGGATACATGGCAAAATTTTCTGTCAGGCTGATCCCGGTTTGTTTCTCGGCATCAAGCAGGGAAAAAAGAAGATTTTTCTCTGAATGTTCGGGACAAGCAGGGTAACCGGGCGCCGGGCGGATGCCCTGGTATTCTTCCTTCAGGATGGCTGTAAGATCCAGGTTTTCTTCCCGTGCATATCCCCAGTATTCCTTTCTGACAAGCTGGTGCAGGCGCTCGGCAAATGCTTCTGCCAGGCGGTCAGAAAGAATCTTAACCAGGATGGCTGAATAATCATCCAGCTGACTTTCATAATAACTGACCCATTCTTCGATCCCAAGGCCTGCCGTCACTGCAAAACATCCGATATAATCAACTGGGCCTTTGTCTCCCGGGGCAATGAAATCAGACAGGCACAAATTCGGTGATGCGTCTTCTTTCTTCTGCTGGTTCCGCAAAAAGCGGAAGGTGGCAATGGTTGATGAACGCTTTTCATCCGCATAGATTTCAATATCATCTCCGGAGGAGTTGCAGGGATAGAAACCGATCGCCCCCTTCGCGAGGATCATCTTTTTCTTCACCATCTCATCCAGCATTTGTTGCGCATCATCAAATAATTTTTTGGCCTCGACCCCTTTTACCGGATCCTTGAAAATAGCAGGATATTTGCCATTCATTTTCCATGCATGGAAGAAAAATGTCCAATCGATATACTCCCGAAGTTCCTCCAGTGGAAAGTCATAGAAATATTTAGTACCGGTAAACGATGGTTTTTGGATCACGTCCGGTTCGAACACAAGTTTCAACCTGTTTTCACGGGCTTCCCGCAACGAAATGAATTTGGACTCAGAACGGCTGCCCTCGTATTGGGTGCGAAGATCCTGGTAGTGGAGTTTGATCTTTTCTCCGTAAGCTTTTTGATTTTCTGAAGACAAAAGAGCAGATAAAACCCCGGCGCTCCTGGAGGCATCGCGCACATGGATGACCGGAAACGAATATTGGGGATCAATGCGGACGGCCGTATGGATCTCAGAAGTAGTGGCTCCACCGATCAGCAAGGGGAAAGTTAACCCCATTCGATGCATCTCCTTCGCAACATGCACCATCTCTTCAAGAGAGGGGGTGATCAGTCCGCTTAAGCCGATCACATCAACGTTTTGTTCGATGGCTGTCTGAAGGATCTTTTCCGAGGGAACCATCACACCCAGGTCGATCACCTCGTAGTTGTTGCAGGCAAGAACTACCCCGACAATATTTTTCCCGATATCATGCACATCTCCTTTTACCGTGGCAAGCAATATTTTCCCGGCAGAACTTGAGGCCATGGGATTATCCTTGTTTTCCTGTTCCATATATGGGAGCAGCCGGGCAACGGCCTTCTTCATGACACGGGCGCTTTTTACGACCTGGGGAAGGAACATTTTACCGGATCCGAACAGGTCGCCTACTACGTTCATCCCATCCATCAGCGGGCCTTCAATGATCTTAAGCCCCCGTTCATAGTGCTGTCGTGCCTCTTCAATATCTTCCTCAATATGATCGAGAATTCCTTTTATCAGCGCATGTTTTATTCGTTCTTCCACGGTTCCTTTCCTCCACTCCTTCTCCTCAACCTCTTTTTTGCCCGTGTTTTTCAAGGTTTCTGCATACATGATCAGTCTTTCAGTGGCATCTTTCCGGCGGTTCAGCACCGCATCCTCGATCAATTTCAACAGGTCGGGTGGAATTTCGTCATACACCGGAAGTGCTCCTGCATTCACAATCCCCATATCGAGTCCTGCCTGGATCGCGTGATAAAGAAAAACCGCATGCATCGTTTCCCGGATGACATTATTGCCCTGGAAAGAGAACGATAGGTTACTGATTCCTCCGCTTACTTTAGCCAAAGGAAGGTTATCCTTGATCCACCGGGTTGCCTTGAGAAAATCGACGGCATAATTATTATGTTCGTCCATGCCCGTAGCGATGGTCAGGATGTTCGGATCAAAGATGATGTCTTCGGCAGGAAACTTTACATCCCTTGTCAGAATATCGTAAGCCCGTTGACAAACTGATTTTCTTCTTTCCAGGGTAGAGGCCTGTCCTTCTTCATCGAAAGCCATCACGATAACGGCAGCCCCGTAATTCCGGACCTTTCCCGCTCTTTCCCTGAACACCTCTTCGCCTTCTTTCAGGCTGATGGAGTTGACAATGGCTTTCCCCTGTACACATTTCAGCCCGGCTTCGATCACCGACCATTTGGAGGAATCAATCATGATTGGTACTTTGGCCACATCCGGATCGGAAGCAACCATGTTGAGGAAACGCGTCATAGCCTTTTCCGAATCCAGCATTGCTTCATCCATGTTTACATCGATGATCTGCGCGCCGTTTTCCACCTGCTGGCGGGCAACGATAAGTGCCTCTTCGTATTTCTCATCGCGGATGAGCCGGGCAAACTGCCTTGAACCGCTTACATTGGTCCGTTCACCGATATTGATAAAATTACTGCCTTTGAAAACGGTGAGGGGTTCCAGTCCGCTAAGCGACAATTCATGTTTTGCCGGTGGTACCTGTCTTGGCGTTGCATCCGATGCAGCTTCTGCAAAGAGCCGGATATGATCGGGGGTGGTGCCACAGCAGCCACCGATGATGTTGGCAAACCCGCTGGCAAGAAAATCACGGATAAATACCGACATTTTTTCGGGGGATTCATCATACTCCCCAAACCGGTTCGGAAGGCCGGCATTCGGGTAAACGCTTACATAATAAGGCGCTTTCATTGAAAGTTCTTCCAGGAAAGGACGTAATTCCCTTGCTCCCAGCGAACAATTCAACCCGATGGAAAACAGCTCAGAATGGGAAAGAGAGGTCAGGAAAGCATCCACCGTTTGTCCGCTCAGGGTCCTTCCGCTTGCATCCGTAACGGTTCCGGATATCATGAGGGGTATGGAATTATTTCTTTTTTTCCGGATGTCGAGGATTGCCATAACGGCGGCTTTTGCATTCAGGGTATCAAAAATGGTCTCTACCAGCAGGAGATCGACGCCTCCATCAATCAAACCATTCACCTGTTCGGCATACACGTTATACAGGTCATCAAACGTGACGGCTCGATAAGCAGGATCGTTCACATCCGGAGACATGGATGCCGTTTTATTGGTCGGGCCAATGGCGCCGGCAACAAACCGTGGTTTCCCGGGGGTAAGCAGGGTGTATTTTTCGGCTGCTTCTGCTGCCAGTTGAGCAGCCGTTTTATTGATCTCATAAACCAGGGATTCCATGTGGTAGTCCGACATGGAAATACGGTTGCTGTTGAAGGTATTGGCTTCAATGATATCCGCTCCTGCAGAAAGGTACTGTTCATGAATTTCCGTTATGATCTGAGGTTGGGTCAGGGAGAGCAGATCATTGTTCCCTTTAACGGAGTAAGGGAAATCGCGAAAACGGTTGCCA
>Ga0208566_1001914_pt1 | contig 11566 bp, 12 predicted proteins | sample PL_2010_150m_FD_184159 | JGI IMG/M metagenome (GOLD analysis project Ga0208566, IMG submission 184159) | Freshwater microbial communities from Powell Lake, British Columbia, Canada to study Microbial Dark Matter (Phase II) - PL_2010_150m... | ecosystem: Environmental > Aquatic > Freshwater >...
CAGTAGAAGCCCTCCTGGAGCTGCTCGGGCGTCATGCGGGTCGGGCGGAACGTCACGTGCTTCCCGTCATAGTGCGCCCAGTTCCGGTCGAAGATCCGGCCTGCGGCCTCGTACCGGGCCTGCAGCGGCGTGCCCGGCAGCGGCGTCAAGACGTTGAAATACGCCAGCTCGCAATGGTTCCTGACCAGGAACTCGACCGTGCGCTCGAAGACCGACTCGTCGTCGTTGTCGAAACCGAAGACGATCCCGGGGTTCACCATGATCCCGTGGTCGTGGAACATCTTGATCTCTTCCTCGAACTTCTTGACCTTGTTGAAGGGCTTGTGCGTCTCGCCCAGGCTTTCCTCGAAGATGGACTCCAGGCCCACAAAGACCGACACGCAGCCGCTCTCCGCCGCCAGCTTGACCATCTCCGCATCGTCGCCCAGGAAGAGCGTGGACTGGCAGCCCCACTTGATGTTCAGCGGCTTCAGGGCCGCCCACAATTCCCGGCAATAGGCCCGGTTGCTGTTATGCAGGTCGTCGACAAACGCGAAAATGGAGCCGTCCTCGATCCCGAACCGGATCTTCGCGGCGATCTTGAGGGCCTCCAGCATCGAGCTGCGCCCGATCCGCCCGACCAGCTCCTCGCAGACCCAGCCCTTGACCCGCTGGATCTCGGCCACGACTTCGGCGACCGGGCGCCGCCGCGTGCTCTTGCCGTTGAACGGCGACACGCTGCAGAACTCGCAGTCGAAATGGCAGCCCCGGGTGGTGAACGTGCACTGCCGCGTCATGTAGGCGTCCTCGCTGAGCAGATCCACCCGCGGCGGCTTGTAATGATCCAGCGGCGGGAACTGCTCCATCTTGTAGTGCCGCTGCATGCGACCCGCCTCAAAGTCCTCCACCAGCCGGGGCCAGGACTCCTCGGCCTCGCCCGTCACGATGGCGTCGCAGTGCTGCAAGGCCTCGTCAGGGCAATAGGTGGGATGCACGCCGCCCAGCACGACCGGCACGCCCCGCTTCCGGAACTCCTCGGCAATCTGATAGGCCCGAGGCGCATAACACGTCATGATCGAGATCCCGACCATGTCCGCCGGATAATCGAAATCAATTTCCCGGACGGACTCATCCTGAATTTCGATATCCCAGTGCTCCGGCGTGTAAGCGGCGATCGCGGGCAGGCTGAGCTTGGGAAACCAGATCGCCTTCCGTTCGCTGGCCCCGAGATGGTACGGGCTCTCCCGCGGATAGGGATCTACCAACAACAACTTTCTCTGCTTACGCGCCCGCGACAACTTCATGAGCTGCATAACGTCACCTCATTAGACCTGAACGGCATGGACTGTATATCCTTGTGAACTCGAACTCGATCGTTCCTGCTTCGCCGGCGGCACATCCTCCGGCGGAACGGGCGCGGTCTTCTTGCCGCACGCGGCCGTGATGAGCCCCGCGATCAACACCACCATCACAAGCGTAGACACTTTCACCCCTCAGCCCGCAATTGCTTCTGCCACGTCTTGAGTCGCGCCTCGACACGCTTGCGGGCGGTCCCGCCGATCTGCATCTTCCGCTCCAACGCCCCTTCCACGGAGAGCACGTCCAGCACGTCCTTCTCGAACGCCGGCGAGAAACTCCGCAGTTCGTCCAGGGTGATCCCCGTGAAGTCCTTGCCGCGATCCAACCGGTCGCGTACGATCCGGCCGACGACGGCGTGCGCCTGGCGGAACGGCACGCCCTTCAAAACCAGGTAATCGGCCAGCTCGGTGGCCAGCAGAAATCCCTCCGTCGCCGCACGGGCCATCGCCGCGCGCCGGACCGACAGTCCCGGAACCAGCGACGCAAGCAGCCCCAGCGAGTCCCGGACCGTGTCCACGGCGTCGAAGATCGGGCCCTTATCCTCCTGCAAATCACGGTTGTAACTCAAGGGCAGGCCCTTGAGGACGGTCAGCAGGGCTATGAGGTGCCCATAGATACGTCCCGTCTTGGCCCGGATCAGTTCCGGCACGTCCGGATTCTTCTTCTGCGGCATCATGCTGCTGCCGGTGCAGAAGGCGTCCGGAAGCTCCACGAACCCGAACTCCTGGGACGACCACAGTACCAGTTCCTCCGCGAACCGGGACGCGTGCGCCATCACCAGCGCGAGCGCCGCCAGCGTCTCCACCACGAAATCCCGGTCGGAGACCGCGTCTAGGCTGTTCTGGCTGACCGCCGGAAAGCCGAGCAAGCGGGCTGTGTACTCCCGGTCCAGCGGGTAGTTCGTCCCCGCCAGTGCCCCCGAGCCGAGCGGCATGACGTTGATCCGCCGGAGCGCATCGCGCAACCGCCCCCTGTCGCGCTCTGCCATCTCCACGTACGCCAGGAGATGGTGCGCGAGCAGGACCGGCTGGGCCCGCTGCAAATGCGTATAGCCCGGCATCACCACGCTGCTCTCCCGGCGCGCCAGTACGACAAGGCTTTCCTGAAACCGCCGCAGTCCGGCGAGCAGGGCCGTGACTTCCTCGCGCAGATAGAGGCGGAGGTCTAGGGCGACCTGATCGTTGCGGCTGCGCCCTGTGTGCAGCTTGCCGCCCACCTCACCCACCAACTCGGTCAGACGCGCCTCGATCGCCATGTGAATGTCTTCATGCGCCGGCGTGAACCGGAACCGCCCCTCGCTGATCTCCCGCTCGACCCGATGGAGCCCGGCAATCAGCTTTTCGGCCTCCCGGCGGGTCAGCACACCGGCCTGCTGGAGCGTCCGGCAATGCGCAATGCTCCCGGCGATGTCCTGCCGGTAGAGCCGGCGATCGACCGCCAGCGAGGACGTGAATGCCTCGACCGTCGGATCCGTGCGCTGACGGAACCGGCCGGCCCACGGCTTCTTCTGTTCGGTTTTTCTCTTCACCGTCACCCCTGCGGCCCTTTCATCCCTTGCGTTTCGTCGTTTTCGTGCGCGAGGCGCGGATCGCGAGCCGCAGCGCATTGAGACGGATGAAGCCCTCGGCATCCTTCTGGCGGTAGACTTCATCTTCCTCGAACGTGGCCATGTCCAGCCGGTAGAGCGACCGGGCAGACCGCCGCCCGGCAACGGTGCAGGCCCCCTTGTAGAGCTTGACCCGGGCGGTGCCCGTAACATCCCGCTGCGCCTCGTCCATCGAGGCCTGGAGCATCTCGCGCTCCGGCGTGTGCCAGTAACCGTTGTACACCATGTCCGCGTACCGCGGGATCAACGAATCGCGCAGATGCAGCACCTCGCGATCGAGCGTCAGGGACTCCACGGCCCGATGCGCCACGTGCAGGATCGTCCCGCCCGGGGTTTCGTACACGCCCCGCGACTTCATGCCGACATACCGGTTCTCCACCAGATCGACGCGGCCGATCCCGTGCACCCCGCCCAGCCGATTGAGCTGCGCCAGCAGCGAGGCCGGCGACAGCCGCCTGCCGTTCACCGCGACGGGGTTGCCCTCTTCGTACTCGATTTCGACATAGGCCGGCCTGGCCGGCGCCTTCTCCGGCGAGACGCTCATCTCGAAGATGTCCTCCGGCGCTTCCACCCAGGGGTCCTCGAGAATCCCGCCTTCATAGCTGACATGAAACAGATTCTGGTCGGTGCTGTAGGGCTTGGCCTTCGTCGCCGTCACGGGAATCCCGTGCCGTTGGGCGTATTCGATCAACTCCCGCCTCGACCGGAACTCCCACTCGCGCCAGGGCGCGATGATCCGGACCGACGGGTTCAAGGCCAGATAGGTCACCTCGAACCGCACCTGATCGTTGCCCTTCCCGGTTGCGCCGTGCGCCACCGCGCCGGTGCCCTCGCGCTCGGCGATCTCGATCTGCCGCTTGGCGATGAGCGGGCGGGCGATGGACGTGCCGAGCAGGTAGCTGCCCTCATAGACGGCGTTGGCGCGCAGCATGGGAAAGATGTAGTCCCGGACGAAGGTCTCGCGGAGATCCTCAACGTAGACCTTGCTCGCGCCCACCCGCAGGGCCTTGGCCTTGACGGCCTTCATATCCTCCCCCTGGCCGAGATCGGCGCAGAACGCGATGACCTCGCAGCCGAACGTCTCCTTCAGCCACTTGAGGATCACCGACGTGTCGAGCCCGCCCGAGTAGGCCAGCACGACTTTTTTGATCGAGGCCTGCCGGGTACGCATCATCGTCACCGATCCCGAAGAAGCCGGGTGAGAATGGCCTTCTGGACGTGGAGCCGGTTCTCTGCCTGATCCAGGACGACCGACTGCGGGCCGTCCAGCACGTCCGCGGTGATCTCCTGGCCCCGGTGAGCCGGCAGACAATGCATCACGAGGGCGTCCGGATGGGCGGCCGCCAGCAAGCGCCCGTTGAGTTGGTAGGGCCCCAGTACTTTGATCCGCCGGGCCTGTTCTTTTTCCTGGCCCATGCTCGTCCATACGTCGGTGTAGAGGACGTCGGCGCCCTTCACCGCGACGAACGGATCCCGGACGATCTCGATCGAGGCCCCCGTGCGCTCCGCGCGCTCGCGGGACCATTCCACGATCGAGGCATCCGGCTCGTACCCGTGCGGACAGGCCACGCTGATCGCCATGCCCATGATAGCCGCTCCTTCGAGCAAAGAATTCGCCACGTTGTTCCCGTCCCCAATGTAGGCGATCTTGACGGCCTTCCAGTGCCGCTTCTTCTCGCGGATCGTAAACAGGTCCGACAGGACCTGGCAGGGATGGTGCAGGTCCGTCAGCCCGTTGATCACGGGAATGGTGGCGTTGCGGGCCCACTCTTCGACGACGTGGTGCTCGTAGCACCGGATCACCAGCCCGTCCAGATAGCGTGAGAGCACCTTGGCCGTGTCGGCCACGGTCTCCCCTCGCCGCATCTGGATGTCCATGACCGACAGAAAGATGGACTGCCCGCCCAACTGGTTCATCCCGGTCTCGAAAGAAACGCGGGTGCGCGTGGACGGCTTCTCAAAAAACAGTCCCAGCGTCTTGCCGCTCAGCCGCTGGGCGGAAAGTGCCCGCCGGCGTATGGCCTTCAACTCGGCCGCTTCTTTGAAGAGGGCGAGAATCGCCTCCCGGGACAGATCATGGACCGCCAGCAAGTGAGTCAAGGGAGGCGTCATCGGCGAGCCTCGATCACGTCGCCCAGCGTGACGACCACCCGGTCGATCTCGGCCGTCGTCACGATCAGCGGCGGCACGAACCGCAGCACGCGCTCGCTCGTCGCATTGGCCAGGATGCCGCGCTTGCGCAGATCGTGGACCAGTTCGCGCGCGTCGAGGGTCACTTCCACGCCGATCAACAAGCCGAGGCCCCTGACATCGGTCACGGCGGGGCACCGCCCCTGGAGCTCCTGCAAACCCTTGAGAAAATACTCGCCCGATCGGGCGCACTGGCCGAGGATGTCCTTGTCCTCAAGGATCACTTCCAACACGGCCAGCGCCGCCGCGCACACGAGCGGATTGCCGCCGAAAGTCGAGGCGTGGCTGCCGGGCGTAAACGCCTTGGCCACGTCATCGGTGGCCAGGCAGGCCCCGATCGGCACGCCTCCTCCCAATCCTTTCGCCAGCGTCATGACGTCCGGCGTCACTCCGTAATGCTCGTAGGCAAAGAGGCGTCCTGTGCGGCCGATCCCGGTCTGGACCTCATCGAAGATCAGGAGTGCGCCTCGTTCCCGGCTGATATTCCGGCATGCCGTGAGAAAAGCCGGCGTGGCAACCCGCACGCCGCCCTCGCCCTGGATGACTTCCACCAGAATCCCCGCGGTCTTGGACGTCACCGCCTTCGAGAGCGCCGCGACGTCATTGAAGGGAACGTAGCGGAAGCCTTCCGGCAACGGCTCAAAGCCCTTCTGCACCTTCTCCTGGCCGGTCGCCGTCAGCGTGGCCAGCGTCCGCCCGTGGAACGAATTCAGCATCGAAATGATCTCGTACCGGTCCGCGCCGTCTTTCGTGTGGGCCCAGCACCGCGCCAGCTTGATCGCCGCCTCGTTTGCCTCCGCCCCGCTGTTGCAGAAAAAGACCTTATCGGCGAAGGAATGATCGACGAGGACCCGGGCCAATCGCACCTGGGGCTCGGTATAAAACAGATTCGACGTGTGGATCAGGTGCTGCGCCTGCTGCTGCAGCGCCAGCGTCACCTTGGGATGGCAATGGCCCAGGACGTTGACGGCAACCCCGGCGAGAAAATCAAGGTACTCACGCCCCTCGACATCGTACACCTTGGTGCCCTGTCCCCGGACCAGCGCCAGGGGGTACCGGGTATAGGTATCCATCAGGTACTGTCGAGCCCCCTGTATCAACTCTTCGGTCAGCATACCTGTCCTTGATTTTCAAATAGGTGAACGTAGCACAAAATGACCCTTGCGCGCAATCAACTGCAAGTGAAAACAAGGGCTTAGGCGTGGCTGGAAGACTGGCTGAAACTACTTACCCGTTCTTGAAGGCTTCCTTGAGGAGCGGTTCGATCTCGCCCTTCTTCTCCATGGGATCGAGGATGTCGGTATCGCCGTAGAACTGCCCGTTGATGAAGACCTTGGGCAGCGTCGGCCAGTTCGTCATCTTGGTGAGCGCCTCACGTTTGGCCGGGTTCGGCAGGGCGTCGATGAGCTCGTAGGGATACCCATATTTGTCGAAAAACTGCATGGTCTCCCGGGTAAAGCCGCACTGAGGCATGGCCTTGGTGCCTTTACCGTAAATCAGGATCTTATGCTTCTTGATCTCTGCTTGAATCTCGTCGTCGATTGGATTCGCCATGGTTCTTCCCTTTCTATCTATGATCCATCCGTGGCCTCGGCCTTGATCTCAAGCGCATGGATGCGGCCGTCTTTCATCGGCTCGCCCAACGCATCGTAGATCAACCGGTGCCGATCCAGGAGGTTTTTGTCTTTGAACAGATCCGACACGACCCGGATACTGAAATGATCCATCGTGCCGGTGCGGTCGGTGACGGAGACAGCGGCGTCCGGGAGGGCCTTGCGAACGTAGGAGGTTAAGGTTTCGGTGGTGATCATAAGAGTTCGAAAAACTTTCCCGTCGGCCAGGTCAATCGTAGTCCTCCGGGTCGCGCTAGCGCGGTTTGGTGGAGGGTAGGGGATTTGAACCCCCGACCCCGACGTTGCGAACGTCGTGCTCTCCCAACTGAGCTAACCCCCCTCCCGTTCCCGCACAGTCGATCTGATTATACACAAAACCATCGCAGGCACGCCAGGCTTGATTCGTCGGGCATACGGCCGTACGCCCCTACCGGATGTGCACGCGCCGCCCCTCGACCATCAAACGCCCTTCCGCGAACAACTGGATGGCCTCAGGGTAGATGCGATGCTCCTCAACCAGGATGCGGGCTTCGAGAGATTCCGCCGTATCCCCTTCCGTGACAAGCACCGCCGCCTGCCGGATGATCGGGCCCGTATCCACGCCCTCTTCCACGAAATGCACCGTGCAGCCCGACACCTTCACGCCCCAGTCGAGCGCCTGCTGCTGGGCCGCCAGCCCCGGGAAGGAGGGCAAGAGCGACGGATGAATATTCATGATCCGGTTGGCGTAGGCGTCGATGAGGACCCGCGTGACGATCTTCATATAGCCCGCGAGCGCCACCAACCCCACATCATGCTTCCGCAGGTGCTCCAGAATCACGGCATCGTAGGCTTCCCGCCCCGGGGTCGCTTTCGGATCGAGAAAGACGGCCGGCACGCCGTGCTTGCGCGCCCGTTCGAGGGCCTGGGCCTCAGCCTTGTTGCTGATGACCAGGGCTAGGACCACCCGCAGGCGTTTTTGCTCGATCGCGTCGATGATCGCCTGGAGATTGGAGCCCCGGCCCGAGGCCAGAACTGCGAGACGCAGGGGCGCGTCAGGCATAGGACACTCCGGGCTCGCCTTTTTCGATCACGCCGATCCGGAACGCCTGGTCTCCTTGCGCTTCAGCCAGCCGCATGATCTTGTCGGCTCGATCCGGAGGCACGACGAGCACCAGCCCGATACCCAGATTGAACACCCGCGCCATCTCCTCGTCGTCCACCAGGCCGCGCGCCTGGATCAGGCCGAAAATGGCGGGCGGCTTCCAGGACCCGCGCGTGATCATGGCGCGGCACCCTTCCGGCAACACCCGGGGAATGTTCTCGGTCAGCCCGCCGCCCGTGATATGGGCGATCGCGCGGATGTCGCCGGATTCGACGAGAGCGCGGATCGTCTTGACGTAAATGCGCGTGGGGCGTAGCAACGCCTCGCCCAGGGGTTCGCCCAAGCCCGGCGCCCGCTCGCTCAGCGGCATCTTCGCCTCTTCCAGCAGCACCCGCCGGGCCAGCGAATACCCATTGCTGTGCAGGCCCGTGGACGCCAGCCCGATCAACACGTCACCCGGGCGCACGCGGCTGCCGTCGATGATCTGATCGCGTTCGACGACGCCGACCGCGAAGCCACCCAGGTCGTATTCCTCGTCGGCATAAAAACCCGGCATCTCGGCGGTCTCGCCCCCGATCAGCGCGCAACCGGCCTGGCGGCAGCCCTCGGCGATCCCGGCCACGATCGTCTCCGCCTTCCCCACCGCCAGCTTGCCGACCGCCAGGTAATCGAGAAAGAAGAGCGGCTCGGCGCCGCAGACCGCCACGTCGTTGACGCACATGGCCACGAGGTCCACCCCCACCGTGTCGTGGCGCCCCATCAAAAAGGCGATCCGGAGCTTCGTCCCGACTCCATCCGTGCCTGACACCAAAACAGGGTCACGATACCGCTTCGGATCGAAGCGGAACAGCCCCCCGAACCCCCCGATATCCGTCAGGACCTCCGGCCGGAACGTCGACCGGACGAGGGGGCGAATCCGGCGGACGAATTCATTGCCGGCATCGATATCCACCCCTGCTTTCTTGTAATCCACTTAATACGCAAGCTCCTGCAGTGACAATAAGGATAGGGAATTCATTTCATAATTTCAAACAAGCTGTCCGATATTCATGAAACGTGAATCAACCCGCGGCGGCAAGTTCGACCAGGGTTTCGATATGCATGGTCTGCGGAAACATGTCATACCCCTGCAGGCGCGTCACACGGTACCCTGCCTCCTGCATCGCCCGCAGGTCTCGCGCCAGTGTCGGCGGATCGCAGGACAAATAGAGGATGCGGCCGGCTTTGAGATGGACCAACCCTGCGAGGGCTTCCTTACTGAGGCCGGTCCGGGGAGGGTCCATCAGGACGAGGTCGTATTCTCCCGGAGCCGCGCCCGCCAGAAACGCCTCCGCGGACTCTGATCGGAACCGGCACCGCCCGATATGGTTCACCCGCGCATTGTAGCGGGCGTCCGCCAGTGCCGACGCATTCCCCTCCACAAACGTCACCAACGCCCCTTCCCGCGCAATCGCCAGGCCGAAGTTCCCGATCCCCGCATAGAGCTCGAGCACGCGAAGCGGCGCGTCCGTTTTTGCCTCCATGGCCCAGGCGGTCACGGTTTCGGCCAGGGTCTCGTTCAGCTTCCAATTGGCCTGCACGAACGACCGGTCGCTGCATCGCAGGCGCAGGGGACCGACTTGTTCGGTGAGCGTGGTCTCCCCCTCCATCCAGCGACGCTGCTGTGGGCCGCGCCCGGCGATCATCACCTGTCCCTTCACGCCGGCGAATCCCGCCCGGACCCGCTCGAACCAGGCTTCGGCTTGCGGGCGCTGGCACTGCTCCGCCATGTACTGGAACACGACCTCCCCGGTCGTCACCGACAGGCCGAGGCGGATCTCCTGCAACTGGGAGGCCGCCGCCTGCGAGCCGGCAAGCATCTGATTGAGATGCGAGACGGCCTCGTTGAGACGCGGCGCGAGCAGCGGGCACTGCGCGATCGGCACCGGCCGGTGGCTGCCTTCTTCGAAGTACGCGAGGCTCGGCGCTCCGCGCGAGGGAACAGCCACCGCAAGCCGCGCACGGCTGCGGTAACCATAGACTTCGGGCGACGCCGCCAGCGGCGGCACATGGATCTCGGCCAGCCCGCCGAGCCGCGCGAGGGTCTCCGCCAGAATATCCCGCTTGATCTCAAGCTGGGCCGCTGCACTCGCGTGCTGGAGCCGGCACCCGCCGCACCGGCCATAAACCGGACAGGGCGCCGCCACACGGTCCGGGGACGGCTGGACGACTTCAAGGAGCTGCGCCTCCCCGTACCCCTTCTTGATGCGCCCTGGTTGCACGCGTACCTGCTCGCCGGGCAACACGCCTTCGACGAACAGCGCCAGCGACTCCTGATGCGCCAGCCCGCGCCCGCCGTGCACGAGTTTCTCGATCTGAATGAGAAGGGTTGGGTCTGCTTGCGTAACTTGGGAGGTCATGACGCGGTGAGTGTACCACGAGAACGCGGCCGATGTCGGCTCCCGCATCCGCCGGGCGTCCCGTGTTAAAATGCGCTCCCATGAAAGAGGGAAAAGAAATCGCCACGCTGGCGGGCGGCTGCTTCTGGTGTCTCGAAGCGGTGTACGACCAGATGCGCGGGGTCGAGTCGGTCGAGTCCGGCTACATGGGCGGGCCGGCGCCCAATCCGTCGTATGAAGCGGTCTGCACGGGCCGGACCGGCCATGCCGAAGTGGTGCAAGTGACGTTTGATCCCACGGTCGTGTCCTACCGCGAGCTGCTCGAGGTGTTCTTTGTGATCCACGATCCGACCCAGCTCAACCGCCAAGGCAACGATACCGGCACGCAGTACCGCTCGGCGATCTTCTGCCACTCGCCGGAGCAGAAGGCGGTCACCGAGCAAGTGATCGCCGGCTTCACCAAGGAAAAAATCTTCGACCGGCCGATCGTCACCCAGGTCGTCCCCGCCGAGCCCTTCTACATCGCCGAGGACTATCACCAGGAGTACTTCGCCCGGAATCCGACGCAGGGCTACTGCATGGCCGTGGTCAATCCCAAAGTCGCCAAGTTCCGGAAGCACTTCGCGGAGAAGATGAAGACGTAATTCCGCGCGCGCACTATTTCCCTGCCAGATAATCCCGCAACGATATGAGCGGAATGCCCTGGTGCTGCCTCAGCAGGAGCATCTCTTTATCGCCGGTGACGATGGCATCCGCTTGACCGGATTCGGCGCACTCCAGGATGCGGTTGTCGGGGTCGTCCTTGAAGACCGTCACCGCGTTCTTGGGTCTCACCAACTCGGCCATGTCCGCCATCATGACCGCCACCTGACTCAAGGCCTCGGAGTCTCGGCTGAATTTCCTGGCCAAGGTGGATAACAGTTCGTCGAGGATCGGCTTGGAGATCAGCAGGGTGTCGGTGCCGTCGAGAATTCCCAAGACGGCCTTTTCGGCCTGAGAGCCTGGAATGACCAGGGCTGAGATGAAGATGTTGGTGTCAAAGACGACTCTCACCGAGCGGCCAGGTACTTGCGCAGATCACGCTCGGTGATGATGCCTTTTTCCTTGGCTTTGCGCGTCCAGTACCCTTGCACGGCGTGAAAGCCCTCTTTCAGGCGTTCCCGCTTGGCGAGCCGCAGGGCCTCCTGGATCACCGCGCTGACGGTTTTGCCTTCTTCCCGCGCGATCTCGTTGAGTTCTTTGGATAGTGTCGGCGGAAGAGAAATCGTTTTTTTAACCGCTGTGCCCATGGCTCCACCTCCGGTGTGAATAAATACTACCACAAGCCTGATTGCCAGGCCAGAGCCCCCTTCCGACC
>Ga0208566_1001916_pt1 | contig 11549 bp, 7 predicted proteins | sample PL_2010_150m_FD_184159 | JGI IMG/M metagenome (GOLD analysis project Ga0208566, IMG submission 184159) | Freshwater microbial communities from Powell Lake, British Columbia, Canada to study Microbial Dark Matter (Phase II) - PL_2010_150m... | ecosystem: Environmental > Aquatic > Freshwater > Lake...
TCGTATATGTCTGATAATAATGTATCTAAACTGGTCTATTCCGATCGGCCTGGGATGGTTAAAACTATTGACTTGTCCATGTGCCCAGCATAACTGAAATAAATCCTTCATATTAACGATAAACCCCATAGAACTGTGATTTCCAACTTTTTTTGTGATTGGAACGATATTTTTAGATTCAATTCAATCAAATAAATGTTTTTATTGTTAACTATTTCACAAAAAATATTATTTTAGCAGTTGACTATTCTAAAATAAGGGAAATAAGAAATAAGTAAATGCTCATAATACAGGGTGGCCTCCCTAATTTGCGTTGAACGTGCTTAATAAGTTTATGTGAGTTAGTATCTGTTAGCTAGCAATGTTGCTATAATGATGGCGGTTACTGACGAAATCTGCAATCCCTTACAGAATATAGCCTCAATCGTTATGCACAAGGCGGATGAAATTTTAATAATATAATCTGATAACATCATGAAAAAATTATTGTTAGGATTAGCAGTAATAGCTTTAATAGCTTCCTGCAAGAAGTCCAGTACAACAGAAACAGTAAATCCTCATGTGGCAAATGCACCGTGTGGAAATTGCCATACGACTGAGCAGAGTCAGTGGGCGAGTTCTTTAGATTTGCATGCCTTGTCTGCTAAAGATGTTTTGACGAATGCAGATCACAATACTGCCGAGTTGCTCGCCGATGACTGCCTGAAATGCCACTCAACTTTCCAATATAAACTCGGTGTGGCGCACTTTGTAACCCCAGTGAATCAAATTGGTTCCCCTGCTGGTACTTGGACAGCATTAAATGCGAGCGATTGGCAAGCAACAAAATGTGAAGTATGCCACGACCCAACAGCAACCAATACCTCAAAGTTGGCGAAGTATGGTTCCATGCTGGATGGGCAATGGAGTGCTGGTTATATCAATGTGTCGGCTATGCCAGCCGCATATCAGAAGATTATTGATTTATCAACTGGTGATACAACGACCTATATTTATCCAAATCAGACATCGCTTAATGTTCAGGTAACAAAGTTGTGTAACTCATGTCATGATCCAGCCGATCAGGGTGGTGACTCTGCTGTTATAGTAGGCGGCATCAACTTAGGATCACAGGGTGGCGACAGCCGTGCATATTTTGCCACCAATCATCAGGGTTTCGGTTGCACAGACTGCCATGCTGGGCATACTTTCATGCCTGTCGATCCCCTGACAACTACAACCTGTAAGAGTTGTCATACCTCCACTAAAACAGGAAAAGTACACATAAACCATTGGCAGTAGCGAACCGTAACAGCATTTTTTTTACAAGTAAAAAAGCCCGCCTGTTGAAACAAGTGGGCTTTAATATGCATGCAAAATCCGAGGAACCACTAAAAGAGATACCTAACTTGGATTCCAATCTAAATAATGCATAAGATTTCTCTCAAAATGTCAGTAAATACTGGCTCTCTGGCAATCTTGATGTTAAGCGAAGGATACAGAGATTAGTGTTTCCTGAGGGTTTATTACTGGATACGCAGAACAGGCGATACCTATCTTCAAAAATGAATAGCTTGTTTGCAGAAAAGCAAGCATTCATAAGCGTTTCAGAATGGCATAAAAAAAAGGATTCTCACTAAAAACAATGAGAATCCTGACTATGTAGCGGGGCCTTCCAAAATATCTAACTTCAAACTGATCAGAGATATCGCTAAAGTAGTTGCTTTTATTGAGTCTTCTATTGTTTGATGAATTTCCCCACCTGCACAACCTTCACGCCAACCAGCTTCACCAAATAGACCCCGGTTGGAAGGGTGTTGACATCAATTGTAGTGGAGGGTTCTGTAAGTTCCCGTTGAATAATAAGCATGCCATTGAGATTAAATACAGCGAGGGTGCCTTTTTCTGGAGCTTCAATGGTAAGATCATCGGAGGTTGGATTGGGATAAAGTTTTATCGTACCCGACGGAGGTTTTATTTCATTGACTTCAACGGGTATACCACCGTTACGGGTTGCTAGTATGGTTCCAAAATTTCCTACCGCATACCCAGTATTTGCATCGGTAAAGTAAACTGATGCCAGAGAAAAACCTTGCACTTGATTCAGGGAACTCCAGCTTGCACCTCCATTTGTGGTTTTTTCGATTTCTGCAAAATACGTATTGCCTTCATATTCTCCTCCTGCGGCATATCCCGTATCAGGATCCGGGAAGAAAACTGAAGATACATATATACCTGATCCGAATTGGTAAGACGTCCAGCTAGCGCCACCATCAACTGTCTTTAATATTTTATTCCCGGCAGGAAAATATCCGATATTGGGATCAGTAAAGAAGGCTTGGCTAAATCCTAAATCTGTTCCTGTCGACAAAGCAGTCCAGGAAGTGCCTGCATTGATCGTTTTAAAGATGTTCCCGTTCATACCTGATAAATATCCGGTATTGGCGTCGGTAAAGTAGACCGCATTATAATCTTGTCCATTATTTAATAAAGTATCCCAGGTTATTCCTCCATCGGATGTTTTTATTAGTATTCCCGGTCCATAAGGACTTAGTGCACCTGCCACATAACCTGTATTGGCACTGGTAAAGAAGACAGAGTAAAAAGGGGTTGTTGTTCCACCGTGCAAAATAGTCCAACTTGTTCCTCCATCTGTTGTTTTAAGGATTGTTCCGCCGTCCCCTACCGAATATCCCGTATTGATATCCGGGAAACAAACGGAACTCAAATTAGAGGTAGTTCCGCTGGGCATGTTTGTCCAATCGGTGCCTTCATTGGTTGTTTTCAAAATGGTTCCGTGATAACCAACGGCAATTCCGGTTTGGTGATCGATGAAACATACCTTAGTGAGACCTCTCTGCGTTCCGCTTGACAGATCAGTCCAATTTGTGCCTCCATCCAACGTTTGAAAAATACTTATCCCTGCTCCAACAGCAAATCCTGTATTTGCATCGGTAAAGTACATAGAGCCTGGTAGTTGAGATGACAAAGTAGTCCAATTTGCGCCCCCATCCGTCGTTTTAAAAAGGCTTTTGACAGCGATTGTCGTAGTTTCATAGTAGCCCCAGACATACCCGGTGTCCGGATCCGTAAAGAACATTGAGTACAAATCATAGTATGTCCATGGTGGCATCATAGTCCAGGTATTCCCTCCATCAGTTGTTTTCAGGAAAGTTCCGGAGTTACCGGTAACATAACCTGTATCATGAACCGGAAAGAATACTGAAGAGAGACCAATTGTAGTTCCACTTGTCAGCGTATTCCACATTATACCCGCATCGGTCGTTTTCAGAATTGTTCCGAGATTGCCCACCACATATCCCGTGTTGGCATCCGTAAAGTAAACCGAATAAAATCCTGTTGTTGAGCCATACGATATACTCCAGTTTGAGCCTCCATTTGTTGTTTTCATGACGTAGTCTGCGTAGGAGGGAGAACCACCATGACCTATTGCAAATCCTGAGTTTGAATTCGTAAAAAAAATTGAGTATAGATGTATTACGAACGGTATTGAGAAGGATGTCCAATTTGCACCTCCGTCCGTTGTTTTCAGAATTGATGCGTACCCAGGCCAGTAATTACAATTGCATGCCACATATCCTGTATCTGCATTAATAAAATACATAGATTCAATATCATAAGTTGTTCCGCTTGATAAGGTTGTCCAATTTGCTCCCCCATCGGTTGTTTTCATAATATTTCCATGCTGGCCGCCAATATATCCATTATATGTATCGCAAAAGAAAACGGATAAGTTATTAAAACCCTGAGGCAACGGATTCTGCCAGTACCATTGAGAAAAGCCACTCACCGAAAACAGAAAAAAACAAATAACAGTAGATAGTTTTTTCATAACGTCTGAAATTTGGGTAGCTTTAACATAAACATAGGTTACATAAAGGTAGAACTATAAAGGTATAACATTTTCCAGTTATGGGAAATAACCGTACGTTTTTTTTACACCACAAATAGAAGGAATTCAGGCTACTCGGGATAAAGATGAAGCGATAAGAGAAATATCACTGGACAATTGTGCGAAAAGTGAAGTCTGATGTGTAAAATCCAAAGTGTAAACAAAAAGTGCAAAGTGCAATTTTTTTTACACTTTGCACCTTGCACTTTAGACTTGTCGTTGTAGCGGGGACAGGATTCGAACCTATGACCTTTGGGTTATGAGCCCAACGAGCTACCTCTGCTCCACCCCGCAATGTGGTGCAAAAGTACAATTTTTTATTTTCCTTACCAAATTGAAATCTAATATACTTTAATAAAAACGCTACTCGGGACCTTTCTTTTAAGACTTCCACTTGTTTCATTCGCTGTTTGAACGATAAAAGTCATTAACGGACTGAAACTGCCGAATGTGTTTCATAACCTCTCATGGTATAGAGGTTTACCTAGCCCATGATTGAATTTCAGATTTACATTTTTTTCCCCGCCATGGTTATCTTGGAGGCGATTGGCATTCCATTGCCTTTTAACAGGATATGCAAGTAAATTCACCGAAACGGGTCAGGAATCCTCAGCCGGCGGGAGCATTGTCTTTCCGGGGGTCATTTGCTTTTTGGTTGTTCTTATCCGGTTCTTTTTTCCCGCTTTCATTGATGTCATCGTCAAAGCCTTTTAAACCTTCTTTGAATCCTCTAACGCCTTTTCCGACACCTTTCATGAGTTCGGGAATTTTTGAGCCGCCAAAAAGTAAAAGAACCACAAGGGCGATAAGAATAAGTTCAGGCGTGCCGATACCTCCAAGAATTCCAGCGATAATAATTAAAGTATGCATTGAGTTCAGTTTTAAAGATTAGGAAATGGAATACAAAAGTAGTAAAATAGTTCTGAAATAGGTTATTATTCTTTTCTGAAAAACAAACAAGCATCCCCGTAACTCAGGAAACGGAAATCGTGTTGAAGGGCATATTCGTATACAACCTTCCATTCCTTCCCGATGAATGCCGCAACCAGTAGCAATAATGTGCTTTGCGGCATGTGAAAATTCGTGACCATCCCCTTCACAATCCTGAACCGGTAGCCGGGAACGATCATTAATTCTGTTCCACCGGTATACCTGTCGCAGCCGGTTATTGCAAGGTGGTTTGTTAAAGCCGACAATGCTTCTTTGCAAGGGATATCCCTGTCATAGATGGGATCATAAGCATCCCATTGATGAATCTCCGGATGCCGGCCATTTCCGTCGATGATGAGCTTTACCCCAAGCCAGTAAAGGCTTTCCAGGGTGCGCACCGAGGTTGTTCCTACAGCGAAAATGGGTTTCTGTATGTCAAGTACAATATCCGTGAGGGTTGAAAGTTCGACAGAAATTTTTTCTGAATGCATGATGTGTGCCGAAATATCCTCCACACTAACCGGACGGAATGTCCCGATACCAATATGCAAGGTTACATTTTTAAAAGAAATATTTTTCTTCTTTAGGATCCGCAGCGTTGGTTCTGAAAAGTGTAGCCCGGCCGTCGGAGCTGCAACGGAGCCATCGTACTTTGCATAGATGGTCTGGTACCGGCTGCTGTCAAGGTGTGTGGAAGCCCGGCTGATATAAGGTGGTAGGGGTACCATTCCCGCACAGCCAATAATTTCCGAAAAGGATAACCCGGAAGGTTCCCATCGGAATAGAATGGAAAAACACCCATCTCCGAGGTTTTCTTTTTTTTCAGCCGATAGTGTATAGGAGTTCCCTTCCAGGACAAATGATTTCTGAATGACGCCGTCTTTCCAGCGTTTTACATTCCCAACCAGGCATTTCCAGGTACATGAAGCAGTTTGTGCAAAAGAAGCTTGTATTTCCGTAAAAGGTGATAGAGGTTCAAGGCAGAAAACCTCAATGGTTGCCCCGGTGTTTTTGGAAAAGATCAGTCGGGCCCGAATGACCTTGGTGTCGTTGAATACAAGGATACTGTCTTCTGGTAATTCATCCGCTATCTTTGCAAAAACCGATGTAGAGATCTTTCCTTCTTTCCAGATCAGCAGTTTCGATTCGTCACGTTTTTCCATCGGGAATTGTGCGATCCGGGAAGGAGGGAGGAGATAATTGTAGTCTTTGATCCGGATGTTGCCGGGAGCAGGCATACTTTAATTTTTTTTTTGCAAAGATAGAGGGGTTGCAGAAATACAAAGTAGTTTTACTTCTTTTCCGATGAAAAGAAATTGGGTTTATAGGTGATCATGAGATAGGCATATTGCGCGAGTCTTCCTTTGCCGGTCTTCAGCCCGTCGAGGATCTCCCTCGTATTGGTCTTTAAATAAAGGCAGTAGGCAGCATTCAGTTCCAGGTTTGGGATTGGCTTGTAAATGAACATAAGATCGACTTCGGAACCGAGATCCGTTTTTACAGACTGGTATGGCAAATCGGTTTTCTTGGTGACCTTGTATGGAAGATAACTATAGGGAAGGCTGAACCAACGATAGGTTGCTTCCAGTGATGTCTTTTCTGAGAATTTTACGGTAGCTCTTCCATACAGATCGTTCAACCCGTTATGCAGTGCATCCTGGCCAAGATACGTTTGGTACATGTCCATATAACCGTAAAAGCTATGATTAGTGCCAAACAAGGTAGCGAATCCGTGAACGTTGTTCTTCAATACTGTCGTGTCAGAGGCATTGTTCCCGCTCAGCTGTTCATATCCCACCATAAGGGTTAGCGGTTTGATTACACGGTAGGAAACCCAGCCACCCAGGAAATGAGCACTCAGTTTACGACCATCCTTATAATGTCCCGTCTGGTAATATCCGTTGGCAAAAACATTCAGGTTGTTCCAGTTAAATGCCACCGTTGCTCCGACGGTTCCCCGTGCATAAATGAGTAACTTATTGGTTTCAACAATTGTTGTGGCTGGTACTATTGTTATAAAAGAGCCAACAGTATCATTATTGTTCATAACCCATGTTGTATCCGTTTTCTTGGGTTGGGCTGTCGTCTTATATCGTTGGTAAGCATCCATAACTCCCAGCAGGGAGACGGTGAGCTTATCTTTAAAGAATTTCTTTTGGTTGTAGAGGTAGCTCATGTATTTATAATTCTTCAGGGTATAGTCGCCAAGGTAAGATGATGCTGGTGCGGTATTGTTAATGGCAAAGCCATAGTCTCCAACATAATTGGCTTCGGAGGCTTTCCATTCAAGGTTCACGAGGTCGTGTGTGGCACCCCATTGTTTCCAGTTCGATAATCCGAAGATTCGCATATCATCATAGGTCAATCCCATCCGGCCGATCCTGACAGCAAAATTTTTCATGAAATTGTAGCGAAACCATCCTTCGAAAATATTGACCGTATTTTTTGTAATGGTATCGGAAGAATAAGGGTTTTCCCCGAAAACAAAAGTATGCTGGACAGAAAAACGTGTTTGTATCTTTTCGCTGTTGTAATCAAAGATAAGACGGCTTCTGCCGAGAATAGTGGCATATCCGGCCATGGATGAGTCGCCCAGCTTGAGGTAGCCGTCACGGTATTCGGCCCGGGGGCGAAATTCACCTAAAATTATAAATTGGGCAGTTGCAGTTCCTGCAAAAGCGATTGCAAAAATGAAGAGACAAACGGCTTTCGTAAAGATTGTTTTCATGGTTTTTTTATTTAGTCAGTAAAGTAGATGCAGCAAAAATAAAAAAGTTCCTGATCCGATGTGTTGCAAAATGCATATCGGATTTCATAAAATTTTAGGTATTTTTACATTTTAATTCAATATTCCCCCAAATGAAGAAGCATATTCCCAATGCCCTTACAACACTGAACCTTATTTGCGGACTTATTTCCGTTTCCCTGGTTCTGCAGAACCAACTAGTGTGGGCGGCGTTTTTCATCTTTATTGCCGCGGTTTTCGACTACCTGGACGGCACGGCTGCGAGGTTGCTGAAGGCTTATTCGGAGCTCGGAAAACAACTTGATTCACTTGCCGACCTGGTTTCCTTCGGAGTAGCTCCCGGCCTGATTATTTTCCAGTTGCTCTCTATTCGTTGCACAAATGGTTGCAACATCCTTGAGCGTTGGAATATCGTTCCTTATCTCGCATTGATGATCCCGGTGTGTTCTGCTCTCCGGCTGGCCAAATTCAACATTGATCCCCGCCAGGAGGTGAATTTCATTGGCCTTCCAACCCCGGCCAACGCGATCTTTTTTGCTTCTATCCCGATGATCATCCACATCCAGGACAGGATTCATACATTTATTCAACTGGATTTCATGGTGGCATTGTTCTCAAACCCACGCGTTCTGGCGGTCCTGGCGGTTTTTTTCTCTTACCTGCTGATCTCGGATTTGCGGCTGTTTTCCATGAAATTCAAATCCATGTCGTGGAAAGAAAACCAGCACCGGTTTATCTTCCTGATCCTTTCCCTGGTTCTTTTGCTGATTTTTTCTATCAGTGCGGTTCCCATGGTGATCCTGGTATACCTGCTTTTATCGGTGGTATACCAGAAGAAGATGTAAAAAAATCCTTTGCTATTCCCGTTTTCTAACGCAGTTCAAAATTTTGTCCGAGGTAGACCTTGCGTACATGCGGATCCTGTGCCAGTTCCTGCGAAGTGCCGGCCATCAGGATGGATCCTTCGAAGAGGAGATAGGAGCGGTCGGTGATGGTGAGGGTTTCATGAACATTGTGATCGGTAATCAGAACGCCGATGTTCTTCTTCTTCAGTTTCCGTACGATGTTCTGAATATCTTCCACTGCAATCGGGTCAATACCGGCAAAGGGTTCATCAAGGAGAATGAATTTAGGATCGACGGCCAGGCACCGCGCAATTTCGGTTCTTCGCCGTTCACCTCCGGAGAGCTGGATCCCCTGGCTTTTCCTTACATTCTGCAGGCCGAACTCCTCCAGGAGACTTTCCAGCCGTTCCTTTTGCTGTGCCTTTGTCAAGGGAGTGAATTCAAGGATCGCACGGATGTTATCTTCCACACTTAAATTACGGAAAACAGAAGGTTCCTGTGGCAGGTAACCGATCCCCCGCTGGGCCCGGCGGTACATCGGCTCTTTTGTAATATCGAGATCGTCTAAGAAAACATTCCCGGAAATAGGTTTGATCAACCCTACAATAATATAAAAAGAAGTGGTTTTCCCTGCCCCGTTTGGCCCCAGCAACCCCACAATCTCTCCCTGCTGCACCTGGACGGAAACTTCATTCACGACCGTGCGTTTGCGGTATTTCTTGACTATTTTTTCAGTTCGAAGCAGCATCTGGTACCTGGCTTTTGGCATTCGGGATCTGACATCCCAAAATTATCAATAATATCAACACCTCAGAACGAAAAGTTCAGGGAGACAAAAATACCCCATTTCGGGACATTGGGATTTTGTGCATCATTCAGATGCGTTAGCCTCCAAACGGCATCGACCCGTATAAAGCCCAGGATGTTCTCGATCCCTGCAGTGGCTTCCCAATATGGCGTAGCACCGATAGGGCGCAGGATATCAGGAAACTTTGAATATTCATGGTTTCGGGAGCTTAGCGTTCCGTAAATCAAGCGTGTTGAGGCGACTTCTCTCCATTTTAATTTTCTCAGTAAAGGGATCTTATTGAAGAGCAATCCATCGAAATGATGTGTATAATAAATGTTCACATAACCATCGCTTACAAACTCATAATAATTCATGAGGTTGGATGCAAGCTCATCAAAAAGAAAGGTCTGGTTTCCATCGTGGATCTTGAGCAAGGGATAAGGTAAGGTTCCCCAGATCTTACCAGCCTCGATCATGTATTTTGACCAACCGATGGTTGCAAAATTGAACCATTGTGAAATGTTCAGGTTGAACTTATGATATTCAAAACTACTGTTGATAAATTTCGGAAATCCATACGAATACGTTAGCTGGATGATCGGGTAATTGGAACTGAGCGTGAACCTGTAAATATCCGTAGAAATAAATCGTTCCCTGAATGACAACCGGGTGCCCACGCTGATTTCCGATGTATTGATCATCTTCATGGTCACGGGAGCAGCAGTCTTATCGGGGAAAAGCGTGAAATCAGTGGTTCCCAATGGAAAAAGTTCCCTGTGCGAAAACTGGATGGTATTGATCAGTCCATTGAACCATTCATGCTCATACCCTCCCTTGTATTCTGTCACCATGGTAAGTTTATTGTTGGACCCGCGGTGGAACAAGGAAGAAAGAATATTATCGGCAGCAAATGCATTCGGACTCATGCCCAGTTGCTCCAGGTCATGCTTGAGAGAAAAAGTGAAATCCCGCCTGGGATTCTTGCTGTAGACATAAATAAAATCCCCACTTGCCTTATATGTCAGGTCTTTAATTCCATAGGCAATATATCCCTCGATCTGAATTTGCCTGCTGAATCCGCCTCCTGTTCTGGCACCCAGGCGCAAACGTCCGCCTTCCAGGTTGTTGAAACTAAAGGTCTTGAAGTAGGGGCCGAACTCCCAATTTCCCCAAGTTAGGTAACCGGTAACCATCCCGTAAACCACATCCCTGTATGTCTTGAAGATCGGTATGTTCTTCACGGAGTCGACCATTTTATAGATCCCTTTCTCCGTCTTTGAAAGTTTTTCCGGCCGTTGTTCCTGCCAGAATGCATCATCTTTATCCGATGCTTTGGGCTCAATAAAAACATCGGTCGGGATCGAGAAGAACTTTTTGTTCTCAGGGAGGTCAAACTGAAAATCAGAACAGATCGTAGTCTTATGTCCAAAAAAACCGATGACTTTTTTGGATTTCTGAACGAGGTTGAAATCGATCACGAGATGGTCCTTGGTCTTCATCCAGAATTTATCATTGGTCCACTGGTATTCCTGCTCGATGGCAAGGTCGTTGACGAAATTAATGTTGGCGTCGGTTGCAATCCTCATCTCCATTTTCTTAATGGCAAATGAAGTATCGTTGACCCAAAAATTACCACTAAATGTAAGTTGCTGTTTGTGGCGTGGTTTGTACATGATATGGTAACACCATTTATTCCCCAGGTAAGCGCTGTCGACCAGGTAATAACGGTAATAAGCAACTCCGATTGACGCAATGGGACATACAAAGTTCTTCTCGAACAACGGGATATAATCTTTGTACACATCAATTTCGTATGAAAGGTTGCCAAGAAACTGGGATACACTTTCATTATCCAGCCCTGAGATCTTCGACCCTGTGATGATTTCTTTCCTGGCCTTTGGGCTTTTCCTGAAATATACATCTGATGTGGTTTCTGTAAGAAAAACAGGAAGAAAAGATTTCCCGGTGAGGGTGGAGGTATCAATATAATTGAAAACAAAATCGAAGGGTTTGAGAAGTTTCCGGTTCTTGAATTTATCCGTGATGTTGTTGGCATCGATCTCGATCTTTGTATAGGCATGGAACTGGTAGGATCCGAAGGACTGCAGGCTGTTTTTGTCCCTGTTTTTGATGATCTTCTCCAGGATGGCTTCTGCGGGATTTCCGGTATAATGAATGGTGACTTCCGGAAGCAGGATCTTGTTCTCTGCCATCAGAAGATCGATACTCTGGAACTGGTGTTTCAGGATCTTCCGGGTAACGGTTTTGTAACCCATGAGAGAATACCGGATGGAGTCGCCTTTTGTATTCACTTCAAGGGCATACCTTCCCTCGAAATCGGTCAGG
>Ga0208566_1001917_pt1 | contig 11545 bp, 7 predicted proteins | sample PL_2010_150m_FD_184159 | JGI IMG/M metagenome (GOLD analysis project Ga0208566, IMG submission 184159) | Freshwater microbial communities from Powell Lake, British Columbia, Canada to study Microbial Dark Matter (Phase II) - PL_2010_150m... | ecosystem: Environmental > Aquatic > Freshwater > Lake...
GTCCACCGCGACGCTGCCGACGCCGCCCGAGGCGCCGCAGACCACCACCGGGCCGCTTTGCGGGGTGAGTCCGTTGGCTTCCATGCGTTCCACCGCCAGGGCGGCGGTGAAGCCCGCCGTGCCGATGGCCATCGCCTCGAAGGCGGAGAGGCCGGCCGGCAGCGGCACCACCCAGTCCGCCGGGACGCGGGTGTAGGCGGCATAGCCGCCGTCGTGGCCGACGCCCAGGTCGTAGCCGGTGACCAGCACCGCGTCGCCTTCCTGGTAGCGGGCGTCGCTGGAAGAGGCCACCTTTCCCGCCACGTCCACCCCGCCGATCAGGGGAAAACGCTTGAGTATCTTGCCGGCGCCGGTGGCAGCCAGGGCGTCCTTGTAGTTGACGTCGGAATACTGGCCGCGGATCACCACTTCGCCGGGATCGAGTTCGTCCAACGTGGTGTCCTCGAAGCGGCCATGGATACGACCGGCGTCGTTGTAGATGCGGTAGGCCTTGAACAATTTCATGGGGTTTCCTTAAGGTAAATGGGGCTGCGCCAGGTATTGCCGGGTCTGCATTTCTTCGAGCCGGCTGACGGTGCGCGCAAATTCGGCGTGGTTGCCGCGGTACAACTCCTGTGGTGCGACTTCCGCCGAGACGATCAATTTTACCCGCCTATCGTAGAATTCATCCACCAGCCAGGTCAGGCGGCACGCGGCGGCTTCGTCGTCCGGGCCGAGACGGGGGATGCCGGACAGCAGCACGGTATGAAAGCGCCGCGCCAGTTCGATGTAATCCGCCTGGCCGCGCGGTCCGCCGCACAGCTCCCCGAAATCGAACCAGGCCACGCCGGGAGCGAGATGGCGCGCCAGGAAGCGCCGCCCCTCGATTTCCAGCAGCACCGTACTCATGCCGCTTTCGCCGGCCAGGCGAAAATAGGCGGAGTCGAGGTTGACCTCCGCCGCCGCGTCGAGCGGCCAGCGGTAGATGTCGACCTTCTCCAGCGAACGCAGCCGGTAATCGGCGCCGCCGTCCACTTCCACCACTTCCAGGCGTTCCTTGAGCATGGCGATGGCCGGCAGGAAGCGGCTGCGTTGCAGGCCGTCCTTGTACAGGTGGTCGGGATGGTCGTTGGAAGTCGCCACCAGCACCATCCCGTGACGCAGCAATTCGCGCAGCAGGCGCCCGAGCAGCATCGCGTCGCCGATGTCGCTGACGTGGAATTCGTCGAAGCACAGCAGCCGCGTCTCCGCGGCAAGGCGCGCGGCGACCTTGATCAGCGGGTCGGGCAAGGGCGGCAGGGTTTTCAGTTCGGCATGGATGCTCTGCATGAAACGGTGGAAATGCAGACGGCGTTTCAGTTCCACCGGCGCGCAGGCATAGAAGCCGTCCATCAGGAAACTCTTGCCGCGCCCTACCCCGCCCCACAGATACAGCCCGCGCGGCGGCGCGGCGTTATCCAACAGCCGGGAAAACCAGCCGCGTTGCCGGTCGGCGTCCAGTTCGTCGTAAAGGCGTTGCAGGCTGGCAATCGCGTGCTGCTGCGCTTCATCGAGCTGAAAGCCGTGCTGCCCGGCGTGGCAGGCATACCAGTCTTGCAGGTTGGGCTGAAGGGGACAAGCCTCGACGCTTGCCGGCTGGGGGGCTGCGCTATTGCCCCAGGTTAGGGGTTTTTCCTGAATATTGCTCATAGGCATCGTTATTTTTTCACCGCAGAGGACGCGGAGGACGCAGAGGAAAAACAGGTTCTACTCAGCGTCCTCCGCGTCCTCTGCGTCCTCTGCGTCCTCTGCGGTTCATTCTCTTTTTTTAAATATGGATCGCCCGCTTCGCCACGCCCAGCGCCGCTTCGTGCATGGATTCGGCCAACGAGGGATGGGCATGGACGATACGCGCGATGTCCTCGGCGGCGGCATGGAATTCCAGCGCCACCACCGCTTCGGCGATCAGTTCGGAAGCGTGCGGGCCGATGATGTGCACGCCGAGCAATTCGTCGCTCTGGGCGTCGGCGAGGAATTTGACGAAGCCCGCGGTTTCTTCCATCGCGTGGGCGCGGCCGTTGGCGGCGAAGGGAAATTGGCCCTTGTGGTAGGCAATCCCGGCGGCCTTGAGCTCCTGCTCGGTCTTGCCGACCCAGGCGATTTCCGGGGACGTGTAGATGACGAAAGGAATCGCATCGTAATTGACATGGCCGGCCTGGCCGGCGATCAATTCGGCGACCATCACGCCCTCCTCGCTGGCCTTGTGCGCCAGCATGGGGCCGCGCACCACGTCGCCGATCGCCCAGACGTTGGGCAGGTTGGTGCGGCAGTGTTGATCCGCCTCGATGTAGCCGCGCGCGTCGACTTTCAACCCGACCCGGTCGGCGCCCAAGCCGGCGCTGTGCGGGGTACGCCCGGCGGCGACCAGCAGGCGGTCGAAGGTTTCCTTGGCCTTGGTACCGTCGCTGATTTCGAACTCGACCGTGACGTTTTTCTTGCTGGTTTTGACCGCATCGATCTTGACGCCGGTGTGGATTTTCAACCCCTGTTTGGTCAGTTGCTTCAGCGCCTCCGCCGCCACCTGCTCGTCGGCGGCGGGCAGGAACACCGCGCCGGCATCCAGCACGGTGACCGCCGCGCCCAGCCTGCGCCAGACGCTGCCCAGTTCCAGCCCGATCACCCCGGCGCCGATGATGCCGAGTTTGGCCGGGACTTCGGTGAATTTAAGCGCGCCGGCGTTATCGACGATGCGCTCGCCGTCAAACGGGGCAATCTCCAGCTTGCGCGGCGCCGAGCCGGTGGCGACGACGACGTGGCGCGCTTCGAGGAATTCGGATTTGTCGCCGGCTTCCACCTCAATGCGCCAGTTGCCCTCGTCGCCGTTGCCGACCAGGCGCCCGTGGCCGTGCAGGCGCGTCACCTTGTTCTTCTTGAACAGCAGCTCGATGCCGCCGGTCAGGGTTTTGACGATCTTGCCCTTGCGCGCCAGCATCGCCGCGATGTCGATGGTGGCGCCGGTGACGCTGATGCCGTGGGCGGGAAAAGTGTGGGCGATGCGCTCGAAGTTCTCCGAGGATTCCAGCAGCGCTTTCGAAGGAATGCAGCCGACATTCAGGCAGGTGCCGCCCAGCGCGGGCTTGTCCTCGTCGTTCCGCCATTCGTCGATGCAGGCGGTGCTCAGCCCGAGTTGCGCGCAACGGATCGCCGCCACATACCCGCCGGGGCCGCCGCCGATAACTACCACGTCAAACGATTTGGTCATAACTTCGCTCCAATAAATTCTGTTTAACCGCCAAGACGCCAAGCGCGCCAAGGAAAACCTGCAAATATTCTTGGCGTTCTTGGCGTCTTGGCGGTTCGATCAAAGACCTAACAACAGCCGCGCCGGGTCTTCCAGCGCTTCCTTGATCTCCACCAGGGTCAGCACCGCTTCGCGGCCGTCGATGATGCGGTGGTCGTAGGACATCGCCAGATACATCATCGGGCGGATCACGATCTGGCCGTTTTCCACCACCGGGCGTTCCTTGGTGGCATGCATCCCGAGGATCGCGCTTTGCGGCGGATTGATGATCGGGGTGGACATCATCGAGCCGAAGGTGCCGCCGTTGGTGATCGAGAAGGTGCCGCCGGTGAGATCTTCCAGCGTCAGTTTGCCGTCTTTGGCCTTGACGGCGAACTCGGCGATCTTCCGTTCGATGTCGGCGAAGGACAGCCGGTCGCAGTCGCGCAGGATCGGCACCACCAAGCCGCGCGGGCTGCCCACCGCGATGCCGATGTCGAAGTAGCCGTGGTAGACGATGTCGTTGCCGTCCACGCTGGCGTTGACCACCGGGTATTTCTTCAGCGCCTGCACCGCCGCCTTGACGAAGAACGACATGAAGCCGAGCTTGACGCCGTGTTCCTTCTCGAAGCGCTCCTTGTGGCGGTTGCGCAGTTCCATCACCGGCCCCATGTTGAGTTCGTTGAAGGTGGTGAGGATCGCCGCGGTCTGCTGCGACTGGATCAGGCGTTCGGCGATGCGCGCGCGCAGGCGGGTCATCGGCACGCGCTGCTCGGGACGCTCGCCCAGGCTGGCGGGAACCTCGACCACCGGAGAAGGCAAGGGAGCCGGCGCCGCTTTGGCCGTCGCTGGCGCGGCTGGCGGGGCGGCCTGGATAGCCGTCAATACGTCGCCCTTGGTGACCCGTCCGTCGCGCCCGCTGCCGGCGATCTTGGCGGTATCGACGGCGTTCTCCGCAGCGATCTTGCTCGCCGCCGGGCTTGCGATATTTGTAGGAGCGCCTTCAGGCGCGATATTCACGGGGTTCGCGCCTGAAGGCGCTCCTACATTGCTGTCGATCATCGCGATCACTTCGCCGCTGGCGACCAGGCTGCCGTCGCCCTTGACGATTTGGCTCAGCACCCCGTCCTGCGGTGCGGGCATTTCCAGCACCACTTTGTCGGTTTCGATATCGATCAGGTTTTCGCCGCGTTTGACCGCTTCGCCGGGTTTTTTGTGCCAGGTCAGCAAGGTGGCTTCGGATACGGATTCGGACAGTGCCGGGACTTTGACTTCGATTAGCATGTTGTCTCCTTTATTTTAGGGGCTAGGGACTAGAGGCTAGCCTCTCATTCGTTAAATTCCCAATGCCCGCTTGACCAGCACCTTCTGCTGCTCCAGGTGTTCCGCCAGGTAGCCTACCGCCGTCGATGCCGACGATTTGCGGCTGGAGAGGGCCAAGGTCTGCTCGGGTTTCATGTGTTGGCGCAGGTAATGCTGGATGGCATACCAGGCGCCCTGGTTCTTCGGTTCTTCCTGGGCCCAGACGATTTCCGTGGCTTTGTTGTAGCGCTTCATCTCGACGGCGAATTCCTCGTGGGGGAAGGGGTAAAGCTGTTCCACCCGCAGGATGGCGACATTGTCCATGCCCCGCTCGCGCCGTTCCGCCAGCAGATCGTAATACACCTTGCCGCAGCACACCACGATGCGTTTGACCGATTTCGGCTCGATTTTTTCGCTTTCCGGGATCAGCGGCTGGAAACCGCCGTGGGCCAGGTCGTCGAGCGAGGAAACCGATTCCTTGTGGCGCAACATGCTCTTCGGACTCATGATGATCAGCGGCTTGCGGTAGGGACGGATCATCTGGCGGCGCAGCATGTGGAACATCTGCGCCGGGGTGCTGGGTACGCACACCTGCATGTTGTACTCGGCACACAGCTGCAAATAGCGCTCCAGGCGCGCCGAGGAATGCTCCGGACCCTGCCCCTCGTAACCGTGCGGCAGCATCATCACCAGCCCGCACAGGCGCCCCCACTTGGTTTCGCCGGCGCAGATGAACTGGTCGATCACCACTTGCGCGCCATTGGCGAAATCGCCGAACTGGGCTTCCCAGATCACCAGGTGATTGGGTTCGGCGGTGGAGTAGCCGTATTCGAAACCGAGCACCGCCTCTTCCGACAGCAGCGCGTCGATCACCAGGAAATGCGGCTGATCCGGGGCGATGTTCTGCAGTGGAATATACTCGCCGGCATCCCACTTTTCGCGGTTCTGGTCGTGCAGCACGGCATGGCGGTGAAAGAAGGTGCCGCGTCCGCTGTCCTGGCCGGAGATGCGCACCCCGTAGCCGTTTTCCAGCAGGGTGGCATAGGCCAGGTTTTCCGCCATGCCCCAGTCGAGCGCGAGTTTGCCTTCGCCCATCAGCTTGCGGTCGGCGAGGATTTTCTCGACGCGCGGGTGCAGCTTGAAGTTGTCCGGCACCGTGGTGAGCTTGCCGGTCAGGCGCTTCAACTCTTTTTTCGGCACCGCGGTGTCGGCCGGCGCGTTCCAGTTCGAGCTTTTGAACGGCGCCCAGTAGGTGGCGAAAGCCTGCTTGAAATTGGTGAGCACCGGGCGCGACGGAATCACCCCGGCGTCGAGCGCCTTGCGGAAATCCTCGATGAGTTTTTCCGGCTCGCCCGGCGCGATCACCCCCTGCTCGATCAGGCGGTCGGCATACACCTTGCGCGTGCCGGGATGCCTGGCGATCTTCTTGTACATCAGCGGCTGGGTCACCATCGGCTCGTCCTGCTCGTTGTGGCCGAGCTTGCGGAAACACATCAGGTCGATCACCACGTCCTTGTGGAACTTCATGCGGAAATCCAGCGCGATGTCCACCGCCAGCAGCACGGTTTCCGGGTCGTCGCCGTTGACGTGGAAAATCGGCGCGTCGATCATCTTGGCGATGTCGGTGCAATACAGGCTGGAGCGGGTATCGCGGGTGTCCGAGGTGGTGAAGCCGATCTGGTTGTTGACCACCACGTGGATCGTGCCGCCGGTGGAATAGCCGCGCGCCTGCGACATCGCCAGGGTTTCCATGACCACTCCCTGGCCGGAAAACGCCGCGTCGCCGTGGATCTGCACCGGCATCACCTGGTCGCCGACCAGGTCGCCGCGGCGGTGCTGGCGCGCCCGCACCGAGCCTTCCACCACCGGGTTGATGATCTCCAGGTGCGACGGGTTGAAGGCCAGCGTCAGGTGCAGCGGGCCGCCCGGCGTGGCGATGTCGGAGGAAAAGCCCTGGTGGTACTTCACGTCGCCGGTGGTGACGTGTTCTTCATGGCTGTGTACGCCTTCGAAAGCCTGGAACAGTTCGCCGGGTTGCTTGCACACGGTGTTGACCAGCACATTGAGGCGACCACGGTGGGCCATGCCGATCACCATTTCCTGGATGCCTTTTTCGCCGGCCAGTTGCACCAGGTGGTCGAGCAGCGGAATCAGGGTTTCGCCGCCTTCCAGCGAGAAACGCTTTTGCCCGGTGAAACGGGTATGCAGGTATTTCTCCAGGGTTTCGGCGGCGGTCAGGCGTTGCAGGATCAGGCGTTTCTGGTTGGTGGTGAAGGTAATGCGCCCGCGACAGCCTTCGATTTCCTGCTGCAACCAGGTTTTTTGTTCGGTGTCGCTGATAAAGCGGTATTCCGAACCGAAATTGCCGCAGTAGGTGAGCCGCAGGATTTGCAGAATCTCGGCCAGGGTGGCCTTTTCCGGGCCGATCAGGTTACCGATATTGAATTCCGTGGTCATGTCGGCGTCGCTGAAGCCGTAGTACGCCGGATCGAGTTCCGGGATCTCCGGGCGCTCGAAACGTTGCAGCGGATCGACGCTGGCGTGACGCACCCCGAGAAAACGGTAAGCGGTAATCAGTTCCAGCACCTTGACCTGTTTGCGCTCATGTTCGAGCAGCGGGTGGCAGGCTTGCACCGGGCCGGCGACGGGCGGCTGTTTGGCGCGCTGGATAAAGGAGGCGCGGATCGGCGCATGGGCGATGTCGCGCGTGACGCTGCCGCTGGTTTGTTGCAGACGCTCGAACCAGGCGCGCCACTCTTCGGTCACGCTGGCCGGGTTTTCCAGGTAGCTGTCGTAAATCTCCTCGATGAACGCGGCGTTGCCGCCGGACAGATAGGAGTTCCCCAGCAGGTCTTTCATGGTGCTCATCGTCCCCTCCTTTATAATATTTGCTTCGACAATTTGCGCGTAGGAGCGCCTTCAGGCGCGACATATATTCGCGCCTGAAGGCGCTCCTACGATTTTCGGCCCGAGCCGAAATCGCGTTTCTCCGGCCCCAGGTAAAGTTGACGCGGGCGGCCTATCTTCTGTTCCGGGTCGGAAATCATTTCGTTCCACTGGGTGATCCAGCCGATGGTGCGCGAAATGGCGAAGATCGCGGTGAACATGTTGGTCGGGATGCCGACCGCGCGCAGCACGATGCCGGAATAGAAATCGACGTTGGGATAGAGTTTCTTCTCGATGAAATAGCTGTCTTCCAGCGCAATCCGCTCCAGTTCCAGCGCGATCTGGAACAAGCGGTCATCGTGCCCCCCCAGTTCGTTTAGCACTTCGTGGCAGGTCTTGCGCATCAGCGCGGCGCGCGGGTCGAAGTTCTTGTAGACGCGGTGGCCGAAACCCATCAGGCGGAACGGGTCGCTCCTGTCCTTGGCGCGGGCAATGAATTTCGGGATATTTTCCACGTCGCCGATCTGTTCCAGCATCGACAGCACCGCCTCGTTGGCGCCGCCGTGCGCCGGCCCCCACAACGAGGCGATGCCGGCGGCGATGCAGGCGAACGGATTGGCGCCGCTCGATCCGGCCAGACGCACCGTCGAGGTCGAGGCATTCTGCTCGTGGTCGGCGTGGAGCGTGAAGATGCGGTCGATCGCGCGCACCATCACTGGGTTCAGCACGTAATCCTCGCACGGCGTGGTGAACATCATGTGCAGGAAATTTTCCGCATAGGACAGCGCGTTCCTGGGATAGACGAAAGGCTGGCCGACGTTGTACTTGTAGCTCATTGCGGCAATGGTCGGCAGCTTGGCGAGCAGGCGGAAGGCCGAAATCTCGCGGTGACGGGCGTCGGCGATGTCCAGCGAATCGTGGTAAAACGCCGACAGCGCGCCGACCACCCCGACCATAACCGCCATCGGGTGGGCGTCGCGGCGGAAACCGCGGAAGAAGTTGTTGATCTGGTCATGCACCATGCTGTGCGAGCGCACCGTCTTGTCGAACTTGGCGCGCTGCTCCACGGTGGGCAACTGGCCGTACAGCAGCAGGTAGCAGACTTCCATGAAATCGGCGCGCTCCGCCAGCTGTTCGATAGGGTAGCCGCGATACAGCAGGACGCCCTGGTCGCCGTCGATGAAGGTGATTTTCGAACTGCAACTGGCCGTAGAGAGGAAGCCGGGATCGTAGGTGAAATAGCCGTGCTTGCCCAACGCGCGGATGTCGATCACGTCGGGGCCGGTAGTGCCGGACAGGATAGGCAACTCGATTTCGGTGTCGCCGATTTTAAGCGTGGCTGTGCGTTCAGTCATTTTGTACCTCCGTTATTTTGCCGGGGCGCAACCGCCCTCTCTCCAACTCTCTCCCGCGTGCGGGAGAGAGGGCCGCCGTTCCCTCCCCCGCTTGCGGGGGAGGGTTAGGGAGAGGGAAATCAAGCCGCCCGCAACATTTGTAGCACTCGGCTGGCGGTTTCGTCAGCTTCGTTGTCGCATATCGATTTCAACAAATCGTTATCTTCGTATTCCAGCAGCTTTTCCAAATCATTCCCGTCTGCGGCGGAAAGCTCGGCGCCGAATTGCTCCCAGAAGCGCGCTAGCAGAATATCCAGTTCCAGCATCCCGCGTCGCGAGTGCCAGCGGAGACGGCCGTGATGGGGAATGGGTGATGGGGGATGAGGGATGGTTGAATCATCCTCGGCTTTACCCATCACTCATTCCCTCTCACTCATCACACGGTTCTCTTCACCAGCATTTCCTTGATCCGCCCGATCGCGCCGGTGGGATTGAGTCCCTTCGGGCAGACATCGACGCAGTTCATGATGCTGTGGCAACGGAACAGCCGGTAGGGGTCTTCCAGGTCGTCGAGACGCTCGGCGGTGGCCTGGTCGCGGGTGTCGGCGATGAAACGGTAGGCTTGCAGCAGGCCGGAGGGGCCGACGAACTTGTCCGGGTTCCACCAGAACGACGGGCAGGCGGTGGAGCAGCAGGCGCACAGGATGCATTCGTAGAGGCCGTCCAGTTCGGCGCGCTCTTCGGGCGATTGCAGGCGTTCGATTTCCGGCTCGGGATCGGTGTTGATCAGGTAGGGCTTGATCGAGCGGTATTGCTTGTAGAACTGGCTCAGGTCCACCACCAGGTCGCGGATCACCGGCAGGCCGGGCAAGGGCCGTATCGTGATCGGCTGCTTCAGTTCGGACAGCGGGGTGACGCAGGCCAGCCCGTTGCGCCCGTTGATGTTCATCGCGTCCGAACCGCACACGCCTTCGCGGCAGGAGCGGCGCAGGCTCAGGGTTTCATCCTGGGCCTTGATCAGCAGCAGCGCGTCGAGCAGCATCATGTCGCCGGCCTCGATGTCGAGGTCGACCTCCTGCATGGTGGGCTTGGCGTCGCAGTCCGGGTTGTAGCGGTAGATTGAGAATTTCATTTAAAAACTCCTGGTGATGGGTGATGGGGAATGGGTGATGGGAGTTCGCTTCTTCCCATTACCCTTCACTCATCACCCATTACTCAATACGTTCTTGCCTTCGGCTGAAACGCCTCGACCGTCAGCGGTTTCAGCCGCACCGGCTTGGAGTCGAGGCGCTGGCCTTCGCGGTAATACAGGCTGTGTTTGAGCCAGTTCTTGTCGTCGCGCGCCGGGTAGTCGTCGCGCGCATGGGCGCCGCGGCTTTCCTGGCGCGCCGCCGCCGAAACGATGGTGGCGAGGGCGATTTCGATCAGGTTTTCCAGTTCCAGCGCCTCGATGCGCGCGGTGTTGAAGGTCTTGCTGTGGTCGCGCAGCACCGCATTGGGCAGGCGTGCGGCAATCTCGCGGATTTTCGCCACGCCATCCAGCAGCACTTCTTCCTTGCGGAACACGCCGCAATGCAACTGCATGGTCTTGCTCATCGCGGCACGGATGTCGGCGATGTTTTCGCCGTCGCCCTTGGTTTCCCAGCGCGCCAGGCGGGCCAGCGGCCGCTCCAGCGCAGTGGCGGGAACCGCGCGGGGAAACGGGTTTTCCTTGAGATATTCGATCACATGGTTGCCGGCGGCGCGGCCGAACACGATCAGGTCGAGCAGCGAATTGCTGCCCAACCGGTTGGCGCCATGCACCGACACGCAGGCGCATTCGCCGATGGCGTAGAGGCCGGGAACAGCTTCTTCCGGGCCGGTGTCGGTGGGCATCACCACCTGACCGGAGAGATTGGTGGGAATGCCGCCCATCATGTAGTGCGCGGTCGGCACCACCGGAATCGGCGCCTCGGTGGGGTCGACGTGGGCGAATTTCAGCGCCAGGTCGCGGATGCCGGGCAGGCGATGGTTGATCACTTCCGGGCCGAGATGGTCGAGTTTCAGCAGCAGGTGGTCGCCGTCCTTGCCGCAGCCGCGGCCCTCGAAGATTTCCACCGACATGGCGCGCGACACCACGTCGCGCGATGCCAGATCCTTGGCGTTGGGGGCGTAGCGTTCCATGAAGCGCTCGCCGTCCTTGTTGATCAGGTAGCCGCCTTCGCCGCGCACCCCTTCGGTCACCAGCACCCCGGCGCCGTAGATGCCGGTGGGATGGAACTGCCAGAATTCCATGTCTTCCAGCGGAATGCCGGCGCGCAGCGCCATGCCGAGGCCGTCGCCGGTGTTGATCAGGGCGTTGGTGGTGGCGGAGAAAATCCGTCCGGCGCCGCCGGTGGCGAGCAGCGTGGCGCGCGCTTCGATGAATATCGGTTCGCCCTCCTCGATGCCCAACGCGACCACGCCGAGCGTATAGCCGTCGGCGTCGGTGACCAGATCGACGGCGAAATATTCTTCGAAAAAGTGCGTCTTGGCGGCGATGTTGCGCTGATAGAGGGTGTGCAGCATCGCGTGGCCGGTGCGGTCGGCGGCGGCGCAGGTACGGATGGCGGGCGCGCCGCCGTAGTTCTGGGTCATCCCGCCGAACGGGCGCTGGTAGATTTTGCCGTTGTCGAGGCGGTCGAACGGCATCCCGTAATGTTCCAGTTCGATCACCGCTTCGTTGGCCGAGCGGCACATGAATTCGATGGCGTCCTGGTCGCCGAGGTAGTCGGAACCCTTGACGGTGTCGTACATGTGCCAGTGC
>Ga0208566_1001919_pt1 | contig 11537 bp, 11 predicted proteins | sample PL_2010_150m_FD_184159 | JGI IMG/M metagenome (GOLD analysis project Ga0208566, IMG submission 184159) | Freshwater microbial communities from Powell Lake, British Columbia, Canada to study Microbial Dark Matter (Phase II) - PL_2010_150m... | ecosystem: Environmental > Aquatic > Freshwater >...
GCTTCTCATAGAGGCCAAGTTGCCAACACTTGTTGCCAATGGTTTGTCATATTGGGTGATCGTGTATTTCTGCTTGGCGCTCCATCGCGTTTATGGTGGTTCTTGGCCTGAAACGCTAGGGCGAGGTGCAGCGATACTTCTCCTCTACTTCGGCATCATTTCCATCACGAATTTGGCGCTGGTTTTTGCTCTAATTGCGCTCTAACAGGTGGAGTTATCAGCTCGCTGTACTAAGACCCAGAATGAACCATTTAAAGATGACCGCAGATTACCTATGGCGGGTCAAGTAACCTTCGAAATCTGCACGACTCTATCGATCTTGTGTCTTCTTTGCCAAGATCAATGCTTGGTCGTTCCAAATTCCGGCTAAACATGCTTTTGCGAGCAGCCCCACCTTTGCCCCACCATGCGGGACTCCTATGCAGGATTGAGTGATTTCGGGTGCAAGCCGTGTCAATTGTGCAAGCCTGCTTACTTGGCCTCGATCCATTTCCTCGGCAGCAGCTATTTCAGTTAGTGATCGGTACTTGCCCTCGTCCAGCAACCGCTGCCAGTAGTGCGCCAGCCCTAACGCCCGAATCAACGGGCTGTCCTTAACTTTCTTGCGCGCACTTCGCTCCTCGACAGCTTCCTTTTCAAAATGCTCCGGCGCATCAATTGGCGTGATCACTTGCCGCCGGACACCTCGCTTGACCAATGTCCACGGAATGAACGTCTCCATCTGGACGCCACCTGCTGGCGCTGGTATTTGATACGTGACTGGATCACCAGTCACCATGCCCCTGTCATTTTTTGGCATGCTGAGTCCTATTTGAAGCCGTCGATGATTGCGCGCTGGGCCTGCCAGTCCACCGGAAGCCGGTTGCGCTGAAACCACATCAAGTTCAGCCGACGGGGTTGTGTGCCGGAGATCAACTGCGCGATGATGTCCGGAGCCAGCAGTGTCAGACGCATGAGTTCGTTGACCACCGAGTGGTGAAGGCCTTCATTCTTGGCAATCTCAGAACCACTTTTCATGACGCCGGTGTCGAGCAGGCTTTTCCAGTAAAACGCACGACTCAACCCCACCAAAAACGTCGTGTCGTGCGCCACAGAGCTGGTGGTGGCCAGCCGCTGAACGCCACGTCTGGCATAAACGAGTGGCACAAAGGATTCGAGGTCAGCGTTCATGCTGCCTCCATTTCCACCAGTTCCGCACCAATGCCCTTTGCGGCGAACTCTTTGATGAGTTCCTTCCAGCCCAGGGCGTGCCACTTCACCTTCAACCCACCAGCGACCAGATCAACCCTCTCGATCATCAGTTTGACGATCCTGATGCGCTCGGCCGGGTACAGCTGTTCCCAAGCTTCTCCGAGCTGGTGAAGTCCCATTACGATCTCGTCTTCGTTGATCTGGAGACCTTGGAGTTCAATGGATTTGCAAACGGCGGTGATGGCTTCGGGGCTGGATAGCACCGTTTTGACCTGGTTGACCGTTGCCGCTTCCACCTCGGCGGCCGGAATGCGATCGTGCGTTTTGCCCGCTGCGCCAAATCGCATCTCTGCCTTGGAGACGTAATAGCGGTACTTGCGTTTGTTTTTGCTGGCGTAGGTCGGGTACATCGGGTCGCCACTGGGGCCAAACAACAGGCCGCGCAACAGTGCGTCTGTGCTCTCGCGCGTTTGTGTGTCCACTGACCTCACATGCGGGTCGCGCGCCAGCACTTCATGCACCTGACCCCACAGCCCATGGTCAATGACGGGCAAGTGTGCGCCAGGAAACCAGCTGCCCTTGTGCGACAACTCGCCCAAATAGATGCGATTGCGCAGCAGCTTGTAGAGGTACTTTCGGTCCATCTGGGTGCCACTGCGTACCTGTCCGTCTTGGGTCGTCCAGGCTTTGGTGGTGATGCCCTCGCTGGCCAGACCCTGTGCGATGCGGGTTGGCGACCCAATGGTGAGCATTTCACCAAAGATGCGCCGCACCAGTTCAGCCTCAGTCTCGTTGACCACCAGTAGCCGGTTGGCCACTTCGTAGCCCAGGGGCGGCACACCACCCATCCAAAGTCCCTTGCGTTTGCTGGCGGCAATCTTGTCGCGGATCCGCTCGCCGGTGACTTCCCGCTCGAACTGGGCGAATGACAGCAGCACGTTGAGCATCAAGCGACCCATGGAGGTGGCTGAATTGATTTGTTGCGTCACAGCGCTGAAACTCACCCGGTAGCGGTCAAAGGTTTCCACCATCCGGGCAAAGTCAGCGAGAGACCGTGACAACCGGTCGATCTTGTAGACCACCACCATATTGACCCTGCCAGCCTCGATGTCTGCCAAGAGCCGCTTGAGGGCAGGGCGCTCCATATTGCCACCGGAGAAGCCGCCATCTTCATAATCATCAGGAACAGCGATCCAGCCTTCGCTGCTCTGACTCTTGATGAAAGCCTGACCTGCTTCCCTCTGAGCGTCGATGGAATTGAACGACTGGTCCAGTCGCTCGTCGCTTGATACGCGGCAGTACACAGCGCAGCGCTTGGGAGGCACGAGCAGGGGTGCATTCATCGCCCACCTCCCGAGTCGCGACCTTGGCCGCCTTTGAGACCGAAGAACCTCGGCCCTGACCACTGGGTGCCGGTGATGTAGCGCGCCGCTGCCGAGAGACTCTTGAATGTCTGGCCGTCGATCTCATACTGACCAGCAGCGGTAACGGTGACCCGATATTCGCGATCATCCCACTCGCGAACCAGAGTGCTGCCGGGCATCAGGTGGATTTCGCTGCCGCGACCATTTCTCTCGGGCGTCTTGATTTTGGAGTGCTTGGCACCGCAGGCGGCCAAGTGATTTCGCACGCCGCTGGGCAGTGCACCGTAGGCCAGTTCCTGAATTCGGTACGCCAGACGGGCCTGGACATAGTTGCGATTGGTGTGTTCGGGGCGCCGCGGGAAATGCGCGTCCCAAAGCGCCCAGAGCTCTTTGATGGGGAGTGTAGGCATCGCTGCGATTTGAGCGCTCACGCCCATGGATTTGATGTCAGGCATTGCTGAGTTTCCTGTTGGTTGAGACGGTTCAATGAACGCTCTGGTACGGTAAGAAGCCAAGTCAAACTTGTCTCTTTGGCAGCGGTGTCGCGTGAATCTGACTGCTGCTGGACTGGGGCCCCTCACAGGCTGGCGCGTTCAGGTCATCCTGGTAAGTGACGCCTGTGCCGGTTCGGCTGTCCGTCACGCCCATGAAATGGATGGCGTTGCCTGTTCGACTGCAAACGATATCGGTGTCATTGGCCGTGATAGGCATGATCCAGCCTTTGATTCCCTCGGGCAAGGTCATCAAGCGATCGATGCAGCTGACCATCCAACCGAATCCGCCTTCCGTACGTGCGGTGTCCAACATTTCTGGCGTGGCGGTGGGGAAATTGTCTAGACTGAAGATGGGTCGCCAGATCAGCGGCAAGCCGGCATCGATCCAAGTCTGGAAGCGCGACAACATGTCGTCATTCGTAGCTCCGGTCTTGATCCATTGGAAGTCTGGGTTTTGTGATGTCTTCATTCTTTCATTCCCCATGTTGGTTGAGGCGGCATTGCGGCGCTGGGTGGATTTGGACGGTTTACTCAAGGTGTTCTCCATATCAATTGCCGCCCACTTTGGAAGTAGTGAGACACCGGGCGGCGTCGTGTCATCAATTGGTTTTTCGGATCCGGACTCCTGGTGGGCGCGCAAATTTGCGCATGCTGTCAAGGCAGCCATAACCAGCCCTCATGGAACAACAACACCTGGTTGGCGACCATCGCCTTCACGGCCTCCCGCACTCGTTCGGGAACGCGTCGTGCATCAATGGGTAAACTCGAATGGCAGGCTTCAATCAGGTCGTCAAGCTTGATGCAGCGCTCCATGGCCGATGCAAGACCTTGACCCAGATGGTGCGAGCTCTGCAGTAATTCTTTGGAAATCTTGAGGACCAACTTCTGATTCGAGCCCTTGGGCAATGGCACCTGGCGTGCTCGGTGACTGAGCGGGTGCGGATCAATCACACAACTCGTAATCGGGTCACCGTCCTCGTCAACACCGAGCACAACGCTCTTGAGGTCAAAGGCAAACTCTTCGCCATCTGCCGATTCACGGGCTTTGGCTGCCGTCCAGGATCGGTGCTGTGCTTCACGGGTCACACTGATGCAGGCGTCCAGCGCCGCATAGAAGCTTGAGTGGCCTCGGGCACCCTTGTTGACGTCCTTGCCCAGGTGATGCACGACCAGCACCAGGCCGTCAATCGCGCGACGCATCTTGTCCAGGTTGCTGATAAAGCGCGTCATGTCAGCAGCACTGTTTTCATCACCACCGGCCATGCAGCGTGATAGCGTGTCCACCATCAGCACACCGGCAGAGCCCATTCGCGCTTTGGCTTCCTTCCAGGCACCGAGCACGGCTTGCACATCGCTCTCACTGTCGAGCAGGTTGACAGCAAACGGAATCACTTCCAGCGGCATCTCGGCGCTGCCGGCGGTTTCCTTCACATAAGCCAGCACGCGCTGCGCAATGCCGAACTCTCCCTCAGCGGCCAGATAGACCACGCCGCAGGGCTTGACCCGGTAGCCAAACCAGGGCCGACCGCGGGCAATCGCCATCGCCAGATCAAGACAGAGAAAGGTCTTTCCCGCGCCGCTCTGTCCTATCACTGCGGCGAGTCCGCGCACCGGCAGAACCGGTTTGACCCGGTAGCGATAGCCTGGTAGCGCGAGCAACTCAGCAATGGGCATGGAGCGCAGTCGCTGCTCGCTCTGGCCCTGGGGTAGCAACTGCTGTCGAACTGCTTCGATGCCGTCGAGACGGTGCAGGTCGTTGAAATCGGTACGGGACCTGGGGTCGCTGAAACTTGGCAACACAACTTCAGCGCCGATGACTTTGGCCGCCTCAAGCGCCTTGGCTTTACCGACATTGAATTCATTCTCGTGGTCATCGTCCCCGGCCACGACAATGCGTGCCTTGGGATAGGCGTGGCGCACATGCTGGCAGACAGGAAGCAGATTGCCAGCATTGAAACTCACGCAGACGGGTAGATTCGTTGCCTCGTGAAGCGAAGCCGCTGTGCTGTAGCCCTCGGCGACCAGCAGGGTTGGTGTACAGGCGCCAGACTCCATGTCACCAGAATGGTCGGGCTGCCCCAGCCAGAAGTGACCCTGCTTGACTCTGCCATCGGGCATGAAGCGCTTTTGACCATCAGGGCCGATGAACTGCAGACTGCAGAGTTCACCGCCGGGCTGGTAGATGGGAACGATCAGCGATGCATCGACAATGTCAAAGCGCAGCCCGTAAGACTTAACGAACTTGGCTTGCAGATACGGGTGTTGGTCATCGGCGGCAGGTGAGCTGTCCCAGATCTGTTGGGCGCGTTCGGCGCTGCGACCTTGGGATTGCGCATGGAGCTTTCTGGCATTTTCCAGCTCAGTTCGGATCTGCGCTTGAAGGGCGCTGCGCTCGGACGTGGACATGTTGGAGAGCGCCTTGCGATCAAACCATTTTTCGCAAAGACCTTGGCGCCAATCACCATAGACGCCGGATCGGCCTTGGGCAAAGAGCTTGCACCAGCCGGCTGTATCGGCACGCTTGTGTTCGTGCCCGATGCCTGGAAAGCGTGTCCACTCGTCGATCAGGATGTCTGGTGGTGGCGTCAGACCCGCTTGTCTCATCGCCTCGACGAACCCGTTGGTGGATGGCATCACTGCGGCGCCCCCAATGGCGCGGCCATTGACCTGCTTCTCTGACTGATCCAGCCATTGATTTCGTGCTCGAACCAGCCCACCGACTGAGCGCTCAGGCGCACTGGTACGGGAAACTGTTCCTTGCCAATCAAGGCGTAGATGGAACTGCGAGAGAGCCCGGTGCGTTGCTGCACTTGACGGCATCGCAGGATGCAGTAGGTCGGGGCTTCTTCAGTCTGGACGGTTTTGGATCGGCTCATTTTGGCGTGGCCCGGCTTGGGCTGCTGTGGAAATGAGAGAAGTGTCCAGACCGTAAGCCCGCCGAAGCAAACGCCTCCGTGGGGCCGCGAGTGAAAATAATCCCTACTACGGTAGGGACCAATCACCAAAGATCTGAATTTACGGTGATGCGGTGGGCAAAATCCCAGCCGCTGGCGCTGATTGCGCAGTACTAAATAGAGTCAATCAGGCTATCGTGAGCAGGGAAATGAATTTCGATCACGTTGATGACGCGCTCACGGGACATGTGGTTCTTATTGATGAGCCACTTTGCAATAGTTGCCAGGTGCCAAGTCGAGGCGACGCGCGTACCACCCCGGTTGGGCTGCCCCTTGCTGGCGCGCGCTTCCATAAGACCGTCATAGCGCCCAGGATTACCCAGACGCTCCTGCCACCACTGACGATTCTTGTAAGAGTCGCTGCGCTTGCGAAACGCCTCGGTCAATGCTTGCGAGCTAACGGAAGGCAACACGTTATTGTCGCGGGGCGCAACCTTTGCTGTGGCTGTGGCCTGATCATCCTTGCCGGCGTCTGTTGCTGTCTCGATCGCTGGTTCGGGCACTGGTTGGGAAACTGGTTGGGCCACAGCCACGCTGTCGCCGCGATCGAGCCATGCGGGGCGCGCAGTGAGCTTGGATACAGCTGGCGGTCGGGTTGGAGAGTTCAATGGATTGCTGCCTTCGATCTTTATCACCCAAGCCTCAAAGCTGGCGCGCTCGATCAATAGCAGTTGCCGACGAAACAACTCCAGCACGGGATCTTCGAACGTCTTGCCATCGGAGCGCTCGTAATTAATCTCGCCTCGCTCGCAGGCCGAAACCAGTGCCAGTGACTTTGCCTTCCAGCAATCCCGGTCGCCCTGGCACCACTGCTCCAGGATCGCCACCGGGCTCAGCCAATCGGATGCGTCCCAGTATTTTTGGCAATCGGTCTCAGATGGCATTTTGCTAGGGCTTGGGTCGGGGAAAGGGACGCAGCCATGGTTTGGTTGCGCCTGATGAAATCAATTCTAGACTTTCCCGAAAATCCCGAAACGTCCCGAATCCGGGCAATCCGGGTCCCGAAAGTCCCGGTCACCCTATAAGGGGGACCGGTTTCGGGATGAAAACGGGATCGGGCAGGAGGGCGATGATCCAAGCGGGCTGCAAGGTCAAGATTGGGAACGTCAACCAATGTCAACCGATCTTGCCAAATTTTGCCAAGATGTCTAAACTTGGGGCATGAGTACCATGAACATCTCTTTACCCAGCACACTGAAGTCCTTCGTTGATGAACAGGTCAACCAGGGCGCGTATGGCACCAGTAGTGAATATCTGCGCGAACTGATTCGCAAAGACAAAGATCGGCTGCACTTGCGCGCTCTGTTGGTTGCCGGTGCAACGTCTGCGCCAGCAGCGCTGGCCGATGCGGCTTACTTCGAGGGCCTGCGCAAACGCGTTCGCCAGACGACCACGGTGACCAAAGTGGGCAAGCGCGGTTGAAGGTGAAGCCCATCGTTCCACGTGAGCTGGCCAATCACGATGTCAACGAGATCATTGCGTACTACCTGGGCGAGTCGGCCGAGCAAGCGGCCTATGGATTCATCGATGCGCTGGAAGAGGCCTACACCCACATTGGGCGCCACCCGGCTACCGGCTCACCGCGCTATGCCCATGAGTTGAACCTGCCGGGTCTGCGCTTTTGGCCGTTGAGTCGCTATCCGCATCTTGTCTTCTATGTTGAACGCCCAGACCACATTGATGTCTGGCGAGTGCTCCACGGTAAGCAGGATATACCGGAGTGGATGGTTCAGATCGATGACATTTGACCGCCACCAAAATTCAACGGGTCCTTCCTGGCGATGAGTCTATGCGGGGGACGCAAGCGCAAGACTCCTCTAGTGACAGAGTGCAAACCTGGGTTTGCAGGGTGGGCGGTTTGCAGCTTGACGCAGGCGCCAAGTGGCGAATCGGCTGGAGGCAATGCTGCATGAGAAATGAGGGTTCTTCCCTATGAAAACAGTGTCCGGACGCAGCCTTCAAACCACGTTGATCTGATGACATTGCGGACGACGGTGGTGCAAACCTGGAGTGCAAACCCAACAGGGTTGCACTGCAAACCTTTGGGCGTAGATGGTGTCACAAGAGGTCGGGGTGGCCGGTTGTGTGAATACCGCGCGTTGTCCGGCAGGACAACGGTATTCACCACCAAATTCTCGCGCGACTGAAACCCTTAGGTCGTCCTTGCCAAAAGACCTGTTGGGGGTTTGCTATCCCTATTTCGACAACAGGCACAGTACCAGTACATGGCAAAAAGTACTTGCAGATCCAGATTTAGTCATCGATTGAACGCCGCCAAGGCGTAGAACGATCAAAGTTGCGGCATTATTTTCCATCTTTACGAGTACCACGGTTTAGAAATCCGTATTGAGTCCGAATCCCATTCCATGGGAATGAAACCTTTGCCGAAATTGAACGGATAGTTAATGCCTACACCACGCCGAATTTTGGAGATGACTGATGCAGGATGAAAGTCATCAACCGGAGCAACTCGCCAGGTTGCTGCTGACTTCGAAACTATTCAAGAATGTCAATTTCGCCATCCTCGATGCGGAGTTGAGCCAGAGCCGTACTGTAACCATTGACGTCGGAGAAGTGTTGCTCGATCCAAAGCAGCCCAATGCCGACATTTTTGTGGTTCTCAGTGGTGAGGTGCTGATCTGTCTGGAGCCGCGCGTGATCTATCCACTGGCTCGGTTCAGCGTCGGGGACTGTGTCGGCGAGTTGTCGGCCATCGATGCCAATCCGCCGTCCGCCTATGTTGTCGCTGCAGTCGCAACCAAACTGCTGGTCATTCCAAAGTTGGTTCTATGGAGGATGCTGGAACTGGCGCCGGTCATGGCATTGAACCTGCTTCACGTGCTATCAACGCGGATTCGTGAAAACAACGTGATTCTCCTGGGCAGTCTGGCGCGCCAGCGCGAGTACCGTAACAAGGCCGAGATTGATGCGTTGACAGGACTGTACAACCGTGCCTGGTTTGCCGAAGTCTTCCCGCAGCAATTGGAGTTGTGCGAGCGCACGGGTCAGCATGCTTCTTTGTTGCTCCTGGATATTGACCATTTCAAGAAGGTCAATGACAACTATGGCCATCTTGGCGGTGATGAAGCCCTGCGCCATGTAGGCTTGCTGCTGAGAAACAATTTGCGCTCCACCGACCTTTGTGCGCGCTATGGCGGTGAAGAGATAGTCGTTCTCATGCCGGGCACGGAATTGGCCGAGGCCAAGCTTGCCGCCGATCGCCTGCGCGAGATCATCGCCGCTGCGCCATGTGTGCTGCCAGACGGAAGAAGCATCAAACTCCAGATCTCGGGCGGGTTGGCTCAATGGGAGCCCGGCTCCCATTTGAACAACTTGATTTCTGCCGCAGATCTGGCTCTTTATCTTGCCAAGGAAGGCGGTCGCAACCAGATTTGCGCGAGCACGCTAACGCTAGGGCGGGTTCTGTAGCACAGGAGCCTCAGAAATTGGTCGTCACATCCCAGTCCAAGGGCGGTGGATCAATCTGAAACGCCTCGATCCGCTGAACGTAAAGCGCATAGAGTCCAGATTCCGGATGCGCATCACGCAGTTCATTTAGCCAGGCCTGCGCCTGATCCCATCGTTGAGACCGGTACGCTGCCAGCACTTGACTCCATTGCCACAATTCCTGCTTCACTGCATCTGAGACGTCATGCGTTCGTCCGATCGGCTCGTAGATGGCAATATTCTGATCTTTGCCCTTGACACGTACCTCGTCGACTTCCCGGCAAGTCCAATCAGGCAACTGCTTGCGGGTGTTTTCGCCGATCAGAATATCAACACCGTAGATCTTGGTCAGCCCCTCCAGTCTGGAGCCAAGGTTCACAGCGTCCCCCATGACCGTGTAGGCCCGCCGGATCTTGGAGCCCATATCACCTACCCGCATCAGGCCAGTGTTCAGACCGATGCCGATTTTCAGCGTCGGCCAGCCCTTTGCCGCGAATTCCTGATTCAGGCCTTTGAGCTCATGCTGCATGCGCAGTGCTGCCAGCACAGCGTCTTGGGCATGCTCGGCATCGGGCAGCGGCGCGCCCCAAAAGGCCATCACGGCATCACCTATGTATTTGTCCAGCGTGCCATGGTGGCAGTCGCGAATGACTTCGCTCATCGCCGTCAGATAGGCATTGATCAGTTCAGCCAGAACGGGGGGGCTGAGCCGTTCTGAAATCGATGTGAAATCCCGAACATCGGCAAACAACACCGTCAACTCACGTTCAAGCGGTGCCATGTTGAAGGCACCCGGATTCTCTGCCATTTTCTCGACCAGTTCGGGCGGCACATAGTTGGCAAACAGCTTTGACATTTGCCGCTTGCCACGGGCTTCAATGATGAAGGCATAGCCCATCTGATAGAAAAAAAGGCTGGTCAGGCATGCGATCAAAGTTGCTACCGGCAACATCAATTGCTCGGTCTGCAGCATGAACCCGTTGAGCCCAAACAAGGCCGCCACGACCAGCAACCACGCGACCACGGTGTAAGCCGGTTTAAGCCAGACTCCGCCAACAACCATCAACAAGCCGAGCACGATGACGCTCACCATCTCCACGTAGTCTGGCGGCTGAACAATGCAGCCGTCAAGCATGCAGGTAATCAGACTGGCATGAACCTCGACGCCCGGAACGCTGACGTCCATCGGGGTCGTCACCATATCGCCCAAGCCAGCCGCCGAGGTGCCAATCAGGACGATGCGATCTCTCAACTGATCGACCGGCGCGCGCCCGTTCAGTACATCGACGGCAGAAACATAGGTAAAACTTTTCGCCTTTCCCCTGAAGGGCACCCACGCCGTGAGTTCGCGATCGACCGGCACGTCGATCGGCCCAACCACTACTTTTGCTACCCGCAGCGCACCGTCACCATAGGCCGACTTGTGCACCTCCAGACGCGGTGACTTGGTCAGCGTTTGCACTACCGTCAGCGCCAAAGAAGGGTAATAGCGCCCGTCGTGTTCGATCAACAGGGGTACCCGTCGCGTGACACCGTCTTGGTCAGGCAAGTGGTTCAGGTGCCCCGCCCCGGCAGCCTTTGCCTGCAGTTCAGGCAATAGCCCGGTATGCGCAGGGTAAGAATGGGCCGGCTGACGTTTCAACCCCCAAGCGCTCAGGTCCAATCCCTCCGGCAGGCGGTTGCCGCCCGCCGGCGTGTCGTTGTGAAAGGCATAAGCCAGCACCACCGGACCGCCCTGCATGGCCTGCCCCAGCAATTGATCAAACAACAGCTTCGGACGCAACTGTTCCAGGGCCACGGCAAACTCAGGAACAGCCTTTAACTCGTGTTCCTTCAAATACTCCAGCGTATCGAGTTCGGAGGATGCACTTTTTTCAGAAAGCAGGATGTCCATCGCCACCAATGACGCGCCGTACTTCTGAAACAAATTTGTCACCAGCAACGCCATCCGATCACGCCGCCAGGGCCAGTGCCCCTCGCCTCCCTGCTCTTTCTCGCGCAGGCTCTTGTCGTCAATATCAACCACCACGATCCGCTTGTCTGGCGTGCCAGACGGCAGAGCCCGAACCCGCATGTCGTACAGAATC
>Ga0208566_1001922_pt1 | contig 11530 bp, 8 predicted proteins | sample PL_2010_150m_FD_184159 | JGI IMG/M metagenome (GOLD analysis project Ga0208566, IMG submission 184159) | Freshwater microbial communities from Powell Lake, British Columbia, Canada to study Microbial Dark Matter (Phase II) - PL_2010_150m... | ecosystem: Environmental > Aquatic > Freshwater > Lake...
GGTTACAACTACCGCTGAAAACATATAGCCGGTTGTCCATCATCGGGAAAAGCAATAGATTGAAGAACATTGATCAGGAGCGTCTATGAGGAGTTGCGTCCTTAGTGTTGCACTTGGAATTCTTCTCACGACTTCGTTATTCGGACAGGTCGCGAATCACATCGTGATCAGTGAAGTGTACGGCGGGGGAGGGAACAGCGGCTCGTCGTGGAAGAACGATTTCGTCGAGCTCTACAATCCGACGAATGCACCGGTGAGCGTTACCGGTTGGTCTGTCCAGTATGCATCAGCAACCGGACTGTTCGGGAATTTCAAGACGTATCTCTCCGGAGTCATTCAACCGAAAGGGTTCTTCCTCATCCAGGAGTCTCAAGGCGCAGGAGGCACAAAAGATCTCCCGACGCCGGATGTTGCCGGTGTCTTACAGATGTCAGGAACCGCGGGGAAAATCGTCCTCGTCAGAGATACGCTGACAATCGCTGGCCCCACCGACGCATCGGTCGTTGACTTCATTGGGTATGGCGGCGCGAGTTTGTCTGAAGGATCCGGTCCTACCCCGCTGCTGAGCAATACGACAAGTGCGGAACGAAAAGCATCATTCACATCGACGGCCGCAACCCTTGGGCCGGGGGGTTCAGAAGAAAAGGGGGGCAATGGCTGGGACACGAACAACAACTCGAACGATTTTGTCGCACAAGCGGCGATCAACCCGCAGAACAGTGCCAGCTCCAAGGAACCGCCGCCGTCGATTCAGGCCGGAATCGGCGTGGCCTACATCTTGCCGCAGATCGTGAAGGCTGATACCTCGTTCCAACTGACAATCGTTCTCCGTGGAGTGTCGGACGCCCCCATAACCGCGCTACGGTTCGCCAAGTATTCGCTATTCGACTGGTCGCACTCGTCTATTACCGTGAGCGTGTCCAACGGCGGACAGCCATTGCTGCAACAGACAAAAGACACAGTCAAAGTCGGAGGATTTTCGATCTCCCCGACCGATAGCGTCCAGATTCGGATTTCAAGCCTTTCCGCAGCGGATACGACAGTCAAAGTCATATTTCGTTTCGAGACCGGAGCGGGGAGTGATTCGACCGCATTGGTGACGCCGCTGCCTTCGTTCGTTCTCTATGGTAATCCGCGGGCGGTCGCTGAGGTCAAGGTCAACGATGCGCAAGGGATTCCTCTTAATCTGCAGAAGCCTGTGACTGTTCGGGGTATCGTCACGGTCGCGAAGGAGTTTGGAGGGCCGGCGTACATTCAGGACGCGTCGGGAGGTCTAGCGGTGTTCGACCAGCCGTTCGAAAACGCGGTGAAGGTCGGCGATGAGGTCACGATAACGGGGACGATAACACAGTTCAACGGACTGACGGAACTGGCGTCCGTTACACTGCACAAAATCAACAGCAGCGGGAATGATGTGACGCCTCTTGTCGTCTCATGTGCCCAGCTGGCCCATGACGGGACAAATGGAATAGAGTTCTACGAAGGTATGCTTGTACAGTTGAACCGTGTGACCGTCCGGGATGCATCGGGGCAGCCTACTTCCACATGGGGTGTCAGCGGATCGGGCTCGAACTTCTGGCTCAGTGATGGCAGCGACAGCATCCAGGTGCGCATTGATGGCGATGTCAGCAGCATCGCGAACACGCCGGCTCCGGCGGGCGAGTTCGATCTCGTTGGCGTCGTCGGTCAGTTCATTTCCTCACCTCCTTTTGTCGGCGGATACCAGGTTATGCCGCGATCGATCACGGATATTTTCTCCAAAGGTCCGGTCATTACCGTTTCGCCTCTGGAAAGGTCCATTACGTCGACGGCATTTGACGTGCAATGGGAAACGGCGAAGCCGGGCTCAAACTATGCCCGTTACGGACGGACGCGTGCATACGACCTTGGTGTCGTCGGGAATGCCACGCCGCAAACGGTTCATCGGATTACGATTTCCGGATTGGCGCCAGCCACGGCGTATCATGTCCAGGCATACTCGGTCAGCGGAAACGACACGAGTTTCGCCGGAGATCGGGTCATCAGTACGGCGTCGCAGGGCTCAACGGGCCAGATCAATGTCTATTTCAACAAGTCGGTCAACACATCGCTGGTGCGATGGGATACGGCCAAAGGAAATGCGAAGCTCACCGATTTGTTACTACGCCGGATCAACGCGGCAAAAAAATCTATCGACTGCGCTCTCTATAGTATGAGCGGACAGGTTGGACAGACAATCGCCACCGCATTGGTTCAGGCATGGAACCGGGGAGTCAAAGTCAGGTTTATCATTGAGCGTGACAACATGAATGCTACAACCGGCACCACAGTCAATCAGTACATCGTGCCGGCCGGTATTCCGTGGATCAGCGATGACTACGACGCCGTGAACGGGGGCGTCGGATTGCACCACAACAAGTTCTTTGTTATCGATTACCGTGGAGGAACTCCGGACCAGGCATGGGTTTGGACGGGTTCCTGGAATCTGACCGATTCCGGCACGAACGATGATTTTCAGAACGCCATTGAGATCCAGGACCAGGCGCTGGCTGGAGCTTACACGATTGAATTCAATGAGATGTGGGGGAGCGATTCAACAACGGCAAACGCGGCGAATTCGAGGTTCGGCGCGCGGAAGTTGGACAACACGCCGCATATCTTCAATGTAAACGGCACGCCGGTCGAACTCTATTTTAGTCCATCCGACAGGACCACGAGCCATATCATCAGCACACTGGCAAAAGCGCAGAGCTCGATCAACGTGGGGATGCTCACACTTACCAGATCAGACATCGCCGCAACCATGGTATCAAAAAAGGTTGCAGGGGTGAAGGTTCGAGGGATACTGGATAACGGAACTGACACAGGCTCTCAGTACACTTTCCTAACAACGAGCGGGGTCGACATTCGACTGAAAAGCAATACCCCCGGACTGCTCCATCACAAGTATGGCATCGTTGATGCAGAGGTGACCACAGCGACGCAATATGTCATTACCGGTTCGCATAACTGGACGAGCGCGGCCGAGACGTCGAACAACGAGAACACTCTGATCATTCAAAGCAACCGGATTGCGAACCAGTACCTTCAGGAGTTTGCCGTCCGGTACAGGGAAGCAGGCGGCGGGGACAACATTGTAGTGGGAATTGAGAACACCGGAGGACACGTTCCCTCCACGTTTTCGCTCTCGCAAAACTATCCAAACCCGTTTAATCCAGAAACAGCTATCAGCTATCGGTTGTCAGCCGTCAGTCAGGTAGTGCTCAAGGTGTTCGATGTCCTCGGAAGAGAAATTGCAGTGCTGTGCGATGACGTCCGATCTGGAGGGACCCATGTTGCACGATGGGACGCTTCGGCATTGCCCAGTGGTGTGTACTTCTATCAATTCATTGCCCGATTTGTCGACAATGGGCATGCAGGGGTATTCATCGACACCAAAAAGATGGTGTTCGCGAAGTAGGCTATATCAAATTGATGCACTTCTGTGAGGTTAGGTGTGCATGGACAGACGCGCCCGTTTTGTCTGAGATCCTATTCCTTGCTTTTCGTCGCTTGAATTGCTACTTTCTCGCAGATCATCAAGAGGAGTGTTATGAAGAAGATTCTGATCGTTGACGACGAAGATTCATTCCGGAAGTCGCTCGCAAGTCAGCTCAAACTCAAAGGATGGGCGGTCGCCGAAGCAGCCGATGGCATGCAGGGAGTGGAGATGGCAGCGCGGCACAAACCGGATGTCATCCTCAGCGACGTGCAGATGGACAACATGAACGGATTCATGATGGTGGAGGAACTCCAGCAGTATCCGGCCACAGCTTCCATCCCTGTGATCATGATGACGAGCGCAGCGTCTGCTGCAGGGGCATGGAATTCGGATATCGCGGTCGAGTACCTCGAGAAACCGTTTACAATTGTCAAGCTGTTGGAAATCATCGGAACGATTGTAAAAAAATAAGGAGTCGCCGGTTTCCCAGCGACTCCTTATTCAGATCCTCACCAATTCATTCTTCGCGCAGCTTCGGTTGCTGCAAGTTCCTTGCCCGCTTACCGCACGAGCATCGCCTTTTTCACAATCTGTTTCTCACCGCTCTGCCCGCCAGAAATTGAGCTGGCTTGCATCCGAATGATGTAGATCCCGCTGGGCAGATCCACTCCATGCCGGTCTTTTCCGTTCCACACAACAGTGTAGGTGGAAGGTGCCTGCACACCATTCACGAGAACGGCGATTTCCTGTCCAAGGACGGAGAAGACACTGATTCGGACGTTCTGGCTCTCCGGAAGGCCGTATCGGATCGTCGTGCTCGGATTGAAAGGATTCGGGTAGTTTTGGTCTAAGACCAATTGCCTCGGGATATTGGCTTTTTCCGATAGTTCTTCAATCCCAACCGACACGCTCGATTTCGTTGCTAGGATTGTATATGAACCTCCGTCGCCAGTCCATCTATATATTCTGACGTAGTATGTTCTTCCTGCAACAGGTTTGAATCCAGCGATAGAATAGACGCCTGCCCTCCCATCCCCGTTGAGATAAGTAGTTCCGTCGGAATCATAAATACTGATGTTCACATCCACTGGAGAATCGGTTGCTACCTGAACGTAGATGGAATCACTCGACGGAGAAATGAGTTTCCAATAATCCTCGGTATCTGTGGTGCCATTTGAGTAATAACCTATGTGACCTGTGCTCACAACGCCATAGGCCAAAGAGGTTGCTGTCGAAGGCGAATCATTCCCCTCTCCTTCGTTATTGCGCGAGGGCGGAGTGTGGATGACCTTCATTGCGTAGCTTCCTGCATTGCCGGTCCATAGATATACATCCGCGTAATATGTGCCTGGCCGCAGGAAAGCAGTCAGTTCGGAATAAGGTCCGGTGCGGCTATCGCCCGCGAGGTATCTCGTGCCATCGATATCATAGAGACTGAGATTTAGGTTGAGAGGAACTCCGGAAAGGTCAAGCGAATCAGAAGTCACTTGTATTTTCACCATTCCATCGCTCGTCGTAGTGATCTTCCAGTAGTCATGAGTATCTGTCTTACCATTTGAGAAATAACCAAGATGACCTGTCACGGTGCCGTTCACGGTTGCAGTGGAGGCAGCTTGAGACGAGTCATTGCCTTCAACATCATTGGCCAGTGGGGGTGGAGTGTGGACGATCTTCATCGCGTAACTTCCTGCATTGCCAGTCCATAGATATGCATCCGCGTAATATGTGCCTGGCCGCAGAAAGACGGTAACTTCGGAGTAGGGGCCAGTGCGGCTATCGCCCACGAGGTATCTCGTGCCATTGACATCATAGAGACTCAGATTTAGGTTGAGAGGAACTCCGGAAAGGTCCAGCGAATCAGACGTGACTTGTATTTTCACCATTCCATCGCTCGTCGTTGTGAACTTCCAGTAGTCATCAGTATCTGTCTTTCCATTTGAGAGATACCCAAGATGACCTGTTACGGTGCCATTCACAGTTGCAGTGGAGGCAGTCTGATACGTGTCGTTATCTCCCTCTCCTTCATTATTGAGCGGGGGCAGAGTGTTCGTGATGGTCATTGCGTAGCTTCCTGCATTGCCGGTCCATAGATATACATCCGCGTAATATGTGCCTGGCCGCAGGAAAGCAGTCAGTTCGGAATAAGGTCCGGTGCGGCTATCGCCCACGAGGTATCTCGTGCCATCGATATCATAGAGACTGAGATTTAGGTTGAGAGGAACTCCGGAAAGGTCAAGCGAATCAGAAGTCACTTGTATTTTCACCATTCCATCGCTCGTCGTAGTGATCTTCCAGTAGTCATGAGTATCTGTCTTACCATTTGAGAAATAACCAAGATGACCTGTCACGGTGCCGTTCACGGTTGCAGTGGAGGCAGCTTGAGACGAGTCATTACCTTCAACATCATTGGCTCGCGGAGGAGGAAAGAACTCTGATTTGATCTCATAACTGCCTGCACGACCTGTCCAAAGATACACTCTGATGTAGTACGTGCCCGGACGGAGGAAACTTGATACCTCCGAAAATGTTCCATTTCGCGAATCGCCGATGATATACCTAGAACTATCAACATCGTAGAGTGACACATTTAGGTCAAGGGGAGTGTCGCCTCTCAGATCGAGCGAATCCGATCGCACTTGAACGCGAAGCCATCCATCTGTCGTTGTCGTGATTTTCCAGTAGTCCTGATTATCCGTGGTTTTGTTTCCGTAGAATCCCACATGCCCCGTCCCGGTTGCATTGGCATTCAACAGAACCGCCTGCGTCGGGTAGTCATTTAGTTCTGAATCCGCTGTTTTGGGAGGTGCCTGAAATGAATTGCTTATCGTATAGGAGCCCGCGGTTCCCGTCCAGCGATACACTTTTGCGTAATATGTGCCAGGTTTCAAGAAAGCAAAGGATTCTGAATATGTACCAGCTCGTCCATCACCTGTGATGTATGTTGATCCATCTGTATCATAGAGTGAAACATTCAGATCGATCGATGAAATGGAGTTCACCTCAACACGAAGATAGCCATCTGAGATGAGAGTGATTTTCCAATAGTGGTCGGTTGACTGGTCGCTAATTGAGCCTCCTGAGCTTCCATTGACAGTGATTGCCGTCGCCGATCCGATGCTGCTCCCTTGTGCAAACGCAAGAGTTGATAAAAGGAGAATGAGAAAGAGTATCGAAAACAATCGAAGCATAGCAATCCTCCTGGAGGTCTGCCCTCGCTGGTCGTACTTTTGAGATGAATGGATACCTGGACTCTTGTTGTTCGGTGCTGTGTGCTTGGACATTATAATAAATTATGGCACCAAAGGTCAAGCGACGGGATCACATCGGGCCGGGAAGGTCATTCGGTTGCTCCTTCAGTCCAAACGGGGTTCACCGAGGTTCGGTGATACAGACAGGCCGATTCAGTACAAGAACGCGATGTCGGAGAAACGTCTGAGTAAGGGGGTGAATCGAATTGAGACTGGATCGACCCCGCTGTGTTCCTTGCCTTTCACGTTGCCATTTCTTACTTTCATTGGAATTCTTTCCTGATACGATGATTCTCGAGCGCCCCGGCGCACTGGACACCGTTCATGCCGCGCTACACTCCCGAAGAGATTCGCGCAACATTCGCCAATTCCACAGAGTTCAATGACATCTTCGACGCATTTGAGGACGCCATTGCTCAACGCATTCAGGACGTCGAGCTCTATCGCCTTCTCTTCTGGAATCATTTCCTCGGTCCCGATGAACTCTGTCTCTTCGGCGAAAAACTGGCGAGGGAATTCCCGGGCATCTCATATGATATCTATATGTGGCTTGCAAGTGTCTTCGAAGTCACGTATTCATCGTACGACAACTTTGAGCTCGCTATCAAGTACTATCGAAAAGCTGCGGAGGCGCGTCCGAGTGCTCCGGATCCGTACCTCGACGCGTGCGACTGCTACGACCCCGACCTCAATATCCCACCGATCGATGTGCTCCTTGAATTTCTCAAAGGGAGCCTGGATCATGTGAACAACAGGAAAGTCATTCTCGGCCGGCTCTCCCACCTCTATCACCTGATCGGCGACGAGGATCAAAGCAAGTACTACAGGGATCTCGCAGAGCAGCCGGATCGGCCAAAGCTGTCAAATGGCCTCAACTGAACATTCCTCCACCCGCGGGATGCTCTTTGTCGTCCTTGCGGTCTCTCTCTGGGGAGGTTCAGCATCCCTCGCGAAGTACCTGTTCCTGACACGGTACGATCCGCTCATCATCACGCAAACGCGTTCGTCACTTTCATTCCTTCTCCTTGCGGCGTATTTCCTCGTTGTTGACAGAACTGTGTTTCGGATTCGACCGGGGGAGCTGTACAAATTTGCACTGATCGGTATCGTCGGAATCGCGATCACGAATTTCACCTACTACTTCACCGTCAAAGAATCGACGGTGGCGACAGCGATCCTTGTCCAAAATGTTGCTCCCGTGCTCGTGATGATCTATGCGGTTGCCGTAAGCAAGGAAGAGGAACTGAACGGGATAAAAGTGCTCTCACTTCTTTTCGCGTTGTGCGGATGCTTCTTCGCAGTGAGCGGAGGCTCCCTGAGCGAAGTGAGGCTGACCGGCTGGTCGCTTCTCACCGCTCCGGCTTCGATGCTCACCTATGCATTTATGCTTATAGCGTCAAAGCGGATGCTTCGGCGGCACAGCGTCTGGACGACGCTCGTCGGGGGCCTGGGATTCGCGGCGCTGTTCTGGCTTCTCGTCAATCCGCCCTGGGCAATTGCGGCCAAAGGATACGGGATCGGCGACTGGGGGATATTCCTGGGCTTTGCGGTCGCTTCCATTCTTCTTCCGTACATTTTCTTCGCGAAGGGGCTAAAGATTCTGGAGGCGACGACCGCCGGCATCATCACGACTCTGGAACCCGTTATCGCAATTATCGTTGCCTGGTTCGCGCTCGGTGAGTCCATCAACGCGGTGCAGATCTGCGGGGCCGCAGGAGTCGTTGGGTCGGTGCTTCTGCTCCAAGTACGACGGGATTCTCTTCTGAAACTCCTGAGGAGCGGTCATCATGCCAAGTGAACGAAGGCTCGCGCGCCTCGAGTTTGTGCTTCGACATCGTCAGCCGGACCTCACGGTGGTGATGGAAAACATACACGACCCGCACAACGTGAGCGCCATGCTCAGGTCATGCGACGCAGCAGGCGTCTGGGAGGCACAGCTTCTCTATAATACGGACGCCTTCCCGAAAATCGGCAAGAAGAGCTCTGCGAGCGCGGGGAAGTGGGTGGGGCGTCGTAAGTTCAAAACGGTGGAAGAGTGTTACGCGAAACTTCGATCAGAAGGTTTCCGCATTGTTGCCACGCGTCTCGACGAACAGGCAGAGTCGATCTATGATGTCGATCTCACAGGGAAAGTCGCCATCGTATTTGGAAATGAACATCGCGGCGTCTCCGATGATGCGGCCCTCGCTGCCGACGGTTTGATCCAGATTCCGATGTTCGGCATGATCCAAAGCCTGAACGTGTCAGTGGCTTGTGCGATTACGTTGTACGAAGCGCTTCGGCAGCGGCTCAGGAAGAGCGGCTACGGAACGAGCAAATTCTCGAAGGCGAAATTCGAGGAATTGACCGAAGAGTGGAAAAGAAAATGAGCAGACTTGTTTATAGCTCCAGATCACCTTATATTTTTGACGAAAAGGAGCAACGCTGGAATGGCTTTGCGCACTGAAACGCTGGACTTCCTCCGTGAACTCGAACGGTTCTCCGATCGATCCCTCAAGCACCCGAACGATGTCGGCTATCTTGTCGAGGCCGCAGTTCAGAATCGGAAGATGGAAACATTCAACGAGGCCATCTTCCTCGCAAAATTCGTCACGAAGTCCTTCGGTGTCATGAAGCGGATCGGCGTCGATGGGGAGGGGTACGACAAACTCTCCGCTGAATTCCAGGCAAGCCTCGGGAAGGTTGCATCCCTCCTCAAGGATATTGCGGAAGGGGCACCTGAGGAAGTCCGGCGAAGCCAGACCGCTCTCTTGTTCAACCTCACGCAGGAGAGTCTCGACCGCCTGATGCCCCTGCTATCGGATCTCGCCATCGTCAAGAACTGGGTGCTCGATGGAAAACAGATTCCGCAGCAGCCCGCCGCCGAATGATGAGACCATCCGGAGTTGATTCATTTTCGCTCACAGCACAACAAGGTAGAATCACATGACTAAGATCGGTACCGATCAACGGGGTGTCCTGAGAACCTTCGCCGCGATCCTCGTGTTTCTTCTCTGCTCACAGCAGGCATTTCCGCGACAGGTGAAGGTCGCCGGCAAGCCCGTGGTAAAACCGGGCATCGATGTGTTGCGGAGCCGCGGGTTCGATATCCTCAAAGGGAAGCGGGTTGGCCTGATCACGAATCCGACGGGGGTCAGCTCCAATCTGGAACAGACTGTCGATATCCTGCATCGGGCGCCGGGCGTGAAACTGGTTGCGTTGTTCGGACCTGAGCACGGCGTACGTGGTGACGCCGAAGGGGGGAAACTGGTGGACAGTTTCAATGACAGCCAGACAGGTTTGCCGGTCTACTCACTCTACGGAAGAACGCGCAAACCTACAAAGGACATGCTGCGCGGGATCGATGTGCTGGTGTATGATATCCAGGATATCGGGGTCCGGTCGTACACCTACATCTCAACGATGGGTCTGGCGATGGAAGCGGCGGCGGAAAACAACGTGACGTTTGTCGTGCTCGACCGGCCGGATCCTCTGACGGGTGTCAGGGTGGAGGGCACGATGCTCGATCCGAAATTCAAATCGTTCATTGGCGCCTATCAGATTCCCTACGTGTATGGTATGACCGCCGGAGAGCTGGCTGAGATGATCAACATGGAACGGTGGCTGCAAAACGGCGTGAAGTGCAAGCTCATCGTCATACCGATGGAAGGGTGGAAACGTTCGATGTGGTGGGACGAGACGGGTCTTCCCTGGGTGCCTACATCTCCTCATATTCCTCATGCTACAACACCCATGTTCTATGTTATGACGGGACTGCTTGGAGAATTGGGGACGGCGAATCAGGGAGTTGGATATACGATGCCGTTTGAACTCGTCGGGGCCCAATGGGTTGACGGAGAAAAACTCGCAGACTACCTCAACAGCCGGAAGCTTGCAGGCGTGATATTCCGACCGCTTTCCTACAGGCCATTCTACTTCGACACCTCGGGATCCCGATTCCTGGGTGTGCAGGTTCACGTGACAGACAGCGAGAAATTGAACATGACTGCCGTTCAAGTAAATGTCCTCGACGCATTGCAGCGGCTCTTTCCTGAAAAAGACATTTTTGCCCGTGCCAAACCAGAAAGGATCGGCTCGTTCGACAAAGCTGCCGGGTCCAGCGACCTGCGCAAAGCGCTTCAGAGCCGGAAACGTGTCGAGGAGATTCTGCGCGACATCGATCGTGAACGGGCTCCCTTCATGATAGAGCGCGGGAAGTATCTTTTGTATGACTAGAAACCATTTCAAAAATCCTCACGCAAAGACGCTAAGGCGCAAAGCTGAGGAAAAAATACAAATTCTTAGCGACTTTGCGCCTTGGCGTGCGATTCTTGTGCTGGTTGTCGCTTTCTCTTTTGCGGTCCAGCCACTCCACGCCCAGGAGAAATCGTCGCCGGGATTCGCATTCATTCCCTTCGAGAACAAATCCGATTTCAAGGGGAAATGGGATGTCGGCATCGATGTCCCCCGTTTTCTCAGCGCCTACGTCAAAGAGCGATATCGGATTCCGACCATTTCGCCGGTCATCGTCAGGAACTTCTTCAATGAGCAGAATCATCAAGGCGCGGAGATCAACGATGTCGGGTTCTGGGTGGAGCTTTTTCGGAGATTCGGTGTTCGCTATCTGGTGGCAGGAACCGTTGAGATGTTTGACGTCTCCCGCTTCATGACGGGTCAGCCGATGGTCGGCGGGTACGAGGCGTTCAAGGGGGAGGTCAGTATCACGTTCGCGGTCTATGACCTGGAACGGACAGCGTTTTCTTCAACGCCAGTCGCAGTCAAGAAAGGGGACGCTGCCGGCGAATTCGCAGATCGATCCTTAACGCTCACGCTCTTCGGAAAA
>Ga0208566_1001923_pt1 | contig 11528 bp, 11 predicted proteins | sample PL_2010_150m_FD_184159 | JGI IMG/M metagenome (GOLD analysis project Ga0208566, IMG submission 184159) | Freshwater microbial communities from Powell Lake, British Columbia, Canada to study Microbial Dark Matter (Phase II) - PL_2010_150m... | ecosystem: Environmental > Aquatic > Freshwater >...
GCGCGCGGGGTTAATGCTTTGTCGGGATCTTCTACAGCGGCGCGGCACAGCGGCGGCAAAGAACGCGTGAGCGCAGTGATTTTTTGCGAAGTGGTTGGGGTTGGGCGCGGTTGCCATTTGGCTTTGAGGTGTTTGCCGTCGCGCGCCAGTGACGGCCTCACTTGTTGCGAGGCGATGATCTCCATCGCCAACAAAGTCGCCGTGCGCCAGGCAATTAAATCAGCGCCGATATGATGCGCGGGTAAGGCGAGAAGAAAATCAATCGCCGCATTTACGGATAGGAGCAAACCCGTGACGCGCCACGCGGCAAGCTTTGGCGACTCTTTTGGCGCGACTGCGCCCGTGGCGATAAGTTCGGGTGAGGGAAGTGGAGTTTTGTTTGTGGAGGGCAGCCACAGGGTGAGGGTGTGCGTTTTAGAGTCGGCAACCGTAGCGCGCTCACGCAGTTCGTCAACGGGACTTTGAAATGGATGCGGCGAGCGCTTTGGCGGTTTCCCCTTGAGCGAGAGGACTTCAAGCGATTCGCCCCACAAGAAGAATTGCTTTTGATCAGGCAGCCATGTGCCGTGCAGGATGAAAGTCATTTTATTCGTAGGGAAAGATTATTGGAGTGAGCTTCGCTCCCCTCGTTGCTATCACAGAGATACGTGGACTATTGAAGATTATTCTAACAACACACCTTGCGAAATTTTCTTGGCGCAGAAGCCCCGAAATCTACGTCGCCCAAGATGAACTTCCCAGACATTCTGGAATTCTGTGACTATTCGACTGCCTGTGTCACCTCAAAATAATTACTCGCTTTCAAGTGCATTGCTCCTCAACGTCAATGCACGCTCTAAACCCTCCAAGTCTACTAATCGTACTTTCAGTTCACGAGCCATCTCTTGCGTTGCCTCAGTAAACCCTGTCCGAGCGAAGAGGGCATATTGAGTTGACCAGCCTTGTGCCACTTGTGGCATCCGTTGACTACGCAGTACCAAATCTGTCAACACTTCGCGCGCGACAGGTTTCTCTCCCCACTTCGCTTCGCCAATCAACAGGTGCTTCTCACGCCGACTCGCTGCAACAATATCCAACTGCACTGCTTGCCCCCGCCGTTGTGTCCAAAACCCTCCTACTTGCTCCGGCAAAAATCCTAATCCACCACGATCCGATTCGTAGTACACCCACTCTCGACACAATTCTTCAAATACGTACGTCCCAATGAAAGCACGTAGATCCTCGCTTATCTTTTTAACTGCGCCCTGTATTTCTCCGCGCTCAATTGAGGTGCGGTGTGGCACAATAAAGCGGTAATAGAAGCGCAGAAACTGGTCACTGACATGGTAACGTCCTTGCCGGCCTCCTGCTTGAGCTAACACAGGATCGCGCCGCTCTACCATTCCCAATGCTTGCAAGGTTTGTAAATAGTGCCCTAAATGGCTTTCCGGCACGCCAGCGATTTGGGCAATCGCTTTCCACACATGAAAACCACTGGCAATTGCCGCCAACACTGACGAATATACAAACGGTTCATTCAATCGTTCATTAAGCAACAACGCCGCGTCACTTAGCAAAATGCTTCCGGGTTTCAAACACTGGTCACGCAATCCTCTTACGAAACTGGGAGAGTCAGCGAATAGAGCTAGATAAGAAGGAATACCACCACAAACAGCATATGCGGCGACTCGCTCAGCGGGTGACCAACTCTGGAACAACTCGCCTAAAGTTCCAAACGCCAAAGGTTGTAACCGCATTAATGAAGTGGCTCGCCCATACAATGGAGATTGGATTGACAGAACCTTCTTTTCCATTATGCCCACAAGGGAGCCACTTAGGATGAGACGCAAGTTGCTGACTTTTGATAAGCGATGATCCCAAATACGTTGAAAGAGGCTCACGATAGCCGGATCGCTTTGCACCAAATAAGTAAACTCATCAATTACTATAACGAGTGGAGATTTAGCTGACCGTAAGGCGGCCAGATCAGCAATATAGGTCAGAGCCGCATCCCAAGTCGGTAATGTGAACTCCGGGATTGATGGAGTGGTTAAGCGGGGATCGAGGCGAGCGAGCGCTTGTGAAAAGTCTCGAAGTTGATAGTTGGCACTTTGGGTTGTTGCGGTCCAGAAGAGAGTATTTTCGAGTGGCAAACGATGACGAGTGGTCAGGCGATCCAGCCAATGAGAGACCAAACTGGTCTTGCCGACTCGACGGCGACCATAGAGGATAAGCAAGCCAGCCTTGTCGCGTTGGAAAAAATCATCGAGTTGTTTCAATTCACGATAGCGGTCAACAAATTTCATCATGGGTGTAGGTAAGCGATCAAAAAAAGATGACTATGCCATGCACTCTACAGAGTTTCTGCTATGATAGTCACAACTCTGTTATATGTCAAATGGGGACGGGCTATTTTTCCACGCATCCCGCCTTATCTTGTCATTTACTTCTCATGATACACAATCAGACATCATGAACCAAAACGAAACTATCTTAATTCGTTTCAAGTCGTAGCGCTTTTTTGCCACTTTTGTTTACCCGCTATGGGTTCCAAGGTACCGAAGACATCGCGCGTGACTTTGCGATAATCGCTAACGGCTTTACGCCCGTCGCGTAAATTAAGCTTGCCGAAGTCACCGCGTGCGGGAAAGAATGGTTCGGTCACTCGTTTACGATACGGCTCAAGCGTGGCTTGCGTGTCGGCACTCTCAGCAAAGAAGCGCGTAGTGAAGAAGGCATCACGATCAGGCATGGCGTCGAACAATTCTTTGACTAACGCCAACGACGCCGGACGCGAGTGCGTTTCTAAAATAGGTTTGAGGTCGGACCACTTGATCTTTTTAGCCATGCTATATTATTTACTTCAGGCTTGAGCGGAGATTCTTTCTGATACGCCTATAACTACCTTGACTCGTCTTCTCAATCAGTTCTATATTATAAGCAGTAAAAGCCTTGCGGCTTCTCCTGCCCCGCGAAAGGTCGCCTAACTGTGGCGGCCCCGCCCCCGTCTGGAATGGATGACGGATCGGCTAGCGGGGCGGGTTATTTTAAGTGGTACTCCAGCACAACGCGCACTTTAGATTGGATCATTTCAAAGGCTTCGGACTCGCTTTGCGCATCGCGCCGCAAAATTGATCCCGCGACTAAATCCGCCACTTGAATCAACGGCTCACTTTTCGAGCGCTTCGTCAACACACGGTTGAAGTGACGCGGGATGTTTCGTCTTTAAATAGGCGGCGCAGTTCTAACGGCAGATCGGGTTCACCGCCAAATTCATCCAAGATCAATGTCGCGCCTTCACGCTACTCGTCCGGGATCGCCTGCAAAAGTTCTGTGACAAAGAATAGATAAAACTCCAAGCGGCGCATGATGCGGAAGGGCTCGGGCAGCGTGGTCTTATCCACCACCAATGCCCATGCTTCAAAATCGGCGCGTTGTAATGCGGCAAAAACTTTTTGGCGCAATCTGGATGACGATCCCATTGCATTGAATCCAAATTCATAATGCGCGGGTAGATTCAACTCGCGGCGCGCATCTTCCAACACCTGCCGCAATGCTTGTGCTTCAAGCGTGCCTATCACCGCCACCACAAAGTAGCGCGATGCGCCTTTGCCAAAATTAAAACTCACATCGCCAGACTCATCCCCGGCGAAGACTAATGTTTCCATATGGCGCTCACTTAAACAAATTCCAAAAAGTTGGGCGGCGCGTAGAGTTTGCGCTTACGCATCGGTTCAGGCGATTGGGTTTCACACAATTCGCGCAAACGCTTCATCTGTTGCGCAGCTTTTACCAAGAAGAAGGGCTCGGGCAATGGGGCAACATCGCTAGCCCAAGCAGGCGGTGTTTGCTTTTGCCGCAAGGCAAAGAGTTCAATGAGTGAGGCGGCAATGGCTAAGAGTTGTGCGTCTTGGATGCTGGGGCGCGGCACATCGCTCAGGCGCGCGGTTTGGCGTAAGAGGTCTTGCGTAAGACTGCGAAGTTGCAGGCTTTCGTAATCGCGAGCGGCGGTGGCTACTTGCTCAAGCGTTACCATATAAGGTGTCCCATAAATCTTGAAAAGCGTATTGCGCTTTGAGTTGATCACCCGGCACGAGATAGGGCACGACTCTCTTCCATATTTGATCGCGGTTGCCTTGTGAGGCGATCTCTTGAAGTAACTGACGCACGTCCGAAATATCTACGTCGTCACGCCAAGCTTCGACGATTTCTTCGCGGGTGAGAAGTGCCATGACTCTATTCTACAACTAATCCAGCGCGGTATCTTCAAGGATAGATTCGGCGATCGGGATTCAGATCGTTCACGCGAGTCTAATAGAACGGTGACGCGCTTGCCACTCAATTTGTGTTTATAGATTTTGTGGCTACCGCTTTGACGTGAAAGAGAATAGCCGCGCTTTTCCAGTATACGGATAATCTGCGCGGCAGTGGCACGCGCCAAGCGACTCATGCGGCTATCTCAGGTATCGTCAGGCTAACCGTTTTTGCGTCGCGCACCAATTCGCCATTAGCGAGGCGATCTGCAATATGTAGGCTTGCCGCATCTTTGATATTTGCCATTGCTTCGTCGTAAGTTTCACCTTGGGTGTAGCAACCTTGCAGAGCAGGACAATAAGCAAAGTAGTCGTCTTTGTCTTGCTCAATGACGATGACGAGTGCAATGTTTTTTTGTTTGGGTGTAGCGCGTTTGCGAGATGAGATATAGCGCAGGCTTCAGCAAATCAAAAGTCCTCGCGCTGACGAGTCCTTCACTTCCTCACCCACCCTCTCCTCTTCAACTCAGCGAGTAGTGTTCGCGCATTATCAGCCGGGGTCGTCGTCGTGGTTTGCAACACTATGTCTGCGGTTAACGGTTCTTCGTAAGGATCGTCAATGCCTGTGACACCTTGCACTTCGCCGCGCCGCGCTTTGGCATAGAGTCCTTTCACGTCGCGCTGCTCACAAACTTCTAGCGGAGTGTTGACGTAAATCAGCGCAAACCGATCTGCGCCGACCATCTCGCGCGCTTGATTACGTCCTGCGCGGTAGGGGCTGACGACGGCACAGATCGCCACACCGTTGTGCCGCACCACTTCGGATGCTACGAACCCGATCCGCAAAATGTTTGTGTCGCGGTCTTCTTTTGAAAAACCTAAACCTTTGGAAAGATGTGTCCGCACCACGTCGCCATCTAACAGGGTGACAGCGCGTCCACGTTCCAAAAGAAGCTCCATCAAAATTTCGGTAGTGTCCCTGTAACGTGTGATGGCAAAAAATGATGTTTGTATTCTATCCGACAGCAGTTACCCTCGAAACCATCAAATGTTTCGAGGAGCAACAGAATGGATTATACGACATGCTATTGTCGGTCGCGGCAGTGTTCCATGTTTGGAAAAATGGGATCATCGGCTCAACTGAAATTACATAATTGGCAACGCGGCGGCCCGCGCTTTCGATGTCAAGTGTGTGGCACGATTGTCTCAGCCAGTACAGGTACGGCGTATGTGGGCGTCCGCACAGATTTGGAAATCTATCGGAGAGGAACAAAAGCGCTGGCAGAAGGCACGAGTATTCGCTCCACCGGACGACAGATAGAAGTGGATAAAGATACGGTCAATCATTGGCTGCCGCTTTTGGGATACCATTGTCAAGGAGTGATGAATTACTTTTTTCGCAATTTGCATTTGGAAGAATGTCAGTTAGATGAATTATGGACGTTTATCTACAAAAAAGAAAAACAACTGACAGCGTTGGAGAAATTAGCCGAAGCGTATGGCGATGCTTGGGTTTGGGTCGCCTTCAGTCCCGTTTGTAAGTTAGTGCCTGCCTGGGTGGTGGGAAAACGCACCTTATCTCATGCGCGCAGGCTTGTTTTTCGGCTAAAATCGGCTTCCGACGGGCAGATTCCGTTTTTTACCAGCGACGAACTGCCTCATTATGCAGATGCGCTACTGGAAGTTTACGGAGAACAAGTGCAACCGCTACGCAATGGAACGCGAGGACGGTTTCCTAAACCGTACCGTGTGCCGCCACCAGATTTATGTTACGCGGTGGTTGTTAAAAAGCGTGAGCAAGGACGCGTGGTGGAAGTCTCCACACGCATTGTATACGGCTCAACGCAACAAGTCGAAGCGGCGCTACAAGCATCACCTGTTAGTCATGCCATCAATACATATGGCGTGGAGCGTAACAACTTGACGATCCGTCAACATTCAAGACGAATGAGCCGTAAGGTTAATGCTTTCTCAAAAGACCCAGACTATCTTGAGCATCAATTGACTTTAGCCTTTGCCTATTACCATTTTGTGATTCCGCATCGCGGACTTCGCCAACGCTTGCCGCGTGCGCTTCCTACCAAAGGGCGCAAAGGCTCGTATAAAAAATGGAAACCTGTAACCCCTGCGATGGCGGCTGGTCTGACGGATCACGTTTGGACGATGGATGAATTGCTCAGTTTTCGTGTGCCACCAAAATCGCTATGGAAATGACCTTTCACACGTTACAGGGACACTACCAAAATTTCCGTCTTGTTCGATAAGCATCCATCATTGCCGCTCCACTACTACTTAAACGGCATCGCACCACCTGAATACTACCCAATCAATACTTGCGCCACTTCCGATTTACTCCAACCATGCACGATCAAGAGTTCGCACGCGTTATGCACGACTTGTCATCTCATCACTCACTAGCAGATCGACCATCTGCCGTGCTTGTGCCGATTGATAAATTGCCGCAATAACTTCTAAGGTGGCGCGGGCATCGGCGAGGGTGACCGGCAACTCACTTTGATCTTTGATCGCCTCATAGAAGCGCGTGAACTGTCCTTCAAACCATTCTAGTTTGGGCGTAAATTTAGAGAGCGACTCTTTGATTTGTTTTTTTGCTTCGGGCGTGTCGCCGGTAAATATCCAAGGGTCGCGCGTGTTAGCGTAAGGTTGGGTGTTGCTTTCAGCGACCAAGTTGCTAAAACAAAAACGGTGGCGCGTAATCTCCACGACTGAACCTACCGTCGCCGCCAGAGTCGCCAACGATCCATCTTTCATCTCAAGCGAAACCGACGCGCAATCTTCGGTCTCGATCAAATTGACCCGGGTGGTGATGCGGGCGTAGACACTCTTCACATCACCCAAAATATAGAGCAACGTGTCCAACGCATGAATGGCATGCGTGACTAACGTGCCGCCCAGTTCTGTTTTCCATTTTCCTCGCCAAGGGATGGCATAATACTCGGCTCGTCGCCGCCACATCACTTCAGCCGTTGACACATATGCCTTGCCCACGACTCCATCATCAACGAGTCGCTTCAGCTTTTGCAAACCGTGACCAAAACGATATTGAAAGATCGGCATCACGCGCACACCCGACCGCGCTTCAAGTTGTATTAACTCATCCACTTCTTTAAGTGAGGCGGCAATGGGCTTCTCGCAGAAGGCGTGCTTGCCCGCACACAATACTTGTTGCGTATGCGCGAAATGCAAATGCGACGGCGTGCAAATATCAATCACATCAATTTCGCGCATATTGCATACCGATTCGAGAGCGGCTGCCACGCGCGGGATGTGGTATGTGTCGGCAAACGCTCGCGCCTTCGCCCGATCAAGATCGCAGATAGCTACGAGGCGAAATTGATCGGGCAACTTGAGATACGCATCGGCGTGTTCTTTGCCAATGCCGCAACCCACAATAGCGATGTTGATTGGTTTATGATTCATACACCCTCACGATTCGTTTGCCACTTTCACCAAAGCATCAATCGCTTCGGCTGACGTGCCGATGCTAACGCCACCGCCTGCCGAGAGAATTAATTTTTTTTTGTTCGTTTTGCGGACGCACTCGCGCGCCCAATCTTCCACTTCTTGCGGTGTGCCTTGCGCCATCACTGCGTAAGGCGCTACGTTGCCCATGAGGGCGATAGTGGGCATCTCCGCTTGCACTTTAGCAATATCGGTCTCGTGGCTGAAGTTAAAAACATCAAAGCCTAAATTCGCCATCGGCTTGACCAAGTGTGGGCAAGGAGTATCGTTGTGATAAACCCGAATCATTCCATTAAATTCGCTGAAGATCCGCATCATATGCGGACGGGCAAATTCCTCAAACAATTTTGGCGAGAGCAAGCCCACAATGTCATCCAGGACCATGATGCCTTCAGGCGCTTTGAGGACTCCGAGTTGGGCGCGTAGCCAAGCGATGATAGTGGTGGTGACTGTGTCGAGTAATTGGTGCATGGCTTCAGGATCGGTTTGTAAAAGCACCATCAGCTCAGTCATGGAGAGCATCCAACCGGTCACGGCAAAAGGTCCCCGTGCCGCTACCATTTTGATGTTGATGCCGTCACGCAATAATTGATTCTCAGTATCCACATAGCGTTGCAATACCAACGGCATAAATCCGTGATGCTGCGGGTCGGCAGGTTCGACATCTTTCAGCGCGGCGAGTCCGCCTAACACTGGTTCGATAGATGGCGGCTGATCGTGATGCCACATAATGCGCGCGCCAAACGCCGAAGGTTCTACCACCATGCCGTATTCGATCCCAAAGCCCGGTATCCAAGCCACATCCGGAAATCGAGTCAATAGATCGCGGTGGATGCCTATCCAGTGGTCGGTCTTAAGAAAATAGTCTAAGGTGTCCACGGCGGCATACCCGCAGAGCCACGAGCTATCTACGATCAAGGCAACAGGTACTCGATCCGCTTGTCCACCGCGAGCGACCCTTGCAAATCTTTCCCACGGGGTCATCATATTTTTTCTCCAGTTGAAATAGCAACATGCCGCCGCCCGCTCTCATCTACCCAACTGCGCTGTGAGCCGGTTACTTGCGTGGGGCGCGTCTCGCTTTGCGGCAAGATGAATTCGATCTCGTGATAGGGCAATGGATATTGACCGCGCACACTCACTCGTAGCGAAACCCGATCCGGTTCTGCCGCCACTTCCAGTTTTACTTCTGTCTGCATTCCACTTTTATGCGCCAGTGTGAGTCCGTCATCTTCGATCAAGGTGAACGATCCCGAACCACGTTCGGGATGCGGAAAGATAAAAGCCTGACGCACATCGTCGGGTTGTTCGCCCACCGACCGCATCACCTTGCCCATCGGGATGATGCCGCTAGATCGAATCAAAAGCGGCGCGCGATCCAATGGCGCATCCACTGTGATCATCTTGCCGCCGTTGTGCCAGCCGCCCGAATAAAAATCGCACCACATTTCGTTGGCGGGCAAATACACTTCGCGCTGGCGCTGCCCTGCCTCTAACACCGAAGCGACTAACATAGACGAGCCAAGCATGAAGTCAAACGACTCGGAGTGGCATTTAGGATCGTGCCCGAAATGATAGACCATCGGGCGAATGAGCGGATGCCCGGTGCGCGCCGCTTCGACGAGCAATGAATAAAGATATGGGATGAGGCGGTAACGAAATTGAATCGTCTCGCGGATGATAGGCAGCACCTCGGGATACATCCATGGCTCGTTCACCGTGCCGTCGAGATGCCACGAATGAATCGTGAAGCGCGGATGGAAGATTCCGTTTTGCACCCAGCGCACAAACAATTCGGGGTCGGGTTGATAGCCGTAGAAGCCGCCCACGTCGTGACCGATGTTGGGGCAGCCGGAAAGACTCATTCCCAGACCCATGGGGATATTGAAGCGCAAACTTTCCCACGAGGTGTTGTTATCACCCGACCATGTTTGGGCGTAGCGTTGAATACCGGGTGAGCCGGAGCGCGTGATGAGGTAGGGGCGCAGAGTCGGCGCAAATTCGATCTGCGCGTCGTGGGAGGCGCGGGTCATTAACAATGAATGAAGCGGACGAATCAAACCGATGCGAATCGATTTGTCAAAACCGTCGCATCGCGCATCGTCATCCCAAATTTCATATTCGTTGTTATCGTTCCACGTCGAGTCGATACCGTACTGCAACAACATTTCTTTCACTTGCAATCTCCACCAATCGTAAGCATCCGCATTTGTGAAATCAATATACGACCCCAGCCCGCCCCAAAACATACTGATTTCGGGTTCGTCCGAATCGGTGGCGCGAATGAACAGACCCTTTTCTTTCGCCTCTTCGTATTTGGGATGCGTGGTCAGCAAACATGGTTTGATGTTTGCCGCGAGATGAATGCCAGCCTCGTGAAAGTATTTTGCAAAATCTTTGGGCGAAGGAAATTTTGAATTGTTCCAGGTGAAGACATAACGCTTGCCATCGTCGCCCATTGTGTAGCCCGACGATAAATTAAAGGCATCGCACGGAATTTGATGAGCGCGGCATAAATCCACAAAGCGTTTGTGTTGCTCTTGCGCGTCGGGCATTTCGGCGTAAGTCATGGTTGAGCCGAGATAGCCCAATGTCCAGCGCGGCGGCAAAATAATGCGCCCGATCAATTTTGAAAATTTCTCAACGACTTGTTCAATGGTTGGTCCGTAGATGAAGTAATAATCTACGTCGCCGTCGTGGGCGCGATAGTAACGATACGCACCGTGATACGCACTGATCTCCTTGCCCATATCAAAGAGACACGTTGAAAGATTGTCGTAGAACAATCCGTAAGCGATGTTGAGATCGGGGACAAAAGTGATGTAGAACGACCAGTGCTTGTACAACGGGTCGCCCGTCTCGGCGTTATACCCCAACGAATCTAAATTGACCATCCGCATTCGCATCCGCGCTTTGTCCAACGATCCGGATCGCTCGCCAAAACCATAATAGTGTTCGCCCTCACGTCGTTCCATATAGTGATAGATCATCTTGCCGCTTTTGTCGTAAGCGTAAGCGCGTCCATTTAAATCGGCGGCGAAGGTGCGGTCATCGGCATTTGCCCAACTCAAACGCGCGTTTTGCAGATCAACGATGAGGCGCAGTTGTTGGGTGTTGAGGTAGAGGCAGTTGGATGTGGCTTCAAGATCAAAGTGCGGGCAGGCAAACGGCGAAAGGTCATCACGGCGGCGACCCTCACGAGGCACGTCGCCATCCGCCCCGGCAATTGCCCAAGTGCGATCCATCCGTATGATGCCGTCAGGTAAATGTTGCACACGAATCAGATCATCTTGCAAAACGCTGATCATGAATCGCTCGCCGTGTGAGGCAGTGAAGGTGAGCGGATGTTTTTGAGATTCAATACGTGTGAGAGCGGAGGGTGTGGTGATACGCATTTATGTTTTCCAAATTTCTTTCAAACGATGCGCGGCGAGTTTGGGTTTGCGGTCACGGGTGAACACGCCTTTGTAGTTCATGCCGTTCATGCGGCGCACGGCTTGGGCGGTTTTAAAATCGCACATCGTCCAAACGTGTTCGCCCGCCACAAAGGGGCGGGCGCGCAACACGTCAATGTAGGCGGCGATCATCTCCGCTTGAAATTCTTCGCTGAACATCTCGGCAGGTTGAGCGTGAAAACCGGCAGCGGCATCCGCACCGAACTCGGTGAGGATGAACGGTTTGGGGTAGCGCGCGTGGATCGCGTCAATCTCTTCGGCTAAACGATTCACGCCCTCTTCGATCTGCCCCACTTCGGTGTACCAGCCGTAATAACGGTTAAGGCACACCACGTCTAAAAATTCAAACGACTCTTCT
>Ga0208566_1001924_pt1 | contig 11527 bp, 16 predicted proteins | sample PL_2010_150m_FD_184159 | JGI IMG/M metagenome (GOLD analysis project Ga0208566, IMG submission 184159) | Freshwater microbial communities from Powell Lake, British Columbia, Canada to study Microbial Dark Matter (Phase II) - PL_2010_150m... | ecosystem: Environmental > Aquatic > Freshwater >...
AGTAGTTTGGTGGGGTGGGTACGTTTTTATGCCCACCCTGCAGCGCTTCCTTAGCTTTTTCGTATAAATGCAACGCCCGGCAAATCTTCGAAATGTGCGTCGCAGGTCAACAAATCGGCACCATGCGCTAGTGCCGTGGCATACACCACCGCATCTGCGGTCGCCAGCTTAAACTGGCGATGCAGGTCGGCGGCATGTAAGGCAATGCGTGTATCGAGCGGCACCACAATGCATTTTTGCGTAAATGCGATCACCTGGTCGGCCTGCGCTTCGCCGACTTCTCGAACCAGCCATTTCGATAGTTCGAGCTGCACAATCGTGGGTACGATGCACTCGGATTTATCCGGGAACTCCTGCCGCAAGGTCTTTTGCAGTTTCCCGCCGATCAGCCATTCAATCCAGACCGAAGTATCAACGACACGCATCAGAAGCGATCCTGGCGGTCGCGATAGCCTTCGGCATCGGCGCCGGTAGCAAGACCGGCAAGCTCATCCAGTTCAGGCACCGGCATGACCAGCACGCCCTTGCCTTTGGGGATAAAAACGAATTCCTGCCCCGATTCCCAGTGCTGTTCCTCGCGCACGGCCTTTGGGATGGAAATTTGATATTTGCTCGATAGCGTTGCGGTGGCGCTCATTTTCATACCTCTGCTTGTACGATTGCGATATGGTAAGAATGTAGCGGAAAAATGATTAAAAATCGAGTTGATAATGACGCTCGAGCGAGGCTGGCTTTGATTGCTTGCTCATCCCGCCTCGTTGGCACAAATTACATGCGGTGCAATCCCGTTAGCTCGACCCGATCAAAACCGCCAATCAACTCCCGCACCTCATCCACAGGCTACCACAGCCACATTCCCGCTCCTTCATACCCGATGGCCTTATGGCCTGGGCACAAGAGGGGCGGGCCAGGGTGGGGATGGTTTTCAGAATTTCCCCTGTTCCGCAGCCGCCCGGCTTGGCGAGCTGGTTCAACAGCTTCAAGAACGAGCGGGTGCATGGCATACGCTATATGACGCGCGCGGAAATGACGGCGGAAAGCTTCGAGTACGTCGAGGTGTTTTACAACCGGAAACGGCTGCATTCCACCCTCGGTTACAAGTCGCCGACCCGGTTCTTGAATGACTGGATCAACACTCAATATGACGAAAAACTGGTAGCATGAAACCCACTCGTTGGAAGACGAAAAAACGAGGGAACCTCACTTCAAAAATCCATCCTAACCGCTGCATTCGAGCGGGACTGACCGATATACATTCGTTTTCGGCCTGTGGTTTATCAACTTTCGGTGCTTCGGCCAAGTCCGGTGCCGGCCAGTCCCTCAATTTGAACGTTGGCCCTTCCCAAGGAGAGAATCATGACTTCCTCTTTACGCTACTTTCTAATCGCAGTGACCTTTTTAGTTGTGGGCATATTGTTGCCGCTGAGAGCGCTTGCTGAAACCAGCAACATTAAGATTGGGATCGTGCTTATGCACGGCAAGGGTGGTTCGCCGACAAAGCATGTCTCGGATCTAGCCTCTGCGCTTGAAGGGCAGGGGTTCCTGGTTGCAAATCTGGAAATGCCTTGGTCTGGACGGCGAGATTACGATGTCAATGTCAGTGCTGCTGAGAAAGAAGTTGAATCGGCGTTGAGTTCACTGCGCGACAAGGGAGCCCAAAAACTGTTTGTTGCTGGACATAGCCAAGGAGGATTGTTCGCATTCTATTTCGGCAGCAAGCATGTGGTTGACGGAGTTATTGCGATTGCGCCGGGAGGAAGTGTTGGCAGTCCAATATTCCGGGAAAAGCTGGGAGAGTCTGTAGCGTTGGCACACAAGCTTATTACCGAAGGGAAGGGCGATGAAAAGACAAGACTGTCTGATTATGAGGGCGCAAAAGGAGTCTACTCAATCGTCACCTCGCCTTCATCGTACTTGAGCTGGTTCGACCCGGAGGGAGCGATGAACCAAACGACTGCGGTAAGAAACTTGAATCCGGTCGTTCCTGTCTTGTACATCGCTCCTACAAACGACTATCCGGGCCTCATTAAAGCCAAGCAACAGGTGATTGATGCTCTACCCAAGAATCCCCGTACCATGCTGTATGAACCGATCTCAAGCCATATAAACGCACCATCTGCATCGATCAAAGAGATCGCTGAATGGGCCGCTGCCGTAGCAAACGCTCAGTAGGGCCAACCCATCATTCCACCGGGCCTGCGCGAAAAGCCGCGCAGGCCGGTGAATTCAAACGTTGACGCTGTAGAAAAACCTCAGTCAAAAAGGGGGCGGATATATTTTAGTTTTGAATCGCGGCGGCAAGGGGGTGCAAAGCCCGCTGGATAGTCTGTAACGGGCTGCCACGGTTTTTCAATTTGCGCAGAATGCGGTGACGGGAGCCATATCGTTCGAGATGTACGGTTTGTGGGTAGAGGCGCTCTCGCGATTGATGCGGTTCGCTTTGCTTACCGCATCCTACGGGCTGGGGCGGATGGTATAATCCGCCCGAATTATTCACCTGATCCCCATGACTGCTTCCTCTTTGCCTGCCAAATCCCTGCTGGCTTTCCTGCTGGTGCTGCTGTGTGCCGTGTGGTTCGGCACGCTCGATTATCGCAACCTGGTGCGCCCGGACGAGGGGCGCTATGCCGAGATTCCGCGCGAGATGGCGGTTTCCGGCGACTGGACGACGCCGCGCCTGAACGGCCTCAAATATTTCGAGAAGCCGGCGCTGCAATACTGGGCGACCGCCGCGGCCTACAAGCTGTTCGGCGAGCATCACTGGACGGCGCGGTTGTGGAGCGCGCTGACCGGCTTTGCCGGGCTGTTGCTGGCGTGGTACACCGCGCGTCGCTTATGGGGCGAGCGGGCCGCGCTGTATGCGACGCTGGTGCTGGCCAGCAGCGTGCTGTACGAGATCATCGGGCACATCAATACGCTCGACATGGGGGTGACTTTCTTCATGTTTCTCGGGCTGGCCGGTTTCCTGCTGGCGCACCGCGATGGCGCGGATGCGCGCGAGAACCGGCTGTGGATGCATGTGGTGTGGGCGGCGCTGGCCTTGTCGGTGCTGAGCAAGGGCTTGATCGGGCTGGTGCTGCCGGGCGCGGTGCTGGTGCTGTACACGTTGATCCAGCGCGATTTCGTAATGTGGAAGCGCCTGCATTTCCTCACCGGGCTGCCGCTGTTTTTCCTGATCAGTGCGCCGTGGTTCGTCGCGGTTTCGCTGGCCAACCCGGATTTTTTCCACTTTTTCTTCATCCACGAGCATTTCGAGCGTTTCCTCACCAAGAGCCACCACCGCTACCAGCCGTGGTACGCCTTCATCCCGATCCTGGCGCTCGGGATTTTCCCCTGGCTGGTGATGCTGTTCCCGGCGCTGGGGCGCGCCTGGCGGGCCGAACCGGGTAAATTCCAGCCCAAGCGTTTCCTGCTGATCTGGTCGGTATTCATATTCGTATTCTTCTCGATGTCCAGCTCCAAGCTGCCGTCCTATATCCTGCCGATTTTTCCGGCGCTGGCGCTGCTGATCGGCGAATACCTGACCTATCCGCGCGCGCGCACGGTGTTCTGGCAGGTCGTGCCGGTCGCCGTGCTGGCCGTCGTCGCATTGTTTTTGTCGCCGTATTCGGTGATGTTCGCCAGCGACGAAGTGCCGCTGGCGCTGTATCAGAAATACGCGGTATGGCTGGCGGTGGCGGCGCTGGTGTGGCTGATCGGCGCGCTGTGGGCGCTGTTCCAGTTGCGCCGCGAGAAAATCACGGCGGGCCTGGTGGCGCTGGGAATCGGTTCGCTGGTCGGCGGCCAGCTTGCCCTGCTGGGCCACGACAGCCTGTCGCCGGCCAGTTCCGCCGCGCATCTGGTCAAGCAGATCCAGCCGTACTTGAAGCCGGACGTGCCGTTCTACAGCTTCAACACCTACGAACAGACCCTGCCTTTCTACATCAAGCGCACCGTGACGTTGGTGGATTACCAGGATGAAATGGCGTTCGGCATCCAGCAGGAGCCGGACAAATGGCTGCCCGACTACGCGGCTTTCGCAGCCGCCTGGCGCAAGGCGCCTTACGCGCTGGCAATCATGGCGCCGGACAAGTTCACGGAAATCCAGGGCAAGGGGCTGCCGATGCGCGAAATCGCCCGCGACACCCGCCGCGTCGTGGTGGTGACGCCATGAACCTGTTCAGCTTCGGCCTGATCCTCACCGGCGTGCTGCTCAACGCCGCCGCGCAATTGCTGCTGAAAGCCGGCACCAACCATCTGGGGGTGATCAGCTTCACCCGCGACAACATCTTCAGCCTGGGCTGGCAGATCGGCACCCAGCCGCATATCTTCGGCGGCCTGACTTGTTACGTGATCAGCGTGGTGGTGTGGATCATGGCGCTGTCGCGCGTGGAAGTGAGCATCGCCTACCCGATGCTGTCGATCGGCTATGTGGTCAACGCCGTCGCCGCCTGGTGGCTGTTCGGCGAGGCGCTGTCGGCGATGCGCATGAGCGGCATCGGGATTATTATCGTCGGCGTGTATCTCGTCGCCAGGAGCTGATGGAGATTCAGCACGACGTAGGATGCGGTGACGAAGGAACCGCATCGTTCGCGATTGATGCGGTTCGCATGGCTCACCGCATCCTACTTGTTCAGGACTCAGCATTTATGGATTACTTGCCTTTCACCAAACCCACTCTCGACGAGGACACCATCCAGGGCGTCGTCGAAGTGTTGCGCTCCGGCTGGCTGGCCAGCGGGCCGAATGTGCAGTTGCTGGAAAAAGTGCTGTCCGATTACCACGGCGGGCGGATTACCCGCACCCTGACCTCGGCGACCGGCGGGCTGGAAGTCGCCTTGCAGATGTGCGGCATCGGTCACGGCGACGAGGTGGTCACCCCGGCGATGAGCTTCGCCGCCACCCCCAACGTGATCCTGCGCGTCGGCGCCCGGCCGGTGTTCGTCGATGTCGACCTGGCGACCCGCAATCTCGATCTGAACCGGGTGGCAGCCGCGATCACGCCGCGCACCAAGGCGATCATGCCGGTACATTTCGCCGGGCTGCCGGTGGACATGGACGCGCTCTACGCGCTCGCCGAGCGCCACCACTTGCGGGTGATCGAGGATGCCGCCCATGCCATCGGTTCGAGCTGGCAGGGCAGGAAAATCGGCAGCTTCGGCGACATCGTCAGCTTCAGCTTCCACCCCAACAAGAACATGACCACCATCGAAGGCGGCGCGCTGACTTTCGCTTTCGCCGACGAGGTGAAGCAATTCGACCTGCTGCGTTTCCACGGTATTTCGCGCGATGCGGAAGGTAATATGGACGTGTCGCTGGCCGGCGGCAAATACAACCTCTCCGACGTGGCGGCGCGCGTCGGGCTGGGGCAACTCGGCCAGCTCGACGGCTTCAACGCCAAGCGGCTCGAACTGGCGGGGCATTATTTCGAACATCTCGCCAGCGATCCCGCCTGTTTGCTGCCGGCGCGCGGCCATGCCGGGGACGAGGCGGGGCATAGCTGGCATATGTTCGCGCCGCTGCTGCCGCTGGAGCAATTGACCATCAGCCGCAAGCAGTTCGTCGAGGCGATGCACCAGCGCGGCATCGGGGTCGGGATACACTACCCGGCGCTGCACCTGTTCAGCCTGTACCGCGAGTTGGGCTATCAGGAAGGGGATTTCCCCAACGCCGAACGCATCGGCCGCGAAACCGTTACCTTGCCGCTGTTCCCGGCCATGACCATGGCGGACGTGGAGCGCGTCTGTACGGCAGTGCAGGAAATTATTTTGGAGAGCCGTAAATGAATGAAACCGTAGAAAGCCCGCCGACCTCCGGCAAGCAGTTGCGTACCAGCCTGGCCATTGCGGTGGCGATTTTTCTGATCGACGCGATCTGGATGGGGCAGGGCGTGATCGCCGCCGTCACCATTCTGCTGATGCTGGTTTATGCCTTGCCGCGCGCGTTGTGGGCTTGGTACAAAAAAAACCCGGCGCTACGCAATTTGCGTTTTGCCAAGATGGCGCTCTATCTGGGCGCGGCGGCGCTGGTGCTCGCCACCATCCAGATCGACCTGCACTTTGCCCGTCAGCGGGCGGATACGCTGATTACCGCGCTGAATCAGTATCAGGCCCGCTACGGCAACTACCCGGACAAACTGGACAAGCTGGTGCCGGAGTTCCTCCCGGCAGTCCCCGATGCCCGCATCAGCCTGACCCAGAACCAGTTCTATTACCATGCCACGGCCAAGAGCCACGATCTGAGCTACATCGTGATCCCGCCGTTCGGCCTGAATTCGCATAATTTGGAAAGCGGTCGCTGGACCGTCAGGGATTGATATGAGCCAACCCGAAGTCTCCGTCATCGTTCCCGTCTATAACGAGGAAGAAGGGCTGCAGGCGCTGTTCGACCGCCTTTACCCGGCGCTCGATAAGCTCGGTAGCAGCTACGAAATCGTCTTCGTCAACGACGGCAGCCGCGACCGTTCCGCCGCGATCTTGCGCGAGCAGTTCCAGAAGCGCCCGGACGTGACGCGGGTGATCCTGTTCAACGGCAACTTCGGCCAGCACAAGGCGATCATGGCCGGTTTCGAGCATTGCCGCGGCCAGAAAATCGTCACGCTGGACGCCGACCTGCAAAACCCGCCGGAGGACATCGCCACGCTGCTGGCCAAGATGGACGAGGGCCACGACTACGTCGGCTCGATCCGCCGCCAGCGCAGCGACAGCGCCTGGCGCCACATCGCATCAAAGGCGATGAACCGCCTGCGCGAACGCATCACCCACATCAAGATGACCGACCAGGGCTGCATGTTGCGCGCCTACAGCCGCGCCATCATCGATGCGATCAACCAATGCCAGGAGGTCAACACCTTCATCCCGGCGCTGGCCTACACCTTCGCCCAACATCCCGCCGAAGTGGTGGTCGGCCACGAGGAGCGCGCCGTCGGCGAATCGAAATATTCGCTGTACAGCCTGATCCGCCTCAATTTCGACCTGATGACCGGCTTTTCGGTGGTGCCGCTGCAAATGTTCTCCTTTACCGGCATCGTGGTGTCGCTGCTGTCCGCGCTGTTCGTGGTGTACCTGGCGATCCGCCGCTTGATCGTCGGACCGGAAGCGGAAGGCATGTTCACCCTGTTCGCGATCGCCTTTTTCCTGATCGGCATCACGCTGTTCGGCATCGGCCTGCTGGGCGAATACGTCGGGCGGATTTACCAGGAAGTGCGGCACCGGCCCAGGTATTTGATCCAGGCGATTTTGGAAAAAACGGAGCAGTAGCTTACCCGTCTTGCAATGTATGCATAAAATACCTATCATTTGTTTATGAGGGTAGAATTCGATCCAAAGAAATCCGCCACTAACCTGATGAAGCATGGCGTTTCTTTCGCGGAAGCCGAATCTGTTTTCTACGACCCGCTGGGTTTGACCTGCGAAGATGACGAGGCGCAAGGTGAAGCAAGATTCGTGACTATCGGTCTGGGTGGAACGGCAAGAATCCTGACAGTGGTGTGGACGTACAGGGGCGAGAACATTCGCCTAATCTCGGCGCGGGAAGCGACCAGAAATGAACGGAGGGCATATGAAAGCTGAATACGATTTCTCGAAAGCCAAGCGCGGTGCGGTTATTCCGCCAATCGGCAAGACCCGGATCACCATTTTTCTGGACGACGACGTGTTGGCGGCGTTCCGGGAGCGCGCGGAAGCACAGGGCAAAGGTTATCAAACGCTGATTAACGAAGCATTGCGCACGACGATTCAACCCGAACAGGCACCCGTTACTGTCGATGCCTTGCGCAGGGTTTTGCGCGAGGAATTGCACGCTGCGTAATGGGAGCCGTTTCCCGGATGATTCCTGCATCACGCGCCGTCGTCTTCGCCTACCACAATGTCGGCGTGCGTTGCCTTTCGGTGCTGCTGGCGCATGGCGTCGAAGTGCCGCTGGTGGTCACCCACAGCGACAACCCCAACGAGAACATCTGGTTCGGCAGTGTCGCCGAACTGGCGGCGCTGCACGACATTCCGGTGATCACCCCGGACGACCCGAATACGCCGGAAGCGATCGCCCAAATCCAGGCGGCCCGGCCCGATTTCCTGTTCTCCTTCTATTACCGCAACATGCTGCAAAAACCGCTGCTCGATATTCCCGCGCGCGGCGCGTTCAACATGCACGGCTCGCTGCTGCCCCAGTATCGCGGGCGGGTGCCGGTGAACTGGGCGATCATCAAGGGCGAGCGGGAAACCGGCTCGACGCTGCACGTGATGAACGAGAAGCCCGACAACGGCGCCATCGTCGACCAGCAAGCCGTGCCGATCCTGCCCGACGATACCGCGCTGGAGGTGTTCCACAAGGTCACCTGCGCCGCCGAAGTGGCGCTGAACCGCTGTCTGCCCGGGCTGCTGGCCGGAACGGCGCAGCTGACCCCGCAGGACTTGAGTCAGGGCGGCTATTTCGGCGGGCGGCGCGCCGAGGACGGCAGGATCGACTGGACGCAAAGCGCGCAGGACATCCACAATCTCATACGCGCCGTTGCGCCGCCTTATCCGGGGGCGTTTTCGATGCTGGACGGCAAGCCGCTGAAGATTTTCCGCAGCCTGGTTGCGCAGGGTTCGCCGCTGCTCGCATCACAGCCGGGCTTTTATTGTGAAAACGGACGCTGCTATGCCGTCTGCGGCGATGGCAAGGCGCTACGTGTTCTGGATTTCGAGCTTGACGGCGCGAATGTCGAACCCGCCGCATTCGCTGTTGCCCACCAGGGTGAGACGATGGCGTTGGGCGACTGATTGTTTTAATAATTTGAATTACTTTATGTAGGAGCGGGCCATGCCCGCGAAAATCGCCCGCATGGCGGGCTCCTACACCTAATCATCGGAAATTTATGGAACATATCGACCTCAACCCCGTCTCCCATGCCGCCGGCACCGTCCTCCTGCCTGGCTCGAAAAGCATCTCCAACCGCACCTTGCTGCTCGCCGCGCTGGCCGAGGGTGCGACCGAGGTCAAGGCGCTGCTGGCCTCCGACGATACCCGCCACATGCTGGATGCGCTGAAAAAACTCGGCGTCGACTGGACGCAGCACGGCGACAGCCGCGACTACCGGGTGGCGGGGGTGGGCGGCGCGTTCCCGGTCAAACAGGCCGACCTGTTCCTCGGCAACGCCGGTACCGCGTTTCGTCCGCTGACCGCCGCGCTCGCCCTGTCCGGCGGCGACTATCGTTTGTCCGGCGTGGCGCGGATGCACGAACGCCCGATCGGCGACCTGGTGGATGCGTTGCGCCAACTCGGCGCGGACATCGCCTACCGGGAAAACGAAGGCTTTCCGCCGCTCATCATCAAGTCGGCACATTTCTCCCTCTCTCCTACCTCTCTCCCGCAAGCGGGAGAGAGTGACGGGGTGCCGCTATGCGGCGTCGTGAAAATACGCGGCAACGTCTCCAGCCAATTCCTCACCGCATTGCTGATGGCCGCGCCGCTGGCGCGCCAGGATGTGACGATCGAGGTGGTGGGCGAACTGATTTCCAAGCCCTATATCGAGATCACCCTCAACCTGATGCAGCGTTTCGGCGTGGCAGTCGAGCGCCACGGCTGGCAGGCGTTTACCATCCGGGCCGGCCAGCGCTACGTCAGCCCCGGCGCGATCCATGTCGAGGGCGATGCGTCGAGTGCCTCCTATTTCCTCGCGGCCGGGGCCATCGGTCAAGGCCCGGTGCGCGTCGAAGGGGTGGGCAAGGCCAGCATCCAGGGCGACGTGCGTTTCGCCGAAGCGCTGGCGCTGATGGGCGCCAAGATCGAGATGGGCGACAACTGGGTCGAGGCTTCCGGCAGCGGCAAGCTCAAAGCCATCGACCTCGATTGCAACCACATCCCCGACGCCGCGATGACCCTGGCAGTGGCCGCGCTATTCGCCGACGGCACCACCACCCTGCGCAATATCGCCAGCTGGCGCGTCAAGGAAACCGACCGGATCAAAGCGATGGCGGCGGAACTGCGCAAGGTCGGCGCGACGGTGGAAGAGGGCGCGGACTACATCCGCGTCACCCCGCCCGCGGTGCTGATCCCCAACGCGGTGATCGACACCTACGACGACCACCGCATGGCGATGTGCTTCTCGCTGGTCAGCCTGGGCAATGTGCCGGTGCGGATCAACGATCCCAAGTGCGTGGCCAAGACCTTTCCCGATTACTTCGCTGCCTTTGCTGCCATCGCCGGTCACGGCGAATGACCGGCTCGCGAACTGAAAACCATGCAGGAGAACTCGGCGTAATTCCCGCAGTCTGACAGACGTTGGGTCTGGGTTATTTCGACTAAGCGAAATCAGGCATAATCAATGCCGGTGATTCGCTTAAAGTTCCGCCGCCAGCGGCCGAATAACCCAATATCCCACCCATAAAGAGGCCTCGTCATGTCAGAAAAACCGCCAGACGAAGAAGTCGCCAAGCCAGCTCCGGGAAAACTGCGTCAAAACCTGCTCCCCCTGATCGCGATTGCACTCAGCGTGATCCTCTCCGCCTTATCCATCGGTACAGCGGAATGGCGCATCAGAAGCTCGCTGGCAGAAATCAAGGCGCAAATCCAGAAGCCAGCGGAGAAGGAGAAAGGCAACGCCGAGATCAAATCAATCCTGGCATCCATCACCCAGCTCGAACAAGAATTGCAGGCAACCAACGCCTTGACCAAAGAGCAGGGGGCGCTACTGTCCGAAGCGAAAGCGGATATCGCCAGGCTCGCCAGGGAAATCGCCAAGCCTGCGCCGGCACGTTCCGCCGTCACCCCGCCTTCGCAATCCGGTGCAGAGCGTTACCGGGCGCGCAGCGACAGAAGTGGCGATAAGGGCAGCGACAAAGGCGGCTTCGTCTCGGACGGCAAGTCTCCCTGGGAATGAAAAGAAGGCCCCACCATGGCGGATGATAAGCCAGCCGTGCTGCGCCAGCTGAAAACCATCCCCGGCGTCGGCAAGGCCGTCGCCGAAGACCTGTGGTCGCTCGGCATCCGCCGCGTCGCCGACCTCGCCGGACGTAACCCGCAAGCGCTTTACGACGAACTGCGCATCAATGCCGGCGGCAAGCTCGACCGCTGCATGTTGTATGTGCTGCGCTGTGCGGTGTATTACGCCGGCAATGTCGTGCACGAACCGGAAAAGCTCAAGTGGTGGAATTGGAAGGATAAGCCCTGAATCGCAACGGCTGGCAATGATCTGGCGGAGAGAATATAATTACTCTGTAATTACATCGGAGGCAGCCATGCAAAGTAAAATCGTCGCCATCGGAAACTCCAGCGGCGTGCGGATTCCGAAAAAACTCCTGGAAAAATACCATTTCGCCGAAGGCCAGCCGGTCGAGTTGGAAGCTATGTCCGACGGCATACGCATCAGCCCGCTAAAGAACCCCCGCGAAGGCTGGGAGGCAGCCGCCAAGGAAATGGCGGCGACGGGAGAAGACGAAAATCCGTGGGGTGAACTTCCCCTTTCCATCGACAGCGACGACGAGGAATGGACATGGTAAGCCCCAGGCGCGGCGAAGTTTACCTGGTGCGCCTCGACCCCACCGAAGGCAGCGAAATCCAGAAAACC
>Ga0208566_1001925_pt1 | contig 11526 bp, 14 predicted proteins | sample PL_2010_150m_FD_184159 | JGI IMG/M metagenome (GOLD analysis project Ga0208566, IMG submission 184159) | Freshwater microbial communities from Powell Lake, British Columbia, Canada to study Microbial Dark Matter (Phase II) - PL_2010_150m... | ecosystem: Environmental > Aquatic > Freshwater >...
CCTCTATTACACCCGGTTCAACGACGGCGGCCTGGACCGCGACCTCGTGCGGGTCCCCGTGACGTTCACGCTCGAGTAGAGGGAGTGGCTGCCGTGTGGCGTCGAAATATTTATGCCATACTCGCCGGAGAAGGCGTCGGTAACGCAAGTGCGGTGAAAGGAACATCGGGGATGACCATACGACAGATGATCGATGAAAAGCTTCGGAAGATAATGATCGTCATATTGTCGGGGATCATAATTTCCATTTCCGGGATCGTGTTCAACGCGGTAACCGATGTGAAGATCGCGTCGATGATATTTCTCGTTGGGTTCGGTATAGTGATTTTCGCGTTGTTTTACGCATATTTCTTCATGTACTGTCCCAACTGCAATGCCGTCATCGGGTATGTTGTGATGTACAAGGTGCCGTTCATGCGTACCAGCATATTGACCATGTCGAAGGCGGTGAAATATTGTCCGTTTTGCGGGATAAGTCTCGACGCGGAATTCAACGGAACAAGGGCATGAGTTCCATGCCGTGAAAGGGGGACGCCCATGGCCGTCCAGGTGAATGGCCCGGCGCCGGCGTTCGAGCTGTCCGGAGTCGTCGGGAAGCAGTACCGGGAGATCAAGCTGTCCGACTACAGGGGGAAGTGGGTCGTCCTGTTCTTCTACCCGTTCGACTTCACCCCGATATGAAACTCGGAGATCCTTGAGTTCTCCCGGCGGGAGAGCGAATTCGCTTCGGCAGGCGCGCAGATCCTCGGGGTCAGCACGGACAGCAAGTTCTCCCACCTGGCGTGGATCAACCAGGAGTTGGGGGAGGTGAGCTACCCCCTGCTTGCCGATTTCACCAAGCAGGTTTCCAAGGAGTACGGGGTCCTGCTGGAGAGGCTCGGGGCCGCGCTGCGGGGGACGTTCCTCATCGATCCGGAAGGACTCGTCCGGGCGTACAGCGTCCAGGACCTGACCGTGGGAAGGGGCGTCGACGAGATTCTGCGTCTCCTGTTCGCGCTCAAATCCGGAGAGTTGACCCCCGTCGGCTGGCGCCCCGGGGACCCCTTCATCCCGCCGATCCCGAAAAACAGCTGAAAGTAAAGGACGGGGATCGGGTCAGGCCGGGAGCTCGAACTCCTCTTATCACCTGACAGCGGAAAACCTGAAAAAGAATTGAAGGTTTCGGCAGGTTGTGGCGACAAGATCACTATGTGCTTCCGGTGGCATTCCCCCATGGTTCGGTTCGTAGACCATTCAATACATCACCTTGGAGTGAAGGGCATGAAAAGAGCCTGTCTTGCGATATTCGCCATCGCGCTCGCGGGTTGCGCGACCTCTCCGGAAATCACCTCCTGGAACATGGCGAGAGAGGTCAACACGCCGGCGGCCTATCAGGATTACGTTCAGCGCTATCCGAACAGCGGACACACGGACGAGGCCCGGGAGATGGTCGGGAAATCGAAAATGGATCGGATCCTGAAGGCCGACACCGTGGACGAATGCGTCCGGATCATGAAGACGAACCCCGACCCGAAGACCGCCGCAACGGTCGCGGACCTCGCCTTCAAGGCCGCCCAGAAGGAAACCTCCGTGGAGGCTCTTTACGATTTTCTCGCTTATTTCAATGGGACCAGTGGAGCGCCGGCGATCCGGAGCCGGCTGGAGGAGATCGAATTCAATAACGCGAACGCGGACGCATCCCCCAGGGCCATGGAATATTTCCTGTTCCGGTATCCGGGATCGCGCTTTGCCGCGGCGGGGCGATCGTTCCTTTCGGAAAAGAGCTACGGGGAGGTAAAGACCTGGAGGAATCAATACGGCTTCGAGGCGTTCCTCCAGAGGTTCCCGGAAAGCCCCCACGCGGCGGAAGTCCGGGGATGGATCCATCCTGTCATGCCGCAGGCGGGTTCCCCGGGTCCGCGGGAAACGCTCGCCGGGGCCGTTGAAAAAAGTCCGTGGCTGAAACGATACGGATGCGCACTTTCCCTCTCGTCGGGAATCCGGAGACACGCCGGCGACGTCGATTCTCTGCGGAGGGAACTGTACGACCTCGAGAAGGGAGCGGCCTCGGGGAACCTTCCGGCATCCTGTTCCTCCGTGACCCTGGCGGCCAGGCCCGGCGCCGAAGCGTCCATCGACGAGGTTCTGCGGTTGATGGGACGGGCGGAGGTGCGTAGGAAAGAGCTGGCGGACCAGTGGAAAGCGTACGCACAGCGGGACGAGATGGTCAGGGGCGCAGTCGGCGCGAGCTTGAAAGTCACCGAGGAACTCGAGACCGCCGAGCTCTCCGAAGACGTGTTGGGCACCGGCCCCCTCGGGGGGCTGGATGTTGGCAAGGAAAAGGGCTCGGTGTCGGCAAGGAAGGCCCTCGAGCGTTTCCAGCTGGCGGAGAAGATGATCAAGAGGGAGAGGGAGGAGATCAAGCCCCTTTTGCTCGAGACGGACGGCCTGTACCGGCCGCTTCAGTTTTTCGTAACAAGCTGTCTTGCTGCGGAATAGTTCCCCCGGGAGGCGGGCCATGAAGTACATGACGGTAAAGGCAGGCATCCTCGCGGCGTGCATGTTCGGCGCCCAGGGTCTGGCATTTGCGGAAAATCCTCTCTTCCTGCCCAAGGTCGAATCGGGGCCCGCACTGATGTCCGCGGCCGAGAACGAGGGACTGAAGAAGGAGGCCGGGGCGCTGAAGCGGAAGGCGGAACTCCTGAAGGCGGCGGCAGGGAAGAAATACGCGGCGGCAAGGGAACTGAGGAAAAAGGCCGGAGGGTTCCGCTCGGAGTCCTTCAAGAAGGGGGAGATGCTTCGAAGCAAGGCGGAACAGAGCGCCGAGGTGTCCAGCATGATCGGAGACCTGTTCGGCCTCATGTCGGGCATGGGCGGCATGGGTGGCATGGGGGGACAGCTGTCGCAGAACGCGGCGCTCACGTCCGCCTTGACCGGAAAGATGATCCAGGGCCAGCAGGCGGGCGCCGCCAAGGATGTGATGGCGGCCCACGGACAGTCGGGACAGCTTTCCATGGAGGCCGAGAAGAAGGCCGGTCCCCTGGAGATGCGCGCCGACGAACTCGAGAACGATGGGAACCGGCTCATGGAGGCCCACAACCGGCTCATGGGGATAGCGAACGCGAAGTTCCTTCTCGTGGCTTCCGAGGAACTGTTGCGGAAGGTCGACACCGACGGCCGACGCATGGCACGGCTCAAGGAGGACTCCCGGGAGTTCGCCGCTTCGATACAGGGTCGCTGACCTCCCCCATGCCCAAAGGCACGAAGAGGATGGGGGTAGGGTGTTTCGTGCTCCTGATCGCTCTTTCGTTGCCGGGTCCGGGCGCATGGGCCGATGCCGGATCGGGCAGGGCCGACGCTCTCTGCGGAAAGGCCGAAACGGCGGAACGGGACGCCAGGGAAGCCGAACGGAAATCCGAAGAGCGCCAGCGGTTTCTGAAAGGCAAGGGGGGCATCGCCTCCCGGAACGACACGATGCCGGCCGGCGGCGAAGCGGCCGCGATCCGGCAGTCCGTCAAGGCCAGGCTCTCGGAGGTCCGGGCACTCCTGCCGCAGCTCCGGCAGGGTGCGGCCGCCGCTGCCCAGGACAAGGGAGTCGTCCCGGGACTCAGCCAATACTTCGCCCAGATGGAGAGCAGCCTGAGCCGGACGCTCCAGGCCGCCGACGCCTGCCTGGATGCCCCTCAATATTGCAGCGTCCCTTCGGTCTCCTGCCCCCCCGTGCCCGGCATGCCGTCCTTCAACAATTCGGGAAGCGCCGCCTTCATCCGGCAGGTCCAGCAGAGCTACGCCCAGTCGGCGAACCAGCTCCGGCAGGCTTGCCAGGGTCTGAACGCCGGGATCGTCGGAGACGTCGAGCGCCTGAAAAGGGAAAGCCGGCCCGCCGGCCCGGCACCGGGGCTTCCCGGGATCGCACCGCCGAAACCGTTCGGGGATACCGATCTCCAGCTCCGGAGGGCCGAAAACCTCCGGAGGGAGGCGTCGCTTTCCCGGCAGGAAGCGGACCGCATTTCGGGGATCCGTGGATATTGCGGAAGCCGATCGCAATTCCGGATGGATGCGGGAACGACCCATGCGGTCGTTGAGGGGTTGAAGGCCGCGGAGCGGCCACGGAAACCCGCGGGGGACTTTCCACTGGACGCGAAAGTCATCGACCTGAAGTCGGAGTGGGACCGGAAGTGGAACAAGGGGACGACCCTCAAAGCGTCCGACGTTCCCCTTCCGAAACTGTCGGTGGGCGATCGAGGCGAATCGGCGCCGATTCGGGCCGGGGAATCCACCGAGGAGGACGGCCCCTCGTGGTGGGACAGGCAAAAGGCCGCATATCGCCAGGCGGACAAGGAGATGGAGCTCACGGAGTTCATCACGTCCAGGCCGAAGGAATTGGCGAAGGACGTGGCGACGGAGTTTGTCGAGAACAGCCTTGGCGCCTACGGGAAGACCGTTACGACGGGGTACAAGATATTGAGCGCGGTCAAGACGACCAGCGACGAAGTGGGGGAGATCCTCACGGACGCCCCGAGGGTGATCGCCCGCGGGAGTCTGGACGAAGCGAGGGAACTGTATGTGAGAACCGAACGGGTTCCCCTCAATTTACTGAACAACCTCTTTGACGACGTTACCGGCAAATTTCCTCCTCCAAGGTACACGTACGAATACAAGGGAGGCGCCGGGCAATGATCGGGGAGAAGGGAGGACGCGGCGTCTTCGCATGCGCGTTGCTGGCGCTGTCGGTCCTTCTCGCGACGCCGGTCGGGGCCTCGGCCGCCAGGGTCGAGGTCCGGAAGATGCTCGACACGTCTTCCCTCGGCGACCCCTTCGTTTTCGACGTCGATCCGGCGGGCGCCGTCCTCGTCCTCACCCGGGACAATATCTACGATGCGGGCGCGGGGAATTTTCTTTTCGGGGAGCCCCTGAAGAACCCGGGGTGGCTCGCCTTCGCCGGCGGAAAACTGCAGTTTCTATCGAACGACGCCCTCTTCGTCGTGGACGGGGGAACGCCGAGGAAGCTTCTCGATGTTCCCCTGAAGAGCCGGGTCTTCGTCCCGGACGGAGAGCGGACCTTCATCGGCGGGATCACGGCGGCCGGAAAGCCGGTGCTGTTCCTCTACAAGGAGGGCGTGGGGCACAAGGCGCTGCTCGAGCTCGACGCCCCGATCGACGCCATGGCCCTCGCTCGGGGGAAGCTGTTTTTTGCCGTCGGCCCGAGGATCTACGTGCTTGGGGAGGGCGGGCCCGCAAGGCTCTTTGCGCATCTGCCGGGGTTTTCTCACATCCCTTCGATCGCGGTGGACGACCGGAACGGACTGCTCTACTTCTCGGACGGCGACAATATCTACGCCGTGCGCGGCGGGGACTTCGTCGTCGTTCGGCGAGGCGTCGGGGGAATGCTCCGGTGCCGTGAAGGCGACCTCTACGTCCTGTCCTGGCGCGATCACGCCCTGTTCCGGATGAGCGGCCTCTCCGAGGCGTTGACCGCCGCCGGGGCGCTCGTTCCCCTCGAGGATCCGTGCAAGGGCCCCGTCCTCTCCCTCTATTGCGGGGCGGAGCAGAGACGGGCGGTCCTCAAGACCCTGGCGGCGCTGGAAAGCTCGATTGCGCCTGGGGATGCGGCCGCCCGTGACGAGCTTGGCGCTTACATGGCCAGCCAGAAAAAAGAGTACGAACGGATCACGGCCGCGCTCGCGAAGGAGGCGGCGGGCGGCGCGAAAGGGATCCTGTGGGGCGGCGGGGCCGAGCCGAAGGCGGTCGGGGCGAACGCCTCGATCGCCACGGAAGGGGAAGGGGTCGGACTCACCCTGTGGGACGGAAGCGGAATCAGGATCGGCCCGGACTCGAAGGCGGTCGTCGGCGATTGCGGGCCGTCCCGGGAATGCAGGCTGTCGTTGGAGAAGGGGCTCCTGTATTTCCATGCGAACAAGCCGCCCGTCGAGGGGATGGAAGGTCCGATGCCCCGGGAATTCGTGATCGCCACCGAGGCGCTGACCTTGAGATCCGGTTCCGCGCGGCTCGCCGTGTTCGCCTCCGGGGACCAGACTTCCGTCGTCGTCATCGAAGGCCGGGCGAAAGCCGCGACGTCGGGGGGGGAATCGGTGATCGTGGCGTCGGGAGAAACGCTCGAGGCGCGGCGCGGGGAGCGGCCAGGGGTCCCCGCGCCCGCCGAGATGGGGAGACTGAACCAATGGTGGGAGGAGATCCGATGAGAGGTCGTTCGCTCTGCTGGGGATTTTCGTTTGCCGCGGCGATCCTTGCGTTGATGGCGGGATGCTCGGTCAACTCGACGTTCGTCTACAAACCGGAGGCGCCCGTGGCGGACGGGCAGAAGCTTCCGTTCAAGGTGGCGGTCCTTCCGTTCAAGGACGGCACGGAGGATTTCACCGATCGTGGGTCGGTCCTCCTCAGCGGCGGACAGTACAACGTGGCAAAGGCGGGCATCGCGGCCACCATGACCGCGCTGACGCCGGAGTTGTGGGCGAAATCTTTCGCGGAGGATCTGGCGGCCTCGGGCTCCTTCCGGGCAGCCCGGTTCATCTACAGCCCCTCGGAGCTCGCGGACGAGGACATATTCGTCGAGGGCACAGTGACGAAGGCCTATGTCGCGAAGACGTTTGACAATATCAACGAGTTCGCTATTTCCCTGAGAGCGCTGGCGAGAAGCGACAAGCGACTTGTCTGGGAAAAGGAAGTGACGAGGGCGTGGAAGACCCCGAGGGGCACAAAATGCGGGATGGGAATCCAATGCGCGGTCGACGAGTTTAAAGCCGAGTACAACAAGGCGATGCAGGGGATGTTCGCGGAGGCGAGGGCGGACCTTGTAGCGACGCTTGCGGCCCTTTCGGGGGGGCGGTCCGAAAAAGATGGCCACCCGGCCGCCGCATCTCCCACGCCGCCGGCCCCGGAATCGACGGAGCAGACAATAGAGAGGATTCTCAAAGCGAAATGAAACGGGGCTCGAACGGGCGGGGCGGGTTGAAGAAGAAGGTTCTGATTGCCGCGGTGGCCCTCGCGCTTCTCGCGGGGTGCGTGTCCAACACGAATTTGGCCGGCAAGGCGTCGGGCGCGACGTTCGTCTACAAACCGAACGCGCCCGCGGCGGGCGGGCCAAAACTACCGGTGAAGGTGGCGGTACTTCCCTTCAAGGACGGCACGGAGGATTTCACGAAGCAGGGGAGCATGTTCGACGCGGAAAGCCTCAGGTTCAACCTTGCGAAAACCGGCATCGCCGGGATCATCACGCCCCTGACGCCGGAACTGTGGGCGAAGGCGTTCGCCGACGACATGGCGGCCTCGGGCGTCTTCCGGGCGGTCCGGTTCATCTACAGCCCGACGGAGCTGGTGGACGAGGATTTCACCATCGAGGGAACGCTGGAAAAGGCTTACGCCGCCGGCGGCTGGACCAGGCCGAGCGAATATGTAATCGGGCTCCGGGCCGTGCGGAGGTCGGACAAAAAACCAGCGTGGGAGAAGAAAGTCACGAGGGAATTGATGTCCCGGAAGTCCGATTTCGACGGCTGCGGGGCGAGCATGGGGTGCATGGCGGATCGTTCCCACGCGTCGATGAACGGGGTGATGCAGGGGATGTTCGCGGAGGCCAGGACGGACTTCATGGCGGCACTCGGCTACCCTTCGGTGGACCGGACAGGACGGGATGCGGTGCTGGAGGGGACTTCCACGCCGCAAGACACGGAATCGCTGGAGCAGACGATAGAGAGGATCCTCAAGGAGAAATGAACCAAGCTTCGCAAGGACAGGGATCAACGATGAAGAGAGTTCTGATCCTGTTCCTGTCTGCGTCCTTCCTCGCCGGGTGCAGTTCGGGGTTCGTATATCAGCGTAAGGCGGATCCGGCGCAGGACGGCCAAAAGGGATCGATCAAGGTCGCCGTCGTGGCGTTCGAGGACGGGACAAGGAACTTCACCAGCGAAGGGAACATCATAAGCGGGCATCTCTTCAACCTTGCCAGGACGGACATCAACAGCTTGTCGCTTAGCCCGGTACCGGTGTTCAGCGTATCGCCACTGTTCACCGTATCGTCGCTGCCCGCGGCGAATTGGTCCAAATCTCTCGCGGAGGACATGGCCGCCTCCGGCGCCTTCCGGTCGGTGAAATTCGTGTTCGGCCCCTCCGAAGTGACCGACGAGGAGATCGTCGTGGAGGGCGCGTTGACCAAGGCGTACTTGACCACGATCAGCGACAAGCCCGACGAGTTCGTCCTGCACCTGAAGGTCCGCAGGGTGTCCGACAACACCATCGTCCTGGAAGGCGATGTCGGAAAAACAGGCGTCAGGCCAAGCGGCCTCACCACCACCTGCTTCACCTATGGAGGTTGCGTCGTCGGACGCATCAACAAGTACCTGAACGGGATCATGCAGGGGATCTTTGCGGACGTCCAACGCGACCTCGTACTGGCCCTCGCGCCTCCGCCGGTCGAGAAAAATCCCGTCCCCCACGGGCAGGAATCGCCGGAAGAGGTCGTAAAGCGCATACTCGGCAAGGAATGACCCTTTCGCGTCCGCAGCCATAAGCCGGGTACTCCCTCCCGAAAGCGCGGCGATTTGCCGGGGATATCCAGGCCGGCCGGGAGGGAAAGAGTAAAGAAGGGCGGGAGGAGATACGATGAGAGGCCGTCCGAGAGGGTGGGGAGTTCCGGTTATCGCGGTGGCCCTTCTGTTCATGGCGGGGTGCGCGCCCAACTCGCAGTTCGTCTACAAGCCGGGGCTGCCCGAGGCGGGGACCGCGAAGCTCCCGGTGAAGGTGGCGGTCCTTCCCTTCAAGGACGGCACGGAGGATTTTACCCAGCGCGGCTCAAGCTCGGCTGGTGGATACATCAACATCGCCAAGGCCGGATACCGCAGCATAATCACGGCACTGCCTCCCCCGCTCTGGGCGAGGTACCTCGCGGAAGACCTGGCCGCCTCGGGCGACTTCCGGTCGGTCCGGTTTGCGTACGACACATCGGAGATCTCGAACGACGAGGTAATAATCGAGGGGACCGTCCTGAAGGCGTACCATCCATTCATGGGTACCGACCCGAACATGTTTGCTGTCCACCTGGACGCGAGGATCGGCAAGGATGGAAAGACGTTCTGGCAAAAGGACATATCTCGGCGGGACTCGTTCGGGGCCGGGTACGGGGTAGGGTGCACGGTTAGCCTGCAGTGCGCCATCGATGCCCGCCACAGTCACTACAACAAGATCCTTCGGGAAATTTTCCTCGAGGCGAGGCAGGATCTGATCGCCGCTCTTCAGGGAGGCACCGGCGGAAAGGATGAGTTGTCCGGAAAGCCTGCGGCTCCGGAAACGGTCGATGAACTCATCGGACACATCCTGCGAGGGAAATGAGATGGCGCGAAACGCGGTGCTCCTATTCGCAATTCTTGCTCTGATGCCGGGGTGCGGCGTCAATTCGATGTTCGTCTACAAACCGTCCTCGCCGTCGGCGGGAGATGCGAAGCTCCCGGTGAAGATCGCCGTCCTTCCTTTCAAGGACGGCACGGAGGATTTCACGAAGCGCGGAAGCGAATGGAACCCGGACACCTTGATGTTCAACCTTGTGAAAGGGGGTATCGGCGGTACGATCACCGCACTGACGCCGGACCTGTGGGCGAAGGCGTTCGCCGACGACATGGCGGCATCCGGCGCCTTCCGGGCGGTCCGGTTCGTCTACAGCCCGTCGGAATTGGTGGATGAAGAATTCACCATCCAGGGTGCGGTGGAAAAGGCGTACGTTGTGGTCACTTTGCTCAACCTGAACGAATTTGCCCTCGGCTTGCGGGCCGTGCGGACGGCGGACAACCGGGTGGTCTGGGAAAAGGAAGTCGCGAGGGGATGGAAGATCCCGCCGACCGTCTACGATGGATGCGGGAGGGTGCAAAACCAGTGCAGGGCGGACCGGCTTCACGCGGAGTTGAACCGGGTGATGCGGGAGATGTTCGCGGAGGCCCGGGCGGACCTGGTGGCGACGCTTGCGGCCCTTTCGGAAAACGTGACTCGAAAGGACGGGGAGCATCGATGAAGAGGGTGCTCATCCTGTTTCTGTCGGCTTCCATCCTTGCAGGGTGCAGTTCGGGGTTTGTGTACCAGCGCAAACCCGTCCCGGCGCAGGAAGGACCGGTGCTGCCGGTCAAGGTCGCCGTAGTGGCGTTTCAGGACGGCACCGAGGACTTCACCAGTCGCGGCAACATCATCGCCGGGTCTGTCTTCAACCTCGCCAGGACGGACATCAACGGCTTGTCGCTCAACTCGGGGGCCGCGTTCAGCGTATCGTCGCTTCCCGCCGCGCAGTGGTCCAAGTCTCTCGCGGAGGACATGGATGCCTCCGGCGCGTTCCGCTCGGTGAAATTCGTCTTCGGCCCCTCCGAAGTGACCGACGAGGAGATCGTTGTGGAGGGCGTGTTGACCAAGGCGAACTTCACCACGATCGATGGCAAGCCCGACGAGTTTCTCCTCCACCTGAAACTCCGAAGGATGCCCGGGGGGGCCGTCGTCCGGGAAGGCGATGTCGGAAGAAACGGCATCCGCCCGCCTGGCCTCACCAGCGGTTGTTTCGGATACGGAGGTTGCGTCATCGATCGCATTCACGGATATTTAAATGGCGTCATGCAAGGGATCTTCGCGGACATCCGGCGCGACCTCGTCCTGGCCTTCTCGCCCCCACCTGCGAAGAAGCCCGACGTCCCGGGGCAGGAATCGCCGGAAGAGGTCATAAAGAACATCCTCGGAAAGCAGTGACGTCAAAGTAGAACGGGTCAGGCTGGAAGTTCGAACTCCCCGCGGGCGATCCGTTCCCCCATGTCGCCGTGGTCGGCCTGCGTCGGGGACGGCGAGACGACGTGCAGCACGATCATGTCGGTCTTCGCCTTGACCCCCCGCCGTACCTTCCTCGGGACGACGACGAGATCCCCCTCCGTTACGGTACGGCGCTCCTTCCCCGCGACCACTTCCCCTTCCCCGGAAAGGATATAAAGGGCGACGTGCACATCCGGGGCGTGGACGGGGATGAATTGCCCCGCGCGGAACGTGGCACGCACGACCTTCATCTCGGGACTCTCGAACAGGGGGCGGGGGAGGAACCGTTTCGGGTCGAACTCGGGATCGTTCTTGGGCCGCGCGAATACGGGGTCACTCATCGTTGTACCTCCGGGAACGGTATTCCCACGGGTTCAGTCTCCCTCTATCCCCCCGCCCCGTCCTTGACCGGGGTCAACCACGGATCGGCAGGGGGGGAGAACGTGGAAGGTCAAGTCGGAAATTCCCGCTTGACAACCGTGAATCCGCCGCGCAGTATTATCAGTGCAATCTGATTTATCGGATTAATTGGTTTAAAGGGATCTGTCCATGGGGGGGCGAAAATGAGAAATCGGGGAAAAGCCGGGTCGTGCTGCGCGACGCCGACCTTCGGAGGCTGCAAGGTCGAATCCCTGGTGACGGTGGACGACCGGGGCCAGATGGTCCTCCCCAAGGAACTGCGCGACAGGGCTGGGATCAAGGGAGGCGACAAGCTGGCGGTGATCGGCTGGGAGAAGGAGGGGAAGGTATGCTGCCTCT
>Ga0208566_1001926_pt1 | contig 11526 bp, 13 predicted proteins | sample PL_2010_150m_FD_184159 | JGI IMG/M metagenome (GOLD analysis project Ga0208566, IMG submission 184159) | Freshwater microbial communities from Powell Lake, British Columbia, Canada to study Microbial Dark Matter (Phase II) - PL_2010_150m... | ecosystem: Environmental > Aquatic > Freshwater >...
ATCCTGTCCAACCCGACCACGCTCGAGCGCGACGGTAAATATCTCGGCACCCATGCGCCGCATGCGCACGAGGTCGTCGCGCTCGAGCGTGGTCGGGTTGGACAGGATAGACACCGGCACCGTCGGCACTTCGCGCATCCATTTCTCGAGCAACGCAAACGTGTCGGCGTTGGAGTTCGGGTGCGTGATCATCGAAATGCACATGCGCTGGAACTGTCCTTGGTCGGCCCCCGCCTTGACGCGCGCGATCACGTCGTCGTAGCGCGCCGCCGGCCAGTCGACCCGGATGAAATTGCGGTCGGCGTAATCCCGCGTTTCCTCGCGATGCCGCGCCAGCCCGCAGTAAGCGCAATTGGCGCGGCAGCCTTCGGGGTAAGTCACCAGCAGGTTCAGGCAATGCGTGCACGCGGTACGGTGCATCTTTCCCGGAACGAGGCCGAGCGTGATCGCGGCCGCCGTACTCATCTGCACGTATTCGGGCGAGCGCATTTCGGGCGTCCTGACGTGATAGTCGGGACGGTAGAAGCGGATCGGCTGCGGGTCGTTCAGCAAGGCACTCATATCGCGGACAATTTCATGCGGCCTCGGGCTCGGCAAAATATTCGGGGAAGGCAATCCAGCCGCGGCGATGCAGGCGGTCCTCGTGCGCCGCCGCGGTATGCCAGTATTGGTTAAGTTCGTTGCGCCGCGTGACCGCACGCGCGAGCGACGCTTCGAACTGCTCGCGCACGTCGTCTTCGAATTCGCGCAATGCCGCGGCGTCGCGATCGCCCACGTAGCTTGCGGCCGCTTGCCCGGCACGCTCCCCCGAAGCGATTGCCGCGGCAATTCCGGCGCCGGTGATCGGGTGGGTGAGCCCGGCTGCGTCGCCCACGAACAGCACGTTGCCGACCGCCAGTCGTTCGCGCAGGCCTCCGACCGGGATTGCGCCACCGGTGCAGTAGAAAATCTCCGCGCCGACGCGGCCGGCTGCGACCAGTTGCCGGTGCAGCGCGTCGAGCGGAGTTTTAAGGTCGCGCTCGATGCGCGGGTCAATGCCGAGGCCGAGGTTGGCGTGCGCGCCTTTCGGGAACAGCCACGCATAGCCGCCCGGATAGGCGTCGCACAGCCAGATATCGGTGTCGTGGTACGGACGCGTCAGAGCTACTGTGTATTGTCGCGTGCTGACAGTCGTAAGCGGCGCCAGCCCGAGTTCGCGCGCGACTGCGGAATGCGGCCCGTCGGCGGCGGCCAGCACGCGGTAGCGGACATCGACATTTCCTGCGGGTGTCGCGATGCGCGCAACGCTGATCGCCGCATCTACGCCGCGCAATGAGCTGGCGAGCGCGAGCTCGGCGCCGGCGCGTTGCGCTTCGCGCGCAAGGGCGCGGTCAAACGCAGCCCGGTCGACCATCAGCCCCGGGAACGGCGAGGTCGTGACCGCGCCCGATGGCAGCATGCTTTTCATGCCGGTGATGCGCTGTTGCAGCACGCCCGGCCCCCGCGCATGGAGCGCGAGCGGCAGCGGGATGAACTCGGCGCATTGCACCGGCTCGCCGATGACTTTTTTGCGGTCGATTGCGATCACCTTGAGCCCGCGCGCCGCGGCTGCTGCGGCTGCGGCGCTGCCCGCCGGCCCGAGCCCGACCACCAATACATCGGCGGAAATCGTAGTCATGAACTCGACGCCGTGATCGGTTGCTTGACCGCGAGCCGCATCACCGCGAAGAAATCGTCCGGCGTCAGCGCCAGCATGTCGGCCTGGCGTCCGGCGAAGAACATCCGGATGTTGTGCTCGAGCCGCTCGACCGACGTGTCGTGCAGCGCCGCCTCGAGATCGGCGACGGTGCGGCGCGGGCTGACGAAAATATCGCCGCTGAACCATACCTGCTTGATGCGGTGGGTGAGGCGGTCGTAGGTGAGGCTCACACGCAGCACGCCGCCCGCAAACTTCTGCGCCGCCTCGTAGACCGGCATGTCGGATGCCGGGCGCCGCACCAGATTGATCCAGTCGTGAGTGTCGATCTCGGCCAGAGCGACCCGGTAGCGCGCGTGCTCGGTCAGCGTCAGGTCGCCCTCCTGGAATTCGACGTCGAACTCGCTTTCGAATGCCTCAGTCAGGTTGCGTTTGACGAGATCGAGATCGGGGCGCCGGCCCAGCAAGTCCGTGAGGTTCGCGACGCGCTCGCGCGCCGAAGCGATCGCTTTGTCGGACAACTTCTCGGCAGGTATGCGCAGCACGCGCAGCATTTTCTCGATGTCGAAGTCGATCAACAGCGTGCCCTGATACAACAGGGCGTCGCCGTCGAACGCGCCGCCGGTGCCGGAAATCTTGCGCCCGTCGACTTCGATATCGTTGCGCGGGCGGTAGCGCGCATCCACGCCGAGCGCGCTGATCGCGGTCGCCGCAGCGTGGCAGATACGTTTCGCGATCGCCTGCATGTCAGCGGTGCCGACATCGCGCTTGTGCAGATAAAGCTCCCAGCCGAGCTGCGTTTCGTCGAAATAAATCGCGCCGCCGCCGGTGATGCGGCGCTGGATCGCGATGTTGTTCGCCCGGCAGTAATCGAGGTTAAGTTCCTGCTCGGCGCTCTGGTGATAGCCGAGCAACGCGCTCGGCGCAAAGCGCAGGAAACGCAGCGTGCTCGGGATTTCCTCGGCTTGGCGCGCTTCAAGCAGCGCGCGGTTGAGCGCGATGTTCTGCGCCGCAGGGCGCAGCCCGGTATCAATCACCCGCCACATTTCGCCCATGTGTCGCTCCCGTGTGCAGCGCCAGCCGGTCTCGTGCCCGCCCGGCTAGGCGCGGACCACCACCGGGATTCGTGACAGCGAGGCATGCGGCCGGCGCCGGCTGCGTTCGCGTTCGATGACGTGCTGCACGTCGATCGCAATGCCGCTCTCCGCGCTGTCGAGCGCCAGCACTTCGTCACCGAGCGCGATCGAGCAACACGCAGGCGTCACGCGCACTTCGCGCCCGAGCCGGGCCGCGAGCTCGACCATACCGTCGGCCGGATGCGCGATGCCGTTCAACCCTGCCATCACCGCGTAAGCATCGATTTGCGCCTTCACTGTCCCCGCGGGCCGCGCGCAGCCGAGGAGCAGCGGAATGTCCGGCAGCGCGCCGCGCGCATCGAGAAAGAACCGGCCGACCTGATGCGGATCTGGTGTCGCAAACGACCGGCTTTGCGGCGCATAAAACGGCATCACCACCACCAGCACCAGCGCCGCAGGCCGGTGGCGCCTGACGATCTCGAGCGCGTTCCACTCGCCGAGCAGCTTGCCATAGTGCAGCCCGATCACGATATGCGGCACGACCTTGAGCGAGGTCGCAGTGAGGCACTCCAGCGACCGCTCGAAGTCCGCGACACCCCGGCGCAGGTGATAGACCTGCGAAATTGTGTCCTGGCTGCCGATCACGTCCATCATCGCCGCATCGACGCCGGAAGCCTCCATGCGCAGCGCGATATCGCGATCGACCAGCGCGGTGTGCAGCGCGATCTTGAACGCCGGAAACGCTTGTTTGATGCGATAGATGGCCGGATAAAACGCGTCGTATTCGACTTCGTCGCGCTGATTCGATCCGCCCGAGAGCAGCATGCCGCGCGCGCCGCGCTCGATTTCGCGATTGACGACGCGCCACAGCTCGTCAGGCGTGCGCGCAGAAATCATCGGCTCGAGGATTTTCGCCTTGCAGTGGTCACATTGCAGTTGGCACTCGCCGCCGGTGATCGACACCGCCGGCCACGCGCTCTTGCCGCAGCCCGCGAGCTCGGAAGTCGCGTAAGCCTTGAAGGTGGGCGTATAGAAATTGATGCGGCCGGCGTGCTCTCCCGCCAGCGCGCCGTAGCGCTGCTGCATCTCGTGGATCAGCGCGGTATCGAGTGCCACGTCTTCCAGCGGCGCTATTCGCGCGGCGACTTCAGTCCAGGAATCCATGTGTGCCGTACCGTTGATGAACTCGTGGCGTCCACGGTCCCGGATCAGGTTCAGGGCACGCCAGGCGGCTCAAGACTGACAGCCGGCGAAGCCTTCGGCCGTCATTTTCGTCTCGAACGCGCCGGCAGCCGCGCCGCCGGTGACGAGCGCAGCCGAGTCGCTGTCCCAGTTGGCCGGCTTCAACCGGACCATCCAGCCCGAACCGTAGGGGTCGGCATTGATGGTCGCAGGGGCCGACGCGAGCGCTTCGTTGACGGCGACCACTTCGCCCGCGACCGGGGACTTGACCGGACCTACCCATTTGCCCGATTCGACGGTGACCGCCGACTTGTTGAGCTCGATCGATCTGCCGACTTTCTTCGGCGTGCACGACACGATCTGGCCGGCGAGCGCGGCGGCGTAGGCGGTCATGCCGATCACCACGTTGCCGTCGGCTTCACGCCGCGCCCACACGTTGGTTTCGACGTTGTAATAAAGATCGTCCGGAAAATTGCAGCCTTTGACTGAAGCCATGGTTCTTCCTTCCCGCTAGAAAAAAAGCGCCTTGTCGCAGCTCAGGATCAGGTCCGCGAGCGCGCCGCCACTCGATATCTCGTCCACCTCGGGTATTACGTTCGTGACTTCGATGTCGTAGCCGGGCAACGCCGGCCGGCACAGATGGAACCTGACTCCCGCCGCTTTCGCGTCGCGCATGAACTCGATTATTTTCTTCCCCCCATCCATGGCCGTCAAATGTTCGGACACACCCTGCTGGCAAAGCTTCACGCCTTCCATGGTGAAAAAAACCTTGACGTCGGCATCCATCGAGGCCAGCAGCGCCGCCATGAAAAACGGCGTCGCGCAGCGCTGCGGCGTCGACGGGCCGCTGGTCATGACGATGACCACCGACTTCGCTGCGTTGTCGAGATAGTGTTGCTCAGCCATCAGACTGCCAGCCGTTTGCAGTGTATGTCTTCGTTGCGGACACGCGCGCAATAGCCATCGCGTGCTGCCTCGCCGGTGACGAGGTCGGCGAGCGCCTGCTCGAGCGGCGCCGCCGGCCTGATGCGCGCGATCCACGCGTGGTAGGGATGCTGATTGAGCAGCGCCGGGTTGTCGAGCACTTCAGGATTGGCCGCGGCTATGGTGCAGTCGAACGGGTTGGGCACCGGGCCCGCCCATTTGCCGCTTTCGATCGTCGCCACCGGTTTGCCGGCCGATCGCGGCGTACCAGGCCGTCGCACCCGCACGTGCAGGATCCTACCCGCGATGGTCTGTGAAATATCGGTCATGCCGATTGCGAGCGTACCGTCGTCCTCGATGCGTACCCAGATCTGGAATTCCGGATCGTAATACAGCTCGGGACGGAACTCGCAGTCATTACATTGCATTGGCGGCTCAAATCACGCCCTTCGCGTGCAGCAAATCGAGCGAATCGCTGATGTTTTCGTGGATGGCGAGCTTGCGCGCCGACAATCCCAACGCGAGGCCGAGCAACTGCGTGAAATACAGGACCTTGACGCCGGTCTTGATGCCGAACTGGGTTTCGGCGCGGATCTGGTGCATTTCCAGACCCGAATGGCACGTCGGGCATTCAGTCGCGATCACCTCGGCGCCGGACTCCTCGGCCGCCTGCAACAGATTGAGCACGAGCTGGGTCGAGGTATCGGAATCCGACAGCGTGTGGGCGCCGCCGCAGCACGCGGTCTTCAGCGGAAAGTCGACGTTGACCGCACCCGCCGCCTCGAGCAGATCGTCCATGTAATGCGGCCGGTGCGACGACTCGGAGCCCGGCCCCTGGTCTTTCTCCGGGAAAATCTGGCGCGGCCGCGTATACATGCAGCCGTAGTAGTTGGCGATCCTGATGCCGTTCAGGTTCTTCCGGATGCGCTGTTTGATGCCGTCGGCGCCGATTTCCTCCATCAGCCATTCGAGCAGATGGATGGTGCGCACATCGCCTTGGTAAACCGGGTCCCCTGCTTTCTGCGCCAGGTCCTGCACTGTCTGCATGGTTTCAGCCGAAGTCGCGCACTCGTACTCGGCTTTCTTCAGGTTGTGGTAGCAGCCGTTGCACGGCGCCATGACGGTGTCGAAGCCCATTTTTTCGGACGCGATCGCCAGGTTGCGCGCCGACATGTAGGTCTGCAGCATCGGATGAATGTTTTTCACCTCCATCGCGCCGCAGCAGTTCCAGTCCTGCAGATTCACCATCTCCAGGTCGAGTTCCTTCACCAGCGCGCGCGTCGAGCGGTCGTACGGTCCACCCGAGCCCTCGAGCGCACATCCTGGGTAATACGCAACTTTAGCCACTTCGCATCCTTCGTTTAAACGTTCGCCCCTTCACCGTCGCGCCAGCGCCTTCTGCTCCGCAACATAGGCGCGGAGCACGTCGCCGGTGCGGCCCCACGCTTTGGTACGCGGCTTGATGACCATCGCCCAGCCCATCCTGAGCGGGCCCAAAATCGGCAACCGCGCGAGAAACGCACCGATGCGGCCCTCGCGCAACAGCGGCAGATTGTTCATGCGCATGATCATGATGCCGAGCCAGCCTTTCTTGAGCAGCTCGACGAGGTCCTGCCGGGTCTGCTTGAGGAAATTCAGGATGACTTCGGTATCCTCGATACGGCCGCGCTCGAGGCACTGGCGCGTGAACTCCTCGTCGAACTTCGTCGAGTTCGATTTCGGCACATGACCTTCGTCCTCGAGCCAGTGCTGCAGCGCTTTCATCACGCCCTCGGGGCGCACGTCCTTCGGGCAGATGTTGGTGCACTTGTTGCACGACACGCATTGCCAGATGATGTCCTTGTCCTTGAGCAGCTCCTCTTTCAGGCCGATGTTGACGAGATAGATCCAGTAGCGCGGATTGAAATCAACGTTGAGCGCGTAGACCGTGCACGAGTTGGTGCACGAGCCGCACTGCCAGCAGCGATGCACGTTCTCGCCGCCGCCGTAGCTCTGTATCGTCTTGTAGAAGTCCCCATCGTAGTCGCTGACATAACGCGGCTTGAGCATCGTGTTCCAGTGCCCCGACACGTCGACGCCATCCATGACCAGCTTGTCGGTGGTCATCAGGTCTTCAGGCGCGATCAGCGATTTTTCATGGATAGGCATATCAAGACCAAACGCTCGGCAGGTTCGTCTCACTCCTCACGCTGCACTCCTCACCAAAGAGTCCTTCTTCACGCGGCTCATGCCGGTGCGGCGCGCGCGGTCGATGCCGAGCAGTTTGGCAAGCTGCTCGCCCGGCGTGGTGCCGCGTCCGAACTCCGCGCCAAGATTGCCTTCGGCGACCGAGCGCAGGTAGTTCGTATAGGCCTGCGCGAGCATCAAATCGATCCACAGCGGCAGGTCGCGGTAAATACCTTCCGTGCGCAGCTGATCGGCAAGCCAGGCGCGCGCGCCCTCGAACATTTCCGGCGCATTGGTCAGCGGAATTTCCTGCATCGAGTCGTTGCCGCGGATGAATTCGCGCAGCGCGCCGCTTTGCGTCGATTGGTCCCACACCCAGCGCGTCATCAGCGGAAATCGGTCAGGATCGATGAAATGCAGCAGCTCGGCGGCGAAATCCCACGCCGCGCGCCGCAATTTGTTGGCGGCCTTGAGACTCGCGCGGTCCAAGCCCGCAGTGCCGGGCATCGCATCGACGAACGCCTGCAGCCGCGCTGCGACCGGCAGCGCGTCGTGCCGGAGCTGGGCGAGTGCCTCCCGAACTTTCGCGACGCCGGCGGACTCCAGCGCCGGATAAAGCCGGCGCCGCGCGGTAAACACCTGGTCGAGCAACGACTCGATTTCGCTCAAGCCGGCAGCTGCGAGTGCCCGCTCGAACGTTGCGACAACCGCCTGCTGTTTTGCCTGCATCCGTTCGATCAGCGCAGCGATACCGCCCTCGGCCCCAGATTGCTCCAGCAGTTGATCGAAGTGGTATTTGAAAATCTGGCTGTCGAGCGCTACCGGCAGCGGCAGCGGCACGACCGTATCACCCGCCACTGGCAGCGTTTGGGCAAGTGGCTTTTGCTTGAACCACAACATGCTCGCGCTCGGCAGGAAACGATCTGCGGCTTAGGCGGCTTGTTGCGCGGCAGCGCTCAAATCACCGACCGCGCGCATCGCCATCGCCAGGCCATGCGAAACACAGGTATCGATGTCTTCGGGGCCGAGCGCCGACCCGCCGACGTAAATACCGCGGCGCGTGCTCGCGAAGCTCGAAGTGTAATGTTCGCCGCGGTCGATAAAGCCGTGCTTCTCGAGTGCAACGCCGAACACTTTCGCGATCCCAGGGTTGTCGAGATTGGGATCCATGCCGATCGCGTGCACGACCAGGTCAAACGGTATGATGATCGGGCGCTTGACCAGCGTGTCCTCGCCTTTCACCAGCAGCCGCTTGTCGGGGCCTTGTGTCACTTCGGCAATGCGCGCCTTGACGTATTTGATGCGGAATTCCTCCTGCGAGCGCCAGTAATACTTGTCCTCGTACAGGCCGAAAGTGCGGATATCCATGTAGTAGATGTAGACGTCGGTCTTGGGCGACAGCTCTTTGATCTCCATCGCGAGATTGCACGACACCGTGCAGCAGATCTTGGAGCACCACTCGCGGCCGATCTGACGGTCGCGCGAGCCAACACAGAGCAGGATGCACACGCGCTCCGGCACGCGGCCGTCCGACGGGCACGCAATCCTGCCCGCGGCCACCATCTGCTCGACCTGGGTGGTGGTCACCACGTCCTCGTAAGTGCCAAACCCCCACTCGGGCTTGTTGATCGAATCGAAGTGCGTGAAGCCGGTGCCGAGAATGACCGCGCCGGCGCTGACAGTCTGGCCGTTGGCGAGCGTCGCGGTGAAGTTGCCGAACTCACCGTCCAGCTTTGCAACCCGGGTGCCTTGGTGTACCGTCACGAGCGAATTATCGGTGACCCGCTTCACCATGCGTCCGATCGCGTCCTTCGCCCATTCACCGGACGGCACCAGCTTGGCGTAGCCGGACAATATCGGCGCGCCGCCGAGCACGCCCTCCTTCTCGACCAGCACGACCTTCCTGCCGACGGACGCGATGCCGGCGGCCGCGGACAAGCCGGTCGGGCCTGCCCCGACGATCAATATGGTTTCGGACATATCGAACAGTTCCTTTTTCTTCACCCGCTCACTTGTTCACCGGCTTATCGCCAGCGCCGGATCGTAGAGATACTCGATGCGCCCTGCTTCGACCTCTTTCAGATACGCCTCGAAATTCTGCTTTGCCGCGAGCCATGAGACGCCCATTTTTTCCACGACTTCCTCGCACGGACTCGCGTGCCATTGCAACTGCACGATCTTGAACGGGTCCGCCCCGCACGCCAGCGCGGCGAACTGGATGTCGGCCATGATCGGCATCGAGTAGTTCTGGCCGTGCGCCTTGCCGATCCACTGGTTCTTGTCCATGGTGGTGATGCAGCCGGTGTCGATGCCGAGCATCACATCGGCGTTGGCTTCCTGGCGCGCGACCTTGATCTTGCGGTCCATGGTGAACGAACGCGTGAACTCGCGCTCGGAGATGATGTGGCGAAAGCCGAAGCCGCAGCAGTCGTACCAAGTCGAATAGTCGATCACCTGCGCGCCGAGCGCCTGCGCGATCGAGGTGCCGACCGCGGTGCGGTTGCCGCCGAGCACGCTCTCGTCGTAAATCGCGTCCTCGTGCACCATCTTGTAATAGTGGCACGCGGTGTGCACCGTGGTGCGAAGGTGGGAAACGTCGATGGTTTGCAGCTCGGACGCGATGCGATTCCTCATCACGTGCACCCACTCCGAGTAATGCACGATCTCCTCCGGGATCACGAGCTTGCCGTCGACCAGGCGGCCGAGCTTGGCGAGGATCTTCTTGACGCGCTCGCGCAGCTGCGGCGACTCGATCAGGTATTTGCGCACTTCCTTGTAATTGCCGTACGAGGTGCCGCAATGCACCAGCGGGAAGAAGTGCCCGGGTTCATGGCCGTGCTGCTTGCCCGAAACGTAAGCCTGGTGGAAGTTGCGCAGGAACACGGCGGCGAGCGATTCGAGATTGCCGACGCCCGAGCCGTGGTAGTTCCATGCCGTGCACGAGGTCTGGTCGGTTTCGTCGAGGTAATCCCTGCCCGGCACATGGCCGAGCTTGTTCATGGTCCACAGCAGCGCAGTCGGGTAACCGGGGATATTGCCGCACTGGCCGCACGACTTGTGGTGCCACAACTGCAGGGTCGGGATTTTCTTGTTCCAGCCGAACAATGTTTTGACATCGACCGGCCGGTGCGCATCGGAGACGCGGTGGACAATGATCTCGCCCTCTTTCTCGAGCTGCCACATGTGCTCGCGCACGTCGTCCATGCGCTCGCCCAGGTCGATGGTGCGCCGGTCGACGTGCTTCTCCACCCATGCGGTCGCCTTTGCGGCGTCTTCGGCCGAGAGGTTGGTCGGCTGGAAAAACGCGCCGTGGCCGGCGATGCCGGAGCCGTCGCTGGGATGCTGGGGTGTGCTCATGGCTTATCCGACTGCTCCGCGAGCAGGTCTTCATACTCTTCGCGCTTCTCGTCGATGAAATCTTCAATGACGTCGTACAAATTCTCATCCATCGTCTCGAGCGACTTCAGCACGCCGGTCATCTCCCAGATCGTATACATCTCGACCGAAGTCTTGAGCGAGACTTCCCACGCGGTAGCGGTGGTCTGCAGCGTGCGCAGCGGGATCGCCTTGCGCAGCGTCTTGAGGTCGCCCTGGACCTTCTGGATGTTGGGGCCCCAGTCCGGGAAATGGTCGGGCTGGATCATGTCGGGAGACAGCTGATTGCCGGTGGTGATCAGCTTCAGCATCACGCGCCCAAACGGCCGCAGCACGTCTTTCGCCGATTGCATGCCGTGCTTGATCGAGACTTCACGCATGATCGAAATCAAACCGCCGGGCGAGTTCTTGAACGGGCAGCGCGCGGCGCACGTCATGCACTGCGCGCAGGCCCAGATCTTCTCCTGCATTGCGTCGTAGATCTGCTCGACGTTCTCGGTCCACAGCAATTGCACGATTTCGCGCGGGCTGAAATCGTAGAAATGCGCCGACGGGCAGGTCGCGGTGCAAATGCCGCAATTGAGACAGCCGTTCAGCTCGTGCTCATAGCGCAGGTCGGACTTGATGTCCTCCACGATCTCGCGCATTTCGGCGTACGAGGCCGTCGGTTTGCCGGCAGCTGCAGCGGGCACGGCCACTACTTTCTCTTCATGAAGAAGATGAACTCGTTGTTGACCGTTTCCGACGACAGCAATTCGTTGCCGGTCTGTTTGGAAAACGCCTGGAAGTCTTTGACCGAGCCGGGATCGGTGGCGAGTATCCTGAGCACTTGCCCGGTCGTCATATCGGTCAGCGATTTTTTACAGCGCAGAATCGGCAGCGGGCAATTCAGGCCCCGCGCATCAAGCTCTTTATCGAAATTCATGCCCCGGACTCCATCTAAAATTAGTTTACAATTAAACTCTAATATACGGTGATTGGCCCCGTGGCGCAAGGATCGGAGCCACCCCGCGCCGACCCGTCTTTTGACAGCGATCTCGCGGCCGGCCCCGGAACTTCCCCTGCGCAGGACGAGAATTATAGTGCCTAATCCGCGCCGGTGCGGCAGCTGAATCCCCACATCCCTGT
>Ga0208566_1001929_pt1 | contig 11520 bp, 11 predicted proteins | sample PL_2010_150m_FD_184159 | JGI IMG/M metagenome (GOLD analysis project Ga0208566, IMG submission 184159) | Freshwater microbial communities from Powell Lake, British Columbia, Canada to study Microbial Dark Matter (Phase II) - PL_2010_150m... | ecosystem: Environmental > Aquatic > Freshwater >...
TTCGCCCGCCACGCCTTGCACGAAGGTCTTGCCAGGTCATGCTCGCGCAAGATGTTCGGCCAGACACTGGCGGATTTCCAGCTCACCCAGGCGGCAATCGCCGACATGGCAACGGCAGTGGACAGCAGCGCCTTGCTGACCTATCGGGCGGCCTGGCTGCGCGACTGCCTGGGCGAACCGGGGACTCGCGAAGTCGCCATGGCCAAGATGGTCTCGACCGAAACCGCGCAACAGGTGATCGATAAGGCGGTTCAGCTTTTCGGCGGCCTGGGCGTCAAATCCGGCATGCCGGTGGAGCGCCTGTACCGGGAGATCCGGGCCCTGCGTATCTACGAGGGAGCCACCGAAGTGCAGAAACTCATCATCGGGCGCCAGACCATCAAGGATTTTCAGCGCGAACAGAGTCAACCCGCAATTCCCCCCAATTAGACTCTCGTTGAGATCGGTGCTTGCAAACCAAATCGGTCTGTGATAAAAATGAATGAATGATCATTCAGTCCACTAATTCAAACTTGATGGGAGCATGAAAATGAGGGTCGATGGCAAGACGGCAGTGATAACGGGAGCGGCATCCGGAATAGGCAAGGCGGTCGCCGAGGTACTGGCGGCAGCGGGCGCGCACGTGGTGCTCGGCGATCTCAACGAGGAGGGAGGGGCGGCGGCGGTCGCGGCTATCCGCGGCCGCGGGCAGGGCGCCGACTTCTTCCGGCTCGACGTGACCGATCTGGAATCGATCGCCGCCTTTGCGGAGAAGGCCTACGCGGCGCGCGGCCACGTGGACATCGTCGCCAACGTCGCCGGGTGGGGCAAGATCCAGCCTTTCGTCGACAACACGCCGGAGTTCTGGCGCAAGGTGGTCGACGTCAATCTGATGGGACCGGTGGCGGTGAGCCGCGCTTTCATCAGCAAGATGATGGAGAAGGGCGCCGGGAAGATCGTCACGGTCGCCTCGGACGCCGGCCGTGTCGGCAGCCTCGGCGAATCGGTGTATGCCGGTGCCAAGGGCGGCGCCATCGCCTTCACCAAGAGTCTGGCGCGCGAGGGAGCGCGCTACAACATCACCGTCAATTGTGTCTGCCCCGGGCCGACCGATACCCCATTGATGGAGGCCGTGCCGGAGAAGCACCGCGAGGCCTTCATCCGCGCCACGCCGATGCGCCGCCTTGCCAAGCCGTCGGAAGTCGCCGACGCCGTGCTCTTCTTCGCCAGCGACCGGGCCAGCTTCGTGACCGGTCAGGTCCTCAGCGTCTGCGGCGGCCTGGCGATGGCCGGCTAAGCCCAACTGAGTCCAACAATTTCGATCCAAGGAGAAAACCATGTATAAGCTAAAAGCCGCCGAGTGGAAGCCCGCACATTTCAAGTGGGAAGTCAGGGACCGGGTCGGCATCGTCACGCTCAACCGCCCCGATCGCAAGAATCCGCTGACTTTCGAGAGCTACGCCGAACTGCGCGACACCTTCCACAAGCTGCAGTATGCCGAGGACGTGCGCGCGGTGGTGTTTACCGGCGAGGGCGGCAATTTCTGCTCCGGCGGTGACGTTCACGAGATCATCGGGCCGCTCACCAAGATGGATATGACCGGGTTGCTGGCATTCACCCGCATGACCGGCAACCTGATCAAGGAAATGCGCACCTGCCCGCAGCCCATCATCTCGGCGATCGACGGCATCTGCGTCGGTGCCGGCGCCATCGTCGCCATGGCCAGCGATTTCCGCTATGCCACCGCGGCGGCCAAGACCGGCTTCCTGTTCGTCAAGGTCGGATTGGCCGGCTGCGACATGGGGGCGTGCAGCATCCTGCCGCGCATCATCGGCCAGGGTCGCGCCTCGGAGTTGCTTTACACCGGCCGCATGATGAGCGCCGAGGAGGGTTTCAACTGGGGTTATTTCAATGGCGTCGTTGCCCCCGAGAAGTTGATGGAGACAGCCTTCAATATGGCCAAGTCGTTGGCAGACGGCCCGGCCTTCGCCCACTCGGTGACCAAGAAATGTCTGCATCAGGAGTGGAACCAGACCATCGAGCAGGCGCTCGAGACCGAAGCCGAAGCACAGGCGATCTGCATGCAGACAGAAGATTTCAAGATCGCTTACCACGCTTTCGTCAACAAGCATAAGCCGGCGTTTGTCGGCAACTAGCACCCAACCTTGAAGCCGATGTATTGGCGCGATGACGCCTCCCGGGACGCCCTGGCTTCCCGGTGGGGTGCCGACTAATCGATCAGGGGCAGCGGGCGGACAATGGGTTCATCGGGACACGTAAATAGCCAGGTGACGGACACCAAGCTGGTGGAGGAGCGACGCGGACAAGTCCTGCGCGCGGCGGTGAAGCTGTTTTCCGAAAACGGCTACTACACCACCACCATCCAGCAGATCGCCAGGGAAGCCGGGGTCAGCATCGGGCTGATCTATCAGTATTTCGGCGACAAGGACGATGTCCTGTTCTTGTCGTTGAAACTGGTTCTAGAATCCTACGAAAAAGAGATTCCGCTGCGGCTCGAAGGGATTGAGCATCCGGTGGAACGGCTGTGCATGGCTGTCCGGGCATATTGCATGATCGTGGACAGGTTGCGCGACGCGACCGTGCTCGCCTATCGCTCCACCAAGTCTTTGCGCTCGGATCGCCGGGCCCTGATCAAGCAGGATGAAATCCGCACCAACCGGCTGCTGGAAGCTTGTTTGCAGGCCTGCATCGCCGGCGGTTTCATGCGGCAGGTCAATGCGCAGTTGCTGGTGTATCAATATGTGATCTTCTGCCACGCCTGGGCGCTGAAGAACTGGGCCCTCAAGGAGAAAATGTCGGTCTCGAAATATGTAGACGAAGGCATCAAGCTCTTGGTGGCGCCGTTTCTGACGGCCAAGGGGAAGGCCGCGCTGGCATCCGTAAGATTGGACACCGGCAATTTCAAGCATGAGAAGAAACCGGCGCGTCAGGCCGGCAAGGCCCGCGTACGGGGCTGACCGGCGGGCGGCGAAAGGCACCATGATTACCTTGACCATCGACGCAGCAGTTGCCACCGCGACCCTCAGCCACGCACCGGTCAACGCCATGGACGATGCCTGGGTGACCCGTTTCGACGAGATCCTCGACCAACTGGAACGGCAAGAAGGGCTCGGCGTGCTGTGGCTGCGCAGCGACCGACGCGTGTTCTGTGCCGGTGCGGATCTGGAGTTCATGCGCGCGCGCTTCCTGACCAGCGAGGGCCGCGCGCTGATGATCGCGTTTACCCGCCGCTTGCAGGAGGTGTTTGCGCGCCTCGAACGGATCGGCCTGGTGACGATCGCCGAGATTGGCGGCGCTGCCCTCGGGGGGGGCTTGGAGCTTGCCCTCGCCTGCGACCTGCGTTTCGTTGCCGACACGGCAAAAGTCGGCTTGCCCGAGGCGCGACTAGGGCTGCTTGCCGCGGGCGGCGGCACGCAGCGTCTGACCCGTCTCTGCGGCCCCGGCGTCGCGCGGCGCCTGATACTCGGTGCCGAAGTCATCACCGGCGCGGTCGCGGTGGATTTGGGATTGGCGCACTGGGTGGCGCCGCGCGCCGAGCTGGAGAGCGCGACACGCGCCGTCGTCGAGAGGATCGCCGAATTGCCCCGAGCCGCCCTGGCGGAAAGCAAGCGCTGCATCGCTGACGCCATGGATGGGAGCCGCGACGGCTATGCGACTGAACTCGCCGGCAGCGCGCGACTGCTGGCCATGACGGAAACCCAGCAGCGGGTAAAGCGCTTTCTGGATAAGAGCGTCTAGGAGGACCAGCATGCAAGGCCTACAACTGACCGCCGGCAGAATCGAACTCGAGCAGCAGCGGGGTGTCTGGGTGGATCAGGTGATTACGGACTACCTCGACCGCTGGATGAAGGAAAAGCCCGGCGCGACCGCCATCATATCTTTCCGGGAAGAGGATGCCGGCACTACCCGGCTCAGCTGGAACGAGCTCGGCGCCCGGGTCGCTGCGATAGCCCGCGGACTTTCGGCGCGAGGCATCGTCAAGGGCGACGTGGTTTCCTTTCAACTGCCGAACTGGTGGGAGCTGGTGGCGATCCATCTTGCCTGCGTTCGCATTGGGGCCATCAGCAACCCCCTGATGCCGATTTTCAGGCGGCGTGAATTGTCCTTCATGCTGGGGCATGCGGAATCGAAAGTGCTGATCGCGCCGGTGCGATTTCGTGGCTTTGACCATGGCACGCTGGCGCTGGAACTGAGCGCCGAATTGCCCTCGCTCAAGCATGTCTTCCTGGTCGGCGGTCAGGGCGAACATTCCTTCGAGGATCTGCTCCTGGCCGGATTGGATGACGGCCCGCCGGAAACCGGAAGCATGTTGGATCCCAACGATGTGATGCAACTGTTGTTCACTTCGGGCACCACCGGCGAGTCCAAAGGCGTGCTGCACACCTCGAATACCTTGATCGGCACGATTCGTCAATTCATCGCGCGGATGCAGGTCGGAACCGCAGACGTGGTGTTCATGCCATCGCCGCTGGCGCATCAGGCAGGTTTCGCCTACGGCATGACTTTGGCCACCATCGTCGGTGTCCCGCTGGTGCTGCTGGATGTGTGGAATGCCGCGAGCGCGGTGGCGTTGATGGAACAGCACCGGGCCACCTACACCTTCGCGGCGACGCCATTTCTGAATGATTTGGCCAATTTCCCCGGCATCGACAAGCGTTCGCTGGAACGTTTCCGCATGTTCGTGACTTCGGGTGCGCCGATCCCCCCGGTACTGGTCCAACTGGCGCAGGAAAGAATGCATGCAACCGTGGTCTCATCCTGGGGCATGACCGAGTGCTGTTCGGCAACCACGACCCTGCCGTCGGGCCACAAGGTGCTCGAGTCGGATGGCTGTGGCGTAACCGGAGCGGAAGTCCGCATTACCGACAGCACCGGCAAGGAGGCACCGCGCGGGCAGCCCGGCTCGCTGGGGTTTCGCGGGTCATCGCTGTTCGTCGGCTACCTCAAGCGGCCGAATCTCTATACCGTCGACGACGACGGCTGGTTCAACACCGGCGACATCGCGCGCATGGATGAGGAAGGCTATATCCGAATTTGCGGGCGCGAGAAGGACATCATCATCCGCGGCGGGGAAAATATTCCGGTGGTGGAGGTCGAGAGCGCCATGTACAGGATTCCGCAGGTGGCCGAAGTTGCCGTCGTGGCCATGCCGGATCCCCGCATGTCCGAACGGGCGTGCGCATTTGTGACGCTGCGTCCGGGCCTCAGTCTGACGTTTGCGCAAATGCAGGACTGTCTGGCGGCGGAAGGCCTGAGCAAGCATTTCTGGCCGGAGCGTCTCGAAATCATTGAAAAAATGCCCTGGACTCCGGCCGGCAAGATCCAGAAGTACGTACTCAGGGAGATGGCGAAAGCCTTTTCCGCATCCGCGACAGCAGCGCTCGCATAGGCAAGCGGCATCATCACAGGAGAGAGAAATTATGGTCGTTGCCACCAGGTATCCGTCCGAGCCGCTGAAGTTCTGGAAGAAAGCCAAACAACTCCGGGACCAGTATTACATCAACTATGCCAAGGCCAAGGAAAATGGCGGCATTCGCTGGGGCGCCGCGGGTTGGTCCTTTGACGCGATACCGACCGCATTCGGCGACGACGTCCATCCATTGACGGGTGAACCTTATGCGGCGGCGATCGCCCACGATCGCAAGTTTGCCAAGGAATGCCTGGAGAAGGCCGAGTCCATGGGCTTCGCACGCGATTTATGCGCGTACATGCGCATCTATTGGGGCAGCATGCATCTCAACAAGTATCTGATGGGCGGCGAATTTCCCAAGCCGGATTTCAATTTCCAGACCCAGATCTGCTGCAGCCACTCCAAGTGGTACCAGCATGCTTCCAGTTACGAGAAGGTGCCGGACTTCTATGTCGATGTGAACATCGGCGCCTACAAGGACATCACGGAGTCCCGGCTGGAATATGTCACGGCGCAGCTGCATGAGTCGATCGCCTTCGTCGAGAAGGTGACCGGCCGGAAGTGCGATGACGAACGGCTGATCCGGGCAGTACAGAACGAGATGCGCGCCACTTCGCTGTGGGCCGAAATCTGCACCCTGAACAAGGCGATTCCCGCGCCGTTGGACGAAAAATCAATGTACTCGCTGTATGTGCTGGCGGTCCTGCACAAGTCTTCGCAATGGTGTGCCGACTTCTACCAGGAGGTGCTGGACGAGGTCAAGGATCGCGTCGCCCGGGGCATTGCCGCCGTTCCCAATGAGCGTTGCCGGATCATGTCGGACACCCAGCCGCCTTGGGCATTCCTGAAAATCTTTCGCTATCTCGAGGAATTCGGCGCCGTATCGATCGGCTCCCTATACACCTTCGGTCTTAAAGGCACCTGGGAAACCAGGGCGGACGGCACCTGGGCGCCGCGCACCACCCCGATGCAACAAGGCATCGCCATCACTTCACGCGACCAGGCCTTGCGTCTGTATGCCGACTGGAACATGTCGAAGCCGCTGTGGCAGCATTTCTTCGACCCCAACCTGAAGACCGAGATGATGAAGACCATCGTCCGCGACTGGAAGGTGGACGGCGTGATGATCCATATGAACCGCGGCTGCGAAGGCCTCTCGCTGGGAATCATGGAAAACCGCCTGGGCCTCGCGGCGGCGGGGATCCCGGTGATGACCTACGAGGGCAACATGGGCGACGAGCGCGAATTCGATGAAGGGCGGGCGCAGAACCGGGTCGATTCGTTCATGGAAACGCTCAACCTGAAGCGCGATTTCACGACGCTTGGCTGAGTCGGTCGCCGAACTTCTTCAGGAACTTCGCCAGCTTCGGTGCGACCACCGCCTGACAGTAGGGTTGGCGCGGGTTGTTGGCGAAGTAGTCCTGGTGGTAATCCTCGGCCGGATAGAAGGTCGGGATCGGCAGGACCTCGGTGACGATGGGATCGGCATAGGCCCGGGCTGCGCTCAGCGTCGTGATAGTCCGGGTGGCGATCCTTGCCTGCTCGGCGGAATGGGTAAAGATGACGGAACGGTACTGGGTGCCGATGTCGTTGCCCTGGCGGTTCAAGGTAGTCGGATCGTGGATGGCGAAGAAGACCTCGAGCAGGTCGGAATAGGCGATCAGTGCCGGGTCGAAGTTGACTTGCACCACTTCGGCGTGACCGGTGTTGCCTTCGCAGATATCCCGGTAGCTCGGGTTTGCCGTTGTGCCGCCGCAGTATCCCGAGACCGCCGACTCGACGCCCTTGAGCCTGAGGAATACCGCTTCCAGGCACCAGAAACAACCGCCACCGAGAGTGGCAAGTTCATATTCTTGTCCCATTGCCGATCCTTTGTTCTTCTATACGCGTTCAATGATCATCGCAATGCCCTGGCCGACGCCGATGCACATGGTGCACAACGCATAACGGCCGCGATTGCGGGCCAGTTGATAGGTCGCCGTGGTCACCAGCCGCGCGCCGCTCATGCCGAGAGGATGGCCGATGGCGATGGCGCCGCCATAGGGATTGACGCGCGGATCGTCGTCGGCGAGCCCCAGGTCGCGCATCACCGCCAGCCCCTGCGCGGCGAAGGCTTCGTTGAGTTCGATGACATCAATTTGCGCCAGGCTCAGGCCGGTCAGACCCAGCAGTTTCTTCACCGCCGGCGCCGGGCCGAAACCCATGATGCGCGGTGCCAGACCGGCCGTGGCCATGGCGACGATGCGCGCCTTGGGCTGTAGCCCGTGGGTCTTGGCGGCCGCCTCGGACGCTATCAGGAGGGCGCAGGCACCGTCGTTAACGCCCGAGGCGTTGCCGGCGGTGACGCTGAGTTCCGGGCCATTGATGCCTTTGAGTTTCGCCAATTGTTCCAGGGTAGTGTCGGGACGAGGGTGTTCGTCGGTATCGAACAGGATCGCAGGCCCCTTCTTCTGCGCCAGTTCCACTGCAGCGATCTCGTCCTTGAACAGCCCCGCGGCGTTGGCCTTGGCCCAGGATTGCTGGCTGCGCAAGGCGAAGGCATCCTGGGCGGCGCGTTCGATGCTGAATTCGGCGGCGACGTTGTCGGCGGTTTCCGGCATCGAATCCACGCCGTATTGGGCCTTCATCAATTTGTTGACGAAGCGCCAGCCGATGGTGGTGTCATATACCGCATTGCTGCGCGAGAAAGCAGACTCCGCCTTGGGCATGACGAAAGGCGCACGGCTCATGGATTCGACGCCGCCGGCGATCATCAGGCTGGTTTCGCCGGACTTGATGGCGCGTGCCGCGGTGCCCACGGCATCCATTCCCGATCCGCACAGGCGGTTGATGGTGGCGCCCGGCACGGAACTGGGCAGCCCGGCCAGCAGCGCCGCCATGCGCGCGACGTTGCGATTGTCCTCGCCGGCCTGGTTGGCGCAGCCGTAGATCACCTCGTCGACTGAAGCCCAGTCGAGGCCGGGGTGGCGGGCTTGCAGCGCCTTGATCGGCAGGGCCGCGAGGTCGTCGGTGCGGATCGAGGACAGGCTGCCGCCATAGCGCCCGATGGGGGTGCGCACGGCATCGCAGATGAAGGCTACATTCATGATGGTTCTCCGGTGTCGAAAAGTTGTCCCTTGATGCGTGCGGAACGGCCGCGGAAAACCGCAATCACGGCGTCGTCCTGGTTGCTCACTTGTATGTCGTAGATTCCGCGCCTGCCGCCTTGCTGGACCGCCCGGCCGCGAGCGGTGAGGGTGTCGCCGGCATGCGCCGGGGCCAGATAGTCGATGTCAGCGCCGGCTGCCACGGCACGGTGGTTCAATGAGTTGCAGGCATAGGCGAAGGCAGTGTCGGCGACGGCAAAAATGTAGGCGCCGTGGCAGGTTCCATGACAATTGGTCATGTCGGAACGGATGGTCATCCGCAACGTCGCCGTTCCCGGCCCGACCTCGACCAGTTCCATGCCCATGCTTTGTGAGGCATTGTCATCCGGCCAGAGGATTTCGGCGCAACGCTGCGCGACCTGCTGAGGCGAAAACTTCGGCGTGGCGTTCACGAATCAGTCCCCGCTGAACCGCGCCTGCCGTTTTTCCTTGAAGGCGTTGACCCCTTCGCGGTAGTCATGACCCAGTCCGATGTCACGCTGATAGGCGCATTCGAGATCGAGCTGCTGCTCCAGGGTGTTATCGGCGCTGGCATGGATCGCCTGTTTGGTGTGGGCCAGCCCCTTGGTGGGCGCCGTGCTGAAGTGGGTCGCCAGGCGCTCGGCTTCCGCCATCAGTTGGTCGTCGGGGAGACACTTCCAGATCAATCCCCAGTCTTCAGCCTGTTCCGCGGAGAGTTTGTCGCCGAGCAGGGACAGGCCCATGGCGCGGGCCGTGCCGACCAGACGCGGCAAGTAGTGGGTGCTGCCGGCATCGGGGACCAGGCCGAGCTTGCAGAAAGCCTGGATGAAACTCGCCGAACGCGCAGCCAGGACGATATCGCAGGCCAGCGCCACGCTCGCGCCGGCACCCGCGGCGACGCCATTCACGGCGCATATGACCGGCATCGGCAAGCTCCGCAGGGCGAGCACCAGCGGCTTGTAATGCATTTCCAGGCCGTGACCGAGATCCGGAGCCGGAGCGCCGGGCGAAAGATCGCGTTCGTCGAGATCCTGGCCGGCGCAGAAGCCGCGGCCGGCGCCGCTCAGCAACAGCACGCGCGCCTTGCCCGCTCGCGTGCGGACCAGGGCATCGCCTAGCTCAAGGTGCATCGCGGTGTTGAAGGCATTGAGCTTTTCGGGTCGATTCAGCGTGATCCGGGCGATTCTGCCGGAAAGGGAGAACAGGATGTGTTGGTAGTTCATGGGTGGCGGGGTGATCCTTGTGGGCTAAATGGATACAATGGAAATGTAACATGGCTGCCAGCGAGCCGAAACCGCGCGGCCGTTTGGCCATGCGTCATTCCGGAGAATGCCGATGCCGCACCTGCTGTTCGAGAAACACAAGCCGTTGCTGGCCCAGGCGCTGGTGGCCATCAAGAAGCGCGGCTATTGGAGCCCTTATGCCGAGAGCATCAAGGCCTACGGCGACAATGCCGTGGAGGAAGGGCGGGGCGCCTTCGAGGCCTACCGCGACGCCCAGTTCTATCTCGATCAGCCCGGCGTCATCGAACGCGGCGGCTGCGAAATCTCGCCCTATGGCCTGCCGCTCAACATCAGCTACCCGATCTGCAGCCCGGATGCCCTGATCGCCGCGGGCAGGACCGCCATGACCTCATGGATCAAGGCCGGGCCGGATACCCGGGCCGGCGTCTGCATCGAAATGCTGGCGCGACTCAATCTGCATAGTCTGGAAATGGCCCACGCGGTGATGCATACCACCGGACAGGGATTGGCCGCGGCGTTTCTGGCAGCCGGACCCCAGTCCCAGGAGCGCGGACTCGAGGCCATCGCCTACGCCTATCGCGAGATGAAGCAGGTTCCTGAGACCGCGCTGTGGGAAAAACCGCGGGATAAGCGCCCGCCCTTGCGTCTCGAGAAGATCTACACCATCGTGCCGCGCGGCGTCGCCCTGGTGCTCGGCTGCTCGACGTTTCCCACCTGGAACGCCTACCCGGGGTTTTTCGCCAGTCTCGTCACCGCCAACCCGGTGCTGATCAAGCCTCACCCGAGCGTGATCCTGCCGCTGGCCTTGACGGTTGCGGTGGCCCGGCAGACGCTCAAGGAAGCCGGCTTCGATCCGAATCTGGTGGCTTTGTTGGTTGACGATGCGGATGTTCCGATCGGCCGGGAAGTGGCCACGCGCCCCGAGATCCGCATCATCGACTACACCGGAGGACCGGAATTCGGGCTCTGGCTGGAGGAGAACGCGCGCCAGGCTCGGGTATTTGCCGAGAAGGCCGGCGTCAATTGCGTGATCGTCGATTCCAGCGACGATTATCCGGGCCTGTTGCGAAATCTCGTCCTCACTCTGTCCCTGTATTCCGGTCAGATGTGCGCGACTCCCCAGGCAATTTTCGTTTCGCGCAATGGCGTGAAGACCAAGTCCGACACCATCTCACTTGAGCAATTCGAGCGGGACCTGTCGCATGCGCTGAACGCATTCCTTGACGATACCGGGCGCGCCCTGGAGATCCTCGGAGCGATCCAGTCCCCCGCCACGCTGGCGCGCATCGAAGCATCGCGCGAACTGGGCGAAGTGCTGTGCGAGTCGCGTGCGCTGCGCCATCCCCAGTTTCCCGAAGCGCGCATCCAGACGCCCTTGCTGGTCAAGGTAGACGCTGCGGATGTCGCCGCCTATGGCGAGGAACGCTTCGGTCCGATCAGTTTCGTGGTGGAGACGGAGACCTCCCTGGAAAGCCTCTCGGTCGCCGAACGGGTCATGCATGAGAAAGGCGCGTTCACCCTGCTGGTCCATTCGACTTCGGGGCCGGTCTGGCAATTGGCCGAGGAAGTATCCCAGCGCGTGGGCGTGGCCTTGTCGTTCAATTTGACCGACGGCGTCTACATCAATCAGGCTGCCGGCTTCTCCGACTACCACGCCACCGGCGCCAATCCCGCCGCCAATGCCTGCCTGATCGACAGCGCGTTTGTCGCCGGCCGCTTCTTCGTCGTGCAATCGCGACACCACGCCTAACTCACATGG
>Ga0208566_1001931_pt1 | contig 11514 bp, 14 predicted proteins | sample PL_2010_150m_FD_184159 | JGI IMG/M metagenome (GOLD analysis project Ga0208566, IMG submission 184159) | Freshwater microbial communities from Powell Lake, British Columbia, Canada to study Microbial Dark Matter (Phase II) - PL_2010_150m... | ecosystem: Environmental > Aquatic > Freshwater >...
CAAGAAACACCGTGCGGTTTACCTGATGGCGGTGGGCGGCGCCGCCTACCTGGTCGCCAAGGCGATCAAGGCGGCGCGGGTATTGGCCTTCCCGGAAATGGGCATGGAAGCGATCTACGAATTCACCGTGGAAAACATGCCGGTCACCGTGGCCGTCGACGTCAACGGCGAATCGGTGCACGCCAGCGGCCCCGCCGAGTGGCGCATGAAAATCGGCAAGATTCCGGTCGTCAAGGGTTGATCGAACCCGCCGTCAAAGACACGCTGATCCTGCCGACGCAGGAAGTCTTCTATCGCCTCTATCGCCGGGACGACGCGCCCCCCCGGCGCCTGCTGCTGCTCCACGGCGGCGGGGTGGCGGGCAAGATCACCTGGGGCGGCATCCTGCCCCACCTCGCCCACTGGAACGAGATCCTGGTACCCGACCTGCGCGGCGCCGGCAAGACCCGCTACCCCGACCACCACGAGCATGATTTCGCCGCCGAAGAAGTGGTGGCGGATGTCGCCGCCTTGCTCGATCGCCTCGGCTGGACGGCCTTCGATCTCGGCGGCTATTCCTTCGGCGGCTTGATCGCCATGCTGCTCAAAACCGCGCGCCCGGCGGTGGTGGGCAAAACCTACCTGCTCGAACCGGCGCTGCTGGGCAAGATGAGCGACGCGGAAACCCTGGTCAGCCGCGAATTGATGCTCCATGCGGCCAAACGCCTGCGCCACCTGGAGCATGTCGGGGAAGGACTGGAACTGTTCCTCGACGCCGTCGCGCCCAACCGCACGCGCGGCTCGGCCAACGAGGAAATCGTCCGTAGCCGCCTATCCCACCGCCCCGCCGGGCTGGCTGGCGCGATCGAATGCGTCTATAGCGCCAGCCAACACCTCGACCGCCACGCGCTGGTCGCCGCCCAAGCCGAGGTCAGCAGCTTTATCGGCGCGCGCTCGCACCCCGACGTCCACCAACTCTGCCACCAGATCGCCGCCGCGCGCAGCGACTGGCATTGCCATTCGATACCGGGCGCCGACCATGCGCTGCCGTTCCAGAAAGCGGAACTCATCGCAACCTTGATCAACCAGACGCGGACCGAATAGGGGCGGCCTCCGACAAACCCGGTTTGCGGTCAGGGGTTTCCGGCCAGCTCGGCGAGTTTCTTCATCTGCAATTCGCCTTTCAGCCCCGCCAACTGTTGCGCCGCCTGGGAAAGATTGAGGGGTTTGCGGATCGCGAAACGATGGCGCATGGTGCAGGATTCGTCGAGACAGAAAGTCATTTCCGCACCGGGAAAGGCGAAAGTTTCGCCGTCCTGGGTGTAGAGAAAATGCTGGCCGTCGACGACCCACCAAACGGGCTTGCCGACCGGTACGCCATACGGATCGACGCTGGCTTTGCAGAACGAGTCTCCGTCGCCTTGCTCGGCCTGTGCGCCGGACAGCGCCAGGAGCAACATCAGGAACAGGAGTTTCTTGAGCATTTTCTTGCTTTCGGGATAAGCCAATAAACTTGATTTGGCAGTGGGCAACCGCTACCCCATGCCGACCGGCAGCGCGGTCTTGTCCACCACGCGGCGCAGCACGAAGCTGGAGTGTACCCCGGATACCCCTTCGATGCGGGTGATCCGGTTGAGCAACAGCTCCTGGTAGCCGTCCATGTCGCGCACCACGACTTTGAGCTGGTAGTCGGCGTCCTGCCCGGTGATCAGCAAGCACTCCAGCACCTCCGGCAATTCGCCGATTCTTGCCTCGAAATTGGTGAAACGTTCCGGGGTATGGCGATCCATCGAAATGTGGATCAGCGCCATCAGCGTATAGCCCAACTTCTTCGCGTCCAGCAACGCCCGGTAGCCGGTGACCAGGCCGGACTCCTCCAAGGTGCGCACCCGGCGCAGACAGGGCGAGGGCGACAAGCCGATGCGGTCGGCCAACTCCTGGTTGCTGATGCGCCCCTCTACCTGTAGCACTTCAAGAATGCGTTGATCGTAACGGTCGAGTTCCATAGGCTTGCCACCAAGCGACTATCAAAAGCGCTTTATACCAATAATTTATAATTATTGGCAATATTATTTCTAGAAAAATCCGCTGACAGGCTAATTTCGCAAGCACCTGCTGCGGAATTTGCTTTAATCTTTCTCCTACCCGTTAACCAGATTTTTAATCCGTTCGCCCTGAGCCTGTCGAAGGGTGAACGGATTAAAAATCATCGCCGCATCAAGCCATTCATGCTTCGACAAGCTCAGTACGAACGGCTTGATGGGACTTGTGTGCATAGAGATATATCCCACACGAATAGGCAAAGCCGACGTCCCCGTAACCAAGGAGAATACCCATGAAATCCTTCGACCACCGCAAATATCGCCCCGCCCCGGCAACCCCTATCCGTCGGCGTCAGTGGCCGGATCGCACCATCGAGCAAGCGCCGCGCTGGGTCAGCGTCGATCTGCGCGACGGCAACCAGGCGCTGCTCGAACCGATGAGCGTCGAGCAAAAGCGCCGGCTGTGGGCGTTGCTGGTCAAGCTCGGTTTCAAGGAAATCGAGGTGGGCTTCCCCTCGGCCAGCCAGCCGGACTACGACTTCGTGCGCTGGCTGATCGAGGCAGACCAGATTCCCGCCGACGTGACCGTGCAGGTACTGGTGCAGGCGCGCGAGGACTTGATCGTCCGTTCCTTCGCGGCGCTGCGCGGGGCGCGCCGGGCGGTGATGCACGTCTACAACTCCACCTCCACGGTGCAGCGCGAACGGGTGTTCGGCCTGGATCGCGCCGGCATCACCGCGATCGCCCGGCGCGGTGCCGAATGGGTCCAGCGCGAGGCGGCGCAACACCCGGAAACCGAATGGGTGTTCGAATACACCCCCGAGAGCTTCACCAGTACCGAGCCCGACTACGCACTGGCGGTGTGCGAAGCGGTGCTGGCGGTGTGGCAGCCGACCCCGCAGCACCCCTGCATCATCAATCTGCCGACCACCGTGGAGATCGCCTCGCCGAACCACTTCGCCGACCAGGTGGAATATTTCGCCAGTCACATCAGCCGCCGCGACAGCATCGTGATTTCGGTGCATACCCACAACGACCGCGGCTGCGCGGTGGCGGCGGCGGAACTGGCGCTGCTGGCCGGCGCCGAGCGGGTCGAGGGGACGCTGCTGGGCAACGGCGAGCGCACCGGCAACCTGGACATCGTCACGATGGCGATGAACCTTTACAGCCAGGGTGTCGATCCGCGCCTCGATCTTTCCCATCCCGACGAGATCATCCAGGTGGTGGGCGAATGCACCGGCATTCCCGTGCATCCGCGCCACCCGTGGATCGGCGAACTGGTGTATACCGCCTTTTCCGGCAGCCACCAGGACGCGATCAACAAGTGCCTGGGCAAACAGCAGCCGGACGAACCGTGGCAAGTGGCCTACCTGCCCATCGACCCCAAGGATCTCGGGCGCGATTATCAGGCGGTGATCCGCATCAACAGCCAGTCGGGCAAGGGCGGCGTGGCGTTCGTGCTGGCGCGCGATTACGGCTTGAACCTGCCGCGCTGGATGCAGGTGGAATTGGCGCAGATCGTCCAACGAACCAGCGAGGGGCGCCGCGGCGAGATCGACAGCGCCACCATCCACGCACTGTTCATGGCGCATTTCGTCGCCGATGGCGGACCGCTAACGCTGAAGGATTACCGCCTGGAGCGCAGCGGCGGGCAGGACGTGATCGCCGCGCGGATCGTCGAGAACGGCGTCGAACAGCAGCTACGCGGCGAGGGCGAAGGCGCGCTGTCCGCCTTCATCGCCGGCTGGATGCGCCATAGCGGGCAGCAGATGAGCGTGGTGGATTACAGCGAACACGCCATCGGCCCCGGCACTGATGCCGAAGCGATCGCCTATGTGCAGATCAATCTCGACGGCCAGCGCATCGCGGGTGCGGCAGTGGATCGCGATACGGTAAGCGCGTCGCTGAAAGCCCTGCTGTCGGCGCTGAATCGCGGGAGAAAAACACTGGCGGAGGCTGCCTGAGCCCGTAGATGGGTTGAGCGCAGCGCTACCCATCTAACGCGGACTGCGATTTCTAGGTTAAAGTCTCGCCATGAGCAAACTGACCTTGGATCGCATCCTGCAATCGCAGGGCTTTGGCACCCGCAAGTGGTGCAGTGAATTGATAGACGCTGGCGAGGTGAGCATCGCCGGCATTACCGTTAGCGATTGCCGTGTCGCGATCGAAACCAACGGCCTCGCGTTCAAGCTCTTCGACGAAGAGTGGGTCTATCGCGAAAAGGTGTATATCGCCTTGAACAAGCCCGGCAACTTCGAATGCTCCAGGAAACCCAGCCACCACCCCGGCGTGCTGAGTCTGCTCCCGGAACAATTTTCCCGGCGCGACGTGCAACCGGTAGGTCGCCTCGATCACGACACCACCGGCTTGTTACTGATGTCGGATGACGGCGCGTTTATTCATGCCCAGTCATCGCCCAAACGGCACATTCCCAAAGTCTATATGGCAACCACGCACGACCCGGCGACGCCCGAATTGGTCGCGCAACTCCTGTCCGGCGTAAAACTGCACGACGAACCCGCCCCTTTGGCCGCCGTCACTTGCCGCATCCTCGCCGACCACCAGCTTGAAATCGTGCTGGAGCAGGGCAAATACCATCAAGTCAAACGCATGTTGGCCGCCGCCGGCAACCATTGCGTGGCATTACGCCGGACGGCGGTCGGCGCGCTGAAACTCGATGCGCTGGGTTTGGCCGAAGGTGAATGGTGTTACCTGGACGAAACGCAGCGCGGGCTGTTGGTGAGCGATTCTTAAGGCGCTCCGCAAGTGTAGGGCGCAATCCCCGAAGGGCATTGCGCCGAATGACGAATGTTGATTGATCAGGTAATCACCGTCGGCTGATCCCGCCCGCTACGCTGGCGCAACTGGGAAATGCTCGCCGCAATCTCGATCAATTCTCCCAACGCTTGCTGCGCATCCAGATGATGTTTGCTCACACCCGGTTCGTAGGCTTCCAGGTAGATGCGCAGGGTGGCGCCTTCGGTGCCGGTACCGGACAGCCGGAACACGATGCGCGAGCCGTCGCTGAAACCGATGCGCACGCCCTGGCCGGTGCTGACGCTACCGTCCACCGGGTCGGTGTAGCTGAAGTCGTCGCAAAACTGCACTTTATAGCTCCCCAGTTCTGTGCCCGGCAGGGTGGCGAAACTGTCGTGGAGATGTTTCATCACGCCGTTGGCGGCGTCCAGCGGCAGGCCTTCGTAGTCGTGGCGCGAATAGACGTTGCGGCCGAACTTGGCCCAGTGCTCGCGGACGATGGCTTCCACCGATTGCTGGCGGGCCGCCACGATGTTGAGCCAGAACAGCACCGCCCACAGGCCATCCTTTTCGCGTACGTGGTCGGAGCCGGTGCCGAAGCTTTCCTCGCCGCACAGCGTGACTTTGCCGGCGTCCATCAGGTTGCCGAAAAATTTCCAGCCGGTGGGCGTTTCATAGCAGGGAATATTCAGCGCCTGCGCCACGCGGTCGGCGGCGGCGCTGGTCGGCATGGAGCGGGCGATGCCGGCCAGCCCCTGGACATAGCCGGGCGCCAGCGTGGCGTTGGCGGCGAGGATGGCGAGGCTGTCCGAGGGGGTGACGAAAAAGCGTTGGCCCAGGATCATGTTGCGGTCGCCGTCGCCGTCCGAGGCCGCGCCGAAATCCGGGGCGTCGGCGCCGTACAGCACTTCCACCAGTTCATGGGCATAGGTCAGGTTGGGGTCGGGATGACCGCCGCCGAAATCCGCCAGCGGCACGCCGTTCATTACGCTCGCAGGCGCCGCGCCGAGGCGCTGGACGAATATCTCCTGCGCATACGGCCCGGTTACCGCGTGCATCGCGTCGAACTTGAGGCGAAAACTGCCAGCCAACAAACGGCGGATCGCGGCGAAATCGAACAGGGATTCCATCAGTTCGGCATAATCCGCCACCGGGTCGATCACCTGCACCGCCATGCCGCCCAGATCGGTCTCGCCCACCACGTCCAGTGCCACGTCCGCCGCGTCGAGGATGCGGTAGCCGCTCAGCGCCTTGCTCCGGGCAAAGATCGCTTCGGTGACTTTTTCCGGGGCCGGTCCGCCGTTGGGGGTGTTGTACTTGATCCCGAAATCGCCTTCCGGCCCGCCCGGGTTGTGGCTGGCCGAGAGGATGATGCCGCCGAAGGTGGCATATTTGCGGATGAGGCAGGACGCCGCCGGGGTCGACAGAATACCGCCCTGACCCACCAGCACCCGCCCGAAACCGTTGGCGGCAGCCATTTTCAGAATGATCTGGATCGCCTCGCGGTTGTAGTAGCGCCCGTCGCCGCCCAAGGTCAGGGTGGCGCCTTGCGGCACGGCGATGCTGTCGAAAATAGCCTGGACGAAGTTCTCCAGGTAATGCGCTTGCCGGAACACCGGCACGCGCTTGCGCAGCCCAGAAGTCCCCGGTTTTTGATCAGTGAAAGGCGTGCTAGAAACGTTGCGGATATTCATATGTCTCCCTGGCTGTTTCGGGTTGTGTGGGGATTACACCTGTTCCGTGTTACACCGGCATTAATGCGCTAGCGTAAACAAAATCGCGCTGCATGTCTTCTCCAGCCTTAAAGGATAGGCCGAGTCTTGCCGATATACAGCAATACATCAAAAATCACGGGAGGGAATTAGCCATGGACGTTAACAGCATCGCCAACCTGGCGACCAATATGGCGCAAGAGCGCACCGGCCAGGAAGTGGGTGTCGCCGTATTGAAAAAGGCGCTGGACATCCAGGCCAGCGGCGCCATGGCGCTGATCAACGCGCTCCCGCCGACACCTCCAAGCCTGCCGTCCAATCTGGGACAGAACGTGAACACCACGGCATGATCTAAGCACCTCGACACGGTGGCAACGATGCCGCAACAAAAATTCTTTCTCTGGTTGGTGCCGGCATTGATTGCCGAATTGCTATGGGCGCAGCCGGTGCTCGGCGCATCTTCCTTTTCCGAGCGTCCCGAGGTGCACCAATTCGTGATTGCGATGGCGGACAAGCATGGCTTCGACGCCGATGAATTAACCAGCCTGTTCGCCCACGTCAAACCGCGGCCCAGCGTCGCCCGCACCATGACCCAGCGCGTGACCAAGCCGGCGCCCTGGGAACACTATCGGGCCAATTGCGTTAATGCCTGGAACATCCGCCACGGAGTGAATTTCTGGAACGCCAACGCCGCTGCGCTGGTGCGTGCCCGGCAGATTTACGGCGTGCCGGAAGAAGTCATCGTTGCCATCATCGGCGTGGAAACCCGTTACGGCAAACTACGCCTGCCCTATCCCGCGCTGGATACCTTGGCGACACTGGCGTTCGACTACCCGCGCCGTGCCGATTTTTTCCGCGGCGAATTGGAGCAATATCTGCTATTAATGAGAGAGGAAGGCAGAAACCCGCGCGCGGTGCGCGGCTCCTACGCCGGCGCGATGGGCATCCCACAGTTCATGCCGAGCAGCTACCGGAGTTATGCGGTCGATTTCGACGGCGACGGGCGGCGCGATTTGTGGCACAACGCCAGCGACAGCATCGGCAGCGTGGCCAATTATCTCAAGGCTTACGGCTGGAATGCCGACCAGCCGGTCGCCATGCGCGCCTACCTCCAGCAGGAAGCGCCTGCCTACTCGGACAGCTGGGGTTCTGATGGGCTGGAACCGGTGCGCAGCCTGGAGGCGCTTGAAGCGCTGGGCATTGCACCGGCGCGGCAGCTACCGCCGGAAACCCCGGTGGCGCTGCATACCGTGGAAATGAACGGCGAGCAGGAACTCTGGCTCGGTCTTAACAATTTTTATGTGATCACCCGTTATAACCACAGCCTGTATTACGCCCTGGCGGTTTATCAGCTGGGCAACGAAATCCGGCAGGCCAGGATGGAGGCGACCGAAAGATGAAAAGGGAAATTCTCGCGCTGTTTTTTTTGGCGTGCTGCGCGCCGCTGCTGGCTGTTGCCGACAATGCCGCGCAAACTCGGGCCAAAAAAGCCGCCGAGTACCGCGATAACAAGGAAGCTGTCGCGCAACCCGCCCTTCCCCCCGAAACCGATGGAACACGCCAGGATGCGCCGAAAGAACAGCAACCGCAGAACCAGGGAAAGTCGCTCGAAAATATGCTTGAGGGTCTGTTAAAACCCGGAGAGCCCCGCTAATTCGCGCTCCCATCCTGAGGATGGCTGCGCGTTTTTCAATTCTAAGGAGCGAACGTGCCTACCCACCCGATAACACTGGCTTTATTCCTGTTGCTCTGCACCTTGTCCACCATCGGCCATTGCGATGACCAACCCCGTTGGGGCGACTCCGCCAAGCCGATGAGAACGCCCGTTGAAGGCATGAAGACTTACTACGAACCGGAAGCGGTGAAAAAAGACGACGAGGTGGTGTATTTCAGGATGTACGCCACCCGCGACCCGGCCATGCGGGAAGAAGGGATCGAATATTCGATTAACTGCAAAACCGAGGAATTCAGCAGCAAGGCCGGGGACTGGAAAAAACCGGTACGCATTCTGCCCGGAGAACAGATGTATCCGCTTGGAAAAAAGTTATGCGGCTGGGGTTCAGGTATCGGCACCACGCTCAAGAAAATTTTCGACTGAAATTCAGCGGCGCGCCGGGATAAAGTTGGTAATTTCAACCAACCTTTACTAGACTGAGTGGAGTAAGGGAGATGTCCTAAATATACCGCAGGAGGCAGAAACATGGCTGCAATATCCGGGCTGCAATCGCCCAATCCCTTTGCCCAGCCGGCGATCAGGGCGTCGACCCGCACACGCTTGCCCTCTGAAGGCGTGCTGGATCAGGCAATTTCCCACCACCCCTCTTACAGCCCCGACTGGATGCAGGCGGATCACGTATCCACCGCGCAAACTGCGACCGCCGGAATTTACAGCATCAAGGGCGAACTGCAAAAGCTGCCCCTGGTTGATTCGGTCGCGAACGAACCGGCCCAAGCGGGCAGCAGGGTGACGGATAGCGCCACCTTCTCTGCGGATTCCGCATTGCACTATGGCAGCCTGCCGGGAAGCGGTAAAACCTCGGCCCAGTGAGCCCCTCCCCGCGACGAACCGAGCGGCTGCCCGAGCCGCAATTGCTGTTATAGTTCCGCCATCGACCAATCTGCCCTACCGCCATGACCAAACCTGCAACGCCCGATCACGCGCGACTTGACCGCGTCGTCGCTGAGGCCCGACGCCATAGCAACGAGCGCGAGGCGACTTATCGCGAGCGGGCGCTCAAATTATTTCCGTGGATTTGCGGCCGTTGCGGTCGGGAATTTGCCGGGGTGCGCCTGCGCGAGTTGACGGTGCACCACAAAGACCACAATCACGACAACAATCCAGCAGACGGCAGCAACTGGGAATTGCTCTGCCTGTATTGCCACGACAACGAACATTCCCGCGTGCTGGACGAGGCGGCGCGGGGAAGAAGTTCGGGCGCACCAGCCAGGGCAACCCACAATCCCTTCGCCGATCTGCAAGTGCGCCTGAAAGGCAAGGGCTGACGCCCGTTACAGGCTCAGTCTGAGCTTGGCGCGTTCGACGCAACTCTCGATCTGTGCTTTCGGCGTCTTCTGCAGCACGCGCAGGAATTCGTGCGGCACAGCGCTCAGGCAATATCGCTGTTTGAGGTCCGACACCATCTTCACCCATAAGTAAGCGGTCATCTCCGCATCCGCCAAGGCCCGGTGATGGCGCGCGGCGGAGGGAAGCCCGAGATGGCTGACCAGCGAGCCTAATTTGTGATTGGGCGCAAACGGATAAATCCGCCGCGCCAGCAACATCGAACAGGCGAATTCCTGTTGTCGGCGGCGGTTGATCCGCATCCATTCCGCATCCAGAAATTTGCTGTCGAATGAAGCATTGTGCGCCACCATGGGCAGCTCGCCGACGAACTCCGCCAGCGCACTCATCACCTCAACCGACGGCGGCGCCTTGCTGATCATGGCGTTGGAGATGCCGGTCAGCGCTTCGATAAATACCGGAATGCGCACTCCCGCATTCATCAGGCTATGGTAGCGATCGACGATCACTCCGTCATCCACCACGACCACGGCCACTTCGGTTGCCCGGTCGCCCATGTCCGGCGACAACCCGGTTGTTTCAAAGTCGATGACCGCCACTTTTTCCATAAATACCGTTGATCCCCATACGAAAAGCCCGCCCAATAATACGCGCTATCCTTGGCAAATTGATCAAAAGTAACGGCAAGGAACGGCAAGTTTGGTTACACTGGCGGATTGCAGATATTCATTGAAGCAGGGCAAAAGACTGGCGGCGCCCCGGCAAAATCGAAAATAAACGATTCCCGACCCTTTACTAGGGTAATAATTGCCTATGAAGTGCCGTTAAATGAAATATGAAAGCAATCATCTTTATCCTGCTGCTGGCGGGTATATTCGCATTAACCATGACCCATCAGTCACGGCTGACCGCTGGCGGGCAAAATTCCCCGGATAAAGTAGTAGGGAGGTAATTATGGATTTCAAAACGATCATCGATGAATTGCGTACGCTCCACGACGCAAAAATGGGAAGCAGCGTTCAAATTGTGATGAACATCAATGTGATGACCCAGTTCTCCCATTTGGGTCACCAGCCGGCTTCGCTGCTGCCCGGCGACGCCATGGAAATTTGGCGAACCGGCGACAAGGCGCTGCCATCCGGCTAGGAAAGCGGCGATGTCCAAAATCCCCCGCATCCCCGCGGATGCCGATTGAAAAGCCGGGAGCGCATCGTTAAACTGCTTGGGTTTCTTCAACTTGGCGGCATACCAGAACCGCCCACAACCTCCCGAAAACCCAAAACACATGATCCGCGACGAACCGGCATTCAAAATCAAAAATGCCAATCTCCCCTTGCTGGTACTCCACGTCCACACCACCGACATGGATAAGCTCAAAAGCCAGCTGACGACGCGCCTTACCCAGACCCCCGATTTCTTCTCCGACACCCCGATGGCACTGGGGCTTGCCGCCATCGCGGACGCCGGCACCACACCGGACTTCGCCGACCTGGTGGCGTTCATGCGCGTCCACGGCATGAGGACGGCAGGCGTGGTGGGCGGCTCCCCGGCGCAGCGCGAGGCGGCGGTTCAAGCGGGCTTGGGACTTTTCCCCGACACCCAGCCACGCCCTGCCGTACAACCGGCCAGCGAGCCCGAGCTCCCCGCCGAGGCGCACAACCCCTTGCAACCTGAACTGCCAGGCTTTGAACTGTCGGAAGTAGAAAAAGCAACGGCTGCACCAGAACCCGACCAAACTGCACTAGCGGATGCCCCAACTCTGCGCCCGACCATGGTCATCGACAAGCCGGTGCGCACCGGCCAGCGCATCTACGCCGAGGGCGCCGACCTAGTGGTGCTCGCCATCGTCAATGCCGGTGCGGAGCTGATCGCCGATGGGGACATTCACATCTATGCCCCGCTGCGCGGCAGGGCGATAGCCGGCGCCCACGGCAACGAGGGGGCGCGGATATTCGTGCAGCGGCTGGAGGCGGAACTGATCTCCATCGCCGGCTGTTTCCGG
>Ga0208566_1001933_pt1 | contig 11508 bp, 12 predicted proteins | sample PL_2010_150m_FD_184159 | JGI IMG/M metagenome (GOLD analysis project Ga0208566, IMG submission 184159) | Freshwater microbial communities from Powell Lake, British Columbia, Canada to study Microbial Dark Matter (Phase II) - PL_2010_150m... | ecosystem: Environmental > Aquatic > Freshwater >...
CGCTGGATGCCTTCGCGGAGGCATTTTGTGAGGAAGCGCAGGACCAGCACCAGCCGCTGGCGCGTTCATTGACCCGCGCGGCGGAGGAGAAACTCGCCTTGAAGCTGCCGCTCGACGCCTTTCGACCGGGTGAGTTGCGGTCCCACCTGCAAATGAATTACCGGCTCCTCGATGAGCACGGCGGCACCCTGGCGATGTCCCGCTCCCTGCCGGAACTGCGCGCGGAACACGGTGGGCGGGTGGCCCAGGTGTTTTCCGGGGCCAGGCTCGAATCGCCGGCAAGCGGGCCGGAGCCGGCCGGGCACAGCGGGCTCACCGATTGGACCTTCGGCGACCTGCCGGAACTGCTGGAGGTGTCCGTCGCCGGCCGCCGGATGACCGGATTCCCGGCTTTGGTGGACCGCGGCGAGACTGTCGACTTGCGGGTCTTCGATACCCCCGCCCAGGCCCGTGTGCTGCATCGCGCCGGCCTGCGTCGCTTGTTCGCGCTGGGGCTGCGCGAACAGGTGAAGGCCATCGAGAAAGGCCTGCCCGGGGTCAGGGAACTGACCCTGCAGTTCATGCATGTCGGCAGCGACAAGGACTTGCGCGAACAGCTCGTCGCCGCCGCCCTGGAGCGCACCTGCCTGGTCGAACCCCTGCCGGCGAACGCCCTCGAGTTCGCGGCGCGCAAGGAGCTGGCCCGGGGAAAAATCATTCTGGTGGCGCAGGAGATCGCCCGGCTGCTGCAGGCGATACTCGACGAATACGCCGTCCTGCAAAAGAAGATCGCCGCCATGCACAAGGCGTTTCCGCAGGCCTGCGCCGACCTTGCGGCGCAGACGGGAGAACTGCTGGGCCGGGACTTCGTTGTCGCCACGCCCTTCGAACGCCTGGCGCATTATCCCCGTTACCTCAAAGCGGCCGCCCTGCGCCTCGACAAGGCGCGCGCCGACGCGATCCGCGATGCCCGCCTGATGGGAGAATGGCATTCCCTCGGCAAGCCCTTCGCGCGCGAAAGGGCCGCGCGCAGCGGCGTTTCGGACCCTTTCCTGGAGGAGTTCCGCTGGTTGCTGGAAGAGTTGCGCGTCGCCCTGTTTGCACAGGAACTGCGGACGCCCTCGCCGGTGTCGGTGAAGCGATTGCAGAAGATGTGGGAATCAGGTGCCCGGAAATGAGTTGCAATCGGCCGAGGAGAAGGTATGGGTACCGGTAAGGTGGCGGGTTGGGGAGCGTTGATCATCGGCGATGAAATCACGCGCGGGACACGTCAGGACCGGCATTTCACCCGGGTGGTGGAAATTCTCGTGGCGCGCGGTTTGCATCTGGACTGGGCAATGTACATCGGCGATGACCGCCGTCGCTTGACCGAAACATTGCGGCGGACCATGGCGGGTGGCGACGTGGTATTCAGCTTCGGCGGTATCGGCGTCACTCCCGACGATCATACCCGCCAAGCGGCCGCGGACGCTGCCGGAACGACTCTGGCATTGCATCCCGAGGCGGCGACCGAGATTCGCGCCCGCTTTGCCGAGAGCGGCGCCGAGATTACGCCGCAGCGTCTGCAGTTGGGCGAGTTCCCGGCGGGCAGCCGGATCATCCCGAATCCTTTCAACCGGATTCCGGGGTTCTCACTCGGCCAGCACCACTTCTTCCCCGGTTTTCCGCAGATGGCTTGGCCAATGCTGGAATGGGTGCTGGAAACGTACCACCGCGACCAGTTTCATGCCATCGCCGAGGCCGTAGCGGCGATCATCGTCTGGGAGGGGATGGAGGGCACGCTGCTGCCACTGATGCGCCGGATCGAGGCCGCCTATCCGCGAGCCCGCGTGTTCAGCCTGCCGTCGTTCGGCACCGAGGCCATGCGCCGGCACATCGAACTCGGGATGCGCGGAGAACCAGCTCAGGTCCGTGCCGCGATGGCGGAGGTTCGCCAAGAGGTGAGCCGGTTAGGCTTTGCCTGGGAGGAGAAGAGGTAGTCCGCAGTTGAATTCGGGGTGCTACAAAAAAAGACCCCGGCACAGGGCCGGGGTTGAATCCAGTCATAGACGACTGGAGGAGGAGACAAATCTTTGATCCGATCAGGCGGCCTTCTTGGCCTTGGCGCTGGCAGAACCGACGGCCTTGACGGTGGCGCTGGTGGCGGCGGCAACGTTGGCTTCGGTGATTTCGGCGACCTGCTTGGCAGCCTTGGTCATGCTGTCGTACGCCGAGTTGGCGGCGGCGATGGCGGACTTGACCGCGGCGACGGCAACATCGGAACCGGCCGGAGCGTTCTTGGCGGCCTTGTCGAGCGCGCTGGCGACGTTCTTGTTGGCTTCCGCGAACTGCGACTCAACGATCTTGGAAATTTCTTCCTGAGTCTGGGTGGCGATCTCGTAGATGCTGCGCGAGTAGGCAACGGCTTTTTCTGCCGCCGGTTGGGCCAGAGTGCTTTGCAGCGCGACGAATGACTGGACGTCCTTGACTGCCATCATCGCCTTGGCGGAAGCGACGCTGTCTTCCAGCAGGCTGCGGGCGGTGTTCAGGTTCAGGGCGGCGAGGCGCTCGGCGCTGGCGAAGGCGGTGTTGGCCAGGGTCAGGATGGATTCGACGTTGGCTTTGTTGCTGCTGGCGAATTGATCAGGGGTAGCAAACATGATGTAACTCCTTAGGATTGGTGGCAATTGAAAAGTAGTAGTGGTTAATTTCCAGCCCCGAACCTGCCTACAATCAAGAACAGCTTCATGGCTAATTGTTGCGGTGCATCATGGTTTGAATTATAAGGATACCGAGGCCAATGTCAAGCAGTTTTTGTGCATTGCACCAAATATTTTTTGATGTTTTAATACATATAATAAACATAATGTTAGATAAATCCCCTAGTCCAATGGTGACATTTTATCAAGATTTTTTATTGCACTGCGACGGCAATTTGACGAATACCGACTGCCATGTCTGAGGCGGGTGGAAGATTCTTCCAGAACGCTGCGCCGGGTGTCTTCGTGCTGCTCTGGAGCACCGGATTCATAGGCGCCAAGTTGGGCCTGCCGGACGCCGAGCCATTGACCTTCCTGTCATTACGCTTCGCCATTGTCTGTTGCCTGCTGCTGGTCCTGGCGTTGGGATTGCGGCGGCCATGGCCGTCCGGGCGCCGGCAAATTTCCCACATCGCCGTTGCCGGCGTGTTGCTTCATGGGGGTTATCTGGGCGGGGTGTTCAGCGCTATCCATCGGGGCATGCCGGCGGGGCTGGTGGCGCTGATCGTGGGGATGCAACCGCTGTTGACGGCGCTGCTCGGCGGAAGATTGCTCGGCGAGCGTGTTGGCGCGAAGCAATGGACCGGGCTGGTGTTGGGGTTCGCCGGCGTAGTGCTGGTGCTATCGGGGAAACTGGCGATGGTCGGACTCTCTACCGGCGGGCTGGTGCTGGCGCTGCTGGCACTGGTCAGCATTACCGCAGGAACGGTCTACCAGAAACGTTACTGTGGTCAGATGGACCTGTGGACCGGCTCGCTGGTGCAGTTTGCGGCAAGCGGGCTGGTGTTCCTGCCGTTGGCGCTCACTTCCGAAAGCATGCACATCAACTGGAGCGGGAGTTTCCTGTTCGCGCTCGGCTGGCTGGTACTGGTGCTGTCGCTCGGCGCCATCTCACTGCTCCACCAATTGATCCGGCGCGGCGCGGCGACGCGGGTTTCCGCCTTGTTCTATCTGACCCCGCCGACCACGGCGCTGCTGGCCTGGGGGATGTTCGGCGAGCGACTCGATCCGCCGGCCATGGTGGGAATGGCGCTGGCAGCCTTCGGTGTGGCGATGGCGCTGAGGAAATAGCAGCCGAAGTTGCTCCGGGACGCGTCACAGATTCTTGAAGACCGCCCTGCGTTTATCAATGAAGGCGGCCATGCCTTCCTTCTGGTCGGCCATGCCAAAACTGGAATGGAAGCTACGGCGTTCGAACAGCAGACCTTCCTGGAGCGATGACTCGAAGGCGCGATTGACCGATTCCTTGATCATCATTACCACTGGCAGCGAATAGCCGGCGATCTTCTCCGCGGTGGCCAGCGCCTCATCGAGTAGCTCCGCGGCCGGCACGATGCGCGCCACCAGGCCCATGCGCTCCGCTTCGGTCGCGTCCATCATGCGCGCCGTGAGGCACATCTCCATGGCCTTGGACTTGCCGATGGCGCGAGGCAGCCGTTGGGTGCCGCCGGCGCCGGGAAGCGTGCCTAGCTTCACTTCGGGTTGCCCGAACTGGGCGTTGTCGGCGGCGAGGATGAAATCGCACATCATCGCCAGTTCGCAGCCTCCGCCCAAGGCGTAGCCGGCGACCGCCGCGATGACCGGCTTGCGGCAACGCGCGACCCGATCCCAGTTGCGGCTGATGTAATTGGCCTTATACACATCCATGTGCCCCCACTCCTTCATCGCCGCAATGTCCGCACCTGCGGCAAAGGCCTTGTCGGAGCCGGTAATGACGATGGCACCGATCGCCTCGTCCGCCTCGAAACCGTCCAGCGCCGCGCCCACTTCGTCGAACAGCGCGTCATTGAGGGCGTTGAGGGCCTTGGGCCGATTCAGGATGATGAAACCGACGTTGTTCTTCGAGCCACGAATTTCGGCAATGATGTTTTCATAGGACATGACGCGAACTACTCCTGGACGGGGGTAAGGATCTGGGCCGCGGGCTTGAGCGGCAGGGCCTCGCTGGCGGGCTTGGCGGGCGGTGTCTGGTCGGTGCCCTTTTTCGGCTGGATCACCGCGCGTACGCGATTGCCCTGGCCTGACGAGGATGCCGCGTTGTTGCCGTCGGGTCCGCTCGAGACGACATAATTTTCGCTCTTGCCGTCGTAAGAGATGTATTGGCCGCGCACCTCGTCGCGGCCGCTCTTGATGTGCGCGCGCTGGAAGAATTCCGTCTTCTCAGCCTTGCCGTCATAGACGATGCGCTCGGCCTCGCCTTCGATGTATTCGTCCTTGCCCTCGCGCTTCTGTCTGAAACGCGCCAGGCCGCCAGGTCCACCGGTGGCGACGCCGCTCTGGATGCCCTCGAGGTCATCGCTGACGACCAGCTTTTCACACACAATGGTCAGGCTCCCTTGCGCAATTCTGACATCGCCCGTGAAGATTCTGATCTTCTTGGCGTCATCGACCGTGAGCAGACCGGCATCGAGCAGCAGGGGCTTGTCGCGGTCGGCCTTCTCGGCCCAGGCTGGCGCCGCCGTGAGCAGGCAGAGCAGCATCAAGGTGAGTTTGCGCTTCATGGTGTCTCGGCCGTCGATCGGTATAGCGTGCCATGTACCCTGCCGAGGAGCTTCAGGGTGTGCCCGCGGTTGTCGATTTCTATGCCGCTGCCGGTGATCACGCTACGGCCCTGGCTGATAGTCACGGGCAAGCCCGAACTGGCGATTTCGTCATCCGGATAGACCTGCAATTCGGCGGTTGTCACCAACAGTTCCGGATAGTCGTCACTGGCTTCGCGGACCATCCTCACCTCCTCGGAAAGTCGCACTTCCTTGCCGTCCTCGCTAACCGCGGCCTGGTGTGCGCTCAGGCGGGTCGGCTGGGCATGCGAATAAAAGGTCAGTGTCGGATCGATGACTACCGTGCTGTCATCGTCGCCGTAGTGGAACATCTTCTTCGCCGACAGGGAATGCTTGAGGCTGCCGTCGAGGTTGAACTGGCGCATGTCGAGATCGGAGACGATGAAATCCGGATCGTGGCGGCCTTTGCCATTGTTCGACGTGCTGTCGCTCTGGGTGGCGCGCTCGAGCCAAAAGGTGAGCGCTGCCAGGAAGGTCAGCAGCACCAGTGGAAGCAGGTTGGCGCTGTGGACTCTCATGTCGACGTGCCCTCCCGCCGGCTCGCCACGCCGGGAGCGAGGTAGGGTGCCAGCGCCGCGTCGAATTTGCCCTGGGCCAGGAGGATCAGTTCGCAGACTTCGCGCACCGCACCCTTTCCTGCCGCGGCGCGCGTCAGGTAATCGACCTGGCCATGCACCAGCGCATGACCGCCCGGCACGCTGGCGGAAAACCCACAGGCGCGCAGCAGCGGCAAATCGACCACATCGTCCCCCATGTAGCCGGCCTCGGCGAAGCTCATGGCGTGCTGGTCCAGGAGGCTCCCCATGGCGGCGTGCTTGTCCTCAACGCCTTGCAGCAACAGCCCGATGCCCAGATTCTCGGCGCGATGCTCGACGGCGCGCGAGCGGCGGCCGGTGATGATGGCGAGGACGATGCCGGCATTGGCGAGCATTTTCAGGCCGTGCCCGTCGAGTGTGTTGAAGGCCTTCATTTCGTCGCCCTGCGAGGAAAAGTAGAGCGTGCCGTCGGTCAAAACGCCGTCGACGTCGAAGGCCATCAGCCTGACGCGGCGAGCGCGTTGGTGTGTCCTGGAAATTGCCATCACACCACCTTGGCGCGGAACAGGTCGTGCATGTTGAGGGCGCCGCATAAGCCGCCATTGGCATCCAGCACGAGCAGCTGGGTGATCTTGTGGTCTTCCATCATTTGCACCGCTTCGACCGCCAGCCGCCCGGGCGCGATGCTGCGCGGGTGCTGCGTCATCACCTTGCCGACGGGCGTGTCGCGCAGGTCGCCGAGCCTCTGCATGGCGCGACGCAGATCGCCGTCGGTGAAGATGCCCGTCGGCGCCTTGCCGCCCGCGCCGAGTACTGCGACCATGCCCATACCGCCGCCGGAAATCGCTGCCAAGGCGTCGACGATGGGGGTGGTTTCCAGCACCGTCGGCACTTTTTCCGCTGGGCGCATCACATCGCTTACATGCGTCAGCAAGCGGCGGCCGAGCGCGCCGCCTGGGTGGGAGCGGGCGAAATCCTCGGGACCGAACCCGCGCGCGTCCAGCAGCGCCACCGCCAGCGCGTCGCCCAGGGCCAGCGCCGCCGTGGTGCTGGCGGTCGGGGCGAGGTTGAGCGGGCAGGCTTCCTCCTTGACGCCCGCGTCGAGATGCACATCGGCTTCCCGCGCCAGCGCTGAAGCCGGGTTCCCGGTCATGGCGATCAGCCTGCCGCCCTGACGCTTGACCAGCGGCACGATGGTAAGGAGTTCGTCATTCTCGCCGGAGTTGGAGAGGGCGATCAGCACGTCGTCGCGTGCAATCATGCCGAGATCGCCATGCACCGCCTCGGCGGCATGGACGAAATAGGCGGGGGTACCGGTGCTGGCCAGGGTCGCGGCAATCTTGCGGCCGATGTGACCGGATTTGCCGATGCCGCAAACGATGACTCGGCCGTGACATGCCAGGATCATCTCGACCGCGCGGAGAAATTCTTCATCTAGGCGCTGGCCCAGGGCGGCGACGGCGTCCGCCTCGATTTGCAACACGCGTCGCGCCATTGCGATGGGGCGCGGCGGTAATCCGGATGCGCCAGTTTGGCTCATATAGGCTAGGCAGTTATGACTGGGTCGATTATAACAAACCCGATTGCCACCACTCGCTCGCCACCGGAATTGAACGGGCGCAACCTTGCCACTCGTGCTGCTGCTGGTTTCCGCCGTGCTGCTGGCGGTCGAAGAGAAATTGCTGCGAGGAAAATGAAAAACCCGCCGGCCGGCGGGTTTCTTTAGGCTATTAACGAACTACAGCGACAGGCAGACGACGTAGGTATCGCCGTCGACAATGGCCGCGGTGGCAACCGCGGTGAGTGCCGCAGTCCATGGGGACACGGCGGTGGCGACGCGCATCGAGCCGGCGAAGGTGTTGCCGTCATCCATGGTGGTGTCGAGCTGCTTGGCGAATTTTCCCTGGATGCCCTCGGAGCAGACGAAATAGGAACCCGTCATGCCGGTGATCGGCGTCGTTGACTGGATGCCGATCCTGCCGCCGTCGGCATTCTGGGGCATCGCAGCGGCGACTGAGGTGGTGAAGTCGGTGGTGCCGGCGGCCAGGCCCGCCAGACGCACTTGCTGCCAAAAGGCGACGGTTTCGTCGGTATTGGTGACGGAGTTATAGACGCCGTTCAGGGTGCCGTTGCCCAAGGTGCCGGCAGTGGGTGCCAGGGCCGCATTGCCCGATGAAGTAATGGCGCCGGCCAGGTGGGTGGCATAGTTGGGATCGTCGCCGGGCAGGGCCTTGTACTTGTCCTGGTAGCCATAGATGAAGAGCGGGATGCTCTTGAAGTCGGTGGCGAAGTTCTTGACCTTGGCACTGTTGATCAGTTCCTGCCCCTTCAGCACGCCGCCCAGCAGCAGGCCGATGATGACCAGTACAATGGCAATTTCAATCAGGGTAAAGCCGGATTGTTTTCGTGATACTTTCATTTCGTTCTCCTCAATGAATGCTTACGAGAATCGTTGAGCAATATTGATGCCAGCCCAAATCGGATGAAATAGGTGCTGAAACCCCCTGTTTTTTCAACACATTCGACGACATTTCAACGTATATGTTGAAATGTCGTCAGTTGCCGCTGAATCTTGCAGCGCAGCAACCGGCTGGTGAATCCGACCCGCCGGGAACCGGGCGCCAGCTTGCAGGAATGATTCGCCGTTGCGTTCAACCACCGGATATTTTGCTCATAGCATGAGTTCGCCTGCCACCCCTGCCTGGTCAGACTGGCTGGATCGCCAGCGCCGCTGGCTGATCCTGGGCCAGTTATTGTTGCTCCACCTGGGGCTGATGCAAGGCATGGACAATATCCAGGGGCGGACCATGCTGGTGTCGCACATCGGCCTGTTCCTGATCTGGCAACCGTTCGTGCGCGCCGAGTCGCGCCTCAACTATTTACATTTCGCCATGGTCCTGGCCTTGGTGGTGGCGGCAATCATCTGGCTCAACTGGGGGATACTGATCATCTGGACGATGTTCCTGGCCGGCATCATCGGCGGGAAGGTCTTCTTCTTTGGCGGCCGCTGGAGCAAGTTCTATTACCTGATGGCGCTGGCCTATCTGGTCACGGTGCTGCTGATTTTCATCATCCCCCAGGTGATTCCTCGGCCCCAAGCCGAAAACGAAGTGTTCTTGGCGCTGGCACGCTATCTACTCCCCTTGCTGCTGGTGGCCATGGCGATCCTGCCGTCCGACGGGGAGATGGAAAGACGGGTCGAAGTGATCGACCTGATCTACAGCATCTTCGTCTTCCTGATTCTGGCGGTGCTGGTGCTCGGCAGCCTGGCGTTCATGCAGGTGCTGCAACTCGGCTATATCCAGTCGCTGATGGGGGCGCTGGCCACCAGCGCGCTGCTGCTGTTCCTGTTCAGCTGGACCTGGAACCCGCTGGCGGGATTCTCCGGGCTCAGTTCGGTCTTCTCCCGCTACCTGCTGTCGATCGGCCTGCCCTTCGAACGCTGGATGCACTCGCTGGCCGAGCATTCGCAGAGCCAGACCCAGCCCGAAGAGTTCCTCGCGAGAATTTGCGGCGATCTGGTCGGTCACCTGCCCTGGGTGGTCGGCGGCAAATGGCAAGCCGATCAGAAGCAAGGCGAATTCGGCGAGCAGTTGGGACAAGCCCATGAGTTTCACCATGGTGCGCTGTCCATCGTGCTGTTCAGCACACATTCCCTGACCCCCTCGCTGATCTGGCACTTCAATCTGGTGGTCCAGATCATCGGGGAGTTCTATGACGCCAAGATCAGTGCCCGCCAGCTCAGCCAGATGGCTTATCTCAAGGCGATCCACGAGACCGGGGCGCGACTCACCCACGATGTCAAGAATCTGCTGCAGTCGCTCAACATGCTGTGCTTCGCCGCGGAGCGCGAGGGCGACGAGGCGAATCTTTCTCCGCAGTTCCAGGTCCTGGTGCGCCGGCAACTGCCGATCATCTCGCAACGCCTTCAATTGGCCCTGAACAAGCTGCAGAAGCCGGTGAGCGACCAGGAGTCGCCGGTGGCAGCAGGACGATGGTGGGATGAGCAGCGCCTGCAGTATGAGGACCAAGGCGTCCGCTTCGAGGCGGCCGGCGACTTGGCAGGCTGCGAATTGCCTGCCGACCTGTTCAATCATGTCATCGAGAACCTGCTGCAGAATGCGCTCGACAAGCGACGCAGTCACGCCGGCATGGGGATCGAGGCACGCCTTGAACTTGTCGAGGTACACGGAAAGGCTGGCCGGACTGCCCTGACCGTCTGCGACGCCGGCGCGGCGATCCCGGCAAAGATCGAGGCGGAATTGTTCGTCGGGCCAGTGCTGTCGGAGAACGGCTACGGCATCGGGCTGTTTCAGGCGGCGCGCCAGGCCGCGCTGGCCGGCTATCGTCTGGAGCTGCTGAGCAATCGCTCCGGCAGCGTGTGCTTCAGGCTGGCGCCCGCGCCACGCTGAATCCTTGTTGCCAGGATTGGCGCGACACGCTCAGGGCAGCTTGCCCGCGGTCATCATGCGGCTCATCAATTGTGGCGCGGCAATCCACATGAGCCGGTCCTCGATGGTGGTGTTACTGACGAAAGTGGCGTCGCCATTGGCGTTTTCTCTTTTTGCCGCTCTGTTGACGTTTTCGGCGACGTTGGCGTCGTCGGGGTCAATCGCCAATAGCGTGCCTTGTGTGCTGTAGCCACCTTGTCTGCTGCCGCCATGCGAGAGCACTATGGCAGGAACCGTGCTGGCGAGTGTCGTGCCGCCGCTGGCCGCCGTGAGGAGTCCGATTGCGCCGGGCGTGCACAGGGCGAAGGCGGCGTTGGTTGGTGTGGTGGTCGGGGTGCAGCTCGCGCCGAAGAGAATCTGGGCCGAGTTGATGCCGCGCGCATAGAAGCTGCTGACATGATAGGTATAGCGGTTTCCCCAGGCATCGGTTTCCAGCAGTCCGAGTGTAGCCCACGGTAATACGCCCCCCACCGAATCGGAGGACAGCGCGGCTGCACATGCGATTCCCCCTGATGCGACAACCGTAGCCACACCCGGGCTAGACGCCGCAGCGCAAGCGCAATTTGCCAAGTCCGCTGTTCTGGCCTCCATCCCGGCATTGGCGACCCCGCTGGCGATGCTCCCCTGGGCCGGGCAGGGCAAGCGGCCATTGATGGCGGCGAATCCGATCAAGGCTTCGCGGATCTCGACCAGGGATTTCTCGGTTGCCCGCATGAACTCCACGTCGCGTTGGGTGCCGAAGGGAACCAACAAACCGCCTAGCAGCAGTGCCACGATGACCAGCACCACGGCCAGTTCCATGAGGGAGAAACCAAGCTGGCGGGACAGCGAACGGGTCAGCATGATCTGCCCATCATTGGGTACGGATGATGAAATCGGAAACCGTGACGGACTGCAACGACGCCGCAGACGTGAACTGTGCATTGGTGAAACCCGAGTAAACGGTATCGAGTACCTTGCCGGTTGCCGAGTCGACGTCCATGTAGACATTATTCTGCTGGATCGTCGGGTTCTGCGCACACAGGCTGCTCAGATCCTGCGACAGGTTCTGGAAATCCGTCAGCGTGCAGTTGGGGAAGTTGGTCGCGACGTAAGCCTTCAACTGGAGCGCGACGGCAGCGGTCAGCGTACCCCCGGAGGTATACGCACCGGGATCGGCAGCGAGTGCGTAGGTGAGGTGGGTTGCATCGACCACCAGGATCTGGGCAGTGCCGTCGTACGCAGCCGGTCACCATCGCCGGAG
>Ga0208566_1001934_pt1 | contig 11508 bp, 11 predicted proteins | sample PL_2010_150m_FD_184159 | JGI IMG/M metagenome (GOLD analysis project Ga0208566, IMG submission 184159) | Freshwater microbial communities from Powell Lake, British Columbia, Canada to study Microbial Dark Matter (Phase II) - PL_2010_150m... | ecosystem: Environmental > Aquatic > Freshwater >...
GACTCTTATGAGCCACCCCGATGCGGAGCAGTTCTGGAGCGGACGCTATACCGCAGCCGGTGACGATTACCTGTTCGGCACTGCCCCCAACAAATTCTTGAAAAGCCAGTTGCACCGGCTGCGTCCTGGCTTGAAGGCGCTGTCCGTCGCCGATGGCGAAGGACGCAACAGTGTCTGGCTGGCCGAGGAAGGACTGGCGGTCACCGCTGTCGAGGTCTCCCCGGTGGCGTTGCACAAGGCACGGCGACTGGCCGTGACGAGGCACGCCGAAGTTGATTTCGTGCTCGCCGACATTCTTAAGTGGGGATGGCCCGAAGGAGGGTATGACATCGTTGCCGGAATATTCATCCAGTTTGCGGCGCCTGCGGAGCGCAGCTTCTTGTTCGAGCGCATGCAGGCCGCTATCAGGCCCGGCGGTTTGCTGTTGCTACAGGGGTATACTCCGAAACAGCTTGAATATCGAACCGGCGGTCCCTCCGCGGTAGAAAACCTGTACACCGAGAGACTATTGAAGGAGGCCTTTACCGATATGGAAATCCTCGAGTTGCGGGAGCATGAGGATATTCTCGAAGAAGGTTCCGGTGGACAGCGGGGACACTGGGGGCGATCGGCACTGATCGATCTGGTGGCCCGAAAGAACGCGGCTGGATGAGTTTGGGCGGGGGATACCGCAGACAGCAAAAAAGCCACCGCATTGAGTGGCTTTTTTTCGAGGTCACAACCTCAGGATTTGCCGCCAGCAAGGTGGACGGCAATCCCGCTCCCGAAAAAGGAGCGGGGGCGGAGCAAACTACAGGTAGATTACTGCCGGGAATACCGTTACGGCGAGCACCAGCATCAGCCATTCAATGTTGTAACGGGCCAGCAAGCCGGTGAAATGCATGACCATTACCACGATCGCTACTATGTAATAGAGGACGAACCACATCTTAGTATTCTCCGTTGAATGGCGGGGTATTCTCGTAACGCGCAGAACTACAGTAGAACTAGGATATTTATACCTTTTTCATTTCAACATAGCAAGCCGGAGTTGGCCTATTTTTCGGTGTCAATTTAACGTTCTACGTGCCGCAGCGACAGGTCGATGGCATGCACGTCCTTGGTCAGGCCGCCGATCGAGATGCGTTGTACACCGGTTTCGGCGATCGAGCGGACCCGCTCGAGATTGACGCCGCCGGAGGCTTCCAGTTCGGCGCGCCCGGCGTTGATGGCGACCGCCTCGCGCATCTGCGCCAGTGTCATGTTGTCCAGCAGGACCATTTTGGCACCGCATTCGAGGGCCTCGAGCAGTTGCTCCAGAGTCTCGACCTCGATCTGGATGAACACGCTGCCGTACGCCAGTTGCTGAGCCTGCATCAGTGCCGGCCGGATTCCGCCGGCGGCGAGGATGTGGTTTTCCTTGATGAGGATGCCGTCATACAGGCCCAGCCGATGGTTGTGGCCGCCGCCGGTCGCGACCGCATATTTTTGCGCCAGGCGCAGTCCGGGCAAAGTCTTGCGGGTATCGACAATATGCGCGGCGGTCCCGGCTATGCAGTCGACATAACGGCGCGTCGCCGTGGCGGTGCCGGACAATAGTTGCAGAAAGTTCAGCGCAGTTCGTTCGGCTGTCAGCAGCGCCCGGGTGCTGGCATTGACTTCGCAAAGCGTCTGGCCGGCGCCGATGCGGTCGCCATCGGTCGCCTGCCAGGTGATGCGGGCGCCGGCATCGAGGCGATGGAAACAGGCATCGAACCAGGCGGAGCCGCACAGGATCGCTTCCTCGCGGCTGACCACCAGGCCTCGGCTGACATGGCCCGCGGGGGTGAGCAGGGCCGTCAGGTCACCGCCGCCGATATCCTCGGCCAGCGCCGCCAATATGTTGCGCTCGACTTCAACGGCCAACTGCAGTGGAAATCCCATGATTGACTGGTTTGGAAACGACGTAGTGAGTGTAGCACCGAAGGTGGGGCATAAGCTTCATCGGCCCGCTTGGAAATCCGGTGATCGCCCTTGAATGACGGCGATCCGCGGGGATACGCCAAGATGACGCATGCTAAAATCATCGCGAATCGCCGTTGCCCTCCCCGTCATGATCAGAACCCGCTTCGCTCCGAGTCCGACCGGTTACCTCCATATCGGTGGTGCCCGCACTGCGCTGTTCGCCTGGGCCTATGCCCGCCGCCATGAGGGCGTGTTCATCCTGCGGATAGAAGATACCGATGTCGCCCGCTCGACGCCGGAGGCGGTGCAGGCGATACTCGACGGCATGCACTGGCTCGGCTTGGATCCCGATGAAGGCCCGTTCTACCAGATGCACAGGATGGACCGCTACCAGCAGGTCATCGCGGAGATGCTGGCCGCCGGCACCGCCTACCGCTGCTACACCTCGCGCGAAGCACTGGATGCGTTGCGGGCCGAACAGGAAGCGAACAAGCAGAAGCCGCGTTATGACGGTTTTTGGCGGCCGGAACAGGGCAAGCGCCTGCCCGCGCCGCCGGCCGATATGCAGCCGGTGGTGCGCTTTCGCAACCCGGCAGATGGCGTGGTGGCATGGGATGACATGGTGAAAGGGCGGATCGAAATCGCCAACGCCGAGCTTGACGATTTCATCATCGCCCGCGCCGACGGCACGCCGACGTATAACTTCTGCGTGGTGGTGGACGACTGGGACATGCGCATCAGCCATGTCATTCGCGGCGACGACCACGTCAACAACACCCCGCGCCAGATCAACGTGCTGCGGGCGCTGGGGGCGACCGTCCCGGAATACGGGCACCTGCCGATGATCCTCGGTGACGACGGCCAGAAGCTGTCCAAGCGCCATGGCGCGGTGAGCGTGATGCAGTATGACCAGGACGGCTACCTGCCCGAAGCGGTGCTCAACTACCTGGCGCGCCTGGGCTGGTCGCACGGGGATGAGGAAATATTCTCGATGGAACAATTCTGCGCCTGGTTCGAGTTCGACCACATCTCCGCTTCGGCGGCGCAGTTCAACACCGAAAAGCTCAACTGGCTGAATGCCCAATACCTGAAGCTGGCCGGCAACCCCCGGCTGGCAGCGGAAGTAAAGCGCCGCCTGATACTGCAGCAGGTCGCCGGCGCCGACTGGGCGGTGCTGGAGCGCGCCGTCCCGCTTTACAAGGAGCGTGTCGCCAATCTCAATGAACTCACCGATGCCGTGCATCCGTTCTGCGTGACCTTGCGCCCGCCGGCGGACCTGTTGGCGCAGCATGTCACCGCGGTGGCGCGGACTGCGCTGACGACCTTGTTCGACAAGCTGAGCGGTCTTGCGGACTGGCAGGCTGCGCTGATCTCCCCGGCCATCAAGGAAACGCTGGCTGGCCACGGCTTGAAGATGCCCCAGGTGGCGACGCCCCTGCGGGTGGTGCTGCTCGGCCAGACGCAATCGCCGGCGATCGATGCCGTGCTCGAAGCGCTGGGTCGCCAGCGCGTGCTGGAGCGCCTGGAGAGTGTGTTAAGAACGGCGTAACTGACGCAGCAGAAAGCGCCCCGGATCGACCGCGTCGACCAGGTATCCTTCCAGCGGCAACGGCTCCCCGGCGATTTGCGCCGCCAGCAGTTCCGCGGCCAGCGTCGCCCACACCAGGCCGCGCGAGCCCAGCCCGAGCAAGCCGTACAAACCTGCCTGGCGCGGGACTTCGGCCAGGCGGGTGGCGGCCAGTGCGGTGTCCGCATCGGCAATTGCACCTATGAGCGGCATCCGGTCGCGTGTCACCGAGCGAAAGCCGACGCGTCCTTCCAACATATCCGGGGCAATGCCCGCCGCATAGCCGGGAAGCATCGCATCCAGCCGGGCAAGGTTTTGCTGGTGGTCGGCTGTGCGGATCTGATTGTCATTGTCGTCGATGCTGAAACTGGCGCCGACGCAGCGGAGGCCATCCACCTGCGGTGTGATGTAGCCGTCCTGGCAGATCACCATGGCGGGAAGCAGGTCCGTCGTCGCCGGCAGGTAACTGACTTGGCCGCGGGCGGTGCGCAGGGGCAGCTGCGCGTTGCCGTGGCCTCCTGCGAGCCGGCGGCCGTCGCCGGCATTGGCGAGGATCAGTACCGGTGCCGTGGCGATCACCTCGCCAACGTCACTGAGCGCGCGCCATGATTCGCCCTGACGTTGGATGTTGGCGACAGTTCGGGCCAGGAGCAACTGGATCTGACCGGGATGGCGCTGCAGATTGGCGTGGCACAGGCTGGGCGGCTGCACCCAGCCACCGCCGGGAAACCACCAGCCGCCGGCGGGCACCGGCCAGCCGGCCAGCGCCGCAGCCGCGGAACGCTCGACAAAGCGCAGGTAGTCGTCGGAGCCAGGCTGCTCGGCGGCGATCCGGCGCTGCATGGCTTCGTGCGCCGGGTCCCGAGCCAGATACAGCACACCGCAATCGCGCCAGCGCAATGGCAGTCCCGCCGCGCCCAGGGCATGCAGGTGACGCCGGGCATGCAGGAAGGCGGCGCGGCTTAGGCGCGCCAGCGGATTATCGTCCTGGCTGGGTTGCGGACGAAGTACCCCGGCATGGTTCCCGGAAGCGCCTTGCGCCGCTGTTGCGGCCGCTTCGATGAGCTGCACTTGCCAGCCGCGCGCGGCGAGGCGCTCCGCGATCGAACAGCCGGCAAGACCCGCGCCGATTACCATAGCCGAATGCTCGGGGATGATTTCAGGACCGTTGCGCCTGACCCGAAAAATCCCTCGCGACATTTCGCGCTTGGCGCCGAAACCGGGCGCTTTTTCGATGGCGAATCCGGCGGCGGAGAGTGCTTCCCGCACCGCGCCGGCGACGCTCCAGGTAGCCAGCGTCGCCCCCGTGACTGCCATGCGGGCCAGGCTGGAGCAAATCCGCGCGGACCAGAGTTGCGGATTCCGGTCGGGAGCAAAGCCGTCGAGATAGAAGGCATCGGCGCGAGCGCGCAGCTTGGGCAGCAGCGCCTGGGCATCGCCGAGGAACAGCGTCAGGATTACCCTCTCATTGTCGAAGAACAGCCGCTGGGCACCCGGCAGCAAGCTCGGCCATTGCCGGCGCAGGGTCGCCGAACAGTCCGCCAGTTCCGGCCAGTGGGCGTGGAGTGTGGTGAGATCGGCGGTGGTGAAAGGGTGGTTTTCGAAGGAGACATAATGCAGGCGCGCGCAGCGCTCGGGGTCATCGCGCCAGGCTTGCCAGGTCGCCAGGAAGTTGAGACCCATCCCGAAGCCGGTCTCGACGATCACGAAGGAATCACGCTTACGCCAGCGCGCCTGTTCACCCAGCAGCCCGTTGCCGGCGAGGAACACGTGGCGCGCCTGCCCGAGGCCGCCCGCAGCGGAATGGTAGATGTCGTCGTACGCTGCCGAATAAGGCGTGCCGTCGCCGGTGTAGGCGAGGGTTGCAGGCTTGAAACTGCTCACCGCCGGGATTGTTTGCGCCCTGCCTGGATAGCTTTGCGCTCGGCGGTGTAGTGCCACCAGGGCAACGCCGGCGCACCCTCGACAAAGCGGACGGTGGCGATGAAGACGTCCAGCAAGCACGGATCATGGCGCTGGCCGGTGATGCGGCACAGTTCCTGGTACAACTCCCAGGGATCGCGTCCCTTGAGTTGTTCGGCAGCGGTGATGCCGAGCAGGTTCAGGTCTGCGGCGGTTGCCGGGCCGATGTTGGGCAGGGCCTCCAGCGCGGATTTCTTGCGGCGGCGCGGCATCATTCGGGGCGCATCTGCGGGAACAGGATAACGTCGCGGATATTGGCGCTGTCGGTGAGCAGCATCACCAGTCGGTCTATGCCTATGCCGCAGCCGCCGGTGGGCGGCAGGCCGTATTCGAGGGCGCGGATGAAGTCGGCGTCGTAGTACATGGCTTCCTCGTCGCCGGCTTCCTTGGCCTGTGCCTGCTGCTGGAAGCGCGCCGCCTGGTCTTCCGCGTCGTTCAATTCGGAGAAGCCGTTGGCGATTTCGCGGCCGACGATGAACAGTTCGAAGCGTTCGGTGATCTCAGGGTTGGCGTCGTTGCGGCGCGCCAGCGGCGAGACTTCGGCCGGGTAGTCGATGATGAAGGTCGGCTCCCACAACTCGGCCTCGGCGCAGGCTTCGAAGAGTTGCAGTTGCAGCGAACCGAGGCCGCCGGGTTTCACTGCTTCGCCGAAATCCCGGATCTTCAGCTTGAGCCAGCCGGCGTCGGCGAGCTGGACAGCGCTGAAGCCCGGGTGATACTTGCGGATCGCCTGAGTGATGCTAAGCCGCGCGAAGGGCAGTGAGAGGTCCAGGGTGCGGCCCTGGTACTCGAATACTTCGGTGCCCAGCGCTGCGCGCGCCGAGTGGCGCAGCAGGCCCTCGGTGAAGTTCATCAGCATGCGGTAGTCGGCGTAGGCCTCGTAGAACTCCAGCATGGTGAACTCGGGGTTGTGGCGCGGCGAGATGCCTTCGTTGCGAAAGTTGCGGTTGACCTCGAAGACCTTTTCAAAACCGCCGACCACCAGGCGCTTCAGGTACAGCTCCGGCGCGATGCGCAGGAACAGCTCCATGTCGAGGGCGTTGTGATGGGTCTTGAAGGGCTTGGCGGCAGCGCCGCCGGGGATGGAGTGCATCATCGGCGTCTCGACCTCGAGAAAGCCGTGGTGGATCATGTAGTCACGGATTGACTGGATCATCCGGCTGCGCGCGACGAAAGTGAAGCGTGATTGTTCGTTGGTGATCAGGTCGAGGTAGCGGCTGCGGTATTTCTGCTCGACATCGGTGAGGCCGTGAAATTTTTCCGGCAGCGGCCGCAGCGACTTGGTCAGCAGGCGCAGTTCGTTGGCCTGAACCGTCAGCTCGTTGGTCTTGGTGCGGAACAGCGTGCCGACCACGCCGATGATGTCGCCGTTGTCGAACTTCTTGAATTCGGCATGCGCCGCCTCGCCGGTCTTGTCGTTGCTGACGAAGATCTGGATGCGCCCGGAAAGGTCCTGCAGGGTGGCGAAGCTGGCCTTGCCCATCACCCGCTTGAGCATGATGCGGCCGGCTATCCTGACTTCGACCGGTGTCGCGTCGAGTTCCTCGCGCGACTTGGGTCCGTAGATTTCATCCAGCCTGGCGGCGGTGTTCTCGCGGCGGAAGTCGTTCGGAAAGGACTTGCCGCTGGCGCGCCAGTCGGCAAGCTTGGCGCGCCGCTCGGCGATGATGTGGTTCTCGTCCGGCGCAGCAGGGGCGCCGGTGGTCTGTTCAGTCATGGGTGACTCACTGGAAACTGGGCTTGATGACCCCTAATTGTCGCCTATCCGGCCGCAATTGGCCAAGAACTATCCACGCAGCTTGTATAATCGCGCCCTTTCCAAATGTCGTGATCCTTCCGTGAGCCTGGAATCAGAAATTCAGCGTCGTCGCACTTTCGCCATCATCTCCCACCCCGATGCCGGCAAGACCACCCTGACCGAAAAGCTGCTGTGGTACGGCGGCGCCATCCAGATGGCCGGCGCGGTGCGGGCGCGCAAGAATGGCCGGCACGCCACCTCGGACTGGATGGAGTTGGAAAGGCAGCGCGGCATTTCCATCACCTCCTCGGTGATGCAGTTTCCCTACCGCGAATGCATGATCAACCTGCTCGACACGCCCGGCCACGAAGACTTCTCCGAGGACACCTACCGCACCCTGACGGCGGTCGATTCAGCGGTGATGGTGCTGGATTCGGTGAAAGGCGTCGAGGCGCAGACCATCAAGCTGATCAACGTCTGCCGGCTGCGCGATACGCCGATTATCAGTTTCATCAACAAGCTCGACCGCGAAGGCCGACCGCCGATCGAACTGCTCGACGAGATCGAGTCGGTCCTGAATATCCAGTGCGCCCCGATCACCTGGCCGATCGGCATGGGGGAGCGCTTTCGCGGCGTGTACCACCTCTACGACGACAGCATCTCGTTCTTCGACCCGAAGGCGGAAAAGGGCACGGCGGAAGTGATCAAGGGCCTCGGCAATCCCAGACTCGACCAACTCATCGGCGAGCAGGCCACCGAACTGCGCATCGACATCGAACTGGTGCGCGGCGCTTCGCACACCTTCGACGCGGAAGCCTATCGGGCCGGCCGCCAGTCGCCGGTGTTCTTCGGCTCGGCGGCCAACAACTTTGGTGTGCAGTCCTTGCTCGATGCAGTGGTCGATCGCGCCCCGGGGCCGTTATCGCGTCCCGCCGAATCGCGCAGCGTCGATCCCTATGAGGACAAATTCACCGGTTTCGTGTTCAAGATCCAGGCCAACATGGATCCCAAACACCGCGATCGCATCGCTTTTCTGCGGGTGTGTTCCGGGCGTTTCGAGCGTGGCATGAAGATCAGGCAGGTGGCGGGCGGCAAAGTCATTGCGGTGAACAACGCGATCACCTTCATGGCGCGCGACCGCAACACTACCGACGAGGCCTATGCCGGCGACATCATCGGGATTCCCAACCACGGCACGGTGCGCCTCGGCGAAACCTTCAGCGAGGGCGAGGAGCTGCGCTTCACCGGCATCCCGGCCTTCGCGCCGGAGTTCTTCCAGCGCGCTGTGCTGCGGAATCCCCTGAAGCTGAAGCAGTTGCAGAAGGGTCTCCAGCAGCTGGCCGAGGAGGGCGCCACCCAGCTATTTCGGCCGGTCGTCTCCAACGACATGATCCTCGGCGCGGTCGGGACGCTACAGTTCGATGTGGTGGCGCACCGGCTGGAACACGAGTATGGGGTCGACGCGGTGTTCGAGCCCTATCCGGTGGCCACGGCGCGCTGGCTGCGCGGCAGCGACGAGGCGCTGAAGGTGCTCACCGAGAAATATCCCAACAACGTCGCCCTGGATGGCGCCGGAGACTTTGTCTATCTTGCTCCCAACCAGGTCAACCTCAAACTGACGCAGGAACGTTTCCCCGAAGTGCGCTTCCTGGAGACCCGCGAAGTGCATTGATTCTTTCATTCCGGAAAAGCGTGCTCGTCGCCACTTCGCGTGTTGCTGCAAGTATTACTTTTTGCTATAGTAATACCATCAGAGTTAGTATTACCGGAGGCCGTCACGCTTAGTTCATCCGTCACCATCAAGGGGCAGGTCACGATTCCCGTCGAGCTGCGCGAAAAGCTCGGCATCAAGCCGGGCGACCGCGTGGGATTTGTCGATGAGGGCGGCAGAATCGTGCTTCAGCGCCAGGAAACCGCCATCGAGGCCGTGTTCGGCATCGCCAAGGCGCGCAAGGGAGCGACACTCGAACAAATGGCAGATGCCGTCGCCGCCGGCAGAAACCGCCATGCTCGCGGTTGATACCAACGTATTGGTGCGCATTCTGGTGGATGATCCCACGGCAGCCGATCAATGCCGGGCGGCGAGGGAGGCAGTGAGCGCAGCCGGCGAGATCTACGTCTCACAAGTCGTGCAGATCGAGGCAGTCTGGGTGCTGGCAAGTGCCTATGGCCTGAATAAAGCGGCCTTGCAAGGCACCCTCGGCGCCATCGCCAAGCATCCGGCCTTCCATTTACAGCGCCCGGAGGTGTTTCAAGCGGCGTTCCAGCATTATCTCGCTGGTCATGCCGATTTCGCCGACTGCATGATTCTGGCGGAAAGCGCGAGCGCGGGACATGAACTCGCGACCTTCGATCGCAAGCTCGGCAGACTACCCGGCACCCGCTTGCTTCCCCCGTAGACGCGTTGCCTCACTTCTTCCCAAGCGTTGACCTCGTTGACGTCGTGAAGTGCATTGACGGTCAGACGGCTGCGCTCATGTACCCGTCATCAAAGCACACACCCAGTCGTCACGTCGGCGCAGCCTGGCCAATTGGGCCATCGCCGCGTGGTCGTAGGGCACGGCGATCAATTCGGAAGTCCACCGATTCCCACGCTTTTCGACGATGGCATAGCGGGCATCGGGGGAGCCGTTTTCCACCACGTGAAAGCACGGCTGGTGGTCGTCATAGGCTTGCAGACCGACGCTGCCGGGATTGACGATGAGTTGTCCCTGGGCCGTGCGCACGCTTCTGGGGACATGCGTATGCCCGCAGGCAATCAGCGCGGCGCTTGCCGATCCCAGGCGCCCCTGGATTTCCTGCGGTGTCGCCAGCCGGGCGCGGCCATGCTCGGCGGTCTCCAGAAAATATTCCTGGTCGTGATCCGGCGTGCCATGGCACAGCAATACCTCGCTGCTGAAGTTGTGCACCGGCCGCAACGAGGTGATCCAGTCGAGTTCTCGCTGTGACAGCCGGCTGCGGGCATAGACGTCGGACGCCTCGCCCGAATCCTTGGTGAGCGCCAATACCTGTCTTTCATGGTTGCCCGACAGATGCGTCCAGTTCTGGGACATCAGGTATTGGGCTGTTTCCAACGGCAGCAACGGTCCCGACAAACTGTCGCCGAGGTTGATCACCGCGTCGACGGCGCGCTGGCGCAGGTCTTCAACCACCGCTTCAAGTGCGGCAAGATTGCCGTGGATGTCGGAAACTATGGCAAGGCGCATGGCGATACAGGTTGGTCACCGCGGGGTCAAAGCTTGCGCACATCGTCCACCGGCATAGCACCGAAATCGGCACGTTCCAGATAGCGCAGCACCCGCTTGGCGGCGTCCTGGGGACTGGGCAATTGCCCCGACGTCTTGAATGCGATGAAGCGGGGCAATTCGGCGAAATCCGCGGCATTCGCACTGCGGACTGCCGCCTGCATGGCGGTGTCGATCATGCCTGGGGCCAGCGCCACGACTTTGGCGCCGTTCGGCAGCGCGCTCTGCTCGAGGGCCAGACAGCGGGTGAATTGGTCCAGCGCCGCCTTGGTCGCGCTATACAGGCTCCATCCTGCGTAAGCCGTGTGGGCGGCTCCGGAACTGATGTTCAACACTCTCCGTGAGGCGCTCCAGGAGGCGGTTTGCCGCAGGAATACGCCGGTCAGGGCCATCGGCGCGGCAAGATTGACCTGTATGCCGGCGGAAATTTCGCCGGGCAGGAGTTTGTCCGCCGGACCGATAGGTTCGACCACGCCGGCGTTGTTGATGAGACATGCGGAAATGCAGTTGGACTGATCGATGCCGGCCAGGGCTTTTTTCAGCGCCGAGGCGGCGGCCGCCGGATCGCTGAGATCGACGGCCAGCGCGGTGACCCGGCAGCCTTGCGCCTTGGCGCGCTTGCGCAAGGCGACGAGGGGCGCTTTGCTGCGTGCCATGCAGATCAGTCGGTGCCCGGGATCGATCAATCCCTCGGCCAGCGCCGCGCCCAGGCCGCGTGATGCACCGGTGATGACGTAAAGCTTCAATACACCCCCTTGGAATTGAGGAAGGCACCATATTTATGGTCTTCCTCCATGATGTGGCGGATCAGCCAGGCTTCAAAGAATTGCTGGAAACCGGCTTGGTCAGGTATCTCGCCGGAAAGGATCTGGGTCCGGTATTCGGTGACCTGATGGAGCAGTTCCCGGTGCTTGCGGCGGTGCTCCTCGAATCCCGGATAGACATAGGAAGCCATCAACTTTTCCTCGGCATCGAAATGGTAGGTGGTGTAGTCCACCAGGGCGTCGAATACACTCGCCAATGATTTCCGGTCCCCGTCCAAGGGCAGATTATCGACCACGGCATTGGCGATT
>Ga0208566_1001935_pt1 | contig 11507 bp, 9 predicted proteins | sample PL_2010_150m_FD_184159 | JGI IMG/M metagenome (GOLD analysis project Ga0208566, IMG submission 184159) | Freshwater microbial communities from Powell Lake, British Columbia, Canada to study Microbial Dark Matter (Phase II) - PL_2010_150m... | ecosystem: Environmental > Aquatic > Freshwater > Lake...
TCCTTTTTCATAACATAAAGCAAGCACGGTTTGCGCGAGTATAGAACCTTCATTTGCTATATTGTGCAATGTTGTAATATCATCACTATAATTTTTTACAGCTGTTGAATCAAACAAATTACTCATTATAATTCTAATGAAAGCTTCCTTGCTACCAAATGCTTTTGCAGTTTCCCAATATTGAATTGCTTTAACTCTGTTTCTTTCTACCATTTTTCCGGTTGAATATAAAAGTCCGAGTTCGATCATTGATGAAATATGTTTTTTCTCAACAGCTTTCTTAAGAAAATCCAATGCTTGTTGATTTGATATTTGGTTATCGAATCCAAGAGCAGAAATACCTGCCCATGCATACATAGCGTTCGCATCTCCGCGATTTATTCTTTCTTTCAACATTCCAAATAATTCTTTTGATTGAATCATTGTAAATAAATATTGTCCGGCTTTCATGGAACCAAGCCGGTAAGCTCGTAAATAATTTACTGCAGCAAGTATTAAATCTTTATCAAATACGGTTCCACTTTCGTAACCTTTTCCGACAATCATTAACGCTTCAGGGCTTCCGTTTTCTGCTGCAAATTTTAATAGATTTACTGCGCTTGAATCTTTAGGCATTGATCCTTGCGGCAGTTCATCTAATCCTAAAAATCTTTTTAGCTCCGAAGGTTTTTTCTTAAGAACCTTTGAGATAAGATCTTCTTTTTTATCTTTTCCTTTTTGTTCATCAAAATTATAAAAATCCAAATCCCAATTTGGATTTATAACAGATGCCATTTCATCAATTCTTACAGATTGTTTTTCATTTGAGTTAGAAGCTGAATCAATTGCGGGAGTAAAACCGCTTTTAAGTAATTGCTGCAATGCTTCCTTAGCGGGAAGGTAATTGGCTTCTTCAGAAAGTTTAAAATATTTGTAAGCAATATTTAAATTTTTATTTATTGTCAAATTATCGGTATAGGTTAATCCAGTAGCAAATTGAGCTTCCGGTAATCCGGCAGAAGCGGCGCTCATAAAATTTTGATAAGCTTCAAATGGATTCCATGGAACTCCTATTCCATTATAAAGCATTATTCCATAATTAAATCTGGCGGACGGAAGATTTTGATCAACCGCTTTACGGATCCAATAAATTGCTTTAACTGTATCAGCCGGAAATCCGTTGCCCAACAAATAACGTAATCCTAATTCGTGCTGAGCAAAAGGATCGTTGCGATTGGCTTCGGTTACTAATAGATAACCGGCTATTAATGAATAAGAAGGATATTTTGCTTTGATGATAGGATATTTACGCGGAGTGTTTTCTTTCAAAGCTTGACTGTGTGTAGAATCTTGAGCAAATAGAGATGTTGATATGATTAAAAATAGAAATATAAAATAGCGCAAAATCTTTCCGATGTATTATGCTCGTTAATTTGTTAGATGAGCCACTTCTTTAATAAGAAATAATTTTTCCCGTCCTGGGTGTAATATTTCATTTCATCCATTAGTTGTTCAATAATGTAAAGACCCATTCCGCTCTCCGGTAAATTATTAATGTCTTGCGGGTCAAAGTCGAGTTTTGAGACAGTTAAATTTTTTCTAGGCAGTCCATTATCAATAATAGTGATCTCAAAATAATTGGTTTCTTTTTTTACTATAAGATCAATAGACTTTGTGTCATCATTTTTATACGAATGTTTGATTACATTATTAAGTGCTTCAGTTAAGCAGATTTCTACTGCATTACTTATATGCTGTTCAATACCATGTAGTTCCAGAAAAAAACGAATCTGTTTATTAACTAATGTAACATTTCCGTAATCGCTATTAATATGGAAACTTTGTTCAACCACTTATTCACATCCTCTTTTACTTTGGCAATATAAAAAAGTGTAATATAAGTCCAAAGTCTAATCAAGAAAGAAATTCATTAAAGAAGGATTTTATTTATTTTTTACAGAATGATTGTAACTGCAATTAAATTATTGAAATAAATGAATTTTTCAAATACAGTAGATTATTTTTTAATACTCGGATCAACTTTACGAGTAGATAACCCGAACGGAAGATAAAGCGGGCACCGGCTGATCAATGCTGAAAAAAGCAGAATAACTCCTAATAAACCCCACCAACTTTGGAATAAAATACCAAGTGCAATTATTACTAAGCCAAGCACTAAACGTATGACTTTATTAAAACTGCCAACATTCTTTTTCATCATAACTCCTATTAGATAACACAAATAAAAAAAGACGTCGCAAGGACGCCTTTTAATTTTATATTGATTTTTTATAACACCTTCTCCGTTTGTGTAATCTGTTTTCGAAGAACCGCCATTGAGCTTGAATCTTAGAATTTTCTTCAAGTTCACGGTTGGTTTCCACTTTTTGGATTTTATTTCGAACAAAGACATTATACATTTCATTAATCAGCATTGCATTTACACCTTTATTCTGTAACTCCGGACGTACAGCCGTTAAATACAAATCTACATTAGGATTATTATTCATTGCTCTTAAAATATAAATGAATCCGAATGGAAATAATTTTCCTTTACTCTTTTGAACAGCAACAGAAAGAGAAGGCATGGTAATACCAAACGCCGCAACTTTATTATTGGTGTCTAAAATTATAGGAACATAATCCGGTTTTATGAATCCAAAATATGCTTTAACATACATGTCAATCTGTCTGTCAGTTAATTCAACAAAACCAAAAAGATTTTTATAAGCTTCGTTTATCAGATAAAAAATTTCTCTTGCATAAGGAAGCATCTCTTTTGCTTTTTTAACTTTTAGAATGTGAAGATGATTTCTTTCTGCTACTGCATCAGCAATCCGCGAAACTTTTTCCGGTCCGGAAACTGTTGGGTCAAAATTTACTAAGAACTCAATCCAATCCGCATCTTTTTCAAAACCAAGTTTCTCAATATGTTTTTTGTAATAAGGATGATTGTAAATCGAACCGAAAGTACTAAGTTCATCAAATCCTTCTATCAGCATTCCTTCACCGTCAAAATCTGAGAAACCAAGCGGGCCATGAATTTTATTCATTCCTTTTTCTTTAGCCCAATTAATAACAAGTTCGATTAATTTCTGTGATACTTGCTCATCGTCAATAAAATCAATCCATCCAAACCTTGCCGACTTTTGATTCCACTTTTCATTGTATTTGTGATTAATTATTCCCGCTATCCTTCCAACAATTTTATCATCTTTATAAGCAAGCCAATATTTTGCTTCGCAAAAATCGAATGCGGGGTTTTTATCTTTTCTCAATGTTTTAAGTTCATCAAAAATCAGCGGTGGAACCCAATATTTATTCTCTTTGTAAAGAGAGAATTGAAATTGAATAAATTGTTTTAACTCGCTTCTCGTATTTACTTCTTTTAGAATTATGCTCATTAATAACTCTTGTTTATTTGTTTATTACTAAAATATTTCGCGGAATCAGTTCAAGAATAAGAAAAATTTATTAAATGAATTTAAGTAACATATCAAATAACAGGAAGAATAATTCAAACTGAAGTTTGCTTGCTGAAAATATAATGAATTTATAATTTCATTAAAATATTTACTGGCTTAAGATAACATTTTAAATTTGGAAGTGAAGTAATAAAAAAGGCACTCAACTGAGTGCCTCAAGAAAAAGGATTATATATAAAATTATTTTACCAATAATAACTTTTTCACTTCAATATAATTTCCGGCTTTTAATTTATAGAAGTAAGCACCGCTCGGAAGATTTGATCCGTCGAATGTAGCTTCATACCTGCCGGATTCTTGTGTTGTGTTTACTAATTGAGCGACTTCCTTAGCAAGCATATCATAAACAAGCAGATGTACATACACTCTTTGTGGTGAGGTTTGCAGTAAGCTTAATGAAAAATTAAAACAATCTTACTAAAAGAAATGGAATTATTGTGTAAAAATTTATGTTAATATTTAATTAAGACTATCTGCCTCAATAAGGAATTATATGAAAATTTTTACAAAACTATCTTTGTTATCATTTCTATTTTTTATTGGTTGTAATTCAAACATGAAAAACAATTTATCAACAGCTGAAGTTAACCTGCCTGACGGCAAGGCAGGTGCTCAACCAAAAATTGAGGATAAAATGAATGATCAAAATAAATATGAAGTTGCAACTTTCGGAGCGGGATGTTTCTGGTGCACGGAAGCAGTTTTTCAAAGACTAAAAGGAGTTGTAAAAATTGAAAGCGGTTACAGCGGCGGAACCGTTCCCAATCCTTCTTATGAAGCTGTCTGCACCGGACAAACCGGACACGCGGAATGCACGCAAATAACTTTTGATCCAAAAATAATTTCTTACAAAGAGCTGTTGGAAGTCTTTTGGAAAACTCACGACCCGACTACATTAAACCGACAAGGTGCAGATGCCGGGACACAGTACCGTTCGGTAATTTTTTATCACAATGATGAACAAAAACAACTTGCCGAGAAATACAAAAACGAATTAGCGTCTGCAAAAATTTGGAGCGATCCGATCGTAACTGAAATAAGTCAATTCAAAAAATTTTATAAAGCGGAAGATTATCACCAGGATTATTACAACCAGAACGGCAATCAGCCGTACTGCAGTTTTGTAATAACACCGAAGATCGAAAAATTCAAAAAAATTTTTGCAGATAAGTTGAAAGAGAAATAATTCTATTCATATTTCTTTCTAAGTAAATTATCTTTGAGCCATCTCATAAATCCTTTATTTTTAATATTAGAAATCATTCCACAAGGTGAAGAAATGAAAAAGCTCCATTTACTTTTTATTGCTGTTCTATTCTCGTTTAGCTTCTTATCAGCACAAACAGAACAATCAATTCAACTTAAGGACGGATGGAAATTTAAGGTAGGTGATAATTTAGATTATGCAAAACCAGGATATGATGATTCTCAGTGGAAAGGAATTCAAGTTGATAAAATTTGGGAACAGCAAGGCTACGATCCCCTTGATGGCTATGCTTGGTACAGAATCAAAGTTTTTATTCCCTCTTCATTAAAAAATAATTCATTCTTAAAAGACAGTTTGAAAATATTTTTAGGTAAGATAAATAACTTTGATCAATCATTTATCAACGGGAATATTTTCGGCATCAACGGTAAAAATGTAACCGCAAATACAATTATTGATACAAGTTTTCTTTATGCGCCAACAATACTTTGGGATTACAATCGCCGTTATACTCTTTCTGTTGATGATCCAAGAATTTTGTGGGATAAAGAAAATGTAATAGCTGTAAGAGTTTTTGATCAAGGCGGACAAGGAGGAATTTACACCGGCAATGCCGCAATTAGTATGGTTCATATCGGCGAGTATTTATCGCTTGATTATGGACAAGTTCCCTTTCTCTTTAAAAATAAAACTGCATCAAAATCATTTACAATAAAAAACACTTCTGATAAGCTTACAATTAATGGAAAGTTTACAATCAAGGCGGAAAATAAACTCAATAAAAAAATCATTTATGAAAAAACGGAAGTACTTAAATTAGAACCAAAATCTTCAAAATATTTTAGTTTTTCTTTGGTGAATCAAGATCAATCAAGTTATGTGAATTACATATTTGAATTTGCTCACAACAAAGAACAAACTATTCTTAAGGAAGAGACACCATACATATTAACTTCGGCGCCATCTCAAAAACCAAAGATTAACGGTGCAAAAGTTTACGGACAGAGACCGAACAAACCTTTTCTCTACACAATAGCTGCAACAGGTGTGAAACCAATGATGTTTGATGCAGTCAATCTTCCGAAAGGTTTATCGATAGATAAAAAAACCGGAATTATTACAGGAAAAGTTTCCGACAAAGCTGAATACAATGTAACACTTGTCGCAAAAAACAAATTTGGTTCAGCAAAGAGCAAATTAAGAATTGAAATAGGTGATAAACTTGCTCTCACTCCGCCTATGGGTTGGAACAGTTGGAATGTTTGGGGTTTAACAGTAGATCAAGAAAAAGTTTTGGCATCTGCAAAAGTTTACAAAGAAAAAGGATTGATGAATCACGGATGGACATTTATAAATATTGATGACGGTTGGGAAATTGTCGGTAACTCAACTGATCCAAAACGTGATGCAGACGGAAATATTTTATGCAATTCTAAATTTCCAAATATGAAAGCACTTGGCGATAGTCTCCATGCACTCGGACTTAAATTTGGAATTTATAGTTCGCCGGGTTCTCTTACATGCGGCGGTTATACCGCAACATATCAGCATGAACTTCAAGACGCAAAATCGTTTGCTTCATGGGGAATTGATTACTTGAAATATGATTGGTGTTCATACGATAATATTGCAAAAGATACTTCGCGCGCCGAGAGGATTAAACCATACACAATTATGCAAGATGCACTTCAAAAAATTGACCGTGATATTGTGTACAGCTTGTGCCAATATGGAATGAGCAAAGTTTGGGAATGGGGTGGAAGTGTTGGAGGAAATTTGTGGCGCACAACCGGCGATATTAACGACACATGGCAAAGTTTAAGTGATATTGGATTCAGTCAAATTGAAAATGCAAAATATGCTAAACCCGGTAACTGGAACGATCCCGATATGCTTGTCGTCGGCTGGGTTGGATGGGGACCAAGTCTGCATCCGACAAAATTAACTCCCGATGAGCAATACATACATATCAGCATGTGGAGTTTACTCTCTGCCCCGCTTCTCATCGGTTGCGATCTTACAAGACTGGATGATTTTACTCTGAACTTATTAACGAATGATGATGTGCTTGCAATAGATCAAGATCCGCTTGGAAAGCAGGCAACACCAAAAATCATCAAAGATAATATTCAAGTCTGGGTAAAGGACTTGGAAGACGGAAATAAAGCAATTGGGATCTTTAATCTTGGGAGTGAAACCAAAAAATATTCCTTAGATTTTTCGGAGATTGGAATAAAAGCAAACTCAAAGGTTCGTGATCTATGGCGGCAGAAAAATTTAGGAAAGTTCAAAGAAAAATTTGAAACTCTTGTTCCTTCACACGGTGTAGTTCTAATAAAATTATTTGAATGAACCTTTTAAGCTTATTCTGATTTATTTCTTAAAAAGTTTATTGTTATATTTGTATAGATAGTTTTTAACATTGTAAGATTTGCAGAAAAATTAGAGGACTTACATTTTAGATAATTGTAAGTCCTTTTTTGTTGACCATTCATCATACTGTTAGTTTAAAAACATATCGAAATCAATTACCATATTTTAACAATTGGAGAAGTAGTGAAAGGAATAAGAAACATTGCTATAATAGCTCACGTAGATCACGGCAAAACAACTTTAGTAGATCAAATATTAAAACAGTGCAGCGTTTTCAGAAAGAACCAGGTTGTAAGAGAAAGATTTTTAGATTCAAACGATCTTGAGAGGGAACGCGGTATAACCATTCTTGCAAAAAATATTAGTATTCCATACAAAGATTTTAAAATTAATTTGATTGACACACCGGGTCATGCTGATTTTGGCGGTGAGGTTGAACGTGTTTTGAAAATGGCTGATGGAGTTTTGCTTCTTGTTGATGCATTCGAAGGACCAATGCCGCAAACAAGATTTGTTCTTGAAAAAGCTTTAGCGCTTCACTTAAAACCTATAGTCGTTATCAATAAAATTGACAGAGCAGATAACCGTCCGGTAGAAGTTCTTGACGAGATTTATGATTTGTTCATAGATTTAGATGCACACGAAGACCAACTTGGTTTTCCGGTAATCTATGCAAGTGGACGAGAAGGCTGGGCAGTAAAAAATTTAAAAGATCCGCGAACAAATATCAGTCCCCTTTTAGATTCAATAATTAATGATCTCCCTTCACCTCCCGTACTAGAAGGTACAACTCAGATTCAAGTTACTTCGCTCGATTATAGTGATTATGTTGGAAGAATAGGGATCGGCAGAGTTTTCAGAGGAACATTAAAACGGGAAGAAAAATTATCTATTATAAAAAGAGACGGTTCAATTCGTGATACTGTTCCAAAACAAATATTCGTTTTTGATGGTCTTACTAGAACTGAAGTTGATGAAGTTCAATGCGGAGACATTTGTGCAATCGTTGGAATTGAAGATATAGATATTGGCGATACGATTTGTGATGCACTAAATCCTGAACCGCTTGAAATTATTTCGATAGATGAACCAACAATTAGTATGACCTTCACCGTTAATAATTCTCCTTTTTACGGAAGAGAAGGTAAATATGTTACGTCGCGTCAGCTAAGAGACAGACTTTATAAAGAATTAGAACACAACGTTTCTCTCAAAGTGCAAGACACAGCCTCACCTGATTCTTACAAAGTTTCCGGCAGAGGAATATTACATCTTTCAATATTAATTGAAAATATGCGACGTGAAGGATATGAACTTCAGATTCGCGAGCCGAAAGTAATTTACAGAGAGATCAAAGGAAAAAAGGCAGAGCCTATCGAAGTTCTTGTTGTTGATGTCCCTTCAGAGCTTGCCGGAAAAGTTATTGAACTTGTTGGTCAACGCAGAGGTGAATTATTAAAAATGGAATCCAAAGGAAATTTGAATAAACTTGAATTTCATATTCCAACAAGAGGAATTGTTGGTCTGCGTACAAAAGTTTTAACTGCAACTTCTGGTGAAGGAATAATGCACCACAGATTTTTTCAATATGAATATTTTAAAGGCGCAATAAACAAAGTTACAAGCGGTGTACTGATCTCTATGGATGAAGGGCCATCTACAGCTTATGCAATTGATTCTCTTCAGGATAGAGGTAAATTTTTTATTGATCCGGGTGACATTGTTTACAAAGGACAAATAATCGGCGAGCATACTAAAGAGAACGATATTGAAGTAAACATTCAACGCGGGAAAAAATTATCAAACATGCGCGCTTCGGGTTCCGATAAAGCTGTTAAAATAACTCCGGCAATAAAATTCTCTTTGGAGGAAGCTTTGGAATATATTTCTGAAGATGAGTTGGTTGAAGTTACGCCAAAATCAATTCGTTTAAGAAAATTGCATTTAGACGCAAATGACAGAAAAAGATATAATCTTGGAAAGACTATTTGATATAATCAAAAAGTCATATACTTTTAGGGTATTAAATTCTTACTATAGTTGGTAAGAATGTTTTATCATCAAAAGGAGAGCAACACAGTATGGCAAAGGGAACAGTAAAATGGTTCAACGACAAAAAAGGGTTTGGTTTTATTACTCCAGAATCTGGACCAGACGTTTTTGTTCATCATTCTGCAATTCAATCTGATGGATTTAAAACTCTAGCTGAAGGCGATAAAGTAGAGTTTGAAATCGTCGATGGGCCAAAGGGTCCGGGAGCAGCTAACGTTAAGAAAATAGACTAATCTTTTTCAGAACTTAACAAATAACTATCCAGTGTTTTTCCAAAGAGGCAGACATAAAAGTTTGCCTCTTTCTTTTTATTCCAACAATTGTTTCTTGACAGCGAATAGAATTATTCGTTTTTTGCTATAAGAAAATATTGCGAGAGAGCTGAAATGAAAAAATATCGAAACAAATCTCCTGAAGAAGTAATCAAGCTAGTAACAACTGAAATTATTGAACGCGCAATCAAACTGGGAAGTAAAAAAAATCGATCTATATATATTAGTGTCACTTCGGGCGGAAAAGGGACGGACGTCCTTACACTTAATCCCAAAACAAATGAAGGCAAAATTAATTTAGAAAAATTTTTTACTCCCATTCGAAGACACTACACTTTTTCGGGACTAGGTTCCCCCGAAGAACCTAACGCAATTCATTGGCGTTCACTAAACCTTCCGTTTGGCAGGAGAACACTTTTAACATTTCAAGTGGCGATTTCTTTTTTATTAAAAGGTACTCCAATAAAAAATAAATTTTATAAATGGATGGGTGCACACATCGGGAAAGGTGCAGAAATTATGCAGATGACTTGGTTAGATCACTTTCGGCCTGAATTAATTTTCATTGGTGATAACACTCTCCTCGGTGCTTACACTCAATTAACGGTTCACGCTTACGAAGGTGCGGGTAAATTTCGGTACGGATTAATTGAGATTGGCAATAATTGCAAATTGGGCGCCGGTACAGGTATGGGACCGATTCAAATTGAAGATAATGTTAGAACACTTCCGGGTACAACACTATCACCATATTTTTCAGTTATCAGATCCGGTTCGGTTGTAGGATGGAATCCTCCGAATGTGAAGGAATTAAAACCTGAAGATGATAAGAAATAAATTATTGTATGAATTAATTAACTGTTATTAATTTTTTCCAACTCTTCCCACCGATCAAACAGTTTTTTTATTTTCGTTTTAGCTTGTTCCAATTCTGTATTGAGTTCGTTTGTTTGAGTTGCATATTTATCATAATAATCTGGTGAAGCGAATATCCCCTCAATTCTTTCTATTTCATTTTCAGCATTTATGATTTCTTCTTCAATAGTTTTTAACTCTTTAGATTCTTTCCAAGTTAATTTTTTTGTTTTTGGTTTTACACGCGAATCATCTTTCTTTTCTTTTACTTCCGGAGTAAGATTGTTTTTTATACGTGTTTTTCTTTTCTCGATATAATAATCATAATCACCCTCGCTGAAATAAGTCTCCCCGTTTCCTTCAAATGCAAGAATTCCATTACAAACACGATTCAGGAAATACCTATCATGACTAACAACAACTACGCAGCCCTCAAAAGAGATAAGCGCTTCTTCTAAAACACGTAGAGTTGGCAGATCAAGATCATTAGTGGGTTCATCAAGAAGTAGAAAATTTCCGCCGTTTTTTAAAATCCTTGCAAGTGTAAGCCGGCTTTTTTCTCCTCCGGAAAGTCTTCCAACTTTTGTATTGATTCGATCATCGGAAAAAAGAAACCGTCTAAGATACGTCCACACACTAATTTCCGTTTTACCAAACTTAAGTGTTTCACTCCCCTCGCCTATCGCTTCAATTACAGTATCATCATCATTTAATAATAACCTTGCCTGATCAACGTAATTGAATTCTGTTTTTTCTCCGGTATCGATTTTACCAAATGTCGGTTGAAGAATTCCTAAAATAATTTTGAGCAGTGTTGTTTTTCCAATTCCATTTTTACCAATAACACCTAATTTTCTTCCGGGTATAAAATTAAAGTTCAATCCATTGAACAGAATTTTTTCACCAAGTTTAATACCGACATTTTTTAGTTCAATGACTTTATTACCTAATTTCTCGCTGGGAGGAATAATTAGTTCAACATCGAGTTCCACTTCTGTATTTTGTTGTGAGGCAACTTCGTAAAAATTATCGAGGCGGCTTTTTGCTTTTGTCCTTCTTGCACGTGGACCACGTTTAACCCATTCAAGTTCACGTCGTAAGAAATTTTGTCTTTTCTGTTCTTCAATTTCTTTTACTGTTTGTCTTTCTGTCTTATTAATTAAGTAGTCGGTGTAATTTCCTTGATGTGAAAAAAATACCCCTGAAGAAAGTTCAACAATCCTGTTTGCAATGCTATCTAAGAAATAACGATCGTGCGTTACGAAAATACATGTGCCTTTATAG
>Ga0208566_1001936_pt1 | contig 11505 bp, 11 predicted proteins | sample PL_2010_150m_FD_184159 | JGI IMG/M metagenome (GOLD analysis project Ga0208566, IMG submission 184159) | Freshwater microbial communities from Powell Lake, British Columbia, Canada to study Microbial Dark Matter (Phase II) - PL_2010_150m... | ecosystem: Environmental > Aquatic > Freshwater >...
TGCTCACTACTGGCAAGAGCTGATCAATTTCGCAGAAATTCCTGGATAGCCGACAACGTACGCCGCAAGGTCGACAGAGGGTGGAGGATTTGAGTACAACACGGCATAACAAGGCGGCGTTGGCCTGATCTTTGGCGGAGAGGGCGGGATTCGAACCCGCGTTAGGCTTACACCTAAACACGCTTTCCAGGCGTGCGACTTAAACCACTCATCCACCTCTCCGGGGAAGGCGCGCATTCTAGCACCCTAATATCAACGGCGGGCACCGGCAGAAAGGTCATGGCCATTGTGCCTGCCGGACGGCTCACGGTATAATCCGCGCGCTGTTTTGGGCGATTAACTCAGCGGTAGAGTGCCACCTTCACACGGTGGAAGTCAGTGGTTCGAACCCACTATCGCCCACCAAACGACCTCGTCAGTTCCGAGAAACCACCCATGTTGCATCGAAGCCGGTTTTGCCGCGCCCTCCTGGTGGCTTTCCTCAGTTCATACATGTGCACAGTCCATGGTGGCAACATTTCTTTCAGCCTGGCATTGACGGGCACCCGCCTGGCGCTCAGCAACACCGGTGACAGCGTCGCGTTCTTTCCCCGTGTCCTGACTATGCTTGCCGACGGCGGCTGGCAGCCGATGTCGCCGCCCGCCGGGCTAAACGCGCCGACTCAACTTGCTCCCGGCGAGCGTATGGAACTAATCTGGCCGGATGCGCGGCCGCTGGATAAGTTGTCAGCCGTCGAACGCCTGCGCCCGACCATGGTCCGCTTCCATGATCAAGCCGGTGTTGGTTTTGGCCAGATCTCCTTCTTCACCGCACCTCCTCCCGCCACGGCGATCGTGGCGGCCGGATATGCCGGTGGCCTGTTGCAACTTTCGCCACCGGGCGGCGACGCGATCCGCGCCACTTGGGTGCTCTGGCCACAAGAGTCAGGGATCGCCGGCATCCGCGAAGCATTCAAGGGCGATGTCGACCAGCCGCCGGCACAGCGTATTGAATGGCTCAACAAGCAGAAGACCTTCAGCTTCCTGACCGGCGCGGGCCTGCCGTCCGTCACGCTGGTCCACGAAACGGCACAGGGTTATCACTTGCAGCGAGTCGCATCCGGTTGGCAAGGCGGCAAGCAACAGCGCTCCATCTGGCTTGATTCGAGCCACCTGTTCTACGCACTTGCTCTAGGCTTCATGGCCCTTGCCGCAGGCATTGCGCTGTGGTCCAGGCGGCAACCGCGCCGTCGTTCGGCAAGCACATGAACCCGGACAAGTTGTCGGAACGGATCCTGCAGCCGCCGGAGTGGCTGTCGAGTTTGGCTGTGACTCTGGCCGCGGCGGCTCTGATTGCCGCCACGCTGGGCATAGGTTTTCTGAATTCGAACAACTGGCCAACCGGCGGCGATACGGCATCCCACATCCTTTACGCCAAGCTCTATACCGATAATCTGCTGTGGACCGGCCAGGTCACGGCTTGGTTACCCGAGGTGTTTGCAGGGCTTCCGTTCCTTTCTTACTACTTTCCGCTGCCCTTCGTGGTGATCGCGCTGCTTTCCAAGCCGCTCGGCTTTGCCGCGGGATTCAAGTGGGGTGCGTTTCTTGCCAGCATGTTGTTGCCGGGCGCGGCGTTGACTGCCAGCCGATACTGGCTGCGGTTCTCATGGCCGGCGGCGTGTTTCGCCGCGCTCGCCGCGCTCGCCTTCCTGCTGCACGAGCAGAACTCGATCTGGGGCGGCAACTTGTCGTCCACCCTGTCCGGTGAATTTGCTTACAGCTACGGCGTATTCTTTGCACTGCTGGCGATGCTGGCCTGGTGCAGAGCCACGCACCGCAGTCACGGTTGGGTGCTGCCTGCGCTGCTCGAGGCGGCCAGCGGTTTTTCGCACGGCTTCCCGCTGCTGGTGGTGGGATTCTCCACCCTTTTCCTTTCGCTGGAGGCCGGTCGCCAGCAACGAGCCGCGGTCCTGGTAATGTTATTGAAAGGGCACCTGCTCGCCTTCTGCCTCCTCGGCGGTTGGCTCTGGCCCATGCTTGAGATGCACAGTCTGACCATCCCCAACGACGCCTCGTTCCCGCTGACGAATTGGCGTGACCTGTTCCCCGCGACACTCTGGCCGGTGACCGCACTGGGCGGCGTTGGCATTGCTGCGCTGGCGCTGTCGCAAGTGCGCCGCACCTGGAGTGGGCTGCAGGCGCAGGCGGTCCGTTACCTCGCCGGCGCCGCGGGCCTGGCGGCGGTCGCCTTCATCGCCGGGGATCAACTCGGACTCGCCGACATCCGCTTCTTTCCACTGGTCTGGCTCTTCGGCGGCATTGCCTGTGCCTGGCTGGCGGGCCAGGCGCTCTCGGCAATACGAGTCCGCTTCATTCCAGGCTTGATAACGGCTGCCATTGCCATGGGCATGCTTGGTTGGTTCGGCACACAGGTCAGTGCCGTGCCGGACTGGGCGCTGTGGAACCATTCCGGCCTTGACGCCAAGCCGCAATGGCAGGTCCTCAGCCGCCTTTTTCCGGCGATGCGGGGCGAATTGTGGAGCCCTCGCCTGGTATTCGAACACGACCCGGCCAACAATGACATCGGGTCGACACGGACCCTCGAGGCCCTGCCATTGTTCCTCAATCACCGTCCGGTGTTGGAAGGCCTGTACATGGAGTCGGCCTTGCTCGGGCCGGCGGTATACCAATTGCAGTCGGAGGTGTCGGCACGTCCGTCGTCACCCCTGGTGCGCTTTCCGAGCGGCTCTCTTGACCCGGAATTTGCGGCACGGCACATGAATGCGCTCCACAGCGACACCATGCTGCTGCGCAGCGCCGAAGCCCAGGCGGCGATCGAGGCGAGTGGCCTGTTCCTGGCGGTTGCCGCCGAACCGCCGTTCTCGCTGTATCGACTCAAGCACTTCGACAGCTCATTGGTGGAATTGGTGAAACAGCCGTTGCGCTGGTTGCCGATCGAGGACTGGATGCAGGACTCCTTCACCTGGTTCAAGACGCGCAAACGCTTCGACGCCTATCAGCCGGTGTACGGCGACCCGGTAACCGCAAAGGAAGGCAGGTTGCCGGCCGCCGGCCCGGTCCGAGTGAAAGGCCTATCGCGCAACGAAATGGCTTTCGAGACGGAAGCGGTCGGTTATCCGCACTTGATAAAAATCGCCTACCATCCGCGCTGGCGGTTGGAATCACGTGGCAGCCTGCGCATCGCGGCTCCCGGTTTCATGTTGGTGGTGCCCGAAGAGAAGGAGATCGTGCTGGTATACGGCCACACCCTGATCGGCAATCTAGGCATGGCAGCGTCCTCGGCCGCGGTCCTGCTGTTGGCCTGGATCGCCTCGCGCGGGCGACGCCGCGCCGTACCGGCATCGATGCTGCAAGCGCCGGTGGGGACCTGGCGTGCATCCCTGATCGGCTGGCTGGTGCTGGTCGCGGCAGGCGGCTATTTTGCCGTACGCGCCCCGGAGCGCGTCTATGGCAGCGCCTGGGAGTCCATGCGCGCCAACCGCTATCAGCAAGCCAGTGTCGATTTTGCACAAGCCTACGCATTGCGCCGGCCGCCGGCGAAGCGCGAAGAGGCGCTATTCTGGCAGGCGAAGGCAACTGAACTGACCGGCAAGCCGCTGGATGCCCTCGCCCTGTATAAGGAACTCGTCGCACGCTTTCACGGGTACTGGGTGCCCGAGAGCATGCACCAGATTATCGTGTTGGAGCGCAGTCACGGACTTGCGGCCAACGCCGGCCCATTCATCGATCGTCTTCGGGAAGAATACCCAAATAACCGTTGGACATTAAAGCTGAACGAAAGCGAGCAAAGATGAATCTCGAGCAGAAAGAGGATCGTCATCCTGAAATCAGCATCGTGGTTCCGGTCTTCAACGAGTCCGACGGCATCGCGATCTTCCTCGAGCAGCTCACCGGCGCGCTCAAAAAGTGTGCTGGCGAATTCGAGATCTGGGCAGTCGATGACGGCAGCGGTGACGCGACCTGGGAATGCCTGGGCGGCTTGCGGCGGGGCAATTCCCATCTCCATGCGCTGCGCTTCACCCGCAACTTCGGCAAGGAGGCGGCGATACTCGCCGGCTTGCGTCATGCGCGCGGCCGCGCCGTCATCGTCATGGACGCCGACGGCCAGCATCCAATCGCTGTGCTGCCAGAGATGATCGCCCTGTGGCGATCCGGCAAGGCACAGATCGTCGCCGCGCAAAAGACCGGCCGCCCAAGCGACAAGCTGCTCGCCCGTTGCAATGCCTGGCTTTTCAACCGCACGATGCATGCGCTGACCGGTCTCGATTTGCAAGGTGCCTCGGACTTTCGCCTCCTCGATCGGCACGTCGTCGATACCTTGTTGGCTTTCCCCGAGCACGTCCGTTTCTTCCGTGGCATGACGGTGTGGACCGGATTCACCACCGCGCGGCTGGGCTTCGAGGTAGCGCCGCGCATCGCCGGGGCGAGCCAGTGGAGCAACGCCCAGCTCACCCGCCTGGCCATCACCGCGATCACCTCCTACAGCGCCAAGCCGCTGAGCCTAGTGTTCCGGCTCGGCCTGCTCGGCATGGTCGCGGCCGTCCTGTTGCTGTTGCAGGCCCTCTATTCATGGGCAACCGACATTGCCGTCTCCGGCTGGACCTCACTGACGGTGGTCGTACTGTTCTTCGGCTCGGCCACCTTGCTCGGCATCGGCGTGGTCGGCGCCTACCTGGCGCAGATCTTCGACGAAATCAAGGCGCGGCCGGAGTTCCTGGTGGCGGAGAGATTGGACGATGCGGATGGCGACTAGGATCAGCCTGTCCATGCTCGAAATCCCGCGCCAGTTCGCCCGATTCACCGGCGTCGGTTTCATTTCGGCATTCGGCCACTTTGGGGTGCTTATCGTCCTGGTGCAGGGACTGGAAGCGGAGCCCGTCAGGGCGTCGGTGGCCGGAGCCTTGGTCGGCGGCTGGATCAACTACGCGATGAACTATCGCTATACCTTTCGCAGCCAGGTGCGCCACCGCGAGAGTGTTGCCAAGTTTACCGTCGTCGCGGCGGTCGGACTGCTGCTCAATACCGTCTTCATGTGGCTGGGTGTCCATGTCCTGGCTGCGCACTACTTGTTCAGCCAGGTGCTCACCACGGTCCTGGTTCTGGTCTGGAGTTTCGGCGCCAACCGCCTTTGGACGTTTCGCGCCTAGCCTGAAGCCGGCCCTACCTTCAACCAGTTCCCATTCCCAGTTTCATCCAGACGCACTTGCCCTTGCTCTCCTTGGCGATCTCGGCCAGCACGCGCTCGTTCTCGGCCAGTTCCTCGGCAGTTGCACGCAACACGATGAGCGGCAGACGACTTCCAGCCTGCATCGTCAGCGCTTCAGATCTCGGCGTCATGTCGAGATCCATGATCAGATTTTCCTGGCCGCGGGTCATCGCCAGATACACCTCGGCCAGCAACTCGGCATCCAGCAGGGCGCCGTGCAACTGCCGTCCGGAATTGTCGATATCAAACTCGGAACACAAGGCATCCAGCGAGTTCTTGCGCCCCGGTCTCAGCTCTCGCGCGAGTCGCAAGGTATCGATGACTTCGCCGCAGACCGTGCTCAGTGGTTCCTGTCCCAGGATCTCCAGTTCGTTGTTGAGGAAGCCAAGATCGAATGCGGCGTTATGGATCACCAGCTCGGCGCCGCGTATGAAGTCGAGGAACTCAGCAGCGATCTCGGCGAACCTGGGCTTGTCCTGGAGGAATTCATTGGTCAAGCCGTGAACCGCCTGGGCACCGGCATCGATCTGACGCTCGGGATTGATGTAGTGGTGGAAGCGATGGTTGGTCAGCTTGCGGCCCACCAGTTCGACACAGCCGATTTCGATGACGCGATGGCCGTGGCGATGCTCCAGGCCGGTGGTTTCCGTATCGAGCACTATTTGACGCATGTTTTTCCTAGCTTCCGTTCAAGGTTTCTATTCCGCGCCGTGCCAGGGCGTCGGCCCGTTCGTTTTCGGCATGGCCGGAATGCCCGCGCACCCACAGCCACTCCACGCGATGCTGCGCCGCCTGTTGGTCGAGGGTGCGCCAAAGATCGGCGTTCTTCACCGCCTGCTTGCCGGCGGTGCGCCAGCCGCGCCGCTTCCAGGCATGGATCCACTCGCTGATGCCTTTTTGCACGTATTGCGAATCGGTATGCACGCGTGCCTTCACCGGCCGCTTGAGCGCCTTGAGCGCCTCGATAACAGCGGTCAGTTCCATACGGTTGTTGGTGGTATCCGGCTCTCCCCCGTAGAGTTCCTTTTCACGGCCTTGGATGCGCAGTATCGCGCCCCACCCGCCGGGACCCGGATTGCCGCTACAGGCGCCGTCGGTAAAGATATCGACGATTTCTTCCGGGCTGTCGCTCATTGCTCCTCGCGTTGCGTATGCTGGGCGACCGGGGCCAGCGACTTGGCGCGCGCCAGCAAGTCGCGCCGCGCCGGGGTAATCAGCCGCATGCCATGCACGCGCTTGACCGCCTGGATGATGTAGGTGGCGCCCGCATAAGGCCACCAGCGGTTGCCCGCCAGTTCCATGAAGCGCCAGCTCCGCAGCCATTTTTCGCGGGTGACGGGCGGGGTGTAACAGCCGAAGTTGCCCGCATGCGTCTCGAACCCGAGCAGTGCGAACCAGTCCTTCAGACGCAGCACACTCAGATACTGGCCGCGCCAGGGCGGCGACGAATCCGCCCGGGAAAACTTGCGCCGGGCGCCCCACAAGCTGTAGGGGTTGAACCCGGTGACGACGACATGGCCCTCCGGCATCAGCACGCGCTCGACCTCGCGTAAGATCTGGTGCGGCGCCGCGTCGAACTCCAGAACATGCGGCAGGATGACCAGGTCGATGCTGGCACTGGCAAAAGGCAGGAAATGCGGCCTGGCCTGCAGCGTGGCGCGCGGTGGAAATTTGTCGTCACAGGTGAATCGGAACGGCATCCGATTGGCGCGCAGAAAATCATGCTGGGGCAAACCGAGCTGGACCGCGTTGAAGCCGAAAATGTCGGCAACCAGGAGGTCGTATTGTGCCTCCTCCCATTGCAGGACGTATTGCCCCTGCGGGGTGACCAGCCAGTCATCGAAGCCTTGAATTGACATTGTGTGCAGGTAGGTGAAAATAGGCTGCAATGGATACCGATTACGCGATTGTTCCGCTTCCCGCCTTCAACGACAATTACATCTGGTTAATCCGCCGAGGCGACCTGGCGGCGGTCGTCGATCCGGGAGATGCGGTACCTGTGCTGGAATACCTCGAACGAAACCATCTCAGCCTTTGCGCCATACTCGCCACCCATCATCATGGCGATCATGTCGGCGGTATTCCCGATCTCCTGGAACGATACACGGTTCCGGTCTTCGGTCCTGCCGGCGAGCCCATAGAAGACCTGACCCAATCGTTAGGAGACGGCGACCACGTCGAACTGGCGCAATTCGGCGTCAATTTCGAGGTTCTCGCAGTCCCGGGACATACCCGTGCTCACATTGCTTATTATGATCGAAACCATGCATCCTGTGGCGCCCTGTTCTGCGGCGACACCTTGTTCGCCAGTGGCTGCGGGAGAGTCTTCGAAGGCACGCCGGTACAGATGCGCCAATCGCTGGCGAAGCTCGCCGCCCTTCCCGGTGCGACGCGAATCTACTGCGCTCACGAATATACCCAGTCCAACATTCGCTTTGCTCTGGCCGTCGAACCTGACAATGCAGCGTTGCTGAAGCGTTCCGAAGAAGTGTCACGTCTCCGCAATGCCAATCAACCGACCGTGCCATCCACCATCGGTACCGAACGCGACGTCAACCCCTTCCTGCGCTGGGAGGTACCTGCGGTCATCGAAGCCGCGCAGCGCATCAGCGGCAAGCCGTTAAAGCAGCCGGACGAGGTGTTCACCGCCATACGCGAGTGGAAGAATCGGTTCTGAGCGGTGATGCATTTGTTGGTAAAATGCCGCATCTCAAGAACTGCTGTGGAATTACATGCCATTGATGCCGCGTAGCCTGGTTTTCTGTGTATGTGCCTGCATGTCGCTGAACGCATTCGCCGAAGTCGCGGCGGATTCTTCAATCAGCCTAAGAACCCTCCCAGCATCTTACGAATCCTCGTCGCTGATTCCGCCCGATCTGGCGCTGGGGCGCGACCTGCCGCTGGAAATCCAGGACGATTTTCCGCCGCTGACCACCATCGATCTGACCGCATCGCCGGACGACTTGTGGCAACGGGTGCGCAACGGCTTCTCGATGCCCAACCTCGACAGCCCGCTGGTCGCCGATCGCCAGGCCTGGTATCTGAATCGCCCGGAAATGCTGAAGCACGTGCTCGATCGCAGCCGGCGCTACCTCCACTACATCGTCGAGGAGCTGGAAAAGCGCGGCATGCCGACCGAACTGGCGCTGCTGCCGGTGGTGGAGAGTTCCTACAACCCGATGGCCTATTCACGCGCCCGCGCCTCCGGCATCTGGCAATTCATCCCATCGACCGGCAAGAGCTACCGCCTGGAGCAGAGCTGGTGGCTGGACCAGCGTCGCGACATCATCGCCTCGACCGGCGCCGCCCTCGACTATCTGCAGGCCATCTACGAGATGCACGGCGACTGGCATTTGGCGTTGGCGTCCTACAACTGGGGCGAAAATGCGGTCGCCAGAGCAGTTGCCAAGAACCAGGCCAAGAACTTGCCGACCGACTACGCAAATCTCACGATGCCCGGCGAGACACGCTACTACGTGCCGAAGTTGCAGGCGCTCAAGAACATCATCGCCCAGCCGCATTTGTTCGGCGTCCGCGTCAACCCGATTCCCAACCAGCCCTACTTCGATCTCGTCGGCAAACCGGCCGACATGGACATGTCGCTTGCCGCCAAGCTGGCCGAAACCCCGCTGGACGAATTCATGGCGCTGAACCCTTCCTACAACCGGCCGGTGATGCCGGGCAGCAAAGGCAGCCCGCTGGTGCTGCCGGCCGGCAAGGTGCAAACCTTCCTGGTAAACCTGCAGCACCACGAGAACCAGGAAAAACCCCTCACCAACTGGCACACCTACAAATTGAAGAAGGGCGAGAAACTCGACAAAGTCGCCGCTCGCTTCAACATTACCTCCACCTACCTGAAGCAAATCAACGGCATCACCCGCCGCACTCGCGTGGCCACGGGCACCACACTGCTGGTGCCGCGCAAGGCCGGCCAGCTCAATGCCAATCTGCACGAAATCAACCTGCCGCTAACGCCGCCAGATCTGCCCAAAGTCAAGGCCCAAAAAGGCAGCAAGAAGGGTGTCAAGAGGCCCGCTGCCAAAGGCAAGACAGCGAAGAAACCCATCAAGCCCGGCAACAAAAAGCCGGTGAAACGCGCAGCCCCGAAGAAACAATAGCTGAAAGTCTTAAGGCTCCCGGATTGACTCGTCGAGAGCCTTGGTCAGCGGCCAAAGCAGATAGGAAATGACGGAACGCTTGCCCACTACAATTTCCGCCGAGACGGTCATGCCCGGCAGGAGCCTGGCTTTGCTGGGCATTTTCTTCAATTGGACATTACCCAATTCGACCCGGCTCAAATAGTAGGCATCCAATCCCTGGCCGAGTGACGCGTCGCGCCGAAAGGCATCCTCGCTGATGGTGCGTACTTTGGCGGCAATGTCGCCATGGCGCTGGAACGGAAAAGCATCCAATTTCAAGTGGGCGACGTCCCCGACCTTGACGTATCCAACATCCAGTGAATCGATTTGCACTTCCGCTTCCAGATCGGCCGCGAGAGGGACCAGAGTAAACATCGGGTCTCCTCCCTTGGCCACCGAGCCCTGGGACAGCTTCGCCATATCCAGCACCACGGCATCGACCGGCGACACCAGCGTCACCAGTTTCTGACGTTTGTCGGCCTTCTGCAACTGCTCCTTGACGTCGTCCCGGTCCCGCGAAGTGGCCAGCATGTCTTCCATGGTTTTCTGGCGCCAGCTCTTCTCGAAAGCGGACTTTTCGGCTTCCGACGCCGCCAGATCGCGCCTGAGTTCTTGCTCCCGGCTCTGGGCCAACATCAGGTCGCGCTCGACTTCCAGCCGTTTGTCCTGGGCCTCCAGCAAGCGAGCCCTGGCCCCGAACTGCATGGCGACCAGCTTTTCCTGCATGGTTTCGATTTCCCGAAGCGACTTGACGCGCGTAGTCAGCACTTGTTGATCGCGAATGTTGGTCTCGATGGTTGCCCGCAAGCGGGCGATAGTTTCTTCCATCTTGGTCAGTTGGGCCTTGTAGTTGGCCTGCCGCTCCGCCGAAAGCTGCGCCTGCAGTTTGCTATCCGCATTGGTCTTGGATTTACCCGGTGCCGTCTTACCGGAAAGTTCGGACTCCAGGCGTTGCGACTGGGTATCCAGACTGCTCAGGCGTGTGCGCAGTTGTGACTGGTCGGCTTCGGTGAAAGTCGGGTCCAGCGTCGCCAGGCGCTCGCCTTTCTTCACGACTTGGCCGACGCGCACATCCAGGCTAAGGATGATGGCGGTTTCCAGCGGCTGCACGATGATATTGGGCAAGGGTGTGACCAGACGGCCGCGCGCAACGACAACTTGATCGATCTCTGAAAATGTGGCCCAAAGCAAGAAACAAATCAGGGTCGCCAGCAATACCTGCAAGGTAATCTGGGCCAGGCGCGGCAAAGGGCTCCGTTCGATCTCGTCCGCATCCGGGAGAAACTCGACGACCGTCGCCGAGTTTCCCTCAAGCAGATTTCGCACCTTGGCCAGTGCCCGCTTCTGATTCCGGGGTGCTAGAGGTGACTGGTTTGTTGGTTCCATAGTTCCTGATAGGTCGCGCAACGCGCCAGCAAATCTACGTGACGGCCGGTATCGACGATGCGCCCGTGCTGCATCACCAATATCGAATGGGCATTGACCAGGGTGGACAAGCGGTGGGAAATCATCACCACCGTCCGCCCGACGGCGATGCGCGACAAGTTGCGAATGAAGATCGATTCGCTTTCCGGATCCAGGGCGCTGGCTGCCTCGTCGAGAATCAGGATGTTGGGCTTCGAGAGCAAGGCGCGCGCAATCGACAGCCGCTGCTTCTGCCCGCCGCTCAGGTTGGCGGCATTTTCCTCCAGCAAGGTGTCGTATCCCTGAGGCAGACGCTCGATGAACTCGTCGGCACCGGCGGCTTGCGACGCCGCAACGATTTCCTCGAAGGAGGCATCGGTCTTGGCCATGGCGATGTTTTCCCGCACGGATCCGCGGAACAGAAAGTTCTCCTGCAGCACGACCCCGGTTTGACGCCGCAGGTGAGGCAGTTCAAGTTCGCGGGCATCGATCCCGTCAAAGCGGATGATGCCTTCCTGGACGCTGTAGAGACCCTGGATCAGCTTCGTCAAGGTGGTCTTGCCGGAACCGCTGCGACCGACAATGCCAACCACCGCACCGGCGGGAATGGTGAAGCTGGCCCGGTCGAGCGCAGCCACGCTGGCGCCCGGATAACGGAAAGTAACCTCCTCGAAAGTTACCCTCATAGACCTTACTCGACATAAAGAATTGTCCCTTGTTGTCGTCCGCATCGATGAATTTTGGGCAATCCGGGCG